>Ga0302320_10000277_pt1 | contig 119270 bp, 67 predicted proteins | sample Bog_T0_3_FD_202130 | JGI IMG/M metagenome (GOLD analysis project Ga0302320, IMG submission 202130) | Peat permafrost microbial communities from Stordalen Mire near Abisko, Sweden - Bog_T0_3 | ecosystem: Environmental > Terrestrial > Soil > Wetlands > Peat | place: Sweden: Abisko, Stordalen... | reverse complement strand
ACCGTGGATGTAGACCAGCAAGGGGGACGGCTTTGCCGTTTTCGCCTTCCAAATATCGAGTACGTTCCGCTCGTGAGGGCCATAGCGCACGTCTTTCACGTCCGGCGGCGGGAGCTTCGGCTGTGGCAGTTTCGCCTGCGGAACCTCGGCGGCCCCCGCCTGAACCATCACCGCGCAAACGGACACCAGCGAGATCATCACACTTCTCAATTCACGTTTCGCACTTTTCGCCCACATATTTCTTAGACCTGGCAGTTGCATCGGAATCCCTCAGTTCTATGGGTGCTTGGATCAACCAGCAGCAGCGGAAGGTTATCGAAAAGCGGCCTGACCGGGCACGCCCCGACTGGTTCGACGAAATTCGTCACCGATTCTACTGCCCGAGCCTCCGAACAACAAATGTCGCAAGTCCTTGACGGACAATGAGGACGACATTATTAATAGGGACAAGTTGTTCGTCGCTCCGTGTGAGCCGCGACCGGACTTCGGACCGCCGTCCGACAAGATCATTTCACAAACAACCGCTACCATGACAAAAACCATCGGCGCCATCACGCTCGTTGCGACAAACATTCTTCTCCACCTGGCCGCGGCCTGTGCGGAGTCGCCGCAGAGCGGATTGGCCGAGGACTGGACGCGACCGCCGCCGTCGGCCAAACCGTGGACCTACTGGTACTGGATGAATAACACGGTCACCAAGGAAGGGATTACGCGCGACCTGGAGGCGATGGCGGATCACGGCATCGGTGGCGTCTACCTGTTTTCGATCGGCGGAGGCAATGCGTTGGTCAATCCGGCGGTGCCCTCGCTTAGCCCCATCTGGTGGGATCACATCGATCATACGCTCCGCGAAGCCAATCGCCTGGGGCTAAAGATCCGCCTGAATGCATGCGACGGTTGGGCTACGGCCGCCTCGCCGAAAATCACGCCCGACTTGTCGATGCAGGAACTGGTCTGGTCGCAGGCCGTCGCCGAAGGTGGCCGGAAGTTCGACGCCCGGCTTGTCCAACCGACTGCACGGAAAGGATATTACCGCGATATCGTGGTCTTGGCTTATCCGCAGATGGTCGATCATCCGCAATCATCGCTGACCCGGCGGCCAAAGGTGGTCAGCAGTTACGCGGGGCGCGATCTCGGCTCGCTGGTGACCGGCAAGGGGAAAGCGATCGAGCTTACGCAGCCCGGCTGGTTCCAGTATGAATTTGACGAGCCGCTCACTTGCCGCGCGATCACCGTGCGGCCGAGCCGGCGGTCGTACCAGGCAATGCGGATGGAGGTTCGGGTGAGCGATGACGGAAAAGCGTTCCGCTCGCTCGGCCACTTGCCGGTTCCACGTCACGGTTGGCAGGACATGATGGTCGTTACCTCGGCCATCCCAGCGACGCGGGCGCGGATCTTTCGCTTCATGCTGGAGCCAAGCGGTGGGGAACCAGCGTCGGAGGAGCTGGATCATGCCAAGAATGCCGGCGTTGGCCTGAGCCAGGTGGTGCTGGAGGAGACTCCGGTAATTCATCACTGGCGAGGCAAGGCGGGCTTCGCCTGGCGCCGCAGCACGCCGACGACCACGGAGCAAGTCCCGGCCACAATGGCGGTGCCATTGGAGGAGATCGTGGACTTGACCGAAAAAATAAAGCCTGATGGCCAATTGACATGGGATGTCCCTGTTGGAGGACACTGGATCATCCAACGGATCGGCTACACGACCACCGGGGCGAAGAACGGACCGGCCGGCGCCGGCATCGGACTCGAGGCCGACAAGTTCAATCCCGCCGCAGTAAGAGTCCAGCTCAATGGATGGTTTGGCGAGGCGGCGCGGCGCCGGCCAGAGATGATCGGTCGCGTGCTCTGCGGCAGCCACACCGACAGTTGGGAGTGCCGCAGCCAGAACTGGTCGCCTGTCTTCCGCGAGGAGTTCCGGCGGAGGCGCGGTTACGATCCGATCCGCTTCCTTCCCGCCATGAGCGGCGTGCCGGTGGGATCGGCGGAGACTTCGGAGCGGTTCTTGTACGACGTTCGGCAGACGATTGCCGAATTGGTCCCCGCGAATTTTTACGAGCCGATGGTCCGCCTTCTACATGCCAAGGGAGCTGACTTCAGCGCCGAATGCATGGCGCCGACGATGATGTGCGACGGCATGGCCCTGTACCGCTATGCCGACTTGCCGATGGGCGAGTTCTGGTTCGAAAGCCCCCATCAGGATAAGCCCAACGACATTCTCGACGCCGTGCACGGGGCCCGACTCTATGGCAAGCCCATCGTTCAGGCCGAAGCATTCACGGAAATCTCCTTGAACTGGGACGAACATCCTTTTCAACTTAAGGCGATGGGCGACCACAACTTTGCTCTAGGCGTCAACCGTCTGGTCCTGCACGTCTGGGCTCTGAAGGCCCTGGAGCAAGCGCCCGGCATCACGCTGGGCGGCATCGGCTCGGATTACAGCCGCATGCAGACATGGTGGAAGCCGGCCCGGGCGTGGTTCGATTACCTGCGGCGCTGCCAGGCGGTCTTGCAGCGGGGCCTGCCCGTGGCCGACGTCTTGTATTATGTGGGCGAAGACCAGCCTACCCGTGCCTTGTTGCCCGACCGCCTGCAACCGGCATTGCCGCCAGGCTACAGTTATGGCAGCATCAACCGGGATGCCCTGCTTAACGTGGCCGAGGCGCGCCAGGGCCGGCTGATGCTGCCCGGCGGGATGGCCTACCGCGTGCTGGTATTGCCGCCGGCAGATCGCATGACGCCTGTTGTCGCGCGGCGGATTGCCGAGTTGGCCCAAGCCGGCGTGCCGATTCTCGGGCCGAAGCCCAGCGGTTCGCCGAGCTTGCAGGACTATCCCCAGTGCGATTTGCAGGTGCGGCGGATCGTAGCGGAGGGCTGGGGCAAGGTCCGCGACGCGACGGCACTGGAAGCGACGTTGGCCGAACTGAAGCTCGTACCCGACCTGGTCTTTCCCGGCGTCAATTCGCTACCCGTTTGGCGCGACAAGGGCAAGTATCGTTCGCCGCCGATTTCCTGGGGCCATCGCCGCGACAGCGATGCGGACGTCTATTTCATCAGCAATCAAGAGTACGCTCCGCGCGCGGCGGAAGGCGTTTTCCGGATTTCGAACAAGCAGCCGGAACGGTGGGATCCCGGCTCCGGCCAGATCCGACCGCTGAGCGACTGGACGGTTCAGGCCGGGCGAACGCACATTCCCTTGCAGTTCGGGCCGGCGGAGAGCTTCTTCATTGTCTTTCGCCGTCCAGCGAATCCGCCATCGGCCAGGACCCCCAACTTTCCATCGACCGAGACGCTGGCCGAGATTGCCGGCCCTTGGAGCCTTGTGTTTCCACCGGGCTGTGGAACGCCTCCCACATTGGTACTCCCGTCGCTGGTCTCGCTGCACACGATGGAAGACTCCGCGGTGCGCCACTTCAGCGGTACCGCCACCTACCAGACCACCTTTGTCTATCGGCCACGTGATGAACACTCCCCGGTCTATCTCGACCTCGGCCGCGTCGCCAATCTGGCGGAAGTCAAGCTCAACGGGCAGCGCCTGGGCGCGCTGTGGAAGCCGCCGTTTGTCGTCGAGGTGACCACGGCGCTGGTGGCGGGCAAGAACACTCTGGAAGTCGCGGTATCGACGACCTGGCACAACCGCCTGGTGGCCGACGCGAAGTTATCCCCGGTAGAGCGCGTGGGCTCGGCGCCCCTTTATCCCCTCGCGCGCCTTCAGAACTCACCGTTGGTCGAAAGCGGGCTGCTTGGGCCTGTCCGATTAAGAGTCACTGGACACTGAATCGAACACCGGCGTCCCGTCTCAGCTTGGCCGCCGAAATCTTGCACTTCGGCAGCAGGTGGCCGTCTACAAGCACGCCGTCGAACGCCCCAAGCTGCGGAAGCGTGACCGGATCTTCTGGGTCTGGCTTGTGATATAGTGGAACAGACTGATCCACGAGGGACTCCATAGCTTCTTTGTGGCCATTTTCTCTATCGCCATCCAATTCGACGCGTGTCCTGTCGGCTGGCACAATCGCCGAATGAAGTTCTTGGGAAGGACAGCCTGCGCGGCGCGATTTCCGCTTCTTGCGGCGTTCTGCAGATCCCTTGGAACCGACGCCTATTTCTTTTCGACTTTTCCCGCAGTCTTTACGATCACCAGGCCGCCGATTTCCCACTTTTGCCCGGCTTCGCGCTGGTGGAAAGCGAGGTCCAACACGCCGCCGGTCACGTTCACGCAAAATTCGGCCGCGCGGATCTGGCCGCTGTGCGTGGTGAGTCCGTCCACGACGAGGCGCCCTTGGGCGCGAACGTCGATCGGATGCGGGGGATACGCAGGATCGCCGATCACGGCCACGCACGTGTAGTCGCCCTTGGGCAGCGCGATGCAGAAGGTGGCGTCGGCCGCAGAGGTGTGGAAATCGCGAACCAGATCGTTCGGCATCACCTCAATTGGCGAAAAGCCAATGATCGCCGCCTATCTGTTTTCGGGCGAAGACGCGTTGCGCCGATCAGGCTGCGCGGGGCCGAAGACCTCGCGAATCGCATCGAGATACTTCGTGCCTGTCTCCGTATCCGGCTCCAAATAGCTCCCTTCGACCCATTCGTTCCATGAATTGATAGTGATCGTGCGGTGGCTCGCGGGGTGCTTATCCACGAGTGCCTTGACCTCGATCAGGTATTTCTTGAAGCGTTCCGGCGTGTTGCCGACGACGATCCCGCTGCGGTAATTGCGGGGCGAGCCGTCCCAGCCGCGGGCGACGTGCGGGAAGAAGGGAACGCCGAGAGCGGCCATCCGCTCGATCTGCACGCGGATCGCTTCGCGGCCCCAATCGTCGTAGTCCCGCGTCTGGATGCCCGCCTTCTTGGCGTTGCCCATCAGGATCGCGGAGGAAAGCGGGCCGGCAATGGCGGCCGGGATCTGCTGCGAAGCCGGCAGCGCCTTGGCAGCCGGCATGACGTGATGCACCCAGGTATACCAGGTCGTGCTATCGGCCCCCAGGGCTTCTAACAGGTCGCGCTCGGTCTGGACTTTTCGCGAGGGATCGCCGGGCATGGGTTGGCCCTTGACCATTTCCAGCGAGGGGGCCAGGCTCCAGTCGACGATGTTCAGGTGCAACCCGGGAAAGCCTGCCGCACAAACCCGCCGGCGGAATCCATCCAGCGTCGCCCGGGTCTCCTGCAGCGTTTTCAGTCCCGCCAGCAGCGTCTTAAGTTGATAGATCGAGAAATACGGCTTGCCATCGATCTTCCAGTAGTTGGGCTGCGAAAAGTAGGTCGCGATGGCGTCGTTGGTGTGGCGCTCGAACGCCGCACGGGAGACCTCGCCTTTGCGCCACACGGGTGCACGGCTGAAGTCGCTCCCCGCAGCGAAGGGATGGCAGTCGATATACGTGTGGTTCGCCCACATCAGGGCGAATTTGAGCCTTTGACGGTTGGGAGCTTTGAGGAACCCTTCGCGCAAAGCCCGCTCGATCATCACGCCACCGTTGATGTCGTCATCGTAGCGATACCAGTCGAAGATGACTGCCCCGACGCCCGCATCGGCCAGGGCGTCGATCGATCGAGCGGCCTCCTTCGGGTCGGCCTCGTCGCGGTATCCCCACAGCGGTACTTTCGGCTGGGCATGGCCGGGGAATCGCGGCGTACCGTGCTTGACGATCTCCCATTCGGTCCAACCCGGAAACTTCTTGGACTGGTGGAAGGCGTCGCAATGGAAGTTCGGCCACCAATAGACGGCCACCGTATACGGATTGGCGGCTGGTGGTTCCTGGGCGTTGCTTAGTCCGTTCAAGACGGCAAGCAGGCCACACGCCGCGGGCAAAAGCCAGCACTTAGAAGCGGTCATAATCATCTCTCCTCAGTTTTCGAGACAAACGCTCTTCCGACACAGGCTTGGCGATCGTACACAACTCATTTGGCAATGCGCTATATCTTTTGGCTACTTGCTGAACAGTCGCGTTTCGTTGGGCTCGAACGGGATTTCAAAACAACTCTTCGTCCCCATGGTACGACCTTCGTAGAGGTCGTAAAGGCGGACCGGTTTGTCGAAACAGAGACGCTTGATTCCGGCGGTAAAGGCGGTAATGCCGAGCATTCCCTCGGAAGCCCACAACGCATCTCCGGCCGGGATGTAGCGATGAACGCCCGCATGATCGGCAAGAAGGGCCAACACCTCGGGCGGCAGCCGCGGTGAACTGGAATAAACGGCCGTCCAATCTTCGTGCTTTTTCACCACCAGCGCGGGCCGACCGGAATCGAGCGTTCCCCAGACTTCCGCGGCCGGGTCATCGGGGATGAACAGCGGGATCGTCCGCCTCTTGGAGCCGTACTTCAGACCTTTGAGCTGGGGCGCCCGTCCGCCACAGTCGTTGATCGTGACCCGCTCCGTGGCACCCTCCAGCAAAGCCCGGATTCGTATGCCGGTAAGGTTTTCCATGGATTTCGCAGAGAAGATGCCATGGGAAACGGCTCCGGCAGCCCAAACAAATACCAGGACGCGCCCTTCGGACTTCAGCGTGTTGATCGCATCGCGAACCGTGGGACTGGGGGCAATTGCGTCGCAGAAGAGGATCAGCCTTTTATCCTTGAGTCGTGGCAAGTCGCGGGATGAGTAGCATCCCGAGGCCATTCCACTTCGTATCATCAGGTCGACCTGGAGTCGTCGAAGTTCATTGAGCAACGGTGTGCCGGGAAGCAAGTAATACGCCGAGCCGGGGTCAACCACCGCCGCGGCCCGGTCCTCGGGAACCCGTGAAATATTCTTCGCCGTCTCGGCCACTCGATTCAGTCGGCCGATTTCGGCCATCAGCGGCGGAGTGTTATAGCGGATATTGCATACGTCGAACCACCATTGGCCTACCCCGGAGCAAAGGATCCATGCCAGTTCACGACGCTGCCGGATGACGTCTTCCTCCACGCTGAGCACCTTGGCTTCAGTCTGGCCAGCCGTCGCAGGGGTTATCGAAGTTCGCAGATCCGTCTCGTTCAGCCAGTACTTTCCGTGCAGTTGCAAACTGCTCAGCGGAACCATCGGGCCGGGTGCGGCGACGCCCAAACGCCGATGTTCCCAATAGAGGCCGGGACTGGCCAGGAAATCGACGCTGGGGCTATCGAGGATCTGGTCAAGGTCCTGATGTCCCCATCGCGGATCGGAGCAGAGGAGGTATCCATAAAAGGCGCCCACCATTACGGGATGCGAGGCGGCGTTCTTCACCGCGCGGCAGAGGAAATCGACCGCATCGCCGGTTCGGGCCGATACGAATTCCTGGTAATCGACGATTTGTTGTTCAACCTGTGGATCTCGCAGCCAACCCAATTGAGCTTTTCCCACTCGTTCTTCCATAGGCGGCAGGGCGTTGGTAAACGTGATCGCGGGGGAATTCCATGCTACATGAAGTGCTTCCGGCGACTGATAACGGGTGTTGAGCCACTGGCGAAAAGCCTGCACATTGCAATCCGACCAGTCGACCGCGTTGCCCCATTCGAACCACTCATGACTTTCGCCGGAGCAGATCTGGTAGCCAATTACCCGATGACCATAGGGGCTCGCTTCGATGTGCCGCACCAGTCGGGCCAGCGCATGGGCTGTGTCCGTCCGCCATAATTGCGAGGACCAACTGGGAACCGTACGATGGCCCCCAGGATACGCGTGGGGCAGCAGAAGGGGCAGAATCTGGCCGTTGGCATCGCGCAGCTTGACGGTTTCGCTGGCGTGTCGTTCGCGCCACCAGGCCGGCGCGGAGAGTTCCACGCGCAACAAGATCCAGGCATCGGGCATTCCGGAAGCAATCTTCTTCAGGATTTCGTCGACGTGGCCATAATCCCACGTATCGGGAGCCACCCAGACCGGTGACTCCCAAAACCCTGCGGTCGCCGTGGTAATGGGCGAGAAGATGCGCACACCGACTTTGTGAAACTCGGGGAAGTCCGCAGTATTCCATCCGGCACGCACCATTCCGCTTTGGAGAACCCGGTCGATCACCAGCGATGGAACGCCCCGCAACGGCGTGACTTTCACTTGGGGAGCCATCTCGTTCGCTGCCGATCGATCGAGCCCTGACGATGACTCGGCTTTCGGTTTTGCAGCCGGAAGAGAGGTCGCGACAATTGTCGCAATAACCAGGAGAAGGAATGGATTCGCGAAGTTCATGATGCCCTGTCATCGTTCATCGACACGTTTTGGATTGACATTCCTCTTCGGCTCAGAGCGTCCAACCCTGTCGGTACTCGCGCTGGACGTACTGGTTCAACTCCGGCAGGTTGACACACTTCATGTTGGCGCCATCCCACTCGACAGGCTTATTCAACCCGGCGCGCATGGCCAGATGCCCGACCAGGAGCATTTCCAGGAAGGGACCGGCAAAGGTGGCAAAGCCCGAAAAGGTCGGTCCGCCACCCGCCTTGCAGGCACGGAGGAAATCAACCATGATCCCGCCGACCGGCCGCGGCAGCGTTTTGGGCGGCGGCGTGAACTCCTTGCGCCGCGATTCGGGCAGAAGAACCGGTGCGCCGCCGTGCGAGCCACAGCAGATCATCCCTTTCTCGCCCACAAAGATGTTCCCTGCCGCGGAACGGCTCTTGGCAAGCGAGGGGTCCAGTTGCTCGATCTCCGCAAACACCGCGGGGAGATTTGGTCGGGTCTTGGTCGGTTTGCCGTCGGGACTCTTGTATGCCCCGTCGAGGTTCGGCTTGCTACCTTCGTGCCAGAAGACGGCAATCGGCGGCAAGTCGCCCCGCTGCCGGAAATCGTAGCGAACCGTGCTCCAGCGGGGGAAGCGATCTTCGCTGCTGTCGCCCACATCGAGCAACTCCATGCGCTGGGGATAGCCCAGTTTCAGGGCGAAATATACGGCGTCCATCATGTGGGGGCCCCAACCGCCCAGCGAACCCGTGCCAAAGTCGCACCAGCCGTGCCACGGCCGATAGACCGCGCTGAACGCTCGCTTTTTGGCCGGCCCCAGCCAGGCGTCCCAATCTAATCCCTTCGGGACAGGCTCTGGCTTGGGTTTCGGCATGGTGCCGCCGAAACGATTGGCGAAAATGTGCCAGGCATGCACTTCCAGCAGCTTGCCGATCGCGCCCGCCGCGAGCCACTCGGCCAGCGTCTGGTGGCCGCCGGTACCCGAGCCTTGGTTGCCCATTTGGGTGACAACCTTGGCCTGCCGGGCGGCCTCAGCCAAGGCCCGCGCCTCGCTGATGTGATGCACCAGGGGTTTCTCGCAATAGACGTGCTTGCCGAGTTTGATGGCCATCATCGACGGGCAGGCATGTTGATGGTCAGGCGTGGCGATCAGTACGAGGTCGATTTCCTTATGGATCTTGTCGTACATCGCCCGGTAATCGCTGAAGGTCTTGATTCTCCCGGGATCAAAATCCTTGACGTGTGCCTTTTCAGCGCCCGCCGTGAGGTTCTTCAATGCCCGGGCCAGATTGCCCTGGTCCGGCTCGGCCAACGCGACGTAGTTTAGTTCCGGACTCAGCCCGCTCGTATACAGCCCGCGACCGCCGCAGCCGATGGCAGCCACGTTGAGCTTCCGGTTGGAGTTTGCGTCGGCCAGAACGGCCGGAGCGGGAAACATTTGCGTGGCGGCAGCCATCGCTGCCAGCGAGCCCGCGCCCTTGAGCATATCACGCCGGGAAACACGGTTGGTCATCATTGTCTCTGCTCGACGCTTGGGTTACTGGGGTTACTTTTCCATTTGTGCGGCCGCGTCGACAAAGGCTACCGGAGACGCAAGTCACTTGAAACATGATCGCCCCTGTTTCCCGCGGACAACGGCGGGACCGCGCATGACATTACCGCCACGGATCTGCCTGGCTGGTGGCTGCTACCAATATTGCCGGCAGCGGCCAGCCCGGCTATCTGCTGCCGTTTTCCTCTCCAGACTCATACCGCTTGATAATACTGGGGCAGTCGAAATACCGCCGGTCACTTGTGTCTTGCTGGTGGCTTGGGTTCTGCGGCATCACTGACTGCCCACTTGATCTCCGAAATATTGTCGACATACCAGTTGATCATGGACGTGAATGCCGTCGTATCCGTTTCGGGCAAGTTCTTGGAGGGATGCTCGAACCAGTCCTGCATCAGAACTTGATCGGGCTCCGGCAGGCCCATCGCATGCCAATAGCGAATGTGTTCTTTGCAGGCCGTCGTGGCCTCCGCATCCGTCTTGGCGCGGCCGTCGCCGTTGAACATCACTCCTAGCAGGACGCCTTGGGGACGAAGCACTTTTTCGCAGAGCCGCCGGATGACCGGCTTGAGCGGACGCGGCCACCAAATATCAAGCTGCAAGGCCGTAATGGCAGAGCCCGTGTGCTGCTTGAAGGCAGTGGTCCAAGCGGCGAAATCATCGGCGTATCGCGCCACCCCGGCTTCCGAATAGACCCAATCGTAGCTGTTGATCGGTTCGGCCTCGACGAACTTCACACTGGGAAAATACCTTTTGATGACGGCAATGCTGCCTTGAAGATTGCCCTTGGTCGGATCGAAGAGGTCCTCGATCGAATAGCGCGGCCCTTTCTCGTTGTAGTGGCCGAAGCAAAGCGGTTCGTCCAGACCGGCGTAATCCACGACGCCGCCGTCGCGATGAATCTGCCGGCATATGTTTTCGACGTTTTCAGCGGCGTGCGGATCTACGCCCTCCAGATGTCTTGGGCCATGAACGGCTTCAAAGCCCACGCAGAAGGCAAGATGATGATCGCGCAGGAACGTGAAGAGCCGCGGCAAGTATTGCGGCCGATCGAGATAGGCTTCCCGCTGAGCGGGAGTGGCGTTGCGCCCCTGACGCAGATAAGCCCACCACATCAGGGGCGGGTCCACCATAATCTCCACAACATGCACTCGGCTCTGGGCCGTGCGCCACTGGGTGTTGGGCACGGCGAACAGATCCCAAAAGTCCATGCCGTCTGAATTCGGCGTCGCATTACGCCAGTGGCATGTCGGAACGTACCAGATCTGTGGGTCTTTAGCGTGCGCCCAACTCGATACGAGGAGCGACAAGGTTACCAGTGAACATCGTGTGGGATGATTCGTATACATCAGAGCATGATTCCGAATAGCGGGACGTTTCCGCACGCGGGGGTGCATGCGGTAGGGAGTTCCCTGCAATTCATAGGTTGCCGACCCCCGCGGCGACGTCTTCCACACCGAATGAGAGGTCGCCTTATCGGCCGGCCTTCCAAACCTCCGCTCCCCGATATTTCAGGCTAGTTCCATCGATTACAAACGTGCCGCGAACCATTTCGTCCCGGCCGAGCTTCACCACGGCGGCAATCGCGTCGGTGGCCAGCGGGCCGATTTTCGTCAGTTCGCCGCTGCGCCGGTCTGCCCCACACCGCACGAAGTAATGAACTTCGCCGCTCGGCATCGCAATGCGCAGGAGAATGTCCTGCGAAGCGGGCGGCCCCTGCAGCATCTCGACCTTCGGCGTCGGCTGCGCCCCCGTGGTGGGAAACAGCACGTAAATGTTTCGCGTGCGGTCCCGCCGCCGGTTGTAAAACAATGCCGTCGGAATCGCTTGCTTGCAGCCCGGCCCCCAGCCTTGCACGGGCTCGTCCTTGAGCCCCTTGACCACCTTGACGGTCAGGTCCGGACCGAAGCCGAAGAGGTCCAGCCGCTTGCCGCCGGCGGCGCTCCAAAGATGGGTTCCTTCCACGGCGGCTTCGTCGGCGTTGACGTGGAAGATCGTTTCCCACCGGCGCGTGGCGCCGGCGTCCGCGTCGAGCGTGTCGATGAGAACCCAGTAGTCGGGCTTGACGAAAACGATCTCGCGCCGGTGGCGGGCGCGGATCGCGCCTTTCGGTCCGTAGCCGTCGTCGTAGACGCCCGCAACGTAGTCGAAATCCGGTCCACTGATCCAAGGGTTCGGCAGTGGCTTGAAGGGATACGGAAGGACGTAGGATTCGCGCACGATGCGGCGGTTCTGATCCTCACCGTCGACTCGCACCGTGTTGTGGGCCTGCGTCGATAGCACATAGCGGCGCCAACGCGAAGCGTCGTACATGTACACTCCGCCTTCGGTGATCCATTGCCGCCCATGGGCGTCCATGAAGAACGTCAGCTTGTCTTCGTGCTGGTGGCCGGAGCCGAACGGTCCGGCGTCGAGGAACAGAAACCTTGCATCGCGGTCCCAGCCACTGCGGAGCGCATAGTGTCCCGAATAGGGAAACGCGTACGACGTTTGCTCCGGCATCCGGCCTTCCGCGCCGCGCGTTGCGCCCCAGAGAAAATCCTGGCGATTGGGGAAATACGAAAAGCCTTGCTTCAGGATCGCCCGAGGATCGGATGACCAGGAATCGTTCAATCCGTGGACATCTCCGTTGGGGGCCATGGCGTAGAGCACGTAGTTGTACATTCGCTCCAACCGCGACTGGTAGTCGGACGGTATCTCGTTGCGGCGGCCGTTGAGCGAAGCCAGTTCCAGCACGGAGGCATAGTTCGAGAGGACCCACAATCCGTAGCCCAGGGCCAACTCGTTCTCAAGCCCGTCGGGATAGACCTCCTGCTCCATCTGCTCGTAGAGGCGGGCAATCCCCGTGCGACGCCACGTGTCGGCCTCGCGAAATTCGGGGAACAGGATTCCCATGGTCGTGACCGCCTTCGACTCCTCCGTCAGCCAATTGGCCTTGCTGGGCCAGCGCATCAGGTGACGGGCATGGTGCACCAGCGACTTCACGACCAGGCACAGCGATTCCGCAGTCCAGGCGTCGGAATCGGCCGTGCGAAACAGCGCATCAGGCCAGGTGTCGGCGGCGCGGATCGCCGTGTTGAGCGTCTCCCACGCATGATGATAAGGCCCGTTGCCGCTGGACAACAACAAAGGCGGCGAGGCGGCGATCCAGTCCCCCATCATGGCCACGATCTCCGCTGCATAGCGGGGGTCGCGTGTGAGCCAATAGGCCTCGGCCAGATCGTGAAAGAAGAAGTGGCGATTGAGAACCGCGTTCCATTCGACCGTGGCCGACTCGCCCCGGCTCTCCTGGTTCGAGGCCCAATCGATCTTCTCGCCCAGGCAATACGTCTTGCCGTTGAAATGCAGGAGGTGCTTGAGCGTATCGTCGGCCTGGCGGAGCCGCGGGCGCCGGGCCGGCAGCGGCGGACGCTCCCACCAGTTGGCCGTCCACTTGACCGACCGCCGGCGGAGGAAATAGTCGCGAAAAGCGGCCTTGGCCGCCGTCATGTCGCCGGCCGAAGCGGCCGAGCGAACCTTCTCCAGTCCCGCAAGCGTCACGTCCAGCGCCTCGAAAAACTCCCGGTCGGTCATCAGCACGCCGCGCGAGGAACATTTCGTGACACGGATGTCGTCGATCACGAAGGCGTCTTCGCGGTTGATCTTCTGAACCGGGTTCCACGCGGCGTGCAGGCGGAACGAATCGATCTTCTGCCAGCCTTCGGGCTGCCGCACCCGGCCGATCTCCGCAAACGGCGCGAGGATCTCGCGCCATCCCTGCCAGTCGACCTGGAAGTTCAACGAGAAATAATCCGGACCTTCGCGGGTCGGCGACGCGGAGGGCAGCACCACGGTCAAGTGGCTCCCGGTGGCCTTGGCGCTGTGCATCCAGAATCGCAGGCAGTTGCCGCCGCTCCAATCGTGGGGGATAGCGCGGGTGGAAAGTTCGACGTTTTGCGACGGTATCCAGCGAACGGCCCCGGCGCCTTCTTTGACCAGGACGGTCTCGGGAATTCCGCCCCGCCACTGACTCGCGTCGTCGCAGCGATCGATCACCAGGTCGCTCGACGCCGTCAGTATCGGCAACAGGACCATCGGCGCCAACAGAGTCGCGGCGAACATGAATTGAGCTCCTTGAGTGGCTACGGCCTTGCATCCGGCGAGGAATTGGCAATCACTGTTGCGGTTGGCGCCGTCACTATACCACGCTCCGCAGTAGATTTCATCCCATGGTGATCCCGTTTCCGCAGCGGCCACGGAATCGCGTTCACTCCAGGTAGGGTTTCAGTTGGATGAAGTTGATGATAAGCTCCTCGCCGGGGGTGGCGTCGTCGTCGCTGAACGTGATCGCCAGCGTCGAGGCCTCGGCACGAAAGATCATGCGGTTGAGGTTGATCTTGCCGACATTGTCGTTGTGGGCATAACACCCGCCATGGCGCCGGTCGATATGGGTGAAACTCTTGTCGGGGAGAATCTCGGCGCCTCGCAGTTTCGCGGCGATGCCGTAGCGACGCGGATTGAACTTCTTCCCGAGGAGGTCTCTGCGGTCGGCGGTGACGAACTGCAGACAGTAAGCCTTGCCGACGGTGAGCCCCTGCGCGGTCTGGCTGATGCGGTTCGGCTGGCCGGCCTGGCGGGTCAGCACGCAGACGGTATCGCCGGCATTGCCGTCGCCCCAACGGCCTTGGCTGTTCCTGCCATAGCCGACGATGTTGTCGGTCCGGATGGAGCCGGTCGCGGCCGGCGCGAGGGTCCAGCCGTTCAGACCCTCGGCGAAGTCGCCGTTTGCCAAATAACCGGGATGGTACTTGAAGCCGTATCGGGCCGACAGCATCTCCTTGTGGCCTTCGACCGCATAGTGGCGCATGAGCAGGAAGGACCAGCGGGCCAGTTCCTCGTCGCCGTAGTAAGTGCCCCAGTAACCTGTGGTGGCCAGCGCGGTGAAGTCCGGACTGTTGGCGATCAGGTTGACCTGCATGTCCAGGTAATACTTGAAGTCCACCGCCGGATCGCGTTCGAGGGAGATGATGGGGATCTGGTTGAAGTTGCCGAAGATGATGCCGGTGCCCGCGGCAGCGCCAGGGAAGTATGCGTTGAAGCGGCGCATCGTCTCGCCGATCATGTCGTCGAGATAGGCGGCGGCGGCCTTTTCGTCGGCTTGCGGCAGGCAATAAGCCTCGAAGAGCAAGCGGCCGTGGCCGCGGGAGGCGTTCAGGGCAGCGGACATAAAGTCGGTATGCACGGCGGCGATACTCGGCTTGCCGACGATCCACGAGTAGACCAGCCGGTGTTGGGGATTGTGCAGCCCCCACAAGGCTTTAGTGTAGTTGTCGATGGTGGTGCGGCCGAAGAAAAGCTCGTCGCTGGTGAAGCCATCATATTGCGGTTCGGTCAGGCCGGCATCTTTTTCCATGCGCGCCCGCAGGGCGGCCGAATCGTCCATCGGGGTGACGCTGAAGTTGGTCAGCCATTTGAGCCCCCGGGCTTTGGCCTCGGCGAGCGCGGCGCCCGGCAGGGCGCCGCCGTTGAGAGTCGTGACGGCCGGAAGGACGTGCCGCTTCATGAAATCCCAGCCGTAACTGCCGTTTTCCTTGACGGCGGAGTCGGCGCACGGGGGATAGTCGAAGATCTCGGGTATGGAATGCACGAGCAGGCGACCGGCGGCGGTGTTGCCACTGATGGTGATGCGATGCGCGCCCATGGCCAGTTCGCGGCAAGCTTCCAGCCGTCCCGTGCCGGCCGCCATCGCCAGGTCCCGATCATCTACCGTGACGGTCAGCTTCGGCATGGGCGCGTCGGGGGAGAATGCGGCGAAGATCCAACCGTCGCGGGGATTGACGAAGGTGAAGCTCTGCGGTGCCGGCGTGTTGCCGACCGGTTCGTTGAGGACTTCGGCAACGAGATTGTTGAGCTGTTTGATGCGGGTGCGGTCGCAGGCAGGCGACTCAATGATACTGATGGGATAGCTGACATCGAGTATCGGCCGGTGCGTTGTGCCGTGACGCACTACGGCATGCAACGCGTAATCGCCGCAAGCGAGCCCGGGCAACTTGACCAGGAGCTTTCCATCTTTGAGCGGGACGGTCCGCGGCGGCAGGATGTCGCCGCCGAGAGTGACGAGGCCCTCGTAGGCTTCCTGCTTCTCCGGCAGGCGGCCGTAGAACTTGAAGGTGATTTCCGGGTTCGCCCGTGGAATCCGGTTGAGCAACGGCTGGAAGGGTACCAGTCGGGGGGCAGCGGTGATGAGCCCCATTTGCGTGCGGGAGCCCTTTCGCGCTGCTGCACTGATGGCCTGGAGCTTGAGGTCGGCAAAGCAGAGTTCGCCGGTCAGTCCTCTGGCGAATATGGCCAGGCCATATTCTTTGTCGCGCGAGGGGAACAGAGTGAAGGTCTTCTCCCGGTACGTCCAATCGGAATCGGCGGGCAGATTTTTGAAACCGGTGTCCCTGGTCCAGCCGCAATTATGAATGACCAGCTCGCCCTGGCCGCTCTTAAAACCCTTGGTCTTGATGTAGGCGCTGAGCTTGTAGGTCTCGCCGGCCACAAGAGTCATGCCTTGCTGTCGCACGCTCAGCACCCCGGCCATGCCGCCATTGCCTTGCAGGACGATGGCCGGCTTGCGGCCCCCGGGTCCGCCGCTGCGCCGATAGACGACTCCCTTGGTGAAAGACGATGGGGTCCAAAACTCCGGGAAGGCCACCTGTTCGGCGTCAAACGCGCCGTTGACGAGGAGGTTCTCGTCCTCGGCTCCCGCCGCCAACGCGGGGAGCGACAGGGTGGCAAAACCCAGCAATGCGATGAACCATTTCATTTGTTTCTCCTTCGTGAGGCGGTTGTATGCCGTATGCAATCGCATCGCCCGGGTAGCCGTCGCCCGACACGCCGTGCGCAACGCTAGACCTTGCGGATGCTGCGCGACGCGTGATCGTAGGTTGTGCGGGAGCCCGTTTTGAACGACTCTACCGCCATCAAGCATGCTACCGCATGTTGATAGCCGGCCTCAATGGGGGCACGGGTTGGCTGGCCGCTTCGCATGCATTGCAGCCAGTCGAGGAAATGGTCCGGCGTTTCGATCGGTTTGACCTCATTCACGCCACGGATGTTACCGTCGCGCCGGGGTCCGCCATCCGCGCTATAGGTCGGCGAGCCCCAGTTGTCGAGGTTCAATTGCCCTTTCTGGCAGAAATAGCGGTGGCGGCTGCCGCCCGAATTGCCGAAATTGCTGGAATAGGCGACCATCATGCCTTCTGGATAGACCCACAGCGCTTCGACATGGTCGGGGCAGGTGAAGCGGTGCTCGTCGTTCCAGGTGAACACGCCCCCGTTGCAGACACAACTTGCGGGAAAACGCACGCCCGTGATGTAATGGTAGAGGTCGATGAAGTGGCAGCCGAGATTGGCGATCGGACCGTCGGTGTAGTCGAGATAGCCGTACCAGCCGGAGTAGACGCCGGGGTCGAATGGCCGCTTGGGGGCGTCCAGCAGGAATTCGTTCCAGTCCACGTCTTCTTTCTTGACGTCCTTCAGGTAATGGTACCAGTAGGGCCGCTCGCCGTTGCGGCACTGCTCGATTCGCGAAGCCTCGCCCAAACGGCCCGATTTCCACAACTCGCGGCAGCCGGTGCTTGTGGCCAGGCTGCGGACTTGCGTGCCGACTTGCACAACGACTCCGGCGCTCTTGACCGTATCGAAAGAGCGGAGCAATTCCTGCATGCTCCGCGCCATGGGTTTCTCCACGTAGATGTGCTTTTTCACTTTCGCCGCCGCTTCAAGCTGCGTGGCGTGATGATGATCCGGCGAAGCGATGAGCACGGCGTCGACGTCCCGGCAACCCATGACATCGCGGTAGCTGATGAACTGCTTCACGTCCCGGCCATACCATTGCTTGCAGAACGCGGCGGCCTTTTCGCGAGCTATGCGCCAGGGGTCGGATACGGCCACGTATTCGACGTTCTGGGCCTTGTCGTGGTTGTGGACACCCATCATGTGCGCCCCGATGCCGCGACCGCCGCAGCCGATCTGGGCCAGGCGGATGCGCTCGTTGGCGTTGAGGATGCGGCCGTAGCTGCGTGCGGACATCGAGATGGCCGCGGCGCCGGCGGCGGCGGTCTTGAGAAACCCACGACGGTTGAAGTTGGTGTTCATGGACGGATCGCTCCTCGGCTGTTTGGGGTAAGTGGGGGGAGATTTCCAGGAATTAGTAGAGTCCAGAGCGGCGGCGTCCGCTACGCGTTTTCTCACATTTTCTGATACTGTTATGACCGTTGCGTCCCCCTATCGTTGAATCGCCGCCCGTTGGGTCGCGGCGAAAAGCTCGCGGCTGCAGCGCGGACGGCATCTCACACACGAAGCGGTCGCTGCGATTATGGGCGCGCATCTGCCAGATTTCATCGAGTATCGGTTTGCGTGCGTCGGGCACGGCCAGACTCGGGTGGCAAAGAACACCCCGCGTTGCGGCGAACCTCGGGCGCGACTGTGGATCACGTCCGGTTCAATACGTGGCCCATCCCCTGGCACGCCTGCTTGGCCGGACTTGCCGCTCGGCTCACGGCGCGTTGGGGCTCGCGGCGCACTCGGTGCAAACGTTTCCCTCGGGCCTGGCCGCATTCCACAGCGGCTTCTGCGCGTCGGGCACCAAGGCCGCGCAGCGCTGAAACAGATTATTTCGATACGTGCTGCGGGCCGTGCGGCCCAAAGGGTCGGCTACCAGCGTCAAGGCCGTCGACTGCCGCTCGTCGAAGCCGCTGATCTGGTTGCCGAGAAGTGTGAACATGCCGCCGACCTCGACGGCCGCGCGGACGCCCAGCGTCTCACCGCGCGTGATGAGGTTGTCGCGCAACAGCGTGGTGTCGCTGCCGTACGAGTCCAATACGACCGGCTTGAGGCAGCCGGTGAGCGTGTTGTCGTGCAACATCCAGTTCGTCGACGGGGCGATCACTTCGAACCGATCGCCGGGCTTCATGGCATGGGGCTTCCGCAGATGGAATCGCAGCGTCTGCGGATCAAAGGCGTCGATGACCGACACCGCTGGCGGCTTCCCCGGCCGCTGCCAGGCCAGACTCCAGCCGCGGCATAAGTCGGGCCGCTGGCGATCCAGCGGCAGGCCGGCGGGCCCTGCCGCGCGGAGGAACGTCTGCGAGTCGATCACCTCGGCCACTCGCCCCAGACCGCGCGCGGCGAGGATCCCCTGACCGCAATTGCGCACTAGGTTGTCGTGGACGTTCACGTTCAAGGCAGGTTCGCAGATGCGAATGGCGGTGACGGCCGCATCGCACGCGCCGCGCACGTAGACCTGGTTGTCGCTGACGATCGCGTCGCTGGCGCTCACGTCGACGGCGGTTCGCCGCGACGATTTCGCTCCCACGCAGGTCATATCGAAGATATTGCCGGCGATCGTAGTGTTGGCCGACGGGTAATCGATGGAATCGGAAAAGCCGGATGCCTCCACGGCCGAGGAGTTGAAATTCACGAAGAGATTGTTGCGGATAATCACTTGCGTCGCGCCCCTGGCCGTGCGGATGGCGCAGCCGCCGTAGGGCACGTTGCTCTCGAACACGTTGTCGGCGACAATGTGCTGCCCGGCGCCGAGGTCGGGGAAGCTCTTGTCGCGATTGCCGAGGCTGAGATTCCCCATAGCCACGGTGCCCGAATTCCGCACGTAGTTGCCGATGAATTTCACGAATCGCGACGCTCCCTCCCAGGAACAGCCCCCCACGTCCACGATCCGGCAGTACAGCACGCTGGTGTTTTCCGAGCCGCAGGTCACGTCGTTGAAGGCGTTACGGCCGCAATCGATCGCCGAGCAGCGCAGATAAGTCGTCATCTTGGTATGGGCGGCATTGGGCTTCGCCGGCGTGCCCCGGCTGCGGCCTCCGGCGACGAAGCACTCGGAGGCCATTCGCCGGCCATGGCAGTTTTCGATCAACACCCGCTCGGTGTCACTGATCGTGGTGGCGTTGCAGTTTTTGGCCGCGAACCCCCAGAAGTAGCTCGATCCGCGCGTGGGGATGAGCCCGCACTGGTCGCGATTGTCGAAGCCCGAGTGCCCGACCATGGTGAAGTTGCGCAGCGTCACTTCCGTGCCGCCGATCATCTGGACGCAGGCGTCTTCTCCGTCGCCAATGTCGAGCAGCGTGTCGACCGCGCTGGCCCCTTCGATGGTGATACTCGCGGCGTTCCGCACGCGGAGCCCACGGGATAAGCGATAACGGCCGATGGGCACGTACACGTTGCGGTTCTCCTGGAGCGCGCGGTTGATGGCTGCCTGGAGGGCAGCGTCGTCGCAGTGGCGGAGAATGGCGCCTCGGACCGTGCGCTTCGGCGCATCGCGCAGGGTAATCGTATTCTTCTCGATCTTCTCCACGGCCGTCACCAGTTGGCAGCGATTGGCAAAGACCACCGTGTAGCCCTGTTCCCAGGCAAACTTGTTGAACCGCACCTCGATGCCGTCGCGAATCGGCTGCCAGCCGCCGGTGATGGGCACGGCCGGACGCCAGGTGCGGGCCAGGTCTTCGGTCCAACGGAAGCTCGTGGATCCCTTGGCGACGTCGAGAACCAAGACCAGCCAATCGCCCTGGCTGCCGTCATACCCGCGGAGTTCCGCTTTACCGCCCAGCGCTACTCCCCAGGCCACGACGCCGGTTGGCCCCCAGAGGGTCTGCATGGTGGACCGAGGATTGCAGTTCGAGAGCATCACTCCCTGGCCAACCTGGAAATCGCCGGCGTTTGCGATCGTAATCTGCTTCGAACCTGTGGTAGTCGCCGCCGTCGTCTCGAACTGCGAACCCGACGCGCCGCAATCGCGCACGTTGAGCCAGTCGCCAGGCGGTTGGGTATTGGCAGCCGCCGCATAGGCTGTGCTGTATACGATGGCCAACGGAGCCGCAGCGAACGAGACCGATCCGAGTGCCAAAACAGCGAACAATCTGAACCGTGTCATAGATGCACTCCCCGGGGATGATATAACTTTGTGCTTTCTACTTGCCGCGAGCCTGGGACCAACCCTGCCCGCTTCCGCCATCGCATCGCGCGCTACGCGAAGTTCTCGGTGTGTGGCAACCATTTTCGTGCGTCTGGACGACGCACGCCAGACCCCCTCGCGAAGTGGGTAGTGTAGGTGTGTCCTCTACCGCGCATCGCGGAATCGCCGATTCGCAGCACGCAATGTGCTGAGCGTTCACGGGCTTGTTTATTCCCAACGAGCTTGTGGTGGCGCGGTGAGTTGACGGTAATCGTCCTCGGCAAAGGCGGCGTCCTGGGCGCCAGGATGGATCACGTAACCCATACGCACGCCTTCGAGCGACTCGCACTGGAGACCAATCCCGCCCCATCCGCCGGGGGCATCCCAATAGGTAAGCGACTGAAACGGCGACAGGGCCACGCAGGAGTGAGCCCAACGATCAGCGTATACGGCATACCAGCGCGGCCGGCGATTGCGGCCCACAACGCCTTCGTCATTTCCCTGGCCGTCAACCATGGCCCGCGATCCGGCGTTGTCGACGTACTGCCCCTGCTGGAGATAATAGGCCCGACTTAACAGAATCCGCTTGTTGACCGACGCCGAGAGCTCGAACCGCCGCGGATAGAAGCCGTAGGTCTTCTCGTAGACCACGCCGGCATGGAGCGATTTGCGCACGGCGATCACGGTGCGCACCGGCCCGGCGGCGAGCACCTGACAGCGCTCGAGCGTGCCCGGCTCGCTGTTCCAACCGGTGGCCTGCGAGGAAAGGACCAGTTTGGAAATGAACGGGGCATCGGCTTGGCCCTTGTGTTGCGCGGCCAGGTCGACCAGCGCGCCGTTTTCCAGCCGCACCCGATACGTCTCCGCATTGATGGTCGACGACTCGGGCTGCCACATCCAGGCGAGGGGAGGCAGCACCGCGCGGCGCTTTCCCGGCACCGGCCGGTCGGCCCAGAGCACCATGAATGGCCGTACCGCGCCCGGCGGAGTCTTGCCTTTGAGCAGCAGGCACAGCTCACTGCGACCCGCGGCAAGAACGTCCAGTTGAGCGGGAACGGCCGCTTTCAGCTCTCCCGCCGCGCCGCACTGGACCACGCGAACCGAGTCGGGATCGGCGCCCGGCAGGTCTGCGGGCACGACGATCGGCTCCTCATCGCGCGCCAGCGCGCCGGCCTCGACGATAAGCCTCCGCCGGTGTGGCCATGTGCTGTAATCGGCGGCGACGTCGATGGTCCGTACGGCGCGATTGTTGGCCGTGCAAAGCTCCTTGATTGTGGCCTCGGGATTGACCACCACGATCAGGTCGCGGGTTCCGTCGAGTGCCGCGGTGTCGATCGACAACCGCAGCGGCCGGATAGCCCCTGCCGCGAGAGTGACTGTCTGTGCAGTCAACTTGAACGCGGGCTCGACCCGGTCGGCATAGCAGTCCACTTCGACGCCTGCGGCCGCCGCGCCGCCGCGGTTACATACCGTGACCGCGAGGTTCAGCGGCTCTCCTTGCTTTGGCCGCTGAGGCGTCGCCGTGAGGCTGCTGGGATCGAAACACAGGTCGGGCATGGCGACTTGCGCGCCGCAGAGGGCCTCAAGTGCCGTTTCCGCCGCGAAGGGCCCGATCTCGAGCCGGCCCTTCCGCTGCCGCGGTGCAAGGAGCTTGGTTCGGCGACCTTGGCCGTCGAGTTGATAGAGCCTCGTGCTACGCGTATCCCAATTGGAAACGAGCATGGCTAGCGGAAGTAAAGCCGGCTTGCGGCCCGCGCCAATTTCGATCAGCACGCGTTCACTGCCCTTGCGCCGCAGCGCCATGGCGGCCCCGGCGGCGTCGGAGAAAAGGTAATCGGGCGTACGAATCGTGGTCACCGGCAGCGAACCGTCGAGCGCGAGCGACTGTTCGATCTTCGGCCCCTTGACCGCCCAGCCGTTCTGCGGCAAGAGGTAGTTTCGGCCTCCGATCGTCGCGATCTGCGGTTGCGGGCCGAAATTGACCGCCACCTCGGTGCCATCGGAGAAACGGGTCCGTTGCACGGCCCGGTCGGGTGTGAGCCACTCGTGGCTGAGCATTTCCGCCCCAGCAATCGCCTCGTGCAGCTTGCATGTGTTGCGGTAGGTACGGAGAAAGACGTCGCGGGCCTTGTGCCAGGCCCCTTCGCGATTGGCCCACATCAGCGGAATGGTGCCGTAGAGGACATTGAAGGCATCCTTCTTAGGCGTGATTTCCGGCGCCGCATCGAGCAAGAAGTCGCTCGCGTCGCCCCAGTACCAGGTGCTGACGACGCAGTCGTGGAAGACCAGCTCCCATAGCGGCACGCGGGCTTCATGCCCGATGCCCCATTGTTCATAGCTCTCCCATTTGCCGGCCTTTCCGCCCGATGGCATCTCGAACGAATCGTGCTTGGTCTTGGGATGGATGAGATGGCCCGCGGGCCAGGATGCAAAGCTGGCGCTCATCATGCCCTCGATATAATCCTGTTGCGGCACGCCCCACCAGATGCCATGTTCACCGCCCACCACTAGCCCCTGGGAACGGATGAAGGCCAGCAGGTCCACGCCGCACTGCCGCTTCTGCCCTCGGGTGAGCGGATGATTCGGGTCGTAGCACTCGTAAAGGTCCTCGGCGGTTGTCACATCGATGAAGCGGCCCAGGTAGGGATAGGTGCGCAATAGTTTGGGAACGACCAGCCGGGCGGTCGCAACCCACTGCGCGGGGCAACGCTTCATGTACTGCTGTTTCTTATCGAAGGTGAGCCATGCCTTCATCCGTTGGCTGTCGGCCTTGAGCACCACGTTCTCGGGCACCCGGTCGTGGGAGGAGTCGACCGTCTGGCCACTGCCAACGGGAAAGACGTCGGTGTAGTTGTCATACTCGCTGGTGAGGTAGCCCAGGTCGTTGATGGCCTTCATATCGGCCGGCGAGGCGCGGCCGTGAATGAGCATCTTCTCGACGCCCGCCGCCTTGGCCTCCTGGGCGAAAGCCAGACTATCGTCGCCCCAAATATCGGGGGCGCCGAACAGCCGCCGCAGGTTGGGGTTCTTCTTGACCTTCTCGGCCAAGGTGACCAGCAGCCCTTGGTCGGCGGCATATTGGCGATAACGCTTGGCCAGGGCCACGTAGCCGCCGCAGGAAACGAAGTGATAGAGTAGCTTGCGCGGGTAAGCGAACTGTCCTTTGCACGCGGCCCAGTCCACCTGCGGAGCGGCAAAGTCGCGGCCCGCCGCCTGGCTGTGGCAACTGACGAACCCGTCGTCGCTGGTCTCCACGAGGAGCATGTAGCCGCTGCCCCGCCGCAGGTCGCACACGCCGATCCACGGCATATCCAGCCGTGAAGCGGCGAAGTACGAACGTACCGGCGTCTTGACGTTGGCCGGATAGAGATGTCCGTTGCTATAGTCGGCCACGACGATCGCCGCACGATCGCTGTCGGTCACCAGCGAATCGAGAAAGGCGAACGGCTTGATCGGCGTGTCGCGACGGGCCATATCGGCCTCGACCGCCAGATCGCCCCCCTGCTCTGAGAGACGCAGCGTGACTTGCAGCGTGTTGGGCCGCTTATCGGTCGTGCCGAAATCGGCCTCGAAACTTATCGCCTGAGCCTTGCCGGGCAATCGTTGCAGGTGGCGGAAACGCGGCGGACCGCCGCTCTTGCGCGCCACGTCCGGAAACCAGCGCTGCGAGATCCGTTTGTCGAGCACGCTGACGGTCCCGATTTGCGGATCGACCGTCACTGCCAATTGGCCGTTATCCAAGGTCAGCGGCTTCTCCGCCGCGGCGGCCGACGTGGCCAGAACGGCCGTCAGCGTGGCGATGGCGGTGCGTTGCATTAAGACGCGCATGGGGGAACTCCTGAAAAAAACCAGTTGTAATGTCCCAGGACCCCCGGCATTGCCGGGGGAATGCTCCATCACGCTCCTTGCTCCATCCTAGGACCCCGGGCAGACTCCGGAGCCAAACCGGCATTTCTCATTGGACGCCTACCTGGACACGATCCCGCCGGTGACTGTTGCCTATCGTAACTACGATCTTCACGCGTCACAAGGCAACACGCAAGTTCTCCTGGGCGGATTTCGTTGCCCGCGGGAACCGGCCAGCCCGTCTGCGCCGCGGTTCCTGTGTTGGTTCATCGAGTTTCGACAAGCGAAACAAAGGGGTGTCGCGGCCCACGTATGGTGTGCGGGTCCACGCATGCCGTAAAAGGTTCGTTATTACGGCAGCATTTCCAACTTCATATTGTCCACGTAGAATATGCAAGGTTGGTTGCCGTAACGGACAATCCCCAACCACTGGATGCTGGCGAAGTCCCGGTCGCAGGAGACCCCCTTGCGTTCGAAGCGCATCCGGTCCTTGGTTGCGATCTTCAGGTCCCATAGGCCATCGGCCAACGCGCCGAGGCCAGCGACCATCTCGATGTGTACCCAGGCGCCGTCGGGGATTCTGCAATCGGCCGGGGTCTGCCCCAGCAGGAGTTTGCCGTCGCCTTGGATGCGGATGGCCGGTCCCAACTGCCTGGATCCGAGACGATCGCGCCACTCCACGTACAGCATGGCGCCAGGTTCGCGATAGAGATCGAAACTGAAGCGGACGCGGACCGGGTCGCTGAAGTTCGGAAGGAAGTAAATGTGCGGCCGGGCCTCCTGCGAAGGCCCGGCGGCACCTACGAACTTAAGGCTGTGCTTTCCGGTCATCGCCTTCTCGTCGGTGACACAGACAGAATTTTTTTCGTTCTCAACGATTGTTACCATCGCCGGCTTCTCGCCCGGGGCATCGAGTTCGAACCCGTCCTCGTAGAACTGCACGAACTCCTTGCGGAACCCCTTTTCCGTAGCTAAAAGCGGTTGGATGGGGGTCTCCTTCGGCAAACGGATCCATGCCGGATCGCCGTACAGCCCAACGCAGTTGAGGTCGATCTCCTGGAAGCCGGTGACAAAGGCCGGCGAACCGGGCTTGAGCCGAAAGTCGCGTCTTCTGGCGTCCACGAATTGGGGATCGGCGATGCGGGATCCTTCGTCCATGCGCGGAGTGTACCAGATGTCCTTGATTCCTTCGAGGTTTTGCCACTCGGCGAAGGTGTACTTCAGGAATCGGATCGGTTTCCCGTCCTCGCGCCAGTAGAGGTTGTTGCGGATAATCTTGTTGTAGCTTTGCCAGTCTGCCTGCGGCCGCAACGGCGTGCCGTTTCCGGCCATGTAAACGATATTGTAGGCGAAGATGTTGGTGCGTTCCGAGTCAATTCCGAGACCGAATCCGCAGTAGGCGCAGATATTGTTGAGCACCGTAAGGCAGGCCGTACCGTGTTGGATGCGAATCCCGCCGGCTCCCGTGTCGTGTACCAGGTTGTTCTCCGCGAGCACGCCCGCGCTGCCGCCGTCGAGGTAGATGCCATGCCCGACCTCGTCTTCCGGCCTGCCGATATGATGGATGTGGTTGTTCCGGATGACCGAGCCGGGCGTCAGGCCGAGGCTGTAGATGCCGCCGCCGTCGTCGAGCACGCGCATCACGTGGTGCACGTGATTGTACTCGACGATGTTGTCGCGGGTTCCCGACCGGACGATGTCCCACGTCCAGCCCAGCGAGATGCCGGTGTAGCGAAAATCGCAGACTTCGTTGTGGGAGATGATATTGTGCCGGGCATAGCCGACGCAGATACCCACGGCGCCGGGGTGGATGTGCCCGCCGTCGTGGACGAAGTTGTTGTCCACCACGTTGTCGCTGCTCAGTAGGACCGCCTTCCGCGGCACATGGCCGCCGATCCGGGCCCCGCCGCCTCCCAGATCGTGCAGGTGGTTGGCGACAACACGGTTCCCTACGCAGCCGTCACGGAACCAGATGGCGTAGTTGCCGACGTGGGCTACTTCGCAGCGATCAATGGTGACACGCCTCGCACCGTCGAACTGCAAGGCCGCACTGAGCGTCGATTCCGCCTGCGAATCGCCGTGGCCCTCGGGCGGCAGGTGCCAGGCTCCATGCTGGAAAGAAATCCCCTCGAAGCGAATGTGTTCGACGAAACGCCCGTTTTCCGCATCGCCCTGGCCCAAGACGAGCTGTTCGGTGAAGGGCGCCACGACGGGGAGTTGGTCGATGTTCTCATCCGCGAACGGAATGACGGTCAGCCGTCCCGTCATGCGGTCGAGTTGCCACTCGCCCGGGGCATCCAGCGCGCCCGGATGATTCTCCACCACGTAGCACTGCGGTGCGGAACGCGGCATGGGCCAGACCGCCGGCCCGCTGAGCATGGCCACGTGCGTCTTCTCGTCAACGAACTTCAGCGGATACAGGCCCGAGTTCCAACTGAAATAGAGCTTCAGATTCACATCGGGAAGGTTGTCCCAGGCTTTCAGGTTGCCGGGGAAGAAGCCGAACGCGGTCTTTGATTTGCCCGCCCATTCCCCTTTGGTCTCGACGTCACCTTGCAGCACGCCCTTGCGCACGAAGTATTGGCCGCTATTGGGCGACCTCGCAAGAATATAGCGACGGTTGTTGACGAAGAGTTCACGGAAGACCCAGCCGTGGTTGCGCGCTGCGTCGATGGTGGCCGACCAGGAGCCATCCGGGTTGCGACGGAATCCGCCGATAACTCGACCTCCGGATACGACCGGCGTCTGGCCCGTAGCGGCGGCATACACCACCGGCGCCTCCGCGGTGCCGGAGTCCTCGGGTGTTAGGATCAGCGGTCGCTCCAGGCGGTACGTTCCGCCGTGCAACACGATCTGCACCCCGCCGGCCGGCAATCCTTTCTGCCGCTTCAAGCTGCGCACTGCGTCACGCGCTTGTTCCAGGGTGGCAAACGGCAAGTCCGGCGAGCCGGGCCCCTTGGCATTTCCGCCGGGCGCCACATGAAGCGTGAGCCGAGCATGCGAATCTTGAGCGAAGACTGCGCGACTGCCGAGTACTGCCCCGATGACCGCGACGACTAGACCCCAACGACCGCGAGGAACCCGCATGGCAAATCTCCTATGGTGAATCCTTATCGATAGTCTCGTTCTCCTTCCGTGTCAAGCAGTTGCGGCAGTCGGTCACGAGAACCGCAAAGGCTGGCGCGAAGGGGACGAAATCGATCTTCAAGGCCGTTCTCCAGATTGCGGTCGTCAAAGACTACATAAGCACAGAGAGACCGGCAAGTTACGGGGCAACATTCTGCTGCGTTCGACGGAGCCTGGCAGCGTAAAGGGTTTACTTGCGAGCCGAGGTGCCGGGAGGGTAAGCTGGTAGTACCCCGCTGCTGTGCATCCAGCGCCCGGCCCAGACTCCTGCCTTGCGATCAAGTACCTCGGTCACGAACAAACCCTTTCCAGGAGACGTCACATGTCGAAACGGTTCACCCGTCGAACGTTTGTCCAGCGAAGCGCGCAAGTAGCCGCGGCCGCGGCCGCGGCCGGCGCACAATGCCTGGGCGTGCCCGCCGTGCTGGCCGAGCGGTCGCCCAATTCTAAACTGAACATCGCCGGCATCGGCGTTGCCGGACGCGGCGGGGCCCACGTCGTGCCGTCGCTGGGCGAAAACCTCGTGGCCGTATGCGACGTGGTCGAAGGGAACGTCAACGGCTGCCTGAAGCGGGTGGAAAAGACCTACAAGGAGCAGGAGATCGGTAAGCCGCTGCCCAAGGCGTTCTACGACTACCGCGAAATGCTGGACAAGATGCACAAGCAAATCGACGCCGTGTTCGTGGGCACGCCCGACCACCACCACGCCCCGGCCTCGATGCGAGCGATCAAGCTCGGCAAACACGTGTACTGCGAAAAACCGCTCACGCACACCATCGACGAGGCCCGCCAGCTCTGCCTGGCCGCCCGGCAACACAAAGTGGCTACGCAACTGGGGAACCAAGCCCGGGCCAGTGAGGGCTGGCGCCTGCTGTGCGAGTGGATCTGGGCCGGCGTGATCGGCAACGTCAAGGAACTGCACGTCTGGACCGACCGGCCGGGCATCGAGAAACGCTTCTGGTGGCCCCAGGGCACCATCTGCCCCGGCGGCTCCGATCCCGTGCCCGCCGGCCTGCGCTGGGACCTGTGGCTCGGCCCGGCCAAGGCACGCCCCTATCTCGACCTTTACAAGGACGGCAAGTTCAAGGGCAAGCACGTGTACCAGCCCTTCGTGTGGCGCGGCTGGTGGGATTTCGGCACCGGGGCCCTGGGCGATATCGGTTGCCACTCGCTGAGCGGGCCGTTCACCGCGCTGAAGATCGGGCATGCCACGGCGGTGGAATTGATTGCCGACTCGGGCGACACCACGGCCGACATGTACCCCAGCGCCTCGACGATCCGCTGGAAGGTGCCCGCCCGCGCCGGCATGACGTCCTGCAGCGTGTACTGGTACGACGGCGGACACTATCCGTCGCGCGAGATCGCCGAATTGGCCCACGACAGTCCATTTCCCGACAACGGCGCGATCCTGGTCGGCGACCGCGGCAAGATCAGCTTCTACGGCTACTCGCCGCGGCTGTTGCCCGAGTCGAAAATGAAGGATTTTGTCAATCGGCCGCCAAAGACCATTCCGCGCTGCGCCAGCGACCACTACGCCGAATGGATCACAGCCTGCAAGGGCGGCCGGCCGGCTTTCTCCAACTTCGACCATGCCGGCCCCCTGACCGAGTTCGTGTTGCTGGGCAACCTGGCCATCCGCGCCGGACGCGGCAAGGAAGTGCTTTGGGATGGCCCGAACCTGAAGTGCACCAATCGGCCGGAGCTGAACCAATACGTGCGGAGCGAATACCGCGCCGGCTGGACGCTGTAGTCCGTCCGGTCCTGACGACAGAATCCAATTCAACCGCTGTGCACAGCAATAATACCGTCTGCAACCGGCCCACGGAAAATGCGGTCGTAAGATCTGCTCGGGCTTTGCGACGATGGTGTCCACGATAGCCCGATTTCCGTTCGAATGTCGCCAAAACGGCAATGCTGGTGGCATGTGTCAGCGTGAGCAAGTGGTTGGCAACGCGATCTTAGACGTAAGTCGTTGTACGGAAACGCGGACGGAGTTTTTGCGAGGGACGGGCGACGGACTGCGGATCGATGGCGCCCACGACGGCTTAACGATCGCGCTCAGCGAAATCGCGTTCTTCTGAAAAACATCGGGGTTGATTATGGCAGACAAGAGTTGGGCTACGTCACAGGGAGTAGCCAACATCGTAATCCGGTTGGTTGTAATGCTGGTTTGGATATCGGCGGGCACGTGCGGGCTGACGGCAGATGGAGTTGCCTCGCAACGCAGCGAGCTTAACGAACCCGCGGCGTCGGCTGGTTCCATTTCCCGCCCCAGCCCGGTGCTTGCCCAACGCGAGGCCGGCAACTGGCTGAAGTCCCAGTTGAACGACGCCTTGAGCCACGGGAGCCCGCGGTTCATCGTGCCTGGGGGGACCTACCGCATCTCTCCCGATTCGCCGGACCTGCCGCATGTCGTACTCAAGGACGTGTCGAACTTCCAACTGCTTGGACGCAGCGCGACGATTCTGTGTGAGACGAAGAACACCGCGTTGTATCTGGACCATTGCAGCAACGTGAAGATATCGGGAATCACCGTAGACTACGATCCGCTGCCTATGACCCAGGGAACGATCACTAAGGTGACCATGACCGGGCACGAAGCAAGCTTGGACTTCCAGGTGCACAAGGGTTACGACGAGCCGAACTATGATGGAAAGGGAGTCGGGCATATTTGGATCGTCGACGCGGTTATGAGGCAGTTGAAGCCGGGGTGCAGCAACTACGGCAGTCCGAAGGAAATGCTGAAACTCGGCGACGGCCGGTTCCGGCTGGTCTACAACTTCCCCAGGCACGACGCAGTTGCGCCCGGAGACCTGATCAAACTGCCGCAGAGGCTCAATTTGCGGGCTCCCCATGCGGTGTTTCTTTCCCGATGCACGGCCGTGGCCTTTGAAAACGTCTCGATTCTATCGGCCCCGTGCTTCGGGTTTGTGTCCACCTACGGAGACGGCATCTCGCTGAACAATGTAAGAGTGGTGCCCGGCCCGACGCCGCCGGGCGCCTCGGAGCCGAGGATCTTCAGTTCCTCCGCCGATGCCATCAATCTGTCGAACAACACCACCGGGCCGGTCATCCGGAACTCTGTAGCGGCTTCAAACGGTGACGACGGCATCGCCATCTACAATCAGCCCGCCTTCGTATTCGGAAAGAAAAACGACTCGACCCTGACGGTGGGGCTGAACTGGGGAGGAAGCGCCAACTACCACCCGGGCGACCTGCTGCGATTCTTCCTCTTTGCGCGGGGGAAGACGGAGGAGCGGAAGGTGGTCTCCTCAATTCCCGCGAGCCTCCCCGCGAACTTCGAGGACATCAAGGAACAGCATTTGAAAGCACCCAGAAGAGGATCGCTTGCAATATGTATCGAACTTGCGTTGGACGCGCCGCTGGATGCAGAGCCCGGCGACGTGCTGCAAAACACCCGATACGCGGGGCAGGCGTTCGAGATCTCGGGCAACCGCTTGATCGACAATGCGTCACGAGGGATCAACGCCAACCAGTCCGGCGGCGTTGTCAGGAACAACTACGTCAAGCACAGCTACTTATCCGGCTTGCAGGTAACTGCGTTCGTGAAAGACGGTGGCTCCGGATCCGCCTTCCAGCATTCAGTCAAAATCATCGACAACGACATTTGCGACACCTGCATCGGCTTCTCCAAAGAGAAGAACTGGCAGGGGGCGATCAGCATTGCCAACTGGGATTCCAAGCACCCCTTTCCGGACGGGCATCGAGATATCGTCATCACCGGGAACTCAATCGACAAGCCCAACGGTATTGGAATCAAAGTCCAATGCGCATCGAACGTCGTTATCTCAGGCAACCGATTCGGAGGCCCAGGCATTCGCAGCAGCGGCGCCGCTATCTTCCTCGACGTTGTCAACCACGTAAAAGTCGTCAGCAACGTCCTGATTGGAAGCGGTTGGGGCTTGCCCGGGGCGGAGTTGATCGCGGGCTCCAATTGCCATGACATTCAAGCGGAGGCCCCAGTTCGACTTTTTCCAGACAGCGGCGGTTTGGGACCAAAACGGTAATTGCGGAACGTTCCCTGGTCCGGCCGACCTTCGAACTCAAGGGGATGACAAGCGGACACGTCGCTGAGCGAAGACGGCGGTTCGAGTGCCACGATTGCGGCACATCCGATTAAATGAAAGGAAGGGTCAACCCCAATGAAGATAGTGAAATCCCGTGGTACGGAGCGGTGGCAGTCGGCGGATCGATTGGGTCGGATGGGACGTGGATTGCCGGCGATTCTCGCCACGGCGGTCTTTCTTGGAGCGATCGGCAGCCAGTTGGGCTGGACCGCGGAGGAAGCTGAGGCGACCCCAAAGGGGAGCTTCGACGTCCGCACATGGAGAGCCACCGGCGACGGCAAGACGATGGATACCGCCGCCATCCAACGAGCCATCGATGCAGCGACGGTTGCCGGTGGCACGGTGGTCCTCCCGCCAGGAAGATATCTGACCGGAACGTTGTGGCTGAAAAACAACGTCACGGTGCGAGTGGAGAAGGGAGCCACGATTCTAGGAAGCACGGCCAGGGGCGATTACCAGAAGATCACTGGATTGCCCGAAGAGCTGGCGCGGACGTCGGCGAACCTCTATCAAGGTCTGTTGCTGGCTTATGGCGCCCACGACATCACCTTGTGCGGCGAGGGGACGATTGACGGTCAGGGGGCTCAGTGGGTCGGCAACGCGAAAGGGGCTATTCCGCTGGACCGCGACGGACACTTGCCCCACCGCTTCCGCCCCGTGTTGATCAATTTCGTCCGTTGCCAGAAGGTTTCCGTCTATGGTCTGACACTGCGCGACCCGGTGTGCTGGCTCCAGGATTACACCGAATGCGAAGGCGTCAACCTGCACGACCTCGCCATCCACAGTCTGAGCTATTGGAATAACGATGGGATCGACATCGTGGGCTGCCGCAACGTCCGCGTGAATAATTGCCAGATCAACGCGGCCGATGACGGAATTTGCTTGAAATCCGAAAACGCCGCGGCGTGCGAGAATATTGCGATCAGCAATTGCATCGTGCGGACCAGTGCCAGCGCGTTCAAGTGTGGGACAGGATCGAACCAAGGATTCAAGAACATCACCCTGAACAATATGGTGGTGTACGACAACGCGCGCTCGGGGGTCGCACTGGAGATTGTGGACGGTGGGACGATGGAGAACGTGGCTATCGCCAACGTGACGATGCGCAACGTCGGCAATGCCATTTTCATCCGCCTGGGAGATCGCAGTCGACGGAATTCGCCCGCCGCGGGGATCGGCACGCTTTGCGACGTGGGCATCAGCAACGTCGTGGCCACGGTGACCGGCGATGACTCGGACGTCGGATACCCCTTGCGAGCCCCGCGCAACCCCGAACCGCACAACCTGATTCCGGCCTCGATTACGGGTTTGCCGGGCCATCCGGTGCGCGATATCTCGCTGAGCAACATCCGCATTCGCTACACCGGCGGGGCCCAGCGGAGTCGAGCCGTGGTAGACTTGGATGCCTTGGACAAGGTGCCCGAGCGCCCCAATCGCTCCCCGGAATACGACCAGTTCGGCGAACTGCCGGCCTGGGGGTTTTATTGCCGCCACGTGCAAGGACTGACGCTTAGGCATGTGGTGGTGTGCACGGACAAGCCCGACTATCGGCCCGCGCTTACCTGCGACGACGTGAAGGATCTGAGCCTCGACGGATTTCAGCCGCGATCCGCCGGCGAGGAGCCGCTGTTAGTGCTGAACAACGTTCAAGGAGCGCTGATCCGCGGCTGCGTGGCCCCGCCGGGAACCGCGGCCTTCTTGCGGCTGCAAGCGAAGAGTGGCGATATCGCAATGGAAGCCAACGATCTGAGGAAGGCGCGTAAAAGTGTGGAATACGACTTTGTGACACCGGATTGTGGCGCCGTTTTGCCCAAGAGGCCGTGATCGCGGTACAGCGGAGCCTCTTCGATCAGGGCGGGATGAAAGCCGTCGTCGCAGGCGCCGTCCGTCGAAATGCGGAGAATTCAAGTGCTTTTTGCAATACTCCGTCCGTTGCGCATTTTCCCGGCTTGGGATCCACGGCTTCCATAAGCGGCAGCGGCAAGCCGGAGTTACCTTCCTCAACGAAGAGAAGGTGACGCTCAGGGTTGGCGAGGTTGTGTCCTACGCCAGCGATGCTCGGATGGCCCAGCTTGATCCGCATCATCGGCCACACTATCCGCCCTCCGTGAAGCACGCCCCGCCTACCGCCTGCGTCTCTTGGACGGATGATCGCCCGTGGCGAGAAAGCAAAAGCTGGACGTTTTGCCGCGCTCGATAATGTACGCGGAGGCATTTGCCTCAGTCACCGTTTCTCCGACGATCTGCAGATTCTCGAACGTCACGTTGGAGATCGTGCCCGGCTCGCTGCCGTTACCGTCGAACACGCTTGGATTAAGCGGCTTCTCCGCCGCGATGATGTTTCGAAACACCATCCCGTCGACGCTGCCTCGTCCGTCGCGGTACTTGGCGTGGCCCGCGCTAGTGTCTTCCGCGGCGAGCATGGTGCGCAAGCCAAAGAGTTGAAAAGAGGTTTTCTCATGGCGGACATTCTCAATCACGACGTTCTTGTAGGCGGCGCCCTTGTGAATGTCGATCAGCGCCACCACATTGGCATTGCTCCAGGTTCCTTTCATTTTTGACCGCCCTCTGTCATCGGCGATGACATCCAGCCCGTCGCAAAGTTCGCCGTCAACGTTCTGCGTCTCATTCCAGCCCATCTGAATCACGCTGCCGAAGTTTTGCCGCCAAACGACATTGTCGAGGAGCTTCGTTCCGGACTTATGAAAATGAAGGACGTCGTCATTGACTTTGAGAAAACATCCATGCACCAGACTGTTTTGTCCGCCGCTGATCCCGTCGGTCTGCGGCAGCCAGGACAGAAGCTTGACGTTCTCGGCAACCAGACGATTGAACGCCAACAGGTGTACCCCGGGCGAATCGGCGATAACAATGCCTTCCACATGGAGTTCAGGCGGCTTGTGCACGGCGCCGATCATGCATTGGCGAAAGGTTCCTCTGCTCTCAGCAATATCCACGCCGGAGAGTATACCGCGGCCTCGAATGGTCACCGCCGTGCCGCGAGTAGTTTCCGCCGCCTGCAGCCGACCTTTGACGTAGGCCCCGCCCGCCAGATACACCGTCTGACCGTCGGCGATTGTGAGCGGTTCCTTGCCCAAATCCGTCACGCCGGGACCAAAGTAAATCACACCCGGACCGGGCCTGGTGGGGACATTGGTTTCGATCGGATTCGCAAAGATGAACAAGGGATCACGAGGTTTACCGTCCAATTCCACATAAACATTGGCCGGCGCCGTCAAGGTGAAGGAGACGACATGGCTGGCGACTCTTGCACGGATGTTCCTGGAGAACGGACGGATCACGGCGGTTTTGACAGGGGTTCCATCCCGCAGTTTGACCTGGACGGTGACGGCACCGCGGAACGAAAAGGAAGTCCAGTGATTGGCGTCGGTTGCGAAGTCGGTTGCATTTCCGCCTTCCCGGGCGCTTTTGTAGACATACGAGGGGCGATTCGTGTGCCCCTGGGAAACGGTCACTTCGTAGATCTCCGAGCCGTATTGATTGTTCGGCAGCGGCGGATAAACCGTTAGTTCGGCCCCAAGCAGCTCGCGTCCGGCAGTAAGGTGCGTGAGCGTCAGAAGTCCCAGACATACCAGCGCCGAGATGCGATCATTTGTGCCCATGTGGATTCCTCATTTACGTCTCGTAGGTTACTCGTAACGGGCAGTCGTGGCCCGCTCGGAACGGTTATTCCCTTGGCTGGCGGACGGCGCACGGTCTGCGGCCGCCTGCCCTATCACCACAGCGAAAAGCAAGTGGCCGAATCGGCTCATTAGTTTTTGCCGTTGCACAAGTTATCCGGCAGTTCGAATCGATACCAGCCGGATTCGACGGTGAAAGAAGTCGTGCCGTCTCTCGTACGCAGTAATTTTACCCCCTGGGCCCGAGCTACGGGTTGGCCACTCTCGGTTACGAACTTGGCATCGGTGGCTGGCAGCATGACGGTGGCTGTCGTATTGGACGGCACTACGGCTTCCAAGAGCAAACGTCCGGCTGTGCGTTTCCACCGGCTCGCGATCAGGCCGGAAGGACAGCGGTAGGTAGCGCGGACGAATTCCAGATCCTTCACAAAAGTGGGACGGATGAAGAAATGCCGGAAACCGGGATGTTCCGGATCGGGCTGGATGCCGGCGAGCCAGCGGTAGAAGTAGGAGCTGAGCGAACAAAAAATGTCATGGCCTTCCCCGCCCTCCCACCCTTCGGTGAAAGTTGTAAAGCCCTTGCTCAGGACAAGGAAGGCCCAACTTGGATAATTGGTTTGAGCCGCCACGCGAAAAGCATGATCGCCCGCACCAAAGGCCGGCAGAACTTCCATGAGTGCTTTGATGCCCAGGTAGCCCGTGTTATGCCGGTCCTTGCGCTGGGCCAGGCTGACAAGCAGGTTACGTATAATCGCTGCCTGTTTCTCTTTGGGCACGATGCCGAAATAGAGAGGCACCGCATCGGCACTTTGAAGGTATTCGGTGATGTCTCGCACTTCACCGCGATAGCATTTCTTTTCCGGATCGTAGAACTTCGTTTCGAAGGCTGTCTGGATATTCTCGGCAAGCTGGGCGAAGTGCTCCGCGTCACTGGTGTGACCAAGAACCCGCGCAATTCTCTCCAGGGTGCTGGCAGCGGCATAGAACCAGGCGGTGCCATAAAGTCCCCTGCCTTCTTTTGACCAGGCACCGGGCCAATACTTCTTCAAGGCTTCGACGGTGGGAGGCTGACCATCTCTGGGAGCAGAGACGTCAGCACACCAGTCCGGCACGATAAACGGATGGACGACCTGCGGCTCGGTATCAAGCCTGCGGCTGCCGATGTTCGTGCCGCCTTTCACTCGTACATTGGCGATTACGTCAACCGCCCGCTTCATCGCCTCGAAGTTCGTTTCCAGCATACGCCGGTCGCCGTAGTAGACATATTCGTTCCAGGGCATGCACACGGCCGCGGCAGCGGGCGCGGTGCCATAGGCGTCGCTGCGGTGCGGGTGCGGAGCATAGAGCGGGACCATGCCTTGGGCATCCTGGGCGTCGAAGAGGTCGTCGATGCGTTTCTCGCAATAGCTCGCCATATCGAAGTTGTAGATCTGGGTTTCGTGGCTCGTCAGACCGCCGTTGACAAACCAACCATGTTTTTCGCGCAGCTCGCAAATGACGCTATACGAGGCGTTGAGCAGGGTCAAGAGATTGACGCGTTGAAGCCTGTTGATCAATGGGCTTGAGCACTCAAATTCTCCCGCTGGGGTGAAAGCCGTATGCACCTTGATGCCCACCAGATCATCCACCGTCATGGATCCTGGCATGCCCGATACCACCACATAACGCATCAAGCCGGCGCAGAACCTCGGTTCCAGGGTTTCGGCCCCCCGGCCCCGCAAAATGAAGGCATGTTGTTGCTGAGGATGATTGAAACCCTGGGGCTTGGGAAGGGCCCTTCCTCGATCCAGGTCGGAATAGCGCACGAGGATCTCCGTTCCGGCTGGACCGGCGCACTTGATCCGCGCCCATCCGCCGATGGCGTAGCCGAGATCGAAAACCCAGACCCCGGGCTTGGGATTGCTAACGCTGACGGGGTGTACTTCCTCGACGGCCTTGATCGCTGGCATGATCTGCCCGATCAGCCTGCCACCTGGAGCGGGCGAAGTGACGGCCGAGTCCCAATTCCTATCATTCAGCCCGGGCTTGTCCCAATCCGGGATTTCCTTGCGACCGTCGTAGAGTTCTCCGCGATACGGATCATCAAAGACCACCGCTCCTCCCGTTACCCTCCAACCGGGCTCGCTGATCAAGTCGGTTCTGGTTCCGTCGATATATTCCACACTCAGGCGAAAAATGAGTTTCGGTTGCTGCGACTCTTTATAAAATCCCCACACGTCATCCACCACGGGGTTCTCAAGCCCGCGTCCCAGCATAACACCGATGGCGTTGGCTCCTTGATGAAGTTGGTTGGTTACGTCATAGCTCACATAGCAGGCATGACGGGTCGGGTCCATCCACGCCGGATCGAGCAGGCGGTCTCCTACCCGCCGGCCGTTCAAATGAAGCTCGTAGTAACCCAAACCGCAGATGTAGGCCCGCGCGCGACGGATCGGTTTGCCGAGCGCGAATTCTTTCCGCAGTAGCGGTGCTGGATCGTAGGGCACCTCATGGAAGCGATACATTGCGAAGAGGTTCCAGTCTCCTTCACGCGGATAGGTCTTTGGATAGATCCAACCTCCATTAGGGTCTACCGGCTTGGCAAGCTCTTTTGCCTTGCGTGCATCCCAGCCTTTGCGCCACTCCGCATCTCGGCGCCAGGCGATCCAGGCGGCGCCTTTCCAGTCTTCCGCGGTTCTTAGCCCGGTATCGAAATGAGCAGGTTCGCTATACGCACCGGGGCTGCCGCCGGCGTCCCACACCCTGACTTTCCAGTGACACGTGATATCGGAGTCGAGCGGCTTTCCCGCATAGACGACTTGAATGTTGTCGTCGCTTTCGACTTTGCCGCTGTCCCAAAGATCGGCGCGGCCTTTCTTGAGCGATTCCTCGTCCGACGCAACGAGCACCTGGTAGGCGGTCTGCCGCTCGCCGCGGTGCTTACCGCGTTCAAAGGACCAGCCAAACCGGGGTTGCAGGGTGTCCACCGCCATGGGGTTGCTGGAGTACTCACAAACGAGTTTGGAGGGAATCGGCTCCGCAACGACTGACGTCGCGATGAGTAAGTACCCAACGCTTGTTAGAAGAAATACGCGCCAGGCCGAGGCGATGGTAGTCGAACATGCGTTGCTCATGTAGTTCCCCCTTGCAATGTGCACAAGCCTGCGATTCAACGGCACAGCCACATTGACGAACACAAAGTCCTTCGCTTGTCCCACTACGTTCTACACTTCGATGCGGTTAATGCCAATAGCCCAGCGTTCGTGGTGCCAAGAAGTTCAATGGTCGCGCAGCACGCCGTGTGTACCGATGGTGTAAACCGCCGACTTGCGCAATGGCAACAACTTCGCCCTCGCACGGCGGTTCGAGTGGAGGGTGGAATGGTGCATGAGGCCGGAGCCTCATTCCACTCCTGGCGTAACCCGTTTGCCAACTCGGAGACAGGGCGTAGTCCCGGAGCACGGCATGGACGATGGACTTGAGATTGAGCACGGGTAGGTTCGTTGCTCGTGACAGTCTACGACCGGCAACCAAACCGGCGAGCCAAAGCGGCGTTCTGCCCCGCCTGGTCGCTATAACGGTCGTAGATGCCCACGATCACCGCATCGGTCGGTTTGATGGCGGCGAACGTCTCTTTGAACGCCTGCTCTATGTCCAGACGCCGGCCGGCAGCGAGGATCTTGAACGCCAGGCAGGTCTTCTTGGTCTGCCGGATGGCTTTGAACATCCGCGGCGGATCGTCCTTCAGAAATACCTCGCGCGGGAGCGGGATGTGTCCGAGCAGCTTTTGCAGCTCGTCCTCCGTTCGGTTTCGCTCGTAAACGCACGTCTGGTAGTAGTCCACATCCCAGCCTTTGGATTCGACGGCGTCGACCACCGCGGGCATGTGGGTGGAGACTCCGACGAGCAAGCCTGCATCGCGGATTCGCTTCAGGCGGTCGCGGACGACGTCGAGCTTTCCCTGCTTGAACAGCCGGTCGGTCACTTCGCCGTGGTGGGCGACCCCGATCAGCCCCTCGACCCGGGCGGCTTCCTCCATATTCTCGTCGCCGTTGGTGAGCCCGAACATCTGCATCTTTCCGCCTGCCTGTCGCAGGCGGTTGAAGATCCCCAGCAGCGTCCCTCGCTGGTGCGACTGCCAGGCGTTGACGCCCACCTCCTCGCAGCGGCGCAGCGTCTGCACCGCCCGTTCCGGCGTGTAGTACTGGCGCGTCTCCCTTTGCAGGAAAGGAGAGACGTGCCCGCCGCCGTCAATGTCGTGGCAGCCCACGATAAGCCGCGACACCGAGTATTTCCCCAACGAAATCTGCGGCATGGGAGCGGCATTCGGGGGCTTCGGAGTGCCGTCGGCGCCGAGCGTCTGGGTCGCGGTCATCACTCCGGAAACCGCCGCAGCCGCCTTGAGGAACTCGCGGCGGTCGTGACGGGAAGCGGGACAGCCTTGATTGTCGGTGCTCACAGGACGGCTCCTTTCGGTCTAGCTTTGTCGAGCAGATAGCCCTCATGGTAGGTGGCGGAAGGGCGGTCGTCAACGACAGAACGATCGAGGGACGGTGCGGAAGTGGTTCCGGGGATCGTAAGGATCGGCCGAAAAATAACTTCCCGATTTCCGTAGCCCAGGGCATTTATGCCTGGGATTACGCCGCGGCGCAAATACCAATCCCCATTTCCCCGATCCGCCGCCGCAGGCGGCGGATCGGGGAAATGGGGACGGCGGCGCGCGGTCGATTTACGTCCCAGGCATAAATGCCTGGGCTCGGGAAAAGGAAGCAAAACGGGAAGATTGTTCTTCGCCGGGACCTAAATACCCCATGCCTACCTCAACGATTGTCTTCACGGCAGGGCTGTTCCGATGACGAGTATCTGTCCGGCGTAGAACGACATGCCTTCCGGCAACTGTTTCACCCGCAGAACGGCGGTGTGTTCGCCGGGGAATTGTTCGGGCAGATAGAAAAAGCGAGCATAGCGTCTTTTGCTCTCCGTTTGCGGGCGTTTTATCGCGATCGGCGACTGGCTCTGGTCTACGGTCACCTCGACTTCCATGCCGCTGCCTTGAGGGATGTCGCTGAAGCCGATGGTCGTGCCGGTCCATTTCACTGTGATGGTTTCGCCGACCTTGTCGCATTTCATCGCGCCGCGGAGCATCGCATCCGTGCGGCCAAAATCTTCGCGGTAGATGGCGTCCATCTTCGTATCCACAGCTTTCCAGCCAGAGCTCAGCATGGCATGGGTGATCGAAAGAAGCCCCGCCGACTCCCAACAGCGAGCTTCCAGCGACGGCGGAAGCCGATGTGCCTGCGGTTTGTCCATACCCTTCATGGCGAGCATGGAACGGGCAATCACGTCCTTGTAAACCTCGTGGCCCTCGTTGCCAGGATGTGTTCCGTCTTTGGAGAACACCAATTTGCCTTTCACGGGGACGTTGCCCTTGAAAATGAGGGTGCCCGCCTTCTCGCGTTTGGCGATCTCCACCCCGAGATCAACCGAGGGGATGCCGTAGGCATTGGCGACGGTCTCCATGATAGCGCCGAACGAGGTCTGTTTTCCCGCCTGCAAATCCTTGAGCATGCCTTGCGATAGGGTGTACACGAAGCAGATGTCCGTGTGCGGATTCTCCTTCCATATTTGACGAATAATCCCTTCCACGGACTTGGCTTCATATCCACCGCCGCCGTTCACACGGTGCTCCATGAAAACCAGATCGGCATTCCTGGAGAGCACATCCGGCCCAATCCGACACGCACCGTAATCTGACCCTGTTCCCGAGATAGCGGCATTTATTTCGATCACGTCCACGTTGGGATACTGCGCCTTGAACCATGCAAAACTTTTCGGTCGCCAGCCATTTGCGGCGGTGATGCTGCCGCCCAGGTAGGCAATGCGCACCGGTTGGCCCGCCGCCAGCTTGGCGAAGAAGTTCGGCAGTCCGTCGCGCACACGCAGTTCCTCGGCTTTCTTCGGATTATGCGTGGTGGGCGAGCCAGCCTGTGCGGGTCCGGCGGCATGGAGCACGACCAGCGGAGCCAGCAGAAGGACGGCGGTGAAGACCACGAGAAAGTGACTTGTTGTCTTGTTCATTGACGGTGATTCTCTTTCGCGCGTAGATCGACCACGGTGCGGTTCTTGAAACAATCGCCTCATTGTAGTGGCAGCCAAATGCTACGTCAAAATGGTTCATTTCTCGCCGCCGGGAACCAGAACGCTGCAAAGCCCGCCTTGTCGAGCGGAGTTCATTCCGTCGCTTTCGCCCGGCCCGGCAAACGGAATAAGTTCCGTTCGGCGATAGCCGGCCGGAACATGCGCGCGAGGCGTCATTGCGGCGCGCGTTTCGCGTGGACGAGCTCTTGCGCCTGGCTTCGCACATGCTCCGGCACGACCCAGAGTTTGCGACACTTCGGTTTCAGCGGGACCGGACGTCGGTGTTGGCGACACCCCCAGCCGACCGGCCCGGTACACAGCAACCGCCGCTCGAGCGATTTCGGCCGCACAAAGCCCCCCTCGCGTGGGCTACGCCTCGACACAACACCCTCGTTTTCACGATGCCGCGGCGTAACCTGCTTGATTCAGTTCCCTTCCCGGTTGATACTGTCGGCAGCGACGCCGGGACCTTCGAAAACGTGATCCAGCGCTCCCTCAACACCCGCGTAGGGCAATACCAGGCCGCCCACGGCCAGCCTGCATTCAACGGAGACCTTCGATGACTGATCCTCTGACGCGGCGCGGTTTTCTCCAGCGGGCGGGCGCCGCAGGCGGTCTCCTGGCGCTCGGCGGACCGCGGCCAACGGCGACCGTTGCGCCGCCGCCGGTGAACGCGCCGATCATCGTGGTCACGCAATCGGTCTCGCGCGACGTGAACCCGCGCGGGCCGACTTGGGGCTACATTACCGAGGTGCTGCGACGCGGAGGGCTGTTTTTCGAGCAACTTTCCCCCGATCGCCTGGAGTCGTTGTTTCGCCGGCCCAAGTCGATCGTGCTGCTCAGCGGAAACTTGCGTCTGACGGCCGCGGCGCGCGCGACGCTTGCGGCCTGGGTCAAGGGCGGCGGCGCGTTGATCGGCATCGGCGGAACGTCGGGCCTGGACGAGGTTTTCGGCGTCATCGGCGGCAGCCCTTTAGCGGAAGGCTGGATGAAAGTCACCGCGGTCGAGCATCCCATCACCGCCGGGCTGCGGAGCTCGTTGCACGTGTTCGGCGGCTACGTCATGACGAAAGGCTCCGCGACCGCGCTGACGGAAGTCCAGTGGGGCAAGCGGCCCTCCCGAGGCTGCGCCATCCTGGAAAACCGCTTTGGCCGCGGGCACGGCATCTTGCTGGGGCCCGACCTCGTTTTTTCGATCGTCCACATGCAGCAGGGCGTGAGCGTGTTGCAGGATGGCAAACCGGCCCCGGACGACTCGGCGCCGATCAACGACGGCATATTGAAGGCCGAGGACGGGCTGGTGTTGGACTGGGTGCGGGACCGCCGGAAACTCTCGCCCGACGACGGCCAGGTGTTTCTCGAGCCGATCAGCGACGAGCTGCGCGAGATCATCCTACGGAGCATTTTCCACGCGGCGGCCGCGCAGGGGATCGCGCTGGCGGTGCTTTGGTATTGGCCGCGATCGCTCGCGGCCGTGGGGCACATCTCGCACGATACGGATGGCAACGACCCCAAGCGGGCGGTGGCGCTATTGGAGGTGATGAACCGCTTGAAGATGAAATCCACCTGGTGCACGCTCTATCCCGGCGGCTACCCCAGGGAGTTCTACCGCACGCTGGCCAGTCAGGGCTTCGAGATCGGGCTGCACTACGACGCCAAGACCGGCGGGCCCGAGACATCGTGGTCCAAAGAAGACTTCTTCATGCAGCATCGCTGGCTGATGAACGAGGCGGGACTGCGGCACATCACCACCAACAAGAACCATTACACGCGGTGGGAAGGCCGGCTCGATTTCTTTCGTTGGTGCGAAGAGATCGGCATCGAGTCCGACCAGTCCCGCGGAATGAGCAAGAAAGGCACGATCGGTTTTCCGCTGGGCGGCTCGCAGCCGTACTTCCCCTGGGACGACGAGGCCGCGTTGCCCCGCCTGCTCAACGTGCTCGAAGTTAACTTGCTCACGCAGGACCTGGTCGTCGTCTGCCCGGGCGAGTACGGCAGGCCGCTTGTCGATTCGGTGCTGCGGCATCACGGGGCGGCGCATTTCCTGTTTCATCCCCACCACATCCTCGAACGGGGCGTGGCCGATGCTCTGTCGGGGCTCGTCGAGTATGGCAGATCGATGGGCTTGGAGTGGTGGGCCAGCGCGCAAATCCACGCGTGGGAGACGCTTCGCCGCGGCGTGGCGGCCACGTTCGACGGGCCCGGCGGCATCACGCTGCGCGCAGCCAAGCCGCTCCAGCAGGCGACAATCCTCTTTTTGAAGATCCGTCCCCGGCCGCAGTCGATCACCGTGAACGGCCGGCCCGCGGCGGCAACTCGGCGGAGCCTGTACGGCTTCGAGTTCGACGCCGTGACGTTGGATGTCGCCGGCGAGATCAAGGTGCAAGTGGCGTGAACGGGATCCGCGGACAACCGGCCTGCGGCGATCGGCTCTTTGCAGCATGAAAACCCGTGAATCGCTGGCTTTCTACGGCGCCACGATTTCAAACGACACCGGTGGTAGCGTGGGCAGCGAGGTGCGCTGCGCGGCTTGCTGCTTTGCCTTGCCGGGATCGGCGGGCTGCGTCGGGACGGCCACAATCGCCAGGCTGCCGCGGAGGCCGGGTTTGACCTTTGCGGCATCGCTTTGCAGAACGATCTCCACGCCCTCGCGGGACGTCGACACCTTCTCGATGGCGATTCCCGCCGGCGGCTTGCGCAGCGCGACCTGGAATTTGCCGATGAGCGTACGCGGCGAGACGCCGATGCGGATCTTGGCCGTGCCACCGGCTGGAATCTTGACGGGCGACTTGCCGAGGAGCTTGGCGCTGGATCGCAGCGTCGAGCGTCCCGACACGGCCACGTCGAGCTCCTCGGCGGGCACCAGGTGCCGATACTCGAACGCCTGCATCATGTTCTCCGCCGGCACGGCCACGTGGGCGACCTCCCGTCCTTGAATCGTCGCGACCCCCTCCAGGTTCACTCTCACCGGCGCTTCCTGGGTCATGGGCGCGACCTTGAGCGTGAGTTGTACCTGGTCCTGGTTGGCCGGCACCGTGGCGGCGCTCAAGGTGAATCCGTCCGGAGCGTCCTTCAGGGCCAGGGCAATCTCGCCGCTGAACCCGTCTTTGCGCAAGGCGTACACCGTAAGGGGAACGCTCCCGCCGCCGCGAACGCTGACGCTCGACGGCACCACGCGCAGATCGAAATCGGGGCGTGCCAGGCCGACGCGCAAGCGGTAGGCATACTCCGGCCCGCCCTGGTGCTGCGCGTCGCCGAGGTAAAGATAGTAGGTTCCGTCGGCGGGCAACGTGGCGCGGAGATAAGAATCGGCCTGGTGCGTGGTCAAGCCCGCGCCCTTGTCCTCAAAATCGTCGTTCATCGCCAGTTGCCGACCGTTTGCGTCGGTCAGCCGGATCACTGAATCCAGCGGCGAATTCAATCGGCGCGCGTAGACCTCCGCGACGATCTCCGCGCCGCCGCGCCCTGCGAACGAAAATACGTCCCAATCGTCCGCCGCATCGATGCGCCCATTGACGACCACGGGAAGCGTCAGCGGTTGCGCGGTCTTGGGCTCGTTGTTGGGTTCCTGTTCGAGGCATTCGGGCAGCGTGTCCACCGCAAACGGCACGACGTTCGAGACTTGTTCCCCCTGGCCCACCGAGAACGGATAGATTCCCGGCTCCTTATCCATATTCTCACGCGTTAGCGGGGTGGATGGGAGATTCCAGCCGCGGACCTCCACCGTGCTTCGCGTGCCCAGTCGGCCGCCCAGAGGAAAGATGCTCGTCACCAAGGGAATTTCGCCCACGATGAGGCGATAGACGAAATCCTCGCGGCCGCGGTAGAGCGCGTCGCGGATCTCGACCACGTATTGGCCGTCCTCGGCGACTTCATGGTAGAGCAACGGATCGGGGTGGAAGAGATAGTGGTCGGCATACGCCAACTCGTGTCCCTTGGCATCGTACAAGGTCAGTGCGGCCTGGAACCAGCCCGGCACCGCATCGGAAATATACGGGATCAATCGCCGTGCGTCGGCGACAATGACCAGCCGCTGCCCCTTGTGCGCCTGGAACCGATAGCGGTCGGCGCCCCCCGGAAGGATCTGGCCATTGACGACGACCGGCGGCGTGATTTCGACGGGCGGCTCGGGCGGGAGGATTTGCGGTTCGTCGCGGCGGCTGGAGCCCTTGGCCTGCGCCGACGGATCGGCGATGCGGGGCTCTTTGGAGAACTCCGGGATTTGGCCAACGCAGAACAACATCGGGTTGGACAACCCTTTCGGCGTTTCCAGCCGGATTTCCCGGTTGCCCGGCTTTGCGTTTGCCGCCAACGTGATCTGGACCAGGACCGTCTCGCCCGTGGCGGGCGCCGGCTGCCCGTGCAAGGCAATGACGATTTTCTTCTTGATGGCGGCCGCGAGCATCTCGTCCGCGGCGGTCCATACGGAAGTCTTCGATCCGCCCGATAGAAGGGACTTTTCGGCGGCCTCGGCGGCCGACTTCTTATCCATCAATGTTTTCAGCCTGGCCCGGAACACGTCGGCCTGCCCCTGCCGGATCGGCCGGAGGTACTCGATCACCTTGGTCTGGACCCCGTTGCCGGAGACAAAGACCGCGGTCGTGCCGTCCAGATAGCGGCCGCCGACCATCACCAGGAACGTGGTGCCCTGCCGGCCGCCGGCCGGAGCGACATAACCGATGCGGGCGGTGGCCTGCTGTGCGCCGGCCGTTGGCACGATCGCCAAAAAAGCCACGAGTCCCAGAACCGTATGCCATCGCGACAGGCTCATCGTACGCTCCTTTCGGCCGGAGGGGACAGATCGATGTTTCGCTCTGCCGGCGCTCTCGGCCCCTCGTCACCGCGAGAAAACAGTTCCGACCCTTCTGTGTTCACATGATCTCTTTGAGGCGTCCGCCCATTTTCACACCCTCCGCGGCCGACGGCGTCAAATGCACGTCCAGCCCCAAGGGATGGGGCAGCTTTCCGTCGGGGTCCATCCCCAAGAGTTCGTAAATGCTGCCGATCAGGTCGCCTGGATACACGGGCCGATCCTTGACCGTTTCACCCTTCGCGTCGGATGCGCCGACGACGTGGCCGCCCTGGAAGCCGCCGCCGGCGACCAGCACGGAAAAGACCTTGCCATAATGATGGCGTCCGCCGTTCCAGGGCGCCTCCCACGCGATCTTGGGCGTTCGGCCGAACTCGCCGCAACACCAGACGATGGTGCTGTCGAGCAGGCCGCGCTGCGACAAGTCCAGCAGCAGTCCGGCCAATCCCTTGTCCAGTTCCGGCAGTTTTCGCCGCATGGCCTGGAAATTCTCCTTGTGGGTATCCCAGCCCCCGTGATTGATCGTGACGTAAGGGACCCCTTTTTCGACCAGGCGCCGCGCCGCCAGACAGGATTGCCCGAAGGTGTTGCGGCCGTAGCTATCCCGCAGCTCATCCTTCTCTTGGGCCAGATCGAATACTTTTCCCGCGTCGCCCAGGATCAGGTCATAGGCTTGTTTCTCCGCCTGCGCGATGGCGGTCAACTGCGGATCGCCTTGCATGGCCTGGCCCAGCGAGTCCATTTTGTGGAGAAACTCGCGGCGCTCTTGCTGTTGCTGGTCGGAGATGCCGGGGGTCACAACGCCCTCGACGGCGAAGCGGCCCGCTGTGGGGTTGCCACCGGTGGCAAAGGGCTTGTAGCGGGCTCCCAGGAATCCCACTTCCGAGAATCGCCCCAACGGCTGGGTCAACACGACATAGGGTGGAATCAACCCCTGGTATCCGGCATTGTAGCCCTTGAACAACGAGACCACGGCGCCGATGCTCGGATAGACGTCCCGCCCGCCCGGCATGCGCCCGGTGTGAACGATGTAGGTCGCCGTTTCGTGGCCATCGTTGCCATGGGTCATGCTGCGGATCAGGGAGTACTTGTCGGCCAACTTTGCCAGTTCCGGCAATAGTTCGCCGATGCGGATGCCGCTGACGTTGGTGGGGATCGCCTTCAACGGGCCGGCATAGTCGTTGCCCGCTTCCGGTTTCGGATCAAAGGTATCCAAGTGCGATGGGCCGCCGCTGAGCCAGATCTGGATCACCGCCTTGGCCTTAGGACGGTCCGGCGATGTTCCCGTTGCCGCGGCAAGCCCCGCCCTGCCGGCCAGCCACAACTCGGCAGCGCCGGCCAGCCCGCCGCGCAACACCGTACGCCTGGAGATCGGTTCGTGGTTCATCTTCTCACCTCATTCCTGGGTTTCTTGTCCCGCCGCGCCCGGCGCTGGGCGCGGTTCATCAATGCCGGTAAAGGAACTCCGAGCTGTTGATTAACGACCATGCCAGATCCGCGGGCCCTTCGCGCAGCCTTCCTCGCCGCGGCGGCGAATGTGCCGCAACCAGCTTCAACTCCTCTTCCGTGGGAAAACGCGAAAGAATGGTCAGGTAATACCCGCTGACGATTTCCCGCTGCGCGGCGGCCGCCTGCGCTTCGGCTTGCTGTCTCGCAGCCGGGTCGATCTTGCTCTTGGTTCGTGCCGGCGATTGCGGCTTGGCGCCCTTGGGGCCCTTGCTGCCGGCTTGCGGCTTCGGGCTCGCTTCGGCCTTGGGCTCCGGCGGCAGCAGCGACTTCAACTTCGGACTCTGTACGATCTTGTCGCGGATATGGCTCGAATTGAGCAGGTGCAGGTACTGGTCGGCCGTGAGATGATTGTTGCGCTCCGATTCCAAGCCGCTGTCGCGCGACGGACGCCCGAACTGTTCGAGAAACGAGCTTGTGATGCTGCCGTCGGGCAGCGCGATCGAACGATGATCCTCGGGAATGTAGGTGAACGGCTCGGGAATTATGCTGGTATACTTTTCCGTCGTCCCGGTGATCTGGCACAGGGCGTCGATCAGGACCTCCGCTTCCAGCCGGCGGAGCGGGTAGAACGCGAAATGGGCCGCCGCCTCCGGCTTGTCACTGCGGGGAATCGACGAAAGCTGGTACGTCGCCGAATTCAGAATCAGCCGGTAGATGTGCCGCAAATCGTAGCGGGCCGCGAGCAATTCCCGCTCCAGGTACGCCAGCAGCTCGGGATTGCTGGGCCGGTTGTCCGGCCGGATGTCGTCCGGCTCATGGATGATCCCCCGCCCCTCGAGCCACGACCAGACGCGATTGACGATGCTGCGGGCGAACCAGGGGTTCTGCGGCGCCACGAGCCAATCGGCGAAGACGGCGCGCGGGTCCCGGTCGGGGGAAAGCCGCACCCGAGTGCCGTCGGGCAAGACCGCTTCTTTCGACCCTTCGCTCGCAGCCTGGGCCGTCGCCTTGGCCTCGTCGTAGAAAACGATCTGCTCCTTCCACTCGCCGGTCGACTTGTAGCTGACCTGCGCGAAGAAGTCCGCCATGCCCGACCAGCGTTCTTTGGGCCATTTCTCAGTGCGCGCTCCCATGAACGTCAGGGCCACGGTCTGCGCGATCCCCGGCGGCTCCCGGTTCTGCATGGCGCGGTAGAAGTTCACCTGGGGCACGCGGAAATTGCTGCCGTTGGCGGTGAGCATCTCGCGGGCAAAGCGGTCGTAGGGCAGGTTCTGCTTGATGTTCGTGCGGATCCAGCGGTGGTACGACTGCGCCGCGTTGGGCCACAAGTTGATGGGGAACTCCGCCTTGATCCGCAGCAGATCGCTCCATTTCATCGCCCAATAGTCGGCAAACTCCTCGCGCTCCATGAGCCGGTCGATCAAGGCGCGGCGTTTGTCGGGCGAGCGGTCCGCGAGAAACTCTTTCGCCTCCTCCGCGGTAGGCAGCGTGCCGATCGCGTCCAGATAGACGCGACGGACAAATACGCTATCGGAACACAGCCGGGCCGGCGGAATCCCCAACTGCTGCAACTGGCCGAAAACCAACTCGTCGATCTTGCCCCGAGGAGTCGCATCGCCCGGATTTTCAAAGATCGACCGGCGCGACGATTCCGGGTCCGCAGCCCCCAGAGCCGCAATCAGGACAACCGTGGAGATCAGGGAAGTATCCATGTTGCCACCCAGCCAAGGTTAGGGAGTCTATAATGGTAGATTATCGCCGCTCCGCCCGAGCGTGGAAAGGGTGCGAGCTTCGGCGCCGCGCAGGCAGGTATGCTCGTCCGCAGCTATGTTTAGCCGGAAATCGGCTTTCCGTAGGCGGGAATCGTGTTGGCATGGTTCCAACCCCAGAGCATATTGTAATGCACGCCGCGGAACCTCGCAGCCCGCTTGATCGGCACGCACGAGTAACAACGGTTGCAGCGGGGGGATAGCTGGATTATAATCGCTTGACATCGCATTGCAATCCTGTGCGGCCCAAGGCCCAATCCTATCGTTCGTTGCTGATGCTCAAACACATCGTATTCGACTGCGACGGCGTGCTCTGGCAAGGTACGAACGAGGGATATGTCAAGTGCTACCACCGGGCGGCCGTCGAGGCCGGGATCGAGATCGATTACGCCCTGGCCCAGCGGCGGATCCTCGCCAATTGGGGAACGTCGGCTCAGCACGAGGTCGAGGGGATGATCCCCGACCATCCGCACCGCGTTGCGGAGGTCGTCGAGCGATATCGCCAACTCATACGTTCCGATCTCTTCCTCGGCACCGCCACGCTCGTTCCCGGCGTCCGACAAGCCTTGCAGTCGCTGTCGCCGCACTACGCACTGTCGGCCATCACGGGAATGAATGCCGAGAACCTCCCCAAGCTGCTGGATCGCTTCGAGTTGCGGGACTGTTTCCGGCACACGATCTCCACCGGCGAAACCAACGATCCGGCGCTGCAGAAGCGCACCGGCTATCACCTGCGGCAACTCCTCGATTGGGAAACCCTCGCGCCACACGAAGCGCTGTGCGTGGGGGACGCCCAGGTCGACGTCCAGATGGCCGAGCGGCAGCAGGTGCCGATCGTTGTCGTGCTCACCGGCCACCTCGACGAGCGACAGGCCCGCGATTTGAGCGTCCGGGCGATTCTCCGCTCGGCGGCCGATCTGCCGGCGTGGATCGCGGCCGGGATGAACGCGGCCGAGGAGCCTTATTCGATTCCCAAGTGACGTTGCATGGCTTCCAGCGACACGCCCTTGGTTTCCGGCAGAAACCGCCAGACCAGCACCAGTTGCAGGAGCATCATCGCCGAGAAGAACACGAACGGCGCGCTCTGGGAAACGTGCGCAACGATCACCGGGAAGGTAAAATTAATCAGCGCGCACCAGGCCCAATGGGTAAAGCTGCCCAAGGCCTGGCCGCGTGCCCGGACGCGATTGGGAAAGATCTCGCTGATGAACACCCAGATCACCGCGCCTGAGGAAAAGGCGAAGAAGGCGATGAAACCGATCAGGCTGCCCAGGACCAGGGGCCCCACGAGCGACCGATAGGACTCCGGCAGGCCGCCGGCGGCCATCTGGTCGGCCAGGTGAAAGGCATACGCGGCCGCGCCCTGGCAAACGGCCAGGCCGAGGGCCCCGATGATCAGCAGCTTTCGGCGGCCGAAGCGATCGATCATCGACATGCCAAGGAGCGTGAAAATCAGGTTGGTCAGGCCGATGATGATCGACTGGCCCAAGGCGCTGGTCTGCCCCGCCCCGGCCATCTCGAAAATCTGGCCGCTGTAATAGAGCACGGCGTTGATGCCGGCCAACTGGTTGAACGACGCCACCATGAAGGCCAGCAGGATCGGCCGCAGGTACTTGGGACGGAAGAACGGTTCGTCGACCCCCACCGTCTCCTCGTGCAGCGACTCGACGATTTCCTGCAGCACGCCCCCGGCGTCTTCGTTGCCCAGCCGCTGCAGCACGTGCAACGCCTCGTCGCGGCGGTGCCGCTTGACCAGCCAGCGCGGGCTTTCCGGAATGGGCAAGAGGAACAGCAGGAAGAGCACGGCCGGCACGGCGACGATACCCAACATCCACCGCCAGCAGGCCGGGTCGCCCGCCGTGAGCCAGACGATCACGAAGTTCGAGACGTAGGCCACCAGCAGCCCGGCTACGATGTTCAGTTGGCTCACGGCCACCAGGCGTCCCCGGGCGTGGGGTGGCGAGATCTCGGCGATGTACAATGGCGCGACCACCGATGCGCCGCCGATCGCCAGTCCGCCCACCAGGCGGAAGATCAACAGCGCGTACCAATCCCAGGCCAGCCCGCACCCCACCGCGGAAACGAAGTAAAGCACGGCCAGCCACATCAAGATCGGTTTGCGTCCCAGCCACTCCGCCGGCTTTCCGGCGATCAGCGAGCCGATGACCGTGCCGATCAGCGCGCTGGCCACGGTGAACCCCAACTCGGCCGGGCTGAGCCCGAAACGCGCGACCAGCATCTTGGTCGTGCCGGAGATTACCACGGTGTCGAAACCAAACAGAAAGCCCGCCAGGGCGGCCACCAGCGTGCTGCCGAGTAAATACGCGTTGAGTTTCATGACCACTTTCTTCGTATACCGCAAAGGCCGCCGGGACGCCCCATGGCAGGCCATTCCAGCTTGTTGCGGCCCCGGCGTCGATAAGGACCGTTGTTTTCTTCTCGAGAACCTCTACGCAATCGCCGTTCGGCGGCCGCCGCATCAGCAAATCGTGACAGCGACGCCCGCCGCGTCGAATGCGTGCGTTGTCGGCCGGACCGGTTGCGACTCGTCCCACTGCGGACGAAATTCCATGCCGCACGACGCGTACTTGCCGCCCGCCGCACGATTGTAACGCAGCAGGTCGACCCGCACCAGATGGGGTACCTCGGCGGCCGCCCCAGCGATGGCGGACAGATTGGCTTCCGTGTCGGTTATGCCGGGAACCAGCGGCACGCGGATGACGCACGGAGTCGTCAGCGCCGCCAGGTGCTTCAAATTGCGGAGCACCGGCTCGTTGCCCTGCCCCGTGTAGCGACGGTGCAAGCCGGAGTCCATCAATTTGAGATCGAAGTACACCAGATCGACGCGCTCGGCCAGCGTGCAAAAACCGGCCTCATCGCCGAAGCCCGACGTATCAAGAACCACGTGTAGCGGTTCGAGTTGATCGAGAACCTCAGCCACAAAGGCCGCTTGCAGCAGCGGTTCGCCACCGGAGAAGGTTACGCCCCCTTCGCCGGTCCGCAACAGGTCGGCCTGGCGATTGAGCTGCCGTGCCAGTTCCGCCGAAGTGTATGGCCGCCCCGACGTTCGCGTGCCGGACGGAGTGTCGAGGAGCTGAGGCTCCGCCATGAGGCCTTCCGGGTTGTGGCACCACGCACATCGCAGCGGGCACCCCTTGAGAAAAACGGTGGTCCGCAGCCCGGGGCCGTCGTGAATCGAGAATTCACGAATATCGAAGACGATGCCGGTCCGCATCCGCTGTTCCTACATGTCAAAGGCGTGCCGGGCGATGACGTGGTCCTGGTAGGGCTCCGCCAATTCGCAGAAATACCCGCTCCACCCCCACACGCGGACGATCAGGTTGCGATGGCGCTCGGGGTGGCGCTTGGCATCCTGGAGCTTGGCCACGTTGATCGTATTGAGCTGCAGTTGTTGGCAGCCGAGCGTGGCGAACGATCGCACCAGCAACGCCACCTTTCGCAGTGCCTGGCCGTCGCCGAACACCGCGTCGGAGAGTTCCAGCGTGATCGGCCCGCCGTTGCAGACGCGGCGATAGTCGAGCTTGCTGAAACTCTGCAACACGCTGATCGGACCGCCGGCGCGTATCCCCGGTGAAGGGGCCAGGTTGGCGCTGAAGTACTCGGCGGCCCGGCGGCCGTCGGCCGTGGCCCCCACGACCGGCTCCTGCATGCCGGCATGACCGGTGGCCAACCAGACGTAGTACATGGCCGAACCCGAGCCCGGCCGCACGATTCCACCCCGGCCGTTCGCGCCCGCGGCCTCGCACGCCGCGGCGAAGCGATCGAACAGCGTCACCAACAAATCGTCCGCTTCATCGTCATGGTTGCCCACTTTAGGGGCCTCCAAGAGCTTCTGACGCAAACGATCGTGCCCGGCGAAATTCGTGTCCAGGGCCTCGATCAATTCCGCGGGCGTAACCAACCGCTCCACGAAAACCAGCTTCCGCACGGCGGCCAGGGCGTCGGCCGCACTGGCCGAACAAGCGCCGTGGACGCCGAAGTTGTTGTACTTCAGGCCCTGCGAAAGGTCCCGGCCCGACTCCAGGCAGCCCTCCATCAACACCGAATAATAGGGAGCCGGCGGCAGCAGCAGGCGGCGATAGCGGGAAACGGCCCGATCCACTTGCTCGCGCATCTCGACCTCGACGCGGTCCAGGATCGCTTCGAACGTCTCGCCGGCCGCGAGGCCTGCGCGAACGGCAACGTCGACCGCCGCCGGCATCGAGACCGCGCCGATGTTGACCACTTCCATCCCCCGGCCCGGAATGATGAATTCCCAGCAGGCGGCCACTGTGTAATCGCGGGCGTCTTCCAGTTCGTAGCCATGCGCGGCCAGGGCCGGAATGACCACGTCGTCGTTGGAGTACTGCGGAAATCCCAGCCCCTGAGCGGTCAGCTCGGCGGCCAGCGTCAGCAATTCCAGGTCGGTGTCCTTGGTGATCCGCAGATTGATCTTCGGATCGATCATCGCCACGTCGCGGGCGACGCGCAACACCATCGCGGTCAGCGGATTGATGCCGCAGCGACCATCGCGCGTTACGCCGCCGAGCATCAGCGATTGGCCGTTGTCGCCCTGCTGGACGCCGGGGTGAAGATCCGCGTCGCGGTTCAGGGAGATGAAGAACTCGGCCAGTAGTTCCTCGGCCCCGGACTCGTCGAGACGCCCCGCACGGAGATCGGCCTCCAGGTACGGCCACATGTACTGGTCGAAGCGTCCCAGGCCGACGTGGTAATGCCCGCTCAGCCACACCGCCGCGTGCATCAACCGCTGCGATTGCAGGGCCTCGTGGAACGTCCGCGGCGGATGAGCGGGAACGTGCTCGAGGATCGCGGCCAGTTCGAGGCGGCCGAGCACACGTGCCGCTTCCGAATAGCGGCGGGCCAGGTCGAGCACCGCGTCGATCGTTTCGACGGCCGCCGCAAGGAACTCCACCACCGCGGGGTCGCCGGCGCAGCGCGCGGAAGTGGCGGTCGCAACCGCCCGCCGGGCCAGCAGGCCTTGCGAGAGGAGCCGCCCCCAACTGGCGCAGATGTTGCTGATGGGGCCCAGTTCGTGGACTGTCCGCCCGGCGGTGAGCCGCGTCGCATCCGCCGCGCTATAAATCGGCGGGATCCGTGGCATAGTGCGGGTGAAGACAATCCGTTGATCCGCTTCGATCACCGGTTGCTCGGCCTCGCACATGCGGCGCGTCAATCGCGCGGCGCGCCGCGTCCAGGACAATCCCAGCGACTCGCATTCGCCGAGGACGTCCGGCGCGTCCGCCCGGCGGCACGCGGCGTGGACCCGATCGCGAACCCGCTCCCGCATCGCTTCAAGACGTTGATTCATCCCCGCATCTCCTTTGCAAGTGCCGCGACGGTTCCCCGCATGCTACTTTCCGAAATGCCCGGTGCGGTAGCCGCCGCCCAGCAACGCTTCGGAGAGCGACGAGGAAGAAGACGATGTTCGGTTTTTGCCCCGTTTCCGCTGCCGCGGCGATCGAATCCACGAAGCAAAACGCTCAACAAGCCCGACAAGCAACTGATCAACAGCGCCGTATCACGGAAAGGCCGCATCTTCACCGATCCTCATTCGCCCCGGCGGAAATCTCATTTCAACAGCGTCAACAAGATCAACCGCACGTCCATCACCTGTTTTCCCGGCACGGTCAGCGCCCGCAACGTCAATGGACCGCGTCCCGGTTTCAAGTCGGCGAAGCCCAGCCGCAGCGGCTTGAACTCTTTGACCAGCGATTCGCCTTTCCGCGGCACGCGATCGTGTTCGTCGCCGTGCAAGGGAGGATCGTGGGCCTCGGACACGGTCGCTTGAACCCGGCTGCCCCCAAAGCTCAACTCGATGGTCGAGCCGACGTCGGCCGCCGGGCAGGTGTAGTAGACGACCGCCTCATAACGGCCGGCCGTGGCGACTTCAACGTCCCAGGTGATGCGGTCGTCGGTGCTCGTCCAGTTGCAAAAGTACGAGCAGTTCGGCGCCTGGGAGCTGCGCCGCACGTTGCCGTGCGGGATGCCGTCGCGGGCCGGAAGTTGCGTGATGGGGAACTGTCGATATCCAACCGGATACGGCCGGTTGTCATGGCCCAGTCCCGGCAGCAGCTCGGCGTTCCATTGGGCCACGGCTTTCGCCAGGCGCCGGGCCAACTCCGGCTGCTGTTGAGCGATGTCGTGGTCCTGGCCTGGATCGGCCTGCATATCGTATAGGCGGCTGCCGCTGTCGAGCCGATAACGCTGCGTCCGCACGCTGGTCTTTCCCGCCCAATGCGACAAGATCATGCGGTCGGGCCAGTCGTGGGCTGTGCCCAGCAATAGCGGCTTGAGGCTCGCTCCGTCCAGCGGCTTGGTGCCCACGACCGAAATGCCGGCCAGGTCGGCCAAGGTGGGCAACAGATCGATGGCGCCGGCAATCTGGGGTATCCGCGTGCCGGCCGCAAAATGGCCCGGCCAGCGGATCATCAAGGGCGACCGCACGCCCCCTTCGTCCGTCGAACCCTTGAGGCCTTTCATGCCGCCGTTCCAACGCATGCTGGCCGGCCCGTTATCGCTGAAATAGACCACGATCGTATTCTCGGCCAAATTCAACTCCTCCAGCCGCCGCAAAATCCGCCCCACGTTCCAATCGATGTTCTCGCACATCGCCAATATGGCCCGCGTGAAGGCCACGTCCTCGGCGGCCGGATTGCGGGCCCGCAGCGACAGCTCGCGGTGGGCGAACTTATCGTAGAACCGGTCGGGAACCTGGAGCGGAGTGTGCGGCGTATTGAACGGCACGTAGCAGAAGAACGGCCGTAGCCGGTTGGCCTCGATAAACCGCAGGGCGTGGTCGGTCAGATCGTCCTCGAGAAATCCGCGGCCGTGGATCAACGTGCCGTTGTGCTCCAGCGGGGCGTCGAAGTAATCTCCCCAATGCCCGGAGCAGAATCCGTAGAACTCGGCAAAACCGCGGCCGCAAGGGTGATACGGATACTGCATGCCGTTGTGCCATTTGCCGAACGCGGCGGTAGCGTAGCCGGCGGCCTGGAACGTGTCGCCGATGGTCTTTTCGTCCAGGTTCAGACGCTCGCCGCCGGTCGTCACTCCATAAACTCCGCCGCGCGGATGATAACGGCCGGTGAGCAGCTCAGCGCGGGTCGGCGAACAGACCGGGCAGACGAAGAACCGCTCGAACAGCACGCCCTTTCGCGCCAACGAATCGATGTGCGGGGTCGAGAGATTCGTATTGCCGTTGATGCTCAAGTCGCCCCAGCCTTGATCGTCCGACAGGATCACCACCACGTTGGGCCTGGCCGCCGGCTCCGCCGCGTGGGTGGTCAATGCGGCCCCAGCCGACAAGGCCAGTGCGGCAAGAAGGCCGATGTTGATCGTTCTCATCATTCGCGGCACTTTCGCATAGGAGGTGCAATGGGACGACGCTTGTCCTTTATTCGCTTTCTCGCCGGTTGCGCATCGCGCCCGCGAACGCTCCCGGACCGAACGTCCCGCCCACGGGCACGAAGTCCTCCGCCCGAGTGCGATCATCTCGAACGTGTGGCGCTTCGCGGGCGGCTAGGGAACCCTTATGATCTTAACCGACACGACGGCCGGTTGCACGTCGCTCTGAAATTCCCAGCGAAAATCGCCGCCATTGCATCGCCCCCTGAAAAGGGCGATCCAGATCATTGGCCGAGACATCGCGTCTGGGGGGCGTGGTAGAGTTTCTTCAGCCGCGCGGCCATGGCCTTGGCGCGAGCCGGTTGCTCGCTGGCCAGGTCGTGCGATTCCGGCAGGTCGTCGGCCAGATCGTAGAGTTGCCCGTGGATCCACTTCCATTGGTCGACGCGGAGGGCGCAGTACTTTTCCGCCACGCCAAATTGGTGTTCGACCAGCTCGTGGCGCCCGGTCTGCGTTTTGCCCAACAAGGCGTCGAGCACGTCCATGCTGTCGGCCGCCGAGCCGGGAACCAAGGGCGCTCCGATCAGCCGGGACAGGGAGGCCAACAGGTCGGTCTGGCTGACCAAGGCCGGCGAAACCATGCCCGCGGGCACATGGCCGGGCCAGCGGACAATGAACGGCTCGCGGGTGCCGCCTTCCCAGACGGAACCTTTCTCGCCGTGCAAAATTCCGTTCACCTTGTGGCCGTTGAGGCTATCGCGGGGGCTGTAGTCATAGCCCACCCAACTACAACCGCCGTTGTCGGAGCTGAAAATGAACAGCGTCTCGTCGGAGAGCTTGAGCCGGTCGAGCGCGGCCATCACCCGGCCCACGGCGTCGTCGAGCTCCTCGGTGAAATCGCCGTACACGCCGGCGCCGCTACGGCCGCGGAAACGCGGGGCGGGAACGCGCGGCTCGTGGATGCCGTGCGTGGCGAAGTACAGGAAGAATGGCCGGTCCTTGTGCCTTTCGATGTAGCCGATCGCCTCGCCGGTCAGGGTGTCGGACATTTCCTCGTCTTTCCACAGCGCGGACTTACCGCCGGTCATGAAGCCGATGCGGGTGACGCCGTTGGTGATCGCGTCGGCGTGGCCGTGTCCCGGCAGGTATCGCAGCACGCTGGCCAGGTCGGGATCGGTGATGCCCGTCGGCTCGCTGCCGATGCGGTGCTGGTAGTTGATCGTGATCGGATCCTTGGGATCCAGGTTCACCACGCGGTGGTTGCGGACGAAGACGGTCGGCACGCGGTCGCCGGTGGCGGGGAAATAGAAGGTCTCGTCGAAGCCGATCTCCTCGGGGCCCGGCTTGAGCTCGCCGTTCCACGCAATGGCTTGACCGCCCGCGCCGAGGCCCAAGTGCCACTTGCCGACAAAGCCGGTGGCGTAGCCGCGCGCGCGGAACATCGCCGGCAGCGTGTGCGAGCCGGGCTGGATCGACAGCGGCGCGTCGCCGGGAAGGATGCTGGACCCCAAGCGGTTGCGGAAGGCGTATTGGCCCGTCAGCAGCGAGTAGCGGCTGGGAGTACAGACCGATGACGCGGCATGCCCGTCGGTAAAGCGGATGCCCTGCCGCGCCAGCCGGTCGATGTTGGGAGTGCGGATGTGGCTGGGCAACGCGCCGTAGCAGCCGGTGTCGTTGTAGCCCAGGTCGTCGGTGAGAAGAACGATGACGTTGGGCTGGCGCGCGGCGGGCGGATCGGCGGCGCAGACCAGCGCGGAGCACAGCAAAGCGGCGGCGGCGAGGGCCAGATGGCGGATTTTCATCGTTATTTCTCCATTAAGGGTCGGATGGCTTGATCGGTATCTCCAGCGGAATCGGGAGTTTGCCGTGCAGCATGCGGGCGCCCTCGCCTACCAAGCGCAGGTACCAGTCGCTCTTAAGTCCTTCGTAGCCCACGAAATGGGCCTGCGTGGGCGGGGAGCTGGTGACCTTGAAGATCGCCGTTCCTTCGTCGACCTCGTCGAACATTGCGACATACACCGTGTCCACACCGAGCTTCGACAATTCGTGGAATTGCTCCCACAGAAAACGCCCGCCCCGCCGCGAAATCTGGCTGCTCCCGGGCGGCTTCTTCGTGAGGTTGTCCCAACCGAATCCCGCATAGATCACCGGCATCCAGAGCATGCCCACGCGATTGCACTCGCGCAGATCGTCGGCCCAGTAGCGGGTGTTGGCATGGGATTGGCCGGCTTTGTCTTTGAGATAGTTGCCCGGATTCCAGGGAGAATAGGCGTCGAGTCGGCGATAATACTTCTGCCACTCGGGGTCGGCGTCGCGCCGCCAATTCCAGCTTCCGCCACCGGCCAAATAGGCCGAATAGGGTCCGGGCCGCTTGAAGAAATCGATCAGTTGATTGGCCAGCTCGGCCGACATTTGGTTCCCCGAGCTGCCGCGGTAAAACCCCCAGATCTGCACCACCGGCCGCCCGCCCTCGTGCAGGTAACGCCTGGCGGTGACCGTCTTCTCGTCGACCAGCTTCTTCCAATCACTGGTCAGCACTTCGAAGATGCGATCCGGCGGCATGCGGGCGATGTCGTAGGAAATGCCCCAAACCCGCCCCGTTTGCTCGGCCGCGCTGGCCACATCGCGGAGCACCCGCAGGTTGGACGGGTACATGACCGCGGCCGCGCCACCGGGCAAACCGACGAGAAATCGTTGCAGGAAGGCCCCGTCGATCCCGTACGTGCGCATCCATTGGAAATGTCGCAACACGGTCACCGCATTGTCCGAACTGAACAACTCCGCCTGCCGGCCGTCGGGATAGGTAAAGCCCGGGGCCGCAAATCGCTCGCCGGCGCCGTACTCGCTCACGTCCGGCCACATCTCGAAGGTCAAGCTTTCCGGCGTGATCTGTCGGCGAATGCGGCTCCAATGCCCCCATCCCAGGTTGGTGGCATCCCCGGGACAACGGAACCACCCTTGATAACCGCAGACCACTTTTCCCCGCAGCGTGGCCGAGTCGACCACTTCGGCGGCGAACGCCTCCGTGGCGACGAGTACCGCGGCGATAGACATCAGCAAATAGGCACTTCGGTTCATGGTCGTGACACGGAGGTTGATGCTTCTTCGGAAAGGAAAGACCGTCAATCTTTTTCCGGCGGCTGGAATACGTAAAGCCCGTCGATCGTGACCTCGCCATCGCCCGCGGCAACGATCTCCAGCGTGTGCTCGCGGTTGGGGAGGTTCTCGACCAATGCTACGGAAAACGGCCCGGTCCTGTCGGCCCGGAAACTCATCGCGCCGCGGGCGCACCGATAGACGTCGAACGTAAACTTGTCGCCGGTGAGGTTTCCGCAGATCACTCGTCCTTTGTCACCGATCCGCACGCCGCGCCAGAGTTTCGGGTCGATGCCGATTTGGCCCGACGTGCTATGGAACGGCCGCGAGGCATTCCCTGCGCCATCAGGACCGGTGACGCTCCCTTCGATGTGGTAGTCGCCGTGGTCGCTGGTCATGGTGATGGTCCACGTCTGCGGAACGACGTTCGTGCCAAGGTCGACCGCGTGCGGAGCGGTGTTTCCCGCCCCATTCTTGCCGCCCAACGGCAACTTCTTGGGATCGGGTTCGATGAATGTCGTGTAAAAGACCGGCGCTTGCTGGGCCGGCCGGCCGTCGATCAACACTTTCACGGAACCGCCGTTCGACGCCTTTTGGCCGAGGACGTCGATCCGGTTGCCGGTAAAGCGGACTTTCAGCCGGGCACCGGCCGCGCTGCTGTGCACCGCGCCGCCCGACGACGTCCAGTCGCCCGAAAGACTCACCTGCTCGGTGGCAGTATTCGCGGGCGGCGCCACGGCGATCCGCCGTTCGCGCGACTGGGGGTCGTAGTTGAACTGCGCGGGCTTGGCGATATGGCGGCCGATGCTCTCCCAAACGAGCACCTGCCCGTGCAGGTTTTGATGCACCGTGTCGGCCAGGATGTCGTTGGGCTTTACGCCGGTGCGGAGGTGATACTCGGCCAGCTCGCGGCGATTCTCCACGAACTCGGCCTGGTGTTTGCGGCAAATGGCGCGAACCTGCTCCACCTTCGCGTGCCCCTCTGCGATTTCCGCGGGCGTGGGCGGGACTTTGGTGTCGAAGCGCTGCCGAGAAACGGTCACGTCGGCGGCGCGCGGGCCCCGGTCGTACCAGCCGTTGGAATTGCGGCTGAAATGGATGGTGGGAATAATAATGTCGGCCGTGGTCCGCCGGCGAATCTCGGCGAGCAATGCATCGAGCCCTTCCGGGGTGCCGGGCGTGTAGGTGAAGACCAGGTCCGGTTGTTCGGCGGCGACGAACTGGCGGACCCAGCCCATGTCGAATTCCCAGGGCGTGCCCGATCCGGCGTGCCGTTTGTAGACGATGGGGGGCGCGTGGGGAAACCGCTGGCGAATAGCCCGCATCAGCCCGTAGCCGTCGCCTTGCGAATGGGTCCAACTGGAACCGATGGCCCATATCACGAACGGCTTGCCCGGGATTCCGGCCCGGCCTTCCCATTTTGCCACCGACAAGGCGAGGTTCTTGCCGTCGTCGGGGCGTGGCGAAACGTCGCGCGGGGGCAACTGCGCCCGCTGCGACTGATAGGCGGTCGCCATTTCGGCCTCGGTCGCGGTACGCATCCGCACGTCGCCGACGCAAACCGGCTCCTTATCGGAGCTGTCTTCCGCCGACATCAAGACGAAGCGGATCGTCTTGCAAGGAACAGGCATCCAGCAATAACAGCCCAAGTGCCTCCATTGATTCCCCGTGCTGGGAACAACGAGCGGCGTAGGAAAGAAACTGGGGTTGCGCTCGTCGGAGGTGAACAGGAAAGTGGCTCGGGTTTCGACCGCGCTTCTGAGCCACGTCGACACCAAATAGGGTCTTCCCGGCTGGGCGGAAATGTCGGGAGTGCGCAGTGCGCCTCGCGGCGAGTGGAAGCGGCAGTAGGCCTTTCCCTGGGGCGCGTCGACGGCAATCACGATCCGGCCGCCGATGTCCCAGCCCGGTGGATTCTTCCCCGTCGTTTTGAAATCGCCGCCCGGCAATGGAATCGCGGTGGCGCCGGCGGGCGTGGGGATCGGCTCTCTGGTAATACAGACCAAGCCACGAATATCCGCGGAAGGGGCCGCATCCGCGCGCGCCCCGGGCCACGTCAGAAGACAACCCACCGCGGCCACACAGGCCGAAAGACGTAGTTTCACGGGTCTCATGGTTCAATCCCCTTTCAACAGAACCCTGGCGTGGCCGATCTCGTCTACCGCGGCGCAGCTTGCAGCGCAAACGCGATCGCAGTGCGGATGGCGGTCTCCTGCAGTTCCATCTGCCGGCGGGGCGGCGTGCGGGGACAATTGTTCTGCACCTCGGTGCTCACCTGCACGCGAGTCTTATAGATTGTGCCCCAGCAGCGGCGGAAGTAGCGCAACTGGTCCTCGCCGTAGCCGAGGGGCTCGATCTTGGGAGTCGGATTGGCCCCCATCTTCTTCCAGGCCGCCACGATCGCCTCGGCCAGCCGCTGGTTCCCCTCGCGGATCGCCGGCGGCAGCTCCTTCTGCAAGCAAGGGATAATCATCATCGAGTCGTACTTCGACTTCTCGAACTCGGTCTGGTGCAGATCGAGGTGGTAACCATAGCCGTACCTGGCCGAACAGCGATTCACCAACTTGAAGAACGACGATTCGGTGCATCGGTTCGGCTCGACGTACTCGTGGTCGTTGATCTGCTCGTAGGCGATGCCGATGAAGGCCGGCTGGTACTCGCGGCTGCTCCACCGGTCGACCCGCTGGAATTGCCGGCCGTCCTTGGTCTTGCCGAACATCACCTTGAAGAACTCCTGGTTGGGGAGTTGGCTGCCGTCCCACCAATCCTGCGGCGCGCGGGCGCGGCCGTCCGGATTGCCGTCGGCGATGAATGTCAACAACGTCCGGTCGAGGAGCGTTTTGCGGTCCAGATCGGTGGGCCGGCCGTCGAGATGGCGGCCCTCGAGCAACTGGGCCAGGAAGTCCATCATGGCCGCGGTCCCCGCCGGCTCGTGGGCATGCGGCTGCGAGAAGAGGAGTTTCTGCTTGCGGTCGTTGGACGCCTTGGGGTTGGTGACCGTGACCGCATAGGCCGTGCGGCCGCCGTAGGTCTTCTGCCGTTCCAGCGAGACCAGTTCCGGGAAGGTGGCCTGCCATTGGAGGATCTTCGGCTCCATCTGCGTGAAACGCACCAGCCACCACGGCGCCGACGACGGGCCCTCGGCCGCCGCGGCAAGTCCGCTGCCGATCAAAAGCGCGGAGCCTAGGAATATTGCGATCACGCGCGGGGCAGGGTCAGGCAGTCTTTCTCTTCGCCTCACGATCCGTTCCTCCTGTTCTGGCCGGTCCTCGATGCGTTTACACATCGCAGATACTGCGAATCCGCGACAATAGATTCTCAGAGCGTCCAGGGCGCGCGCAACGACCGATGCATCATCCGCAAGGCGGTCTCGTCGCCGACAATCGTTTCCCTTTCGGCGTCCCAGCGGATCGTGCGGCCCAGGCGAATGGCAATGTCGCCGAGATGGCTGATGAAGTCCGACTGCACCGCCGAGTCGATGTTGCTCACGGGCGTCTTTCGCGAGGCCACGCACGCGATAAAATCCCGGTAGTGATGCGTATCCTGGAGCAAGTGGATTTCATCCGGCTTGATCTTCACCTTGAGCAAGCTCGCCGGCGCGGCCGAGATGGAGCCTCGCGAAGCGGTCACCCGGCCTTCGCTGCCGACGAACGTCGTGCTGTCCGGGCCGTCCTTCAACGAGAGCTCCACGCCGCTGGCATAACGCCCCTCGACGTTCCACGCCGCAAGCGTATTAAACAGCCCTTCGGTCGGGATGAATCCCGTGCCCCGATACTCCGTCGGAATAAAGGGATATCCCCAATGGGCAATGTCCAGCGGATGCGCCCCCCAACCGGCGATGAACCCCAGTGCATAATCGTAGATGTGGAATCGTCCCACGCCGAACACCCGGTCCCGCGTGTAGGGTGCCACGGGCGCCGGACCCAGCCACATGTCATAGTCCAGGCCTTCCGGAACCGGATGCGGATCGGGCACGCCGCCAATCGCTCCATAGGACGGCGCGACGACGTCAATCGCCTTGAGCTGGCCGATATAGCCGTTGCGCACCAACTCGCAGGCGAAGCCGCAATGCCTCGAGAACGATCGCTGCTGCGTGCCGTACTGGAACACGGCCCCCTGGCGATGCACGGCCGCGCGCATCGCCTTATCGTGATCCATGCTGATCCCCAGGGGTTTCTCTACGTAAACGTCCTTGCCGGCGCGCACGGCCGCCAGCGCGATGGGCACGTGCCAGTGATCAGGCGTGGCGATCACCACCGCGTCGATGTCGTCGCGCGCGAGCAGCTCCCGAAAATCGGCGTACAGCTTGCACCCTTGGTACGATCCCTGGCCGAGGACGGCCGTATAGTGTTCGTCCACGCGCCGCGCGGCGGCCTCGCGGCGGCTCTTGAACGCGTCGCAGATGGCGACGCTCTGCCCCTGCGCAACGCCCAGGAAGCCGCCCAGCAGGCCGCCGCCCTGGCCGCCCACGCCGATGTGTGCGACGGTCACCCGGTTGCTGGCCGCCGTTGCGCCCGGCGATCGCGAAGGAAGGACCATGGGAGCGGCGACGCCGGCCGCGGCCGCGGCCGACGCACGCTTGAGGAATCGGCGACGCGATATCGTGTTCTTTGCGGATTTCATGTTCGATTGTCTCCTCTCACTGCTCGGGACCGTAGATTTCCAGCTCCCGGATCGCCGGGCTTCCGCCATAGTAGCCGGTGATTTTCAAGTCGATGGCCTTGCACGTGGTCGGCGGCAGCGACACGGTCAGCACGTTGTTCACATACCGGGCGTTCTTGACCTGTTTGACCACCTTTCCGTCGCAGAGGACGTCGAAATCCCGGGGCGCGAAATTATGCTGCCGATAGCCGGTGATGCGAAGCCTGGCGACGACCGCCGGCCGCTTCATTTCCACGCGGAGCTGATAGAGTTTTTCACCGTCGACTTCGTCCCAATAGGTTTTGAAGTTGCCGTCGATCGCCGCCTGAGGGCCCCCCGCCTCGCCGTCGGCCGCCAGCCCGTCGGGATTGGTGGCCGTGGCGCCGCGGGCCAGGTTCGGACGCGTGGGAACGGCCCGTGCCCGGGCGAGAATCAGCGGACTGTGGCAGGTTGCCATAACTCGCGCAAGCGCGCGAATCACTTCCGCGCGGTTGGGAATGTCGCCATTCTCGGCAATCTGCACGATGGCCAGCGAAGCTTCGTCGACGAGCAACGGGTCATCCAGGAACGTGGCCACCAACCGGGCCCCCGCGGCGCTGGGAACCTGGCCCAGGGCCGACATCAACGACTTGAGGGCGTCCGTCCCGCCGGCCAACGCCGCTGCCCGGCCGAGAAGCTCGACGATCTGCTCGGGCGACCGGTTCCCGGCCATGGGGGCCAACCGGGCCACGCCCCGCAGCGCAAGCACCTTGCATGCCGCATCGTCCGTCGTCTTGGCGATTGCCATAAGGTCATCCAAGGGTGCGGCGTCCGGCCAGTTCGACAGCGCCAGCACCGCTTCGCGGCGGATCCCCGGCTCGCCCGTCTTCATGGCGTCGCGGACCGCCGCAAGCGCCGCGAGTCCGCCCAGCGAGCCGGCCACTTTCAGTAGCGACGCCTTGGCCGGGCCGGAGGCCTTCGCCAGCGCGGCGGCCACCGGCTCGGCGTTCCCCTCTCGGCGATAGATGGCCACGAGAGCCGCCTCCAGGCCCGAACGGTCTGCCGCTTGATCGAGAAGTTCGATGACGCGGACGCCGTCAGCTCCGCCGGCCAGTTTCCCAAGGCCGCGGCTTGCCTCCTCACGCACTTGGGCGTCGCCGCTTCGCGCGGCCGCCAGCAACGCGGCCACACACGGCTTGGCCTCTCGCGCAACAAGGGCCCGGATCAACTCGCACTGGGCCGGCGGCGTCGCGGCGGGTAGCGCCGCGATCATGGCCGTATCGATGTCGCGGCCGCGAAGCCGCTTGAGGCTCTCGCCGATCAGTTTCTGATCCTCCGTGTCGCCCGCGGCCAGCAACGAGGTCAACACGCCAACCGTCGCCGCATCGCCGATCGACCCGAGCGCCGTGATGGCCGCCGGGCGGACCGACGCGATCTTGCCCCGCGCGGCCCGGACCACCGCGGCCAGGGCCGTGGCGCTGCCATGTTCCTGTAATAGAGTGACCGCTTGGATCTGAACGTCGGGGGCCAGGCTGTCGAGCCGATTAGCCACGGCGCCGAGTAAGCTGTCGCGGGGATCGGCCCGCAGCGCTCGCAGCGCGGCGACGCGCAAGGCCGGATCCACGCCTGAGAGGGCCGAGAGCACCAGGGCGTCAGCTTTCCCGCCCGCCGTGCCGGCTCGTCCGAGAAAAGCGGCGATGCGGACCGCGCCGGGCAGTCCGGGATCGCACAACTTCTCAAACAGTGCGGCCGCCTCATCGTCGTGCCCCGTCGCCCGCAAATCCTGCGCACAGCGGAGCAACGCGTCCGAAAGTCTTGGCCGCAGGCTGGCCGGCAGCCGCGTCTCGACCGCCGCGAGCGCTCGTGCCGCCTGGCTGCCGCCGATGACGCCCAAGGCGGTGATTGCCGCCTCGGCCAGTTCGCGATCCGGCGTAACCGCGGCTTCGGCCAATCGTGGAACAGCCTGTGCATCGCGTCGGGCCGCCAGGGAAAGGATCAATTGGCATTTCATCTTAACGCCCGCGGAGCCGAGCGCGCCGCGCATTGCGGCAAGCGGCTCGTCGCCGGGGATTCTTTCCAGGGCCGCGATTGTCGCGAAAGCGAGATCGGCGTCGGCCAGTTGTTTCGCCAGAATGGGCACTTCCGCGGCTGAGCCGATCAGAGAAAGCTGCTGGCAGACGAACTTCTTGCAATCCGGCGAGGCCTTGCCGCGGAGCATGGCGGCCAGTTTTGCCGCCAGGGCCTGCTGCGACGCGGCGTCGCCGGCGAAGCCCACCAGCCGCTCGACGGCCGCAAGCCCGCCGCGGCTCTGCCCGTACCGATAGCCGGCGATGCCCTGCAACAGCGAGTCGGCGTCGCGGAGGACGCAGTTAGCCGGCGGGAGCGTGACCTTGCCGGTGGCCGCCCACTCGGTGCCCCGCAGCATCAGCGTCTGGAAACCGGCGCCGCGCATGGACCGCACGTCGTGGCCCATCGCCACGTGAAACACGCGGCCCCGGCCCAGTTCGGTCACGACAACCATGGGCTCTTGCGCGCCGCTGCCGCCGCGCGTCTTATCGGAATAGGCGGTCGCCAGCACGTGGCCCGTCGCGTGCAGAAGTTGGCGATGGTAGAGCTCGTCCGGCAGATGCTGGAAGTCGCTCATGCCACGCGTGACGGGGTGTTCGCGGTCCACGATGCGGACGGTGTAGGAATGGTGCTGCCCGTGGCCGCTCTTGCCCATTTCCCACGTCAGGCCGATGAGGTTGGCGAACTCGGGCCAGTCGTTCCAGGCGGTGCTGGCGGCATGAAAGAGCACCAGTCCGTGCCCGGCCGCGATGTAATCGAGGAAGGCCTTCTCCGTGGCCGCCGGCCAGCGATGACCCTTCACTTTGGGGTAGGTCGTGTAGTTCAAGGCGATGACGTCGTAGGGGGCGAAGTCCTTGCCTTCCAACGCCGGGACGTTCTCCGACACGTCGACCGCAAACCGGCCGCTCTTCTCGTAGAGGCTCTTGAGCGCCGGCGTGGTCGCGCGCCAATCGTGATTGTTCTGGCCGCTGAGGATCAGCACGCGGACGGGTTTCTGCGGCTCCGCCCCGCGAAGCGTGGGCCCGCCGCAAACGACCAGTGCGAGGACTGCACCAAGACAATACGTCTGTCGCAGTCCGGCCAGCGGTTTCATCTTCTGCCGTTTCATGGGTCTCACCTCGTTCAAGTCTGTACGGATCGACGGCCATTATGACCGACCGCGATGGGCGCGTCGTGCGATTTCGTTCAGTGAAGGAAATCAAACTCCCGCGAATGTCAGCTCCGCGTTCGTTGGCCGTCAAGGGGTCACCCGCAACTGTATTCTTCGAGCAGCCTGAGGTAGCTGCGATACTGCTCCAGCGACACGCCCGGCGGGGTCTGGTGATCGACGCTGGGGATGAAACCGCCGCTTTTCATCAAGGGCGCGAGACGTTCGAATTCGGCCCGCATCGCCGCTTCGCCGTGGTTCATCACCATCTTGTTGTAGTGGCCCACCATGCGCAGTTCGGGGAATTGGCGGCGCAGCTCCAGGCCGTCGACGCCCGCCTGCCGCTCCAGCGGCAGCACGCCCTGGACCGCTTCGCGCAACAGCCAGGGGGCCAGGCGGGTGACGTCGCCGTCGGTATCGATGAGGATCACCGCGCCCATCTCCTGCAAACGCGGCACGATTTGCCGGTAATACGGCGCGATGAACTCGTCGAAATGCCGCTCGGAGATCATCGGCCCGTGGTTGTACGACATGTCCTCGGCGATCGTGGCGAACGTGGGGCGGCAAGCCTTCGCGACCCGCTCCAGGATCTTCAGGTTGAACTCGGTCAGGTCCTGGTTGACCTTGTGGATCAATTCCGGCTGATCGTAAAAGGCCAGACTGATCTTCGTGAAGCCCATCAGCGTGCGCGGGAACCAGAAAAAGCCTTCCAGAGTGATCCACACCACGGCCTCGCCCCGGGCCTGGCGAATCGCCCACGGCCGCATCGACTCGATCGCTTGGGCGTGGTCGGGAAACAGCCGCGGCCGGACCGCAAGATAATCGTCCATGTTCGAGACGATCCCCTCGACGTGGTGCTGCAGGGCCTCGATCGTCGCGTCGGTCGTCGAGAACCAGAACTGCTGGTATGGATCGAGGCCGAAGTAAGCGGAAATGTCGAAGACAGTATCCAGGCCCTCGGGCAGCCCTTCCGATCTCCAGCGGGCGATCGTCTCGTCCCACCACATGGCCCACTCCCAACGCGGCAGCCGATCAACCGGCTGAAAATTCATCACCGCACGGAATCGTTCCACATGGTTCATGATGCGGCCCCGGAAGATCAGTCGCTGAGGTTTTTCTTGTCTGCCTTCGCGTTCCACGCTTCAACCGACACCACGGCCTGCCGTCGCGCGGCCGGCTCGCGCCACAAGACTTGTAGTTCCAGCACGCGCTCCTCGGCGGGCGCCAGCCAAAAGAAGTTATCCGTAGCATAAAAGCACCGCGCGGCGTTTTCAATGTCCAATCGCGTGTTGCACGCCGGTCGATGGCCCGTGTTGCGCACGCGAATTTGAATCCGGCTGCGGTTCTTTGCGAGATCCTCCCGGCCTGTCACCGTCAGTTGCAGCGACGTCGGCTGCGCGGCAGCCTGCGGCTTCAGCCAAGGCCCGTGGTCGAGTGCCAGCATCGGCTGCGGCGACTGGCGGACCTTCTTACGGAAGGCTTCGTCGCGCATCCGCGCCAGACACCGCGGCCAATATACGGAGCGCGACACGAGCCGCCGGTCGGCTCCGCGCAACTCGGCCACGATGAAGAAAAACGTGTTCTCGAAACTGTCCGGGATCGTGAAGCCGCCAAGGTCCAATGCGGCGACGGACGGGCCGGCCTTGAGGCTCACCGGCAAGGCCTTCCGCCAGCGCGACGCGAATGCCGCGTCCAGAACCTCCACCGACGCCTCCATCTCGGCCAGCGGCGCGGGCGAGGCGTGCGCGATGCAAACGGGAATCGACATTTCCTCGCCTTTGGCCCACAGAAGCTGTGGTAGTTTCACGAGGATGTGGGTCGGTTCGTAGCTGCGCTTGAGAAAGTAATACGGCGCGGTGGGCTGCCCGAAACCGTCCAGCAGCATGATGGCAATGACCGGCCACGGACGCTTATAAACCCAAGGAATCAACCCCGCCGTGACCGGGTAGTTCGCCTGAAGTTGTTCGGAGACGATCTGGTAGAATTCGCCGGCCGCGATTTGCGTCGCTTCGGCCAGGGTCTCCAGCGTCGGCGCGGTCATGTCGGCGACGTGCGAAGCCGGGCTGAGCATCCGCGGCACGCGGTCGGGGCTGTATTCGACGAAATGCTGCATCAGCTCCGGATGCCGCCGCGGGAACTCTTTCGTGAGCATTCCGCCGAGCGGCTGATCCAACTCCGCGGCGGCGACCAACTCGCGAATGCCCTGCGGCTCCGGCACATTGTGCATTCCGGTCTCCGCGATCCAGGGTACGAAGCGATATAGTTTTCCATACCAGGTCGGATCCATGTCGGGATAGGTATGGATGCTGCCCGCGTCGGGGCTGGTGCGGCGGAACGGCCGCGTCGGGTCGAAGTCCGCCAGGGCCCGCTCCCAGATGCCCATGGTTGCGGCGTTGCCCGGCGAATAAGGGTTGAATTCGTTACCGCCGCAGTACAGCGCCAACGACGGATGGTTGCGCAGGCGGAAGATGGTGTGCAGCACCTGGGCTTCCCAGACCTGCTGCGGCCACTGCGGCGTGTCGCGGTTGCCGATCGGGAAATCCTGCCAGACCATGATGCCCAGGTCGTTGCAGGCGTCGTAGAATTCCTCGGTCTCCAAGAGGCCGCCGCCCCAGACGCGGAAGAGCTGGATTCCGGCGGCGCGCGCCGCGCCGATCAGCCAACGATAGCGCTCTCGCGGCAGGTCGAGCAGAAGGTCGGCCGGCATCCAGTTCATGCCTTTGACAAACAGCGGCCGGCCATTGACGACGAACTGCCAATCGGCCCAACGATCGCCGCCGCGCGGCCCGGCCGTGGCCGCGGTCTGGATCGTGCGTATCCCGCAGTCGAATTCCAGGCGGTCGGTCGCGCCCCCTTCGCACAGCAGCGTGAGCTTCGCCCGGTAGAGCGACGCCGCGCCCATGCCGTTGGGCCACCAGAGCTTGGGCTTGGCTACCTTGAAGTCCTGTTTTAGGAAGTTGCGGCCGCCGAAAGTCGCTAGCGGGAAGGTCCGATCGAATGCGTTCCGGTCGCCCCCCTTTTCCACCAACTGCACGCGCAATGCGAACCGCCGCCCGCTTTCCCGCGGTGGCCGCCAACCGCGCGAGCCATCGGCCAACTGCGCGTTCTTCCACGGATGCAAGGTCGCTTCGAGCGATTGCGCCGCCACAAATAGTTCGCATTGCAGCGAAAGCCGCGCCTCCTTCTCGCCGGCCTCTTTGGTGACGAGGAAAGGGCGTTCGATATGGCCTTGCGGCACGATCTCGATCCGCGCCCCTTGCCACATACCCAGCGGGAAGAACATCTCGCCGCCCGTGCCGCCGGCGATCACCCAGGGCTTGATGGCCGTCCCTTCGGGCCCGCGCGGCTTCCAGCCGAGCTTGTTGCCGTAATTGGCCGCGCGCACCTCCGCCACGACCTCGTTCGCCGCGCCGGGGCGCAGTTGCTTGCTGATTTCGATGTCCGGCCCGCCGAACATGCCCTCGTGACGGCCGAGCAGTCGGCCGTTGAGCCAGACGCGGGCAAAGTAGTCAATGCCGTCGAAACACAGGAAAACGTAGGAACTTCCCTCCACCTTCGGCATGACGAAGCTCGTGCGGTAATACCAGACCTTCTCGTCGACCCATGCATATTGTGCCGAATTCAGGTGTTGGTAAGGATGGGGTAGCTTGCCGGCGCGGTACAAGGCCCACTGCACCGTGCTGGGCACTTCCGCGGAAAACCAGGTCCTCAGCCCATTCAACTCCGCAAGGTCGTTGACGGCCACGTCGCGCCAACCGAGCTGCCATGGACCGTTGAGGGACACGTGCTGCGCGCCGGTGCGTGGCGTGATCCGATACGGCTGCCACAGCGTCCTCTCGGCGGATGGCCCGGCCTCCGCCGGCGCCACTGCACCGGCGAAATTGACCGCCAGCAAGCCGAAAATGCCGGCCATCACGACCGTTTGCCAAAATCGCATTGCCCTATCCTCCGCTCCATGGCATCCTTACTCGCCTTGATGCGGCCGCGCCGCGCCGTCGAAAGTGACCCGAATCATCTCTCGGCCCAACGCCGTTGCGATCGGAATCGCCAGGCAGCCGGATTCCATTTTCACGCGCACGGGAACAATCGCTTTCCATTGGCCGTTGCACATTTCGCCCGCCTCGGCATTCGCCGCTTCCGTCGCCGTCGAGTGCAGGCGAATCCGGCCCGCGGCCAACGGCAACGCCAAGAGCGAGCGCGACCGGGCCAGGTCGACGTTATCCATCGCGACGACGAAGGCGTGGCCTTCAATGCTCGCAACTTCCTTGCCGCCGCGGCGGATTGCGCCCTGCGCCTCGATGGCGCGTAATGACCGGTCGTGCCCCACCAGAAGGTAACCGGTGCCGCCGGCGGCCAGTTGCACGGTGAATTCGCCGATCTCCGCGTCAACGGCCAGCCCGCCGTTGTGCAGCACCAGTGCATCGGCGTCCTCGCCGGGTACGCGGAAAACGTGCAGGTCGACGCGATCCGGCGCGACCGCAATGCCGGGCGTGCCCGCCGCGTGGAGGAAACTCCGATACAGATCGCGGTGCTCCACTTTCAGTTCCCTCGCGAGTTCCACGGGGTCGGCGGCAAACCACACTTGCCCTTTGCCGCGGCGGAACCGCGTCACGGCCGCTTGCCCCTGCGGCGCCGGCACGATTTCGGCCCCGACTCGCACCGCCCGAATGGCCTCGAAGGGCGAACCGGCGGCGCCGATCTTTTCCACCCCGCAGAGCCGCCGCAGCCGGTCGGGCTTCGCCGCTCGGCGCCGCTCGTCGTAGGATATGTCTCCCGACACGTAGATCGCAGCGCCGCGATCGGCCAGCGCCGCCAATCGCTCCACGACCGCATCCGACGGATCCAACGGCAGCGGGTAGACGATGGCCTTCGTGCCCGCCGGCAAACGCTCCAGCGCGCTGTCGGGAAGCAGGCCGAAGTCGACCCGGCAGGCAACCAACAATTCCGCCGCGCGATGCCATGCGCGAATCACCTCGTTGCGTTGTCCGCCCATCCGCGCGCTGTCGGGTAAAACGAGATAAACCTGGGGGGGTACGCTCACCGGCCTGAGCCGGCCGAATGCGATGGCCATCGCGCGATAGGCCAGCGCGGTCGGCCGCGGCACACCCGTCTGATGGACGATGCCGCAGGGGAAGATGCCTTCCATCGGGTCGCGCCAGTGCCACGATGAGATGGCCGCCGCACCCACGCCCAGGGCCTGATGCGCCAGCGAAAGGAATCGCAGATCGTAGCCGTCGTCGTCGTCGCCCATCCCCCAGGGATCGGCCGCACGGAAACTGGGATGATCCTTCGCCCCGCATTCGCCCAGGATCAGCGGCTTGCCCAGGCCGCGAAGGTCGAGGTCCTTCAATTCCGGCGGCATGCCGGCGGGCGGACCGTAGTAATGCCGGTCGGTGAAATCCAAGTCGAGCGAGGCGAGAACGGGGTCTTTCATGACCGGACCGCCGCCCCAACCCTGGCTCCATCCCACCGACGCCAGCCGCAGCGGATCGCCGGCATGGATCGCGCCGGCGTTGGCAATCTCCCAGGCTCGCTCGGCGCCCGCCATGCACCGCCAGAACGCCGCGACGTCGAGGTCGTCCCAGCGGCCCTCGGTCTTGCCGGGCCGGCCGAAGGTTTTTACCAGCGGCGCATCATCGCCGCGGAAACTGGGCTCATTGCAGATGTCGACGGCCAATCCCGGCACGCCGCGATAGCGTACCGCAAGCTCGCGCGCGGTGGCCTGCTCCGCGGCCAACTCGGCCGGATCGGCCGTGTGACGCAGGTTGGGCGTATGGTAGAGCACCAGCCCGTATTTCTGCGCCAGTTGGACCACCGCGTCGCTGATCCGCTTGTCTTCCTCGGTCTTGAAGGGGAGGAAGCAGCGGGTCCAGCGAAGGCCGAATTCGCGCATCTGCCGGAAGTCACGGTCGAAGGCCGCCGGAGATCGCGCCGTGACCGAGGTATTCTGGCCCCAATACGTCTGGCAGCCCATGAGAAACTGCGGCCGGTCGCCGATCACAAACCGCGTGCCGTCCTTGTGCAGCGTGGTGCCCCGCGCCAGCACCGCCGGATTCCAGGCCACGAAAGCGTTTTCCTCGCGGTCCAGGCAGCGGCCGTCTTCCCACAGTTCTGCGGCGAAGGGGTAGTAGTCCGACGTGAACCGCCCCGGCTTCCAGGCCAACTCCACGGCCATCGTCTCGCCCGGCCGCACGTTGATCTCTTGTTTCAGACAAATCTCCGGCGTCAGCGTGAACCGCACCTCGCCGCGGCGCGGCGCGCGGCCGAAGTTGCTGACCTTGGTCCGCAGCGTCACCGATTCCCCCTCGCGGTAGCAGGCTAGCGCGGAGTCGGTATCGTGTACGTAGAACCGCCGCAGCAGATGTGCGACGGTCGGCAGCAACACCTTCTCGAGGGACGCCGCGCCCGCGGCGAACAGGTCGGAATTCGTCGCGCCGAAGATCGCCCACGACGACCCGGCGAACGTGCCGCTGAAATGATGAATGATCGCGCCGGCGTGCCCCCGCGGACGGCCGCACCAGTCCAAGCACTCCAGCAGCGGGACCCATCGCGCACGGTTCGGCCCGAAACCGTGCCCATTCAGGCCGAGCATCGCGACGGCCGAATAGCCCCGCAGCGGCGCGGTCGATTCGAAATCGGTGACGATCGTCTGTCCGGCCGCGGCGCGGGTGCGTGCCACGTCGCGCAACGGAAACGAGGGATCGAACGCGCCGATCTGCTCCGCATCGGGAAACATGGCGTCGCGAATGCGGGCCCAACGGGTATTGATGTGCGGCGCCAGCCGCCGCAGATCGCCGGCCGCGTCCGCCCGCACGCGCACGTCGGCAACCCACACGCTGTGCGGCTGATCCCTGGTCGTGACGTCGGCCGATAGGCCGAATTGCATTCGTCGCGCTTGCCGCGGGTGGAAGCGGTCGCCCGGGCCCCCGCGGCCGACGCTGGGATTGTCCTGCCAGTACGCGAAATCGCCCGGAAACAGCGTGTACTGCTGCCATTGCGTGGAGAGCGGCACGACTTTCTTCCACCGCGAGCCGTCGCATTCCTGCCATTCGACCGCCATCCGCGTCGTACGATCGTCGCCCCGGGCCCAAAACGACGTGAGCGACCAGCCCGGCGGCAGCTTCCCCTCCACGCTCGGCGAAACAGCCGTGGCCCACAGATCGAGCGCCGCGGTGTGCAGTTCCACGGCCGCCGATTGGTCCGGGCCGGCGGCCGCGCGAAGCTCCGCGCCTTGCGGTCGATTCGAACCTGTCCGCCAGAAACGGATAGCGGCGGGAAAAGCGGGCGTGGCCGGCGCGTTGCCTGTCGGCAGCGATTCACTCAGGCACCATTTTCCTTGAAAGCGAACCAGCGGGCGGTCCAGCGCGTAGCCGCCCGTAGTCAGCAGTGCGCCGCCGCCACTCAGATAGGCGACCAACGCGTGATCCGCGTCGGCGGGAAAGGCATCGCCGCTGGGGATCACCAGCAACGCGAATTCGGCCGGTTTGAGAAAGGCCGCATTGCCGAGTTGTTGGGCGGAAATGCGGCTGCACGCGTAACCGGCCCCACTCAGCGCGTGTGCGAGCACGGCCGGATCCGATGGCTGGCAGTCGCCGGCCGGAAATGCCTCGTCGAGGATTGCCACCCGCGCCTGCCCCGGCCGACGCGGCGGCAGCTCGCCAATCCAAGCGGCCGCGGCCCGCGCCTCCGCGGCGCGGCGGGCCTGCTCCGTAGCGTCGGCCGACGAAGGCTGATAGGGCGTCGCGTTGGGGGCTTCCTCGACCTGTACGTCGTCGAACCACGCCGTGCCGTGGCCATGGAGGACGAGCACGGCGCGCATCACGGAAGAGCCGTCGGGAATCCGGCCGCTGGCGGTTAGCTGCCGCCAATCGCTGTCGCCCTTGAGTTTCACCGGCGAGTCGGCGTAGCCCAGCCGTTTGCCGGCGCCGGCGTAAAAGCCGATCGACACGTACGCGCCGGCTCCGTCGCGCACGCCCTTGGTGCGCACGTAGGCGCTGATGGTGTAGGTCGCGCCACGCTTCAGCGGCAGCACGCGTTGCGTGGCCTGATACCAGGAAACCGCGGCCGACCCCGGCACCGACAAGCAAAAAGAGGCCTTGCCCGAGTGCGCGACGCCATGGTCGACGCGGCCCTCGGCGGCGATTTGCCAACCGTTGCCGTCCGACAGTTCAAAGCCGCTGTTTTCCACCAGGTTCGGCGAGACCGCAAGCGTGGTGAGCAGAAAGGGAATCAAGGCGAGTGTCATAGTCGATCCGGTCCATAATGGCCTGTGTTGCTCTGTTTGGGAGCCAGAGGGTCACGATACCAGTCTATTCGACGTGCGCCGGTGCGTGAAGAGGCCCGCGTCCGGCCAGCGAGGGTGGCGATCAATTCCGACCCGGCTCCGACGGCTACCGGCCAAAGCGACCCACCGCCGGGCGGGAACTCGCTCGCCGAAAATCGCCGCCTTTTCCACCGCGAGTCGGCTCTTGCCCCGGCCGCGTCATCTTGACGGACCGCGGCACTTCTGGGAGAGTCAATAATGTACGGGTCGCGCCATCAGACCGTGAAGCTGGCACGGCCATTGAGAGCTATCGCGAGCGTGAGCACCCCCCATGAGCCGTTCCTCCACGACCGCTACGTCCGAAGATCGCCCCTTCGACCGCGACATTCGCCTCCTCCGCTGGGAACTGAAACAGGTTCTGAAAAAACATGGCAGTGCGGACCTGGTCGCGCGCGTGAATCTGCTGCGGGAGTTGGCCCGGCGTCGACGCGCGGGGGATGCGGCCGCCGGCGACGCGATCGCCGCCGAAATGGCCGCCGCCAAGCGCGACGACCTGCACCAAATCGTCCGCGTGCAGGGCTGTTACCTGGACCTGGTCAACCTCTCCGAAGATCGGCAGCGACTGCGCGTCTTGCGCGCCCGGCAAGCCAAACGCTATCCGCATCCCTTACAAGAATCGGTCGGCGCGGCGCTGGACGTGTTGCACGGCATGGGCTGGTCGGCCGAGCGGGTCCAATCGCTCTTGGACTTGTTGCAGGTCTCGCCCGTGTTCACCGCGCACCCCACCGAAGCCAAGCGCGCCACCATCCGCCAGGCCTTGCGCCGCCTCCGCCAGCGGTTGTGGGACCTCGATCGGCGGGACCTTTCGCACCAGGATCGCGAGTCGCTCTTGGTGCACATGCAGTCCGACCTCGCGTGCCTCTGGGAAACCGATTCGGTCCGTCCGCGGCGGCCGACCGTGCTCGAAGAAGTCCACCGCAACATGGTGATCGTGGAAACGTTGTGGGATGTCGTGCCGCGGCTCTACCACGATCTCCGCTCGGCGTTGCGGAGGAACTATGGCGACCATCCGTTCCGCATTCCGCGGTTGTTGCGTTTCGGCACCTGGATCGGCGGCGATCGCGACGGCAACCCCTTCGTCACGATGGAAGTTACCCGGCAGACCTTGGCCGACTTGCGTCAAGAGGCGATGAAGCGGCATCTCGCGGCGTGCAAGGAGTTGACCTCGCAACTCAGCGTGTCGGACCGGTACCATCCGATCAGCGCCGCGCTGGCCGAAGCGATTCGCAGCGCGCAAGCGCGTTGGCCGATCGTCGAACCGTCGATCCTGTCGTGCCATCCCCACGAACCGTACCGGCACTGGCTGGCGGTGATTCGCCACCGCCTCGAGGCCACTGTGGCGGTCGGACCGGACCAGATCCCCCGCGGACTGGCCTATCGCGCGTCCCACGAGTTGGCCCGCGACGTCCGCTTGATTTTCGAAAACCTGCTCTCCGGCGGCCACACCGGACTGGCCGAAGGTCCGGTGCAGGAATGGCTCGATCGAATCGCCGCGATCGGCTTTCACGTGGCCGAACTCGACATCCGCGAAGAGTCCAGCCGGTTGCAGAGCGTGGTGGCCGAGCTGGCTCGGGCGACCGGCCTGTGCGACGATTATGCGGCGCTCGCCGAACCGCAAAAGCAGGCGTTCCTCTTCGGCGAGCCGCCGCGGGACGCCGTCGATCACCTGGACCAGGGCCTCTTGTCGCCGGAAGCCCGCGAAACCCTGGACCTGATGCGGCTGCTGCAGCGATCGGCCTCGGCCTGGGGGCGCCGGCCGTTGGGAGGCCTGATCGTCAGCATGACTCACCGCCCCAGCGACGTGCTCACGTTCCTGTGGCTCAGCCGCTTCGGTGCGATTATCGAGGGCCTGCTCTACACGCCGCTCCCCTTGATTCCCTTGTTCGAGACGATCGACGACCTCGACCGGGCCGACGGCATCCTCCGCGAGATGCTCGAAGAGCCGGCCTACGTCGACCATCTCCGCGAGCTCGGCGGCGAGCAGATCTGCATGATCGGCTACTCGGATAGCGTCAAGGACGGCGGTTATATCGCCGCGAATTGGCAGCTCTACAACGCGCAAGACCGGCTCTCGACGCTCGCCGACCGGTTCGCCGCGAAAATCGTGTTCTTCCACGGTCGCGGCGGTGCGCTGGGACGTGGCGGCGGTCCCGCGGCTCGGGCGGTCCTTTCGCTCCCCCGCGGCTCCGTTCGCGGCCGGCTCCGCATGACGGAACAGGGGGAAGTCGTCGCCGAACGCTATGGCGATCCGCTGGTCGCCCATCGGCATCTCGAACAACTCACCTGGGCCACAATCCTGGTCAGCTCCGGAGTGGCCCAACCGCCCCATCCCGAATGGACCGAGCGGCTCGCGCGGGCTGCCCAGGTCGGTTACCGCGCGTATCGCGATTTGCTCGAAGATCCGGCGTTCCCCGCCTATTTTCGCTATGCTACCCCGATCGACGTGATCGAGTCGCTGCCGATCGGCTCGCGCCCGTCGCGGCGCGCGGAACGAGGCCAGCTCGACCAGCTCCGGGCCATCCCTTACACGTTCGCGTGGACGCAAAGCCGGCATCTGCTGACCGGGTTTTACGGCCTCGGCAGCGGACTGGCGGCCGTGGCCGAGGGGCAATGGTCGGAACTTCGCGTGATGCACGAACACTGGCCCTTTTTCCGGGCCCTGGTCGACAACGCCGAATTGGCCCTGGCCAAGGCCGAACCGGCCCTCGTGGACCGTTACGTGGCCCTGATGCCCGAACGCGAAGAAGCCCTGCGGATTCGTCGCCGCATCGAGACCGAATACCTCGCCACGCGCCATGCCATTCTCAACATCACGCAACGCGGCGAATTGCTCGACAACACGCCTTGGTTGCAGCGTTCGATCGCCATGCGGAACCCGGACGTCGATATTCTCAACTTCGCGCAGATCGAACTTCTCCGCCGCCGCGCCACGGCCGCCGCCACCGACGCCGATATCGAGGAGCTGCTGCGTATCTCCGTTCAGGCGATTTCCGCCGGGCTGCGCACCACGGGATAGCCGGCAACCGGCCACAAATAAGCCGCATTTGCTTGCCGCCACGCCATAATTCTCTTGACGCGCGCCGGGCGAATGCGGAACAATGACGGTTTCCCGCCCGTAGCGGCCCCCTGTGAATCGGTCGTCTTCCTTCCCACCTTCATCGAGGCCAGCCATGCAGTCGAAATCCAAATCGTCGCAGCAGTCGCCAAACCAATCATCGCGCCGGGAGTTCTTGAAACGCGGCGGCGCGTTGACCGTGGGCACGGCGTTGGCCGGCGTGGTCGTTCCCCACGTTCATGCGGCCGAGAACAACACCATCCGCCTGGCGATTGTCGGCTGCGGACCGCGCGGCAGCGGGGCGGTGGGCAACGCCATGATGGCGCCCGGCGGGCCCGTCAAGCTGATCGCCATGGCCGACGTGTTCGAGGACAAGTTGCAGCGGGCGCACCAGGCCCTCTCCAAGGAATTCGGCGACCGGATCGACGTCCCCTGCGATCGCCAGTTCCTGGGCTTCGACGCCTATAAGAAGGCCATCGACTGCCTCGGTCCCGGCGACGTGGCCTTGCTCACCACGCGGTCGGGCTTCCGTCCCACGCACCTGGACTATGCGGTGAGCAAGGGCGTGAATGTATTCATGGAAAAGTCGTTCGCCTCCGATCCGGTCGGCTTGCAGCGGATTCTCCGCGCCGGCGAAGCGGCCAAGAAGAAGAACCTGAAGATCGCCGCTGGTTTCCAGTGCCGCCATTCCACTTCCCGGCAGGCCCTGATCCGCAAGATCCGCGCAGGCGTCATGGGCGAAATCCAATTGGTCCGCGCCTACCGCATGCAGTCGGGCGGACAGATGGGCCCGCGCAAACCGAAGCCGGGCGAGAACGAGCTGATGTTCCAAATCCGCAATCCGATAGGCGTCCTCTGGGGTTCGACCGGCACGTGGCACGACAACATGACGCACCAGATCGACGAGTGTTGTTGGATCAAAGACGCCTGGCCGGTATCGGCCCACGGCGTCGGTGGGCGTGTGGCGCACAGCAAAGACTGTAGCCAGAACCTCGACAGCTACTCGGTCGAATACACGTTCGCCGACGGCACCAAGGCGATGGTGGTGGGACGCTTCCTTCCCAAGTGTTACAACGAGTTCGCCACCTTCGTGCACGGAACGAAGTGCGCCGCGCAGTTCTCCGGCGCCATTCACGCCGCCACGGTGCAGACCTACGCCGATCAGCGGATACTGCCGGACAACGTCACTTGGAAGCCCACTAAGGAATTGAACAATCCCTGGCAGGCCGAATGGAACGATCTGTTGGACGCCATCCGCAACGACCGGCCCTACAACGAGGCCGAGCGGGCGGCCAAGGCAAACCTGGTGGGATTGATGGGCCGGGCGGCCGTCCACTCGGGCCGGATCGTCACCTGGGAGGAGGCGCTGGCTTCGAAGTTTGAGTGGTGCCCCAACATCGACAACCTCACGGCCGAGAGCCCGGCGCCGGTGATGCCCGACTCCGAGGGCCGTTATCCGGCCCCCGTGCCCGGCGCCTGGATGGAGATTTAGCTTCCACTGCTCCCCGGGAGAACGAAACCGAGTGACGGCTGCCGTGGTGCGCCTGTTTCCGGCTGTTGCGAAAATTCAGAATGAAGAGGATCGCTAAGATGAAAACGACGATCGCTATGCTGTTGCTCGGAACGATCGCGGTCGCGTGGGCCTGCACGCCCGTGCAAGCGGCGGAACCGTCGCCGGCGGCCGGCGTGTTCGCCCGGTCGAACCTCATGGCTTGGTGTATCGTGCCGTTCGATACGAAGAAGCGCGGTCCCGAGGAGCGCGCGGCGATGCTGGAGCGGCTAGGCATCACCAAACTGGCCTATGACTGGCGCGCCGAACACGTCCCCACGTTCGACGCGGAAGTGGCGGCGCTCAAGCGGCACGGCGTGGAGATGACGGCGTGGTGGTTTCCGGGCGGGCTCAGCCCCAGCGCGGTCGCCATCCTGGAGTGCGTCAAACGCAACCGCATCCATCCGCAATTGTGGGCCTGCCTCGACGGCGGCCCGCACTTGCGCTGGAATGAGGCCTTTGATAAGACTCCGGCCGAGCAGGCGGCGCATGTCGAGAAATTCGTAAAAAAAGTCAAGCCCATCGCGGCCGCAGCCGCAAAGCTCAGCTGCCAGGTGGCGCTCTACAATCACGGCGGCTGGGGCGGAGTTCCGGAGAACCAGATCCAAATCATCGAGCGGCTGAAGCGCGACGGCGTCGCTAATGTGGGCATGGTCTATACCCAGCATCACGGTCACGGAGAGATCGATCGCTTCGCCGAGTTGTTTCCCAAGATGAAGCCTTATCTGCTCGCCATCACGCTCAACGGCATGATCAAGGACGGCGATCTGCGCGGCCACAATTTCGGCACGGTGCCGCTGGGCCAGGGCGATCAGGACCTGCGACTCTTGCGGATCATCAAGGAAAGCGGCTGGAGCGGACCGGTCGGCATCATTCTGGAGGTCTTCGCCGATGCCGAGGTCCGCTTGCAGGACAACCTCGACGGCCTCGACTGGCTCGCCGCGCAACTCGACGGCAAGCCGGCCGGAGCCAAGCCCCAACCGCGATCCTGGCATCCGCCGTTGCCGGCGAAAGGAAAATAACCCGCATTGCGGCCTTGCGCGAGACGTCGACGCTCGACGGCGGCTCACTCACTCCGCCCGCCGCACGCGCAGTCCGATCAAGCCGGCCAGTCCGCAGGTCAGCAGCGCGGCCACGGTATAGACGCCGGCGTTGGGCGAAGCGGGCGCGAGGCAGAGGCTGGCCGCGCCCACCGCCGGTCCCAAGCACATGCCGGCGCCGATCATCGCCTCGTGCAATCCGCCGTGTTCGCCCTTGGTTTCGCCCACGTCCATCGAGTAGAACAGCGACGAATAATAAATCAGGCCGATCGAGACGCCGAACACCGCTTGAGCGGCCACCAGCAGCCCCAGGTTGGTCGAAAGCAGCAGCAGGCTGAAGCCGGCCGTCAGCCCGGCGAAGGCCCCCACCAGCCAGCGGAAGCGGTAGTGCCACCCGGTCCATTGCCAGAGAACGACGAAGGTCCCGACGCGGACGAACATCCAGATCGAGCAGAACAGCCCCGCCTGCGCCGTGGACAGTCCCAGCGTCTTCGCCAGGGCTGGAATGATGGCGATGACCGTAGTGATCCCGATGTAGGAGAAGGGAATCGCCAGCCACACCATCTGCAAAAAGGTCCGCGGGCTGACGGGCTGGGTCAACGCGGCTGCTTCCAGCGGATGCGCCGCCGCCTTCGGCCCGGCGGGCGCCGTATGGACGGGGTTTTTGCCCAGCCGCATCACGATCAGGCATAGGCCGCCGTGGACCAGTGCCGGCAGCCAGAAGATGCTGTTGTGGCCCAGCGTTTCATAGAGCGTGCCGCCGATGAAATACATCGACGCCGACCCCGCCGACCAGACCACGTTGTAAATGCCGATGTTTTTCGGCAGAACGCCATCGCCGACGCCGTCGCTCACCAGCGCTTCGAGCGCTGGCCAGGTAAAGCACAGGGTGGCCGTCCAACCGACGAGCACCAGCAGCACCGCGGGCAGCGAGGGAACGAGCGCGCCCAGCGCCAGGCAGACCGCCAGGCCGCCGAAGCCGGTCTTGAGCGCCGTGAAGTAGCCGAAACGTTGGGCGAAACGTCCGCCCTGCCACGCGGCCAACACGTACACCAAGCCGCCGAGGGCCGCGGCCGAGAGGTTGCCGAGATTGCCGAAGCCGAAGCGGTCGCGCAGCAGGAAGAAGACGTAGCTATAAAAGTACGACGTGGCCAGGGCGTTCAGCCCTTCCAGCACGAAGAAAATGGTTTTGGATTTCCAGGTATGCACGGGACGGTGCTCTCGGCGGACACCCGCGGCAGGGCGGACCGTGAAATCTCGGCGATGGCCTGACGGCCGCACTTACTCCACAGCGGCCGATGGGGGTGGCCGCGGCTTGCCGAGATCGGCTACAGAACGCCAACGGATAGGACTTTTGATCGCACGCAGTGCCCCTGATTCTAGTGCGGCCGCCAACCGCCATCAAGAACCTGCGGCCGTGGATGTCCAGGCTTCGCCGGGGCTTCGGGCCCTTCGATCGGCATTTCGCCGCTTGCCGCCGGCTTCCTCCGCATTGCCGGACCGGCGCCCGAGAAATCCGGCCCTTTTCCTCTAATTTCGCCCTCCCCCTGCCACCTGAACCCTGCCCCCTGACCAATACCACATAACCCATGCAGGGTGTCAGATATCACCGCCGTTGCGTCAAGCCCCCCGTCCGTGCCGGGCATAAATGCTTTGCATCTTGATTATGCGCGTGCGGCGCTTTATAAGAGAACTGACCCGTCAGTCCTCCCCCTGGTCGCCCACCCGCCATGACGAAACATCTCACCAAAGCCGGTTCCGCGCCTGCCATGCGCCCGGAAGCCTGGCAAAGGCGGCAAGCGGAGATCCTCGACAAAGCGGCCAACCTCTTCGCCGAATACGGCTATTTCGACACCGACACGCAGTTTCTGGCCGACGAATTGCGAGTCGGCAAAGGAACGCTCTATCGCTACTTTCCCCACAAGGAAGACCTGTTTCTCGCCGCGGTCGACCGGGTCATACGACAACTGCACGAGCAGGTCGACCGGGCGATGGCCGAGGCCCAAGATCCACTCGATCGAGTCCGCCGGGCGGTGCGGGCTCACCTGGCGTTCTTCGCGGACCACTCGCGATACGTCGAGTTGTTGATCCAGGAACGGGCGCATTTCAAGGACCGCCGTCAGTCCACCTATTTCCAGCACCGCGATGCCTACGCCGAGCAATGGCGGGAGCTTTATCGCGGGTTGATTGCCGTGGGCGACGTCCGCGCGATCCCCATCGAGCGGATCCGCGCGGTGATCACCGATTTGCTCTATGGCACCCTGTTCACCAACTACTTCACCGGCCGCCGCCAGGACCCGGCGGAACAAGCGGAAGATATCTTGGACGTCTTCTTCCACGGGATTCTCAGCGACCGGCGGCGCAAGCTATCGGAGCCTGGCGACTCCGGCTGATCGACCGCCGCGGCAGCCTTGCGGCGCGGCCCACCTATGAACCTTTGCCTACCTTTCAGCAACGTTGACCAATCACGGGAGTTTTGCGGAATGCAGATTCGAGTTCCTCGTCTCTTTTTCGGAGAGGGCAGAGCGAGCATCGCCCCCACGCCGCCTGGCGGCGCGAAATCCGGGACGGCCTTTGCCATGGACGGTTGCCTGGTGGCGCTGCTGTTTTTGGGTCTGGCGGCCTACGGCTGCAGCGGCCCCGCGCAGAAGGCCGCGGCCCCGTCGGTGCCGGAGGTCGAGGTCGGTCTGCCCGTCATGCGGCAAATCGTCGATTACGTCGACTTCACGGGGCGGACGGAGGCGATGAAGAGCATCGACGTGCGGGCGCGGGTCAGCGGATATCTCGATAAGGTGTTGTTTCGAGAAGGGCACGAGGTCCAGGAGGGTGACGTGCTATTCTTGATCGATCCGCGGACCTACCAGGCCGATTACGACCGGGCGGTTGCGAATTTGGCCCAAGCCAAGGCCCATCTGAACCGCGTGGAATCCGATTTTCAAAGGGCGGAGACGCTCATCAAGACCGCGACCATCAGCAAGTCCGACTACGATCTGGCCTTGGGCAACCGCGAGGAAGCCGCAGCCCTGGTCCACGTGGCCGAGGCGGCGCTGAACACCTCCAAGCTCAACCTCGACTTCACCAAGGTCACGGCCCCCATCAGCGGTCAGATCAGCCGGCAGAACATCGATCCGGGCAACCTCGTCATGGCCGACAATACGATCCTCACCACGGTGGTCTCCTTGGACCCGATCTATGCCTACTTCGACGTCGACGAGGGGACCACGCTGCGGTTCCGCCGCTTGTTGGAGGCCGGCAAGGTGAAATCCGCGCGCGACGTGAAGTCGCCGGTGTACCTCGGACTGGCCGACGAGGGCGACCAGTATCCCCACGAGGGCACCATCACTTTCGTCGATAACCGTCTCGATCCCTCCACCGGCACGTTGTGTCTGCGGGGGATGTTCGATAACCGCATCAAGTTCCTCGCCCCCGGCATGTTCGTGCGGATCCGCGTGCCCATCGGCCAGATTCATACGGCGATCCTGGCCGCGGAGCGGGCCATTGGCTCCGACCAGGGCCAGAAGTTCCTCTACGTGCTCAACGACAAGAATCAGGTCGTCTATCGCGAGGTGCAGATCGGCGCCTTTCAGAACGGACTGCGGGTGATCGAAAGCGGACTTGCCCCGAACGAGCGATTCATCATCAACGGCCTGCAACGGGTCCAGGCCGGAGACACCGTGGCGCCGAAGCTCGTGCAGTGCCCCTCCCCGGAGGAAGACCCAGGCAAGGCGAAGGCCGTTGTGAGCCAGGATTGGGACCACGCACCGGTTCTCGCTCACGATCCACTTCTCCCTCCGGGAGATGATCGGGGTGAGGGAAAGGTGCGCCCGGCCAAGAACTTGTCGCAAAATTCCGGCAAATCGCCGCTCATTCCCCACGGCGATCCCCGCATTGGGATCGGTTCCAAGTATGTGGAGCAACACCCATCCATTCTCCCCACGGATACCAATTTTAAGAAGGGTGATGGCCGGGGCGAGGCGAAGCTGCGTTAAACCCAGGTCTCGGGAACCACCGATCCCTTTCTCGTTACCATAATCCTCTTCCGCTGGGAGAGGGACTTTTTCCCGGCCTTTAGCCTCTGCGGACGTCGCCCGGCCATGTTCTCGCGGTTTTTCATCGATCGCCCGATCTTCGCTACCGTGCTGTCGATCGTGATTACGTTGGCCGGCTCCCTGGCCCTCTGGCATCTGCCCTTGGCCCAGTACCCACAGGTCACGCCGCCGACAGTGCAAGTCAGTTGCACCTATCCCGGCGCCAGCGCCGAGGTGGTGGCCGCGACGGTGGCCGCGCCCATCGAGCAGCAGGTCAACGGCGTGGAGCGGATGCACTACATGGAGTCGTCGTCGGCCAACGACGGCACCTACAACCTCTCGGTGACCTTCGAGCAGGGGATGAACCTGAACCTGGCTCAGGTGTTGGTGCAAAACCGGGTGAACCTGGCTTTGCCGATGCTCCCCGATGTCATCAAGCAGACCGGCGTGACCACGCGGAAGCGAGTGCCCGACATCCTCATGTGCGTCAACATCGTCTCGCCGCACGGCCGCTACGACCAACTCTACCTGAGCAACTACGCGCTGATGTACGTCCGCGACGAACTGCTCCGCCTGCCGGGCATCAGCGACATCTTTATCGCCGGCCAGCGCGACTACAGCATGCGGATCTGGGTCGACCCGGCCAAGCTCGCCGCGCGGAAGCTCACCGCCGGCGACGTGGTGGCCGCGCTGCGGGAGCAGAACGTGGAGGCGCCCTGCGGACAGATCGGTGGGCAGCCGGTGCCGCGGGGGCAGGAGACGCAGATCACCTTGACGACCCTTGGCCGGCTGAAGAATCCGGCGCAGTTCGCCGACGTGATCCTCCGCGCCACCCGCGACGGCCGCATCACCCGCATCCGCGACGTGGGCCGCGTCGTGTTGGGCGCCAAGAACGAGGACCAGAGTTGCCGCTGCGTCGGCCGCGATTCGGCGGGGTTGATCATCTTCCAGTTGCCCGACGCGAACGCCCTGGAGGTGGCCGACCGCATTCGCGCGAAAATGGTGGAGTTGTCGAAGAACTTCCCCGACGACCTCACGTACATCATCCGCTACGACACCACGCCCTATACGCGGCAGTGCATCGAGGAAGTGGTCAAAGCGCTGCGCGACGCGATCATCCTGGTGGCGCTGGTGGTGCTCTTGTTCCTGCAGAACTGGCGCTCGGCGATCATTCCCTTGATCGCCGTCCCCGTGGCCATCGTGGGCACCTTCGCCGTGATGAAGGTGATGGGCTTCAGCCTCAACAACCTGACGCTCTTCGGCCTGGTGCTGGCCATCGGCATCGTGGTCGACGACGCGATCGTGGTGGTCGAGGCCGTGGAGCACCACATCGAGAAGGGACTGTTGCCGCGGGACGCCACGCTCATGGCCATGAGCCAGGTTTCCGGGCCGGTGGTGGCCGTGGGCCTGGTGCTGAGCGCGGTTTTCGTGCCGTGCGCGTTCATCAGCGGCATCACCGGCCAGTTCTTCCGGCAGTTTGCCCTGACGATCGCCGCCTCGACGGTCATCTCGGCCTTCAATTCTTTGACCCTCAGCCCGGCGTTGTCGGCCCTGTTGTTGCGTCCGCGGGAGAAGGGCGCCGGCGAGGTCCTGCCCCGCCTGGCTTACGCCCTGGCCGGCGGCTGGGCGGCCTGGAATTTCACGGGACTGGCATTGGCCGCGCGGCTGGAAGGCTTCCGCTTCCTCCCGCCTGCGGCCGCCGCGGCGCTCGTCGCCGCGGCCCCCTGGATCGCCGGCCTGGCGGGCGCCGTGGCCGGCTGGCTGGTGGGTCGGCTGCTGAACTTCGTGTTCGGCCGCGCCTTCCGGCTGTTCAACAACGCCTTCGCCGGCGCCACCAGCATCTATCTCCGCGGCGTGGGCATGTTGCTCCGCACCAGCGCCCTGGTGCTGCTGGTCTATTGCGGACTGCTACTGTTGACCTACTGGAGCTACGCGCACACGCCCAAGGGCTTTATTCCCACCCAGGACATGGGCTACGTGCTCTTGACCCTCCAATTGCCGGACGCGTCGTCGGCCGAGCGGACCGTGGCGCTTGCCCTGCGGGTGGAGAAGATCTGCGAGACCATCCCCGGCGTCAAGAACGCCGTGACCTACAACGGCCAGTCGTTCCTGTTGAGCGTCAATGGCTCCAACTTCACCTCGATGTTCGTGCAGTTCGACGATTTCGACCAGCGGCAGACGCCGGAGTTGTATGCCGACGAGATCGCCAACCAGATGCGGCGGAAGGTCGCCCAGGAAGTGCCCGGCGCCATGGTCGTCGTCGTCGGGGCGCCGCCGATCCGCGGCGTGGGCCGCACGGGCGGCTTCAAGTTCGTCGTAGAAGACCGGGGCGATCTTGGCCTGCGGGCACTGGAGCGGGAGACCGCGAACCTCGTGGCCAAAGGCAACCGGCTGCTGGGCCCGGACGGTCGTCCGCAGTTGCTCGGGCTGTCGAGCGTGTTCCGCGCCAACTCCCCGCAGATCTACGTGAACGTGAACCGCATGCAGTGCATGACGATGGGCCTTCCGCTGGGCGACCTCTTCGATACCCTGCAAATCTACCTGGGATCGCTCTACGTCAACGACTTCAACCTCTACGGCCGGACCTGGCAGGTGATTGTCCAGGCCGACGCGCTGTTCCGCACCCAGAAGCAGATGGTGGACCAGCTCAAGGTCCGCAACAGCACCGGCGGCATGGTGCCGGTAGGGACCCTGGCTTCGCTCCAGGACGTCAACGGCCCTTTGCTCATCAGCCGCTACAACAGCCACCCGGCGGCCTCCATCAACGGCGCCACGGCGCGGGGAATCAGTTCCCGCCAGGGTATCGATCTGATGGCGCAGTTGGCAACCAAGGAATTGCCCAAGGGCATGGGCTACGAGTGGACCGAGATGGCGTTCTTCGAGGTGCAGGCCGGCAACACGGCGATGGCCATCTTCGCCGTGGCCGTGTTGATGGTCTTCCTGGTGCTGGCCGCGCAATACGAGAGCTGGTCGCTGCCCTTGGCCGTGATCCTCGTGGTTCCCATGTGCCTGCTGAGCGCGATCGTCGGCGTCTCCACGCTGCCTCTGCTGCTGCCCAAGTCGATGGCGGGGGGCGGCCCGGCCGATATCAACATTTTCACGCAGATCGGCTTCGTGGTGCTGGTCGGGCTGGCCAGTAAGAATGCGATCTTGATCGTGGAATTCGCCAAGCACCAGCGGGAGGAAGGCGCGCCGCGGTACGAGGCGACCCTGGCCGCCTGCAAGCTCCGCTTGCGGCCGATCGTGATGACCTCGCTGGCATTCATCTTCGGCACGCTGCCGCTGTTGATCGCCCACGGCGCCGGCGCCGAGATGCGGCGGACCCTGGGCACGGCCGTCTTCAGCGGCATGTTGGGCGTGACCCTCTTCGGGATCTTCCTCACGCCGGTCTTTTTCAACGTCATCGATTGGCTGGGGGGCACGCGGCAGTTCCGCTCCCGTTTCTGGCAGCGCGTCCGTTTCTTCACCCTGGGAATCTTCGCCTTGGGGTTCCTTTGGATGCTGCTGCGGCTGCTGGGGTTCTTGGCCCGGGATGCCTGGCGGAAGACCCGCGCCGACGACGGCGGCAACGACGTCGATTCACGTAATTGAGGACGCACCGTGTTTTCACGCTTTTTCATCCATCGGCCGATCTTCGCTTCGGTGTTGTCGATCATCATCACGCTGGGCGGGGGAATCGCCGTCTGGGTGCTGCCGGTGGCCCAGTATCCGGAGATCACGCCGCCCACGGTCGAAGTTTCCGCCTCCTACCCCGGCGCCGACTCGCAGGTCGTGGCCGACACCATCGCCGCGCCCATCGAGCAGCAGGTCAACGGCGTGGAAGGCATGCTCTACATGTCGTCGCAGTGTACCAACGACGGCAATTACACGCTCACCGTGACCTTCAATCTGGGTGTCGACCTGAACATGGCCCAGGTGCTGGTGCAGAACCGCGTTGCCATGGCGCTGCCGATCCTCCCCGACCTGGTCAACCGCAAGGGGGTGACGGTCAAAAAGAAGTCGCCCAACGTGTTGATGATCGTGAACCTCTTCTCCCCGCCGCAAGCGGGCCATCCCGAGGGCATCCGTAACAACCTCTACTTGAGCAACTACGCCACCATCCAAATCCGCGATGAGTTGGCGCGGATCCCCGGGGTCGGCGATGTCACCTACCTCGGCCAGCGCGACTATAGCATGCGGATCTGGCTCAACCCGCAGCAGATGGCCTACCGCGGCCTGTCCGCCGGCGACGTGCTGCTGGCCGTCCAACAGCAGAACGCCCAGGTGGCCGCCGGCCAGATCGGGCAGCCGCCGGTGCCCAAGGGGCAGGAATTCCAATTCACCATGACCACTCTGGGGCGTCTGATCGAGCCCGAGCAGTTCGCCGACATCATCCTCAAGTACGACACTAAAGGCGCGCTGGTCCGCATGCGCGACGTCGCCCGCATCGAACTCGGCGCCCAGGCCTACGATCAGACCTGCACCCTCGACGGCCACCCCTCGGTGGCGCTGTCGGTTTACCAGTTGCCCGGCTCCAATGCCCTCAAGACCGCCGGCTTGGTCCGCGCCAAGATGGACGAGCTGAAGACGCATTTCACCCAGGGCGTGGACTACAAAATCGTCTACGACACCACGCCCTTCATCAACGAATCGATCAACGAAGTCTTCATGACGCTCCGCGACGCCGTGCTCCTGGTGGCCTTCGTGGTGCTCGTGTTCCTGCAAAACTGGCGCTCGGCGATCATCCCCTTGATCGCCGTGCCGGTGGCCATCATCGGCACCTTCGCCGTGATGGCGGCCATGGGTTTCAGCCTCAACAACCTCACGCTTTTCGGCCTGGTGCTGGCCATCGGCATCGTGGTCGACGACGCCATTGTGGTGGTCGAGGCCGTGCAGCGGCAGATCGACGACGGCCTGCCTCCGCGGGATGCCGCGCTGCGGGCCATGAGCCTGGTCTCCGGACCGGTGATCGCCGTCGGCCTGGTGCTCACCGCGGTTTTCGTGCCCTGCGCGTTCATCACGGGCATTACCGGCCAGTTCTTCCGGCAGTTCGCCCTGACGATCGCCGTCTCGACGCTGATTTCGGCCTTCAACTCGCTGACCCTCAGCCCCGCGCTGGCCGCGATCCTGCTGCGGCGGCGCGACGAGGGTGAGTATCAAGAGGTCCTGCCCGCGGCGGTCTTTCCCCTGTTGGGCGGTTGGTTGGGCTACGAATACCTGGCCGCGCCGCTGGACCGGGCGATCGCCCCACGGCTGGTCCTGCCGTCGCCCTGGGCGGTGCCCCTGGCGGCGGTCGTCGCGGCGGCGCTGGCCGCCTGGGTTCTTCACCGGCCGCTCAACCGCATCCTCGCCTGGCTCTTCCGGGGTTTCAACGTGGGCTTCGACCACTCCACCAACGTCTACACCCGCTCGGTGGGCGGGCTGTTGCGCGTCAGCCCTCTGGTGCTGCTGCTCTACGGCGGTCTGCTGGCATTGACCTGGTGGGGGTTCGTAAAGTGCCCCGCGGGCTTCATCCCCGCGCAGGACAAGGGCTACTTGCTGGTGAACGTGCAGTTGCCGGACGCGGCCTCCGTCGAGCGGACCGAGCGGGTGATGCACCGCATCGAGGAGCTGGCCCACAAGAACCCCGGCGTGAAGGACACCGTGGCCATCGCCGGCCAGTCGATCCTGCTGGGCGCCAACGCCCCAAACTTCGGCGCGATGTACGTGATGCTCGACGACTTCCACCGCCGTGCCGCCGGCGGCCTGTCCGGCGAGGCCATTGCCGCGCGGTTGCAGGCCGATTTCCAGCGGGAGATCAAGGACGGGCTGGTGAATGTGCTCGGCGCCCCGCCCATCGATGGCCTCGGCACCGCCGGCGGCTTCAAGATCATCGTCGAGGACCGCGGCGACAACGGCTTGCCGACGCTGCAACGGGTGGGCGAGAAGATCGTCGCCGATGCCGGCCGAATCCCCGCGCTGACCGGACTGTTCAGCAGCTTCCGCGCTGACACCCCTTGGCTGTTCCTCGACATCAACCGCACCCAGGCCAAGGTCCAAGGCGTCTCGATGGGCGAAATCTTGTCGGCCCTACAGGTCTACCTCGGCTCGCTCTACGTCAACGACTTCAACCGCAACGGCCGCACCTGGCAGGTCAACGTGCAGGCCGACGCCGTCTACCGCAAGCAGGTCGACGACCTCGAACAACTGAAGGTCCGCAACGACAAGGCCGGCATGGTGCCCTTGGCCACCGTGGCCAAGCCCCGCTGGATCAGCGGTCCGGTGATGATCCAGCGCTACAACATGTACGTCGCGGCGCCGGTCAACGGCGCGCCGGCCCCGGGCGTCAGCTCCGGCGAGGCCATCCGGCAAATGGAGGAAGCGACCCAGCGGCAGCTCAAGCAGGTCCACGCCATGAACTACGACTGGACCGAGTTGGCCAAACTCCAGCTCGAGACCGGCAACACGGCGATGTTGGTCTTCGTGCTGGCCGTGGTGCTGGTGTTTCTGGTGCTGGCCGCCCAGTACGAAAGTTGGTCGCTCCCCTTGGCGGTGATTCTCGTCGTTCCCATGTGCCTGCTCTGCTCGATCGCCGGCGTGGCCGTCGCCCACATGGACGTCAACATCTTCACCCAGGTGGGTTTCGTCGTGCTGGTGGGCCTGGCCTGTAAGAATGCGATCCTCATCGTCGAATACGCCAAGGCCCAGCACGAAGAAGGCGCCGACACCTACCGGGCCACCCTGGCCGCCTGCCACCTCCGGCTGCGGCCGATCATGATGACCTCCTTCGCCTTCATTCTCGGCGTGGTCCCGCTGGTGGTGGCCGTGGGCGCCGGCGCCGAGATGCGGCGGACCCTGGGCACGGCCGTCTTCAGCGGCATGCTGGGCGTGACTCTCTTCGGCATCTTCCTCACGCCCGTCTTCTACTACGTCATCCAACGCTTGAGCGAGTGGCGTAAACCGCGCGTGGTCACGGAACCGGACCGGTGAACCTCCGTCCCGCCCTATCCACGCGGGGATAAATTGTAGCAGGCACACGCCGTGTGCCGTCCACTGGTCACGGCACACGGCGTGTGCCTGCTACGGTGGAATTGCAAAGTCCATTGTTCTACAGCGGCTTAGCGGAAGGCAACAAGTACCCCAGTCGCTCGTAGTGAGCGGTCAGACCTCGCTGCACTATCTCCTTTCAGTACGGCTGCAGCAGCTCGTGAACGCCCCTCGTCAATCGCCGTTCGCAACTTCCCGAATGCGGCCCCACGATTTTTCCTTGTAATTGTGCCAGCCGACGCGGTAGGATGTCCCGCGAGTCTCGGCTTACCAGCAGAGCAATGGTGTATCTTTAACCCGTGTTACCACCCACCCCAATCCCGCGCCCGGTGACGACCCGTTCGACTCGGCGGGCGATTTCCACTTGCGGCACCCCCGCACGGCGCCTACTCTGCGACCTCCCTCGAACAGCGCGTTGCACTACACACTACGGCCAGTTTTACATACACTCATTGGTGGCAAAATCGAACAATCTTATCCAAACCACCAAAAGTTACGGCAGCCGGCCTGATCGCAAGACCCAATCAGAAAATGGCTTCCAGCCGGGCGATTTGACGTAAAGAGTCGATCACCTGAAGCATGCGTTCGACGTTCGACACCACACATCGGTTAGTTTGAACGGCCCACCATTTTGAGTAGCTGGCGACCGGCAATTGCGCGGTCGTTTTTTTTAGTAGATTCCCCATTCTACCGAAGATCCTTTTGTCCCACCCGTGCGATTTTTTGCCCGTTCCAGAACGGCCTCCGCCGAGCGACTCCACTCCCCACTCCCGATCTGCTTGCAGCCGGTGTGCGGTTTGGATAGGTTGAGACGAGGCGAGAGCGACGGCCCCAGCCAAACGAAACGCAAGAGCGTACGCCATGAAACGATCGATTGTGATTTCCGCCCGGCAGGCCATCCTCGGGTTGGCCCTTTGTGCCGTGTGGATCTCGTCGGCCACCGCGGCCGATCCGCCGCAGCGGCCGGTCAATCTGCTATTCCTTATCACCGATCAGCAGCGATTCGACGCCCTGGGCTGCGCCGGCAACTCGGTGGTCAAAACCCCGAACTTGGACCAACTGGCGCTCCACGGCGTTCGTTTTGCCGACGCCTATACCTGTTGCCCTGTCTGTGTGCCCGCTCGCACCAGCATTCTCACCGGGCACTGCCCCGAATCGAACAAAGTCCTCTCCAACAACGACATCAACCACACCGACGTCCCCAACTTTCCCACTTTCGACCAGGTCCTGCTGCACGGCGGCTATCACGGCGAGTATCACGGCAAGTGGCACAGTCCCTACCAGTTCGCCCTGGAATACACTCGGCCGGTCCGCTGGAACAATGGCAAGCGGCCGCCAGGCTGCAAGGCCGACCTGTCGGAGTCGAAAGCATTTGCGGCCTACATGGACGCCCACGTTCCGCAGCGGCCGCTGCGGCCGGGCGAGTTGCGCGCCAACATCTACGGCCGCCCCTACCGGCCCGATCCGCTCGACGGGGCTTACGGCAAAGCCCAGGGCGAGGTCTCCCAAGGCGCGAGCTACGGCTGTGTCGACGTCCCGCCCGAGCATACCTATACCGCGTGGACGGCCCAAGAAGGGCTGGAGGCTTTGGAGCGGCTGAAGAACGGCCCCTTTACGCTGACCATTTCCATCGCCCCGCCGCACCCGCCCATGGTCCTGGCCCGGCCCTATTACGGGATGTATCCCGTCGCGTCGATGCCGGTTTCGCGAAGCATCGACGATCCGCGGAGCAACTCGCCGTATCGCGATCGGAATGCGGAGCCCGACTCCACCTATCGCGACAAGAACAAAGTCCGCTACATGGTTTCGGACTACTATGGGTTGGTCACGGAGGTCGACGATTGGGTGGGCCGCATCCTCAAGCGGTTGGACGACTTGGGCCTCGCCCACAACACGCTGGTGGTCTTCACCAGCGACCACGGCGAGATGCTCGGCGATCACGGGATGCATAGCAAGTTCGTGTTCTATGAGGGTTCGGTCCATATCCCGCTGCTGATGCGGTTGCCCGACGTGATCCCGGCCGGTCGCGTCGTCCAGGTCCCGGTTTCGCATCTCGACTTGTTCGCCACGATTCTCGACTACTGCGGCTTGCCCGCGCCGCACTCCGAGGGAAAAAGCCTCCGTGGACTGGTCGAGGGCCGCGAGGATGGCGTAGGCCGGTTCGTGGTCTCCGAGTGGCCCGCCCTGGCCCTGCCCGGCTTCATGGTCTGCGACGGCCGCTGGAAGCTGCTCTTCGGGCGTTCGGCCGAGGCGCGATCGCTGGACGCCCTCTACGATTTGAAAAGCGATCCGCTGGAGGTCGACAACCTGCTGGGAAACAATCCCCAATGGGAGAAACATCGCGGCGAAGCTGAGCGGCTCAAAGGGTTGCTGGTCGATTGGCTCTCCCGGGTGAAGTCGCCCCAAACGGACACCGTCAAGGCCCGCATGATCGCGCGTCAGGCCGAACCGCCGCAGCGAAAAGCACGCGCCGCGCAAATGCCGGCCAAGTGAGGAATCATTGAAGAATGACGGACATAGACACAAAGGGACAAAGGAAGAATTCGAGACTTTGCCCCTTTGTGCCTATGCCCCTCCGCCCCTCCACCCCTTTATCATCTGCCATCACGAGCGTTCCAATGCTGACACGATTTCGGTTGCCGCGGGCTTCGATTGCGCTACTTGCCGTGTTTCTGCTTCCCCAATCCCTGCGCGCCGAGCAGCGGCGTCCCAACATCCTCTTGGTCCACTGCCATGACCTCGGCCAATACTTGTACTGCTACGGCGTGAAGACGGTGCAGTCGCCCAACCTCGACGCGTTGGCGGCCGCTGGGGTGCGGTTCTCGCGGAGCTTTTGCCCCAACCCCGGCTGCAGCCCCGCCCGGGCTTCGCTTTTCACCGGTCGCTGGCCGCACTCCAACGGCGTGATGGGATTGTGCCACGGCAATTTCGCCTGGAACTTGAACCCCGACGAGCGGCACATGGCCCAAATCCTCCGCGAGGCCGGCTATGCGACCGCAGCGGTCGGGGTGATCCATGAGACCGCCTCGGGATACCAACGCTGCGGCTATGAGCGTTACCTCCCGCCAGCCACGGCAACCAAGGCCACCGACGCCGCGATCGGCTTGCTCCAGGAGTTTCGCGGCAAACCGGAGAAACCGTTCTTCCTCTGCGTGGGGTTCATCGAGCCGCATCGGCTGCCCTACCCCAAACCCTCCTGGCCCGGCGCCACTCCCAACGACTCCAGTTTCCCCGGGCCGGCCTTGAAGCCCGACGATTCACTGGGCGTCGAAATTCCGGGCTACCTTCGCGACACCGCAGGGACGCGCCGCGAACTCGCCGGTCTGCAATGCGGGATTCACCACGTCGACACCCAGTTCGGAAGGCTGACGACGGCCCTCAAGGACTTAGGGCTGGAATCGGAGACCCTGCTGATCTTCACCACGGACCACGGCATCGCCATGCCGCGGTCGAAGGGCGGGCTCTATGAGCCGGGCATCCAGGTGGCCCTGCTGCTGCGGCTTCCCAGCCGCGCGGGTTGGCACGGCGGTATCGTGCACGACGAAATGATCACCAATATCGACTATCTGCCGACCATCCTCGATTTGGCGGGAGTGTCGATCCCGAAAAATGTCCAAGGCCGCTCGTTCGCCGCTCTCCTGGATGGCAAACCCTACCGGCCCCGGCGGGAGATCTTCTCGGAGCTGACCTATCACGACTACTACGATCCGCGGCGGGCGATTCGCACCGAGACGCACAAGCTGATCGTCAACTTCAGCACCGCCCCGGCGTTTATGGACCCGTCGCAGTGCTGGCGTCCGCAGTCCGACGTGGTCACTCCGCAGAACCACGCCATGAGCTATCACCCGGATGTAGAGCTCTACGACCTGGCCAAAGATCCCTGGGAGCAGAAGGACGTGGCCCAGCAGGCCCAATATGCGGTGGTTCGACGCGAGATGCTCCAACGGCTATACCAGCATCTCTTGGAGACCAAGGACCCGATCTTGCAGGGCGCCGTGACCTCGCCGCAACATCGCCGCGCGGTGGAACTGCTGCAATCGCCCTCCAACCGGTGATCGGAGCGTGACATGAGGATCTCGCGCCAACGCCGGCCGCCTCCCTCCGCTCATGTGAAAGGATCACGAATCATGAAGTCCATTGCCGCTGGCTTTCGTACCACGCTGGCCTTGCTGGCCGCGGCCATTTCGACCACCTCGGCGGCCGACGCGGCAACCCAGCCCAACGTCGTCATTATCCTCACCGACGACCAGGGCTTCGGCGAGCTCGGCGCAACCGGCAATCCGCTCATCCGCACGCCGCACATCGATCGCCTGGCCGCCGAAAGCGTGGCGCTGACCAATTTCCACGTCATGCCGGTCTGCTCGCCCACGCGGGCCTGCCTGATGACGGGACGCTACAACTACCGCACCGGAGTGGTCGACACCTTCCTTGGCCGCTCGCTGATGCATCCCGACGAGACCACGCTGGCGCAAATGTTGGCCGCGGGCGGCTATCGCACCGGCATCTTCGGCAAGTGGCACCTGGGCGACAATTATCCGATGCGGGCCATGGACAAGGGTTTCCAGGAAACGCTGGTCCTCAACGGTGGTGGCTTGGCGCAGCCCGGTGACCCGCCCGACCCCGTGGACGAACGCGGCGCCTATTTCAACGCCACGCTCCGCCACAACGGGGCGTGGGAGAAAACCAACGGCTACGTCAGCGACGTCATCACCACGGCGGCCATGCAGTTCATCCAGAAGCGCAGCGACCGGCCGTTCTTTGTGTATTTGCCCTTCAACTGCCCGCACGCGCCGCACCAGGTGCCGGACGCGTATCGCCAACATTACCCGGAGAGAGATTTCAGCCCGGCCAACTTCCCCAAGCAGGGGCACCCCATGGCCGTGAAGCACGACGCGGACGATCTCGCCCGCGTCTATGGCATGATCGAGAATATCGACGACAATGTGGGCCGGCTGCTGGCGAAACTCGACGAACTCAAGCTCGCCGACAACACCATCGTGATCGTCTTCTCCGACAACGGCTGCCAGCAGCACAACGGCTACAACGCGGGTTTCCGCGGCTGGAAAGGCACGCCCTTCGAGGGCGGCATCCATCAATTCTGCTTCGTCCGCTGGCCGGCGCAGCTCAAGGCCGGCCGCCGCGTGGACCGGGTCGCCGCGGTCTTCGATCTGGCCCCCACGCTCATCGACTGTTGCGGCGTGCCGAAGCCCGAGCGGGTGAAGTTCGACGGTCTGAGCCTCGCGCCGCTGCTGCGCGGGCAGCCCGTCGCATGGCCCGACCGTACGCTTTTCTTCCAGTGGCACCGTGGCGACGCCCCCGAGCGCTGGCGGGCCTTCGCGGCGCGCTCGCAGGATTGGAAACTCGTTCAGCCGCTGGGCGTTGTGGAGCGGTGGAACGGCAAGACCGCCTTCCAACTCTTCGACATGGCGCACGACCCGTTGGAATTGCACGACCTGGCCGCCCAGGAGCCAGAGCGCGTGGCGCGACTCAAGGCCCGCTACGACGCCTGGTTCAGCGACGTCACGGCCGCGCGGGTTTACAGCGTGCCCTCGCGGATATTCCTCGGTGCGGCGCAGGAGAACCCCGTGCTGCTCACGCGACAGGATTGGCGCGGCAGCCGCGCGAGCTGGGGACCGAATGGCATCGGCTATTGGGAAGTGAACGTCGTGAAATCCGCGCGCTACGAAATCAATTTGCAGTTCGAGCCGTTAAGGACCGACGGTGAAGCGACCTTGAACTGCGGTGGAAATTCTCAACGGTACTCCCTCAAGGCGGGCGACGCGTCGATCGCGTTCAGCGGCTTCCGTCTCCCCGTTGGTCCGACCCGCCTCGAAGCCCACGTCACGGCAGGAGGGGCCACTGTCGGAGTACATTACGTGGAAGTGGAGCGGAACGACTGAACGCTCGATTCCCAAGCGAATGGAAACCAGAACGTTTGCAATACCGTTTGCGTCGGGTGGCCTAATCCACGTAGTGGCCGTAGGGTACGTGCTTGCACGCACGCGGTTCGGCGGCGAGAAAGCCGTGCGGGTGCAAGCACCCACCCTACGAGGTTCCCTCGTAACGAAAATCGTCTTGGCCTTCCTATTCGCCTGTTCTCTGGGCTGGTGGCCGGGTTCGGCCGTGGCACAAGACGGATTGCGCGGCGCGATCGGCGACAGGCTGCGGCAACGGTTGTTGGGCACTCAAGGCGGGGGCGACGCCGGCCAGGACGCGACACAGACGTGGCTGAAGGACAGCAAGAACAAAGTCGAGAGCATCAACATCGCCGGACTGAAAGTTTCCGTCTGGCGTCCCGCCAAGTCGAACGGCCGCGTGCCGCTGGTGATCTTCTCGCACGGTTTTCACGGCATCAGCACGCAATCGACCTTTCTCACCGCCGCCCTGGCCGAAAACGGCTACCTGGTGGTGGCGCCGAACCACCAGGATTCCCTCAGTAAAGGCTTGGGCATGAATTGGCGCCCCGAAGCGGGCTTCGGCCAGCCCGGCCAGTGGACCGACAAAACCTACCACGATCGGGCCGACGATATCCGCGCACTCGTCAAGGCCCTCCACGACGAGGAGCCGTGGTCCACGATGATCGACTGGTCGCGGTTCGCCCTGGCCGGCCATTCGTTGGGCGGCTACACGGTGCTGGGGTTGGCCGGCGGCTGGCCAAGCTGGAAACTACCGGAGGTGAAAGCCGTCTTGGCCCTTTCGCCGTATGCCAATCCGTTCCTGCCGCAACATCGTCTCTCGGCAATCGGCATCCCGGTGATGTATCAAGGCGGCACGCGCGACATCGGCATCACGCCGTTCGTCAAACACCGCGGCGGCGCCTACGACCTTACCCCGTCGCCGGCGTATTTCGTGGAATTCGAAAAGGCTGGGCACTTCGCCTGGACCGACCTCGTCGCAGACCACCAAGCCAACATCCAGTACTATAGCATCGCCTTCTTGAACAAGCATCTCCAGGGCGATGCCATGGCCGATCCCACGCGCAAGCAACCGGGCGTCGCCGAGTTGCGATCAAAGTGACGGTCGGCGCGGCAGGCGATCTATGGCTCCCCTCTCCCGCGAGCGGGCGAGGAGAGCTACTGGATTGATGTCTACTTCTTCGGATCGGCCAGGAAACGGAGGATATGGACCTTCGCAACCGTCAGCAGGCCCTCGCCAATCATGGGCTCCAACGCCGCCAGGAGCGGGTCGATCCGCTCGGAGAGGTCCACGATTTCGATCCGTACTGGAAGGTTCTCGCTGAGCTCCAGCAGCCGGCTGGTATGGAGCCGGCCGCTGCCGCCGTAACCCTCGACGGCGCGGGTAACGGTTGCACCGGCAATGCCCCGGTCCCGGCAAAGTTGGACGATCGCCGCGTACAAGGGCTGCCCATGCCACTGGTCGGTGCTGTTGACGTAGACGGTGAGCACCTTGGCGTCTTCTTCGATTCTCACGTCCGGACTCCTATGAATGCCGAGGCAGCCGCTAATCGTCGGTTTCCGCACTTTGGCCGCGCCGCGATCATTGGCAATTCAGATCTCACTAATGTCTTGGCAGGATCAACCCGGTGAGGACCACCGCGATCACCACGCCCAGGAAACCGACGATCACACTTCCCACGATGTTCGCCAACGCCATCCACAGACTGCCGTTGCGCACCAACTGAAAAGTCTCCCACTCGAAAGTCGAGAAAGTGGTGTATCCACCGCAGAAGCCCGTACCGGCCAATAAATACCAGTTTTGATACGCGGGCGGCAGCCGTTCCAGAATGAGCACCGCGGCCATGCCCAAGACGAACGAGCCGGTGACGTTGATGAGAAAGGTGCCCAGGGGGAAACCCTTGACCCCGTAGACCTGGCCCACCCAGCGGCCCAGCCAATAGCGGGCATTCGTCCCTGCCGCCCCGCCCAAGCTCAGCACGACGAACTTGTTGGTCAGTACGACGTAGCACCACGAACTCAGCAGATACAATATCTCGCGCACGTTCTCTATCTCCGTATCACTTTACGATCATCACGGCACAGTGGCAGTGCTCGCTAACTCGGTCCGTCGTGCTACCGAGGAAGAACCGAGCGATCCGCGAGTGCCCTTGGCGGCCGAGGACCAAGAGATTTGCACCCTCGCTCTCCGCAAAGCGGATGATCTCCTCGGCCGCATGGCCCCGGACGACCACGGATCGCAGCGTCACTCCCCGGGTCTTGGCGAACTCGACGGACGCCTGGCCGATCTGACGGAAATAGTCATCAGCGTTCTGGCGAATGCTATCGACCTCGTCGACCATCGCCACCACCTCCGGCAGCTCGGCCACGCTCAGGGCGACCAGCTCGGCCTTATAGTGGGCAGCCAGATCGACCGCCGTGGCCAGGGCCTTTTCACTGTTGGGCGAGCCGTCGATGGCTACCATGATTTTCTGGAACATGACATCCCTCGCTTGATGCTACGGTCTGTGTGGACGGCTGAACTCTACGACTCATCGGGGTCATAGCCCGGCAGCCCCAGCAAAATCGCGGCGATCCCCCAAGTCAATTCCATAAACGATTCCCCAAAGGTGCGTACCACGCGCCGGCTATTCCGAGCGACTCCAGCGTCGTTCGGCAGCCAGCGCGAGCAGATCCACCGCCACAGGACCCAGCCGGCCGCTGTTGGCTGTGACGTGGTATTCCAAGGGGCTGCACCAATCGGCCCCGAAGTAACTCTCGTAGAAGCTGCGACGCTGGGCATCGCTTTCGGCGACCAGTTTCTTGGCAATGCTCTCGCGGACCCAGCGATATTCCATCACCCGCCGCACCCGCACCTCCATCGCGGCCACCAGTCGGATATGCATCGCGCGCGGGTCGTCGCGGAGGAGGCGGCTGCCACCACGGCCTACGAGGATCACGTCGCCCGCGCCGGCCAGTTCGTGCATCAGTTGCGCGAGCACCTCGAAGTAACGCTGATAAATGCTGCCTGGCCGGAACCGCTGAAAGATGCCCGCTGGCCGTTCGTCGATCTTCTCCAGCGCACTTTCCGGGATCCCCAGGCGGACCGCCTCCTGCTCCAAGAGGTCGCGGTCGCAGACGCGCATTCCGAGCCGCTGCGCCAGCGCGGGCGGGAAACCCTGCTCGCCGGCCCCCAGCTCGCGCGACAACGTGAGGACGCGACGGCCGGCGGAGCCGCTGACCGCCACGGGAAGACTCCCACGGACCGCCGCTTCCACCACCGCCGCGACGTCTTCCAGGGGCGCCAAGGCGGTGTTGAAGACCAGGTCATACTGGGCCGGCCGCCCCGCAGTGTCGCCGAAGAAATAGCGGGTGAAGCGTTCGCGGGTGCGGTCCATTTCCGTGCAGCGGGCCAGGGCCTGCTCCGGTGACCACTCTTCCAGGCGAGCCATCCGCCGTACGCGCCAGTTTTTTGGGGCCACCAAGCGCAAGTGGAGCACGCCGGCACGCTCGCCCAGCAGATGGCGAGCGCCGCGTCCGACCAGGATCACGTTGCCCCGCTGGGCCGCCTGCGCGGCGGCCGTTTTCAGGCCCTGCAAGTAGTGCTGATGCGGCGGGTGGAGACGGAAGCGGTCGGCCATGCTGATGGCCTTCTCGTCCAGCCGCTCCAGGTCGGCATCGGGAACGTGCTCGCTTTCGGCCGCCTGATGCAGCAGTTCCCGGTCGAGCAATTCCCAGCCGAGCGACTCGGCAAGTCGCCGGGCCAACTCGCCGCCGCCGGCGCCATACTCGCGGGTGATGGTGATCACGTTCATGGCATACGATGCTCCTGGTGCGCAAAAACAAACCCCACCAGGTTGTAATTCTCCCGGGTGGGGCCGATTCGCTTCCACCGATTGCCCCACCTGAATAGAACCTCAAGGTAGGGGTCATCAGCATCCGACGTATTGGGCCGGCTGCGGTTAATGGCGAACCCCATCGCCGCCGCCATTGTACCCTAACAAACTACTGTTTCAACCACCAACGATTTCGGATTCAAGTTGACCGTCGTTGCAGACGAATATAGAATGTCACACGTTAGGCGATGGGGTTCGCCCTCAAAATGCTGCCGCCACTTTTTGGTCGCAGATAATGACCCCTACTGACAAGGTACCCTTGACGGTAGGGGTGTTCTGTTTCGCCTGACCGCCCTGGGAATCTTGCCTCCATGGGTTTCTTTGTCAGGTTCAGCAACGGTTGGGAGGACGAAACATGTCGGGGATCTTGGTAGCGTTGGACGATTCGGTGGGGAGCGAACGGGCGCTGGAGGCAGCGGTCATACTCGCTCAACAGGACGGCGGCACGGTCTCCGCAGTCACAGTGCTGGAACGCTCCGGCGATGCACACTTGGATCAACTCACGGATGGCGTCAAGGCGCAGGCCCGGAGCCGTCTGGAAGACTTGCTCAAGGCCGCCGGCAACTTTGCCAGCTCCCGGGGCGTACAACTCAATCCCATCCTGTGTGAAGGCCATCCGGCCAACGCGATCATCGACTGTGCCGAACAACAGCAGGCAAGGCTGGTCGTATTGGGAGCCAACAGCGATGCCAAGGCTGGCGACGGGCTGGGCGATACGGCCGACCTGGTCAGTAACCACTGCCCCTGCACCGTCCTGATCGTGAAGTCCTGAGGCGGCTCACGGTTTCCCATGAGCCGCCCGGACGTCTGCCGCTAGCGGCCGAACACGGCGGCCTTGCCCAACTCCGCTTCGATTTCCAGCAGCCGGTTGTATTTGGCAATCCGCTCGCTACGGCATGCCGAACCGGTTTTGATCTGCCCGCCGCCCATCGCCACGGCGAAGTCGGCCAGGAAGGCGTCTTCGGTTTCACCGGAGCGATGGGAAACGACGTAGCCCCATCCCGCCTTCTGGCACATCTGGATCGCCTCGACGGTCTCCGTGACCGAACCGATCTGATTGAGCTTGATGAGAACGGCGTTGGTGGACTTTTCCTGGATGCCACGGGCGATGAACTTGGTGTTGGTCACGTAGAGGTCGTCGCCGACGATCTGAATCGCGCCGCCCAATGCGGCCGTGTGGGCCTGGAATCCCGCCCAGTCGTTCTCGGCCAGGCCGTCTTCAATGGAGACAATGTGGAACTTTTGGACCCAAGACTTGTACAGGTCGGTCATCTGGGCGCTGGTTTTCTTCCCCTGGCCGGATTTCGATAGGTTGTAGGCCCCATCCTCGAAGAAGGAGCTGGCGGCGGGGTCCAGGGCAATGGCCACGTCCTTGCCCGGCACGTAGCCCGCCGCCTTGATCGCCTCGATGATGACCTCGCAGGCTTCCTCGTTGCTCTTCAGGTTGGGGGCGAACCCGCCCTCGTCGCCCACGCTGGTGGCGTAAGCTTTCTTGTGGAGGATGCCTTTGAGCGCGTGGAAAGTCTCGGCGCCGTAACGCAGGGCCTCGGCAAAGCTCGGCGCGCCGATGGGCATCACCATGAATTCCTGGAAGTCCACGCTGTTGTCGGCGTGCTTACCGCCGTTGAGGATGTTCATCATCGGCACCGGAAGCCGCACCGCTCCCGTGCCGCCCAGGTAGGCGTAAAGTGGCAACTCGGCGGCCGTCGCCGCGGCTCGGGCAACCGCCATCGAAACACCCAGGATGGCGTTGGCACCGAGCTTGCTCTTGATGGGAGTCCCGTCGAGGTCGATCATCAGGCGGTCGATCTCGGCCTGCCTCGCGGGGTCCATTCCCAGCAGCTTCGGGGCGATGCTCTCGTTCACATTGGCTACCGCCTTGAGAACTCCCTTGCCCCCGTACCGCTTCTTGTCGCCGTCACGCAACTCCAAGGCCTCGTTTTCGCCGGTCGAAGCCCCGGAGGGCACCGAAGCCGACGCCACAACGCCGTTATCCAGGGCAACGTGAACTCTGACCGTCGGGTTGCCCCGCGAATCAAGAATCTCCAACGCCCGCACCGCGGTAATCTTCCTTACCATGGGTTCACTTCCTTTCCCGGCCTGTCGGCCTTGTCAATAAGTTGGGTCCACAAAAAAAGCTCCCCGGCGTTACCCGCAAGAGCTTGCTGTTCGACGCCAACTCCCACCGGGCAAACACTGCCTTGGCAGGAGTCATCAGCCGGATTCCCGGCGGTTCTTGGGGGACTCCATCCCCGCAGTCACGCCACAAATCTATCCGCTCGCCGTCCAACCTGCAAGATGGTTGTCCGCTCCCAAGCCCACATTCGTTGCATTCTATCTTTCCCGCGTAATAATAGGCTTTATTGAGGCCTGCATTGCCAATAACCGCCGCGCGGCCAAAAAGCGAGCACGACGGTCCCGGGCTGCGTCGGCATCCATAGATTAAGATCCGGTTACACGAGCTGCGAACGGCCAGGAATGCCGCGAACCCTTCCCTATTGCAGCGGTTCGGGTCATTAGTGATCGCGCAGCGATTAAAACAGCCCCACAGAGGTAAATCATGGCGAAGAGCACTCGGCGCGAGTTCTTGGGCACTGCCGCCGCGGCAACCGTGGCGCTTGGCAAATCGGCGTATGGGGCCGCCCGCGACCGTACCCTGAAGATCGGCGTTATCGGCGTGGGCTGGTATGGCATGGTCGACGCCAAAGCCGCCTTGCAGGTCGGCGGCGTCGAGATCGCGGCCATCTGCGACGTCGACAGCGAACACCTCCGCCGCAGCGCCGACGAACTGCAAAAACTCCAAGGCTCGCGCCCGCAAACCTTCAAACTCTACACGGACTTGCTCGACGCCAAGGGGCTGGACCTGGTAATCATCGCCACTCCGCCCCACTGGCACGCCTTGCAATTCATCGCCGCGCTGGAAAGGGGGCTCGACATCTATTGCGAGAAGCCCATTTCCTACGACGTCCGCGAGGGTCGGGCGATGGTCGATGCGGCCCGGCTGTACCAGCGCGTGGTGCAGATCGGCTTTCAACGCCGCCAGAGCCAAGCCCTGCGGCAGGTCAAGCAGTTCATCGACGCCGGCATGGCCGGCCACATCATCCAGGTCGACGCCCAGATCCACTACAAGACGACAACCAAAGATCCCACCCCCAAGGACCCGCCGCCGTCGTTGGATTGGGACCAGTGGTGCGGCCCGGGGCCCAAGATCCCCTACAGCGACCAGGTCGGACACTTCAATTGGCGACTGGAAAAGACCAGCGGGCACGGGCATCTCGTGGATTGGGGCATCCACTTGATCGACGCCGCCCGCATGATTCTCGACGAGCAGACTCCGCTGCGAATCACGGCGGCCGGCGGGCTGTATTACCTCCGCGACAAGATCACCACGCCCGACACGCTGACCGTGAACTTCGAGTTTGCGCGCTGCCCGATCGTCTGGCGGCATCGCATCTGGGGGGCCGAAGAATACACGCCCGAGATCAGCAACGGCCTGCTGTTCTACGGCGAGCGGGCGACGATCTTCGCCACCGATAGCAGTTGGATCGTGATTCCCGCCGGCAAGAATAAGGAGCGCCAGGAGCACAAAGTTCAGACCGACCTGGGCACCCGCCACATGGCCGATTTCCTGGCCGCCGTCCGCACGCGGCGGCAGCCGGTGTGCACCATCGACGACGCCTTCCGCTCGACCGCCACGGTGCAACTGGCCATGATCGCCTACGAGAGCGGTCTGCCGGTCCAATGGAATGAAGCGACGGGGCAGATCACCGGCAATCCGGCGGGGGCCAAGCTGCTCAAGCGTCCCTACCGCATGCCCTGGCAGCACCCGTATCCGGGGTAAATGCGGAAGGGGGAGAAGGGGCGGGCTCATTTTGGATTTTAGATTTCCGATTTTGGATTCCTACCGACTGCCGCCCGTCGAACACAAAGAAAAACACGCTGTTCGACTGTTTTCGGCTACCCATTATGGCGACCGGGAAAACCAACCGATGTGCGGTGTCGAATGTCGAACGCATGCTTCGGGCGTTCGATTTTTACGTCGCATCGACCGGCGGTAAGCCACTTCTCTGTCGCGCCTTGCGGCGAGGGCGGCTGCCGTAACTTTTTACCTCTTCTGGGTTACGTGCTCCATTTTGCCACCCATGAGGGCCCGTCGATTCATCCGTTGTGTATATGGTCGCGCACTGTTCGAGGGGTGGCAAATGATGTTCGCCGCCGTGGCAATTGCAACTCCCCATTGGATGGAACGGGGCGGTCGCTGGAATAGGCTGTTGCGGGTGACGGAATTGCTCATGGACACGCTCACGGTAAAGGCGTCGGTAATAGTAAATCTGTCTGCCGACAATCGCCCGGCTGAACGTACCACAGTGGTTGGCACAATTTCAAGGGAAAAGCGACGGGTTGCACGAGGCAGACAACGGACGGCTTTGGCGTGGAATGCGAGCTGATGCGCGTTCACGAGTGGCCAAAATACTCGGCCGAACCCGCGGTATCCCAATCGCGCAAGCACGCAATGGCGGCAAACCGCCGGTTTTAGCCCCGCCAAGCCATCGTCAGCCGCTAGTGTAGCGTCTCACACGAATGGTGATTTATGGGTGGCATGTCCTCACGCGGCGTCGGGTGGGCATGTTCGTTGCGGATGACGACATGCCGACCCGACGCTGCGCGTCGTGACGGCATGCCACCCAATTCCCCCGACCTGCCGGGGATAAGCGATTGCATTTCCCAGACACTACGCTGGAAGGCTGGCCGGATGGCTTAGGCGTCCCTCCCTTTCCATGTCCTATACTTGCGTTGTTGACAGATAACGCCCCGTTGCCGAGGGGCGATTGGTATCCGGCTGGCGGCCATCGGGTCGCCGCCGGGGCCGCTGTTTGGTGCGGCAGCCTTGCAGCGATCAAGCACGGCAACAAATAGGAGAGTGAATATGCGCCGGCCGAGAATCGACAGGTATCTGCTTGCAGGCGTCGCATGTGCCGTGTGCTGCTCTGCGGCCGGGGCGCAGGCTCAGACCGATCCACTCCCATCCTGGAATGACGGTCCGGCCAAGGCGGCCATCGTGGAGTTTGTCCGCAGGACCACGGACGCCTCCAGCCCGCAGTTCGTGCCGACGGAAAAACGCATCGCCACTTTCGACCAGGACGGCACGCTGTGGGTCGAGAAGCCCACGGTTCCACAACTGAAGTATTGTCTCGATCGCGTGTCGGCGTTGGCGCGGAAGAAGCCGGAGCTCACGAGCGTCGAGCCGTTCAAGACCGTCCTCGGCGGCGACCGGGCGGCCCTCACAAAACTGACGATGTCCGATCTGAAGAAGATCCTCGTCGCCACGCTCACCGGCATCACCACGGACCAATATCAGGCCGAAGTGAAGCAGTGGCTAGCGACGGCCAAGGACCCGCGCTGGAAAAAGCCCTACAACGAGCTGACCTACCAGCCGATGCAAGAGGTGCTGAGGTATCTTCGCGTCAGCGGCTACAAGACCTACATCGTCAGCGGCGGCGGCCAGGACTTCATTCGCACCTACGCCGCGCAGACCTACTGCATCCCGCCCGAGCAGATCGTCGGCGCCATCGGCGGCACGGCGTTCGGCTACGACAAGGACGGCCAGCCAATCCTGACCCGCGTGCCCAAGCTGCTCTTGAACGACGTCGAGACCGGCAAGCCCGAAGGCATCCAACTGATGATCGGCCGCCGGCCTTACGCGGCGTTCGGCAATTCGACGGGCGACCGGCAGATGCTCGAATACACCAAGGCCGGCGCCGGAGAGCGGCTGGCGATGCTGGTGCTGCACGATGACGCGACGCGCGAATACGCCTATGGCCCCGCGCAAGGCTTGCCGGATACCAGGGAGGGCACCTTCACGCAGGCCCTCTACGACCAGGCGAAGAACAGCGGTTGGATCGTCATCAGCATGAAGAACGATTGGAAACGCGTCTTCAGCTTCGAGCAGTAATCGTCGACTCGCGTGCCACCGGCTTCGCCAGTGCGGGGATGCCGCGCGACAAAAGGCACTGGCAGAGCCAGTGGCACGCACGCGCTGGCAGAGCGAGTGGCACACGCACGCGCTGGCAGAGCCAGTGGCGTGTGCGGGACAGCCGGCACGTTAGGCCCCCATCGGCGATCCGCACCGGGCAATCTTCGCCTGCATCTCCGGGGTCAGTTGTTTCACGAGTTCGGCATTGTAAGCCTGAGACGCGGTATCGGCGAGGATGGCGGGCGTGGCGGCAAACATCCGCGCCACGCCGATGGCATACCCGCGCGACTTTGCCGCCGGCGAGCCCGCCACGACCGCGGGATCGACGTCGGTGGTGATGATAGAAACGGTATTGTCGCGGTTGCGGCGGATTTCGAAGGTCCGCAACTGCTGGGGAAAATCCCGCAGCGACGCCGTCTCGACTTCCCAGAAGCTCCGTTCCGGATGGTCGTTGAAATCCGCTGCATTATTCGCTTGGGCCGTGATGACGTTCACGTGACGATGTCCGGCCACCCAGAGGATGAGATTCGGATAGGAGTGGAGCGTGGCAAGCAGCTCGTCTTCAGCGGCATGGTCGTAGAAACCAGGAATGCGCGTCTTGTCGGTGAGGCTCGCTTGCGGTTTGATGGGGATATGGGCCGCGATGATCATCAGCTTGCCGTCGTCCTGGCCCTTCTGTAGCTCGTTCTTCAGCCAGTCCAAGCGGCGGCGGTCGAGACTGCCGGTGCCGCAATAGAATACGCCTCCCAGTTTTTCGTTCGGCTTGTTCGTATCGTCGAGCACGATGATCTTGACGGGGAGATCCGACTTGGGCTCGAACGCGTAGCAGGCAAAATCGTCGTCGAGGTTGGCCTGGGTGAAGCCGTGTCCCACCGGGTTGGAAGTGGTCGAGAAGAATTCCCGCATCCAATTCCGGCTCGTAGAATCGCCGGTCACGAGGGAGCGGCGGTCCGGGTCGGCCACGACCGTGGGCGGCACGGGAAAGTCCTTTTCCGGCCCTGCTCCGATAACGTTCCCATAGGGAGTCGAGCCGTCGACCACGCCCATATAAAAGCCGGTCTCATCGATGTAATTCGGGTCGGTAAGGATGTTGCGGTTGATGTTGAGGATGGTGCTGCCGACGTGGGCCTGCCGTAGTTTTGCGTTCTCGTAGCCGATGCCCGACCAGTACTGATCGTGGTTGCCGATGGCCTGATACCAGGGGATGGCCTTGTCGAGCCCGGCGGCCTGGTAAGGTTTCTGATAATCGATGGTGTCGGCGCCGAGATGAGCGCCCGAGCTGGGGCTGATGAGCTTCCCGTCCAGAACATCGATGAACCATCTCAGCTCGTTATACTGGGTGTTGTTGCAATCATCGCCGAGAGAGATGCCGAAATCGAAGGGCGATTTCTTGTGCAGCGTGTTGATCGTCTGCACGGCCGCATCGAGGACGTGGGTTGTCGAGAGGATAATTGGCGAATAGGAGCCGACGTCAAGCCGGTGAGAACTCGGTCCGAACAACGCGCTCCAGCCGGGATAGATCGGCTGAGCCGGCGATTCCTTGTCGGTGATATGAATGTCGCTGATCGCGAAAAAGCGCAACAGCCGCGCCGCATGCGGCGCGCCGGCATAGCCGGGCGCAAGCTCGGTCCGCTTGTCATGAGCCTGAAGATCACCGGGCTTCCGGCCGTAATTCGTACCGGGTCCTGCCCGCCAATCGCTGTATCCGTATCTCCCGTAGAGCGGCACCTCCGCCGGGTTGACTTTCGGCGTATCCGCCGATAATCCGCGGGGAACAATCTGCTGCTGGGCGGTCGTGAACACATCCTTGGCGATCGGCCATTCTGTCGCGGCCTGGGTGGTGCCGACGGCGCCGCCGCTCTTGGCTTTGCGGCGAAAGCGAAAGCGGGGCATCTGAGCCTCGGCAATTGCAGGCACCGCAGCAAAAAGTGTAGTGAGCAGAAACGCCCGACGATTCATTGGTTTGTCCTCGATAAACCGCATCTTACTCCGCCGATGCCAGGTCACAATTTCTAAAACGAATATTCCAAGCCGGCGGTGGCTCCGTGAAATAACACGCTGGAGTTGCAGTTGACGCCAAGTGCTTGCACCGTGTTATGGAGATTGTCCGTGGTAGTATACGTTTCCTGAACCTGTCCCGGCGCCAATGCAACGCCGTCGATCCAGATCACTTCGTAACCGGCCCTGAGCACGAGATCGTTGGTAAACTGATACTTACACTGCAAGCCGGTCTGGCCGACGAAGGCGGCGTGATTGGTGGATGCGGACCCCGACGTCACTTGCTTCGCGATGACGCTGACCGCGGTGGTCTGCTCCGCGTTGTTGTCGAAAATCCCGGCCTTTACCGGCAGCTCAATGGAAAAGCGACCATGCTCCAACAGTTTCCCCTCCGCACCGATCTGGAAACCATAGAGATTGTTTGTGGTCGTTGTATTCCAGAAAGGCGGTTCCGGCATGGTGGGCGGGGACAATGCGCCTGAAAGATCGTCGCGCAGGTTGACCCAACGCAATCCCGCCAGCACGGTTACTCGGGAAGAAGGGTTCCAGCGCAGGTTGAACTCCGCGTTATAAAGCTGCGAAGTGTCGTTCCACGACATGGCCTGGGTGCCCGTTTGATTGGTTTGGATCCAGCCGAGCCATCCGCCAGGCGTCTCCGCCGGCTCCAGCCAGCGTCCGGGCGCATGCATTACCAGGCAATCGGAATCGCTATTGGGCACAACGGTCCCGTTGCTGCTCCAACCGTCGATCTGATAATACGACAATTCCCAGTCGTAGCCAGAATCGCCGTGGCTGATCAAGTCGACTCTTGGTCCGCCGTAGAAGCCTTGTTCAAGATCGCTGCCATTGAGCGATTCGGTACCAGGAGCACTGAACAGAGCGCCGAAACTGTTGCTGCCCGGTATTCGATTTGACGTCGGGGTGTTCGCCACCCTTTCCACGAGTGTTTGATTTGCGCCGCCGATCCGGTCCAGGAAAATGAAATCGGCCGAGACAATCCAGCGCGGACAACAATACGACGGACAGCAGCCTACATCAGGGCTGCCGGCAGACTGCGGCTGGTCAGCCATCGTCTGGGAAGACGACGGCGGTAAATCTTCCCCATTGCCTGGAAGCAAGCGGTCGGCCGCCAGGTCGTTCTGGCCCAGTACAACGGCGGAGCTTGCCGCCAATACGAAAATCGCACAAAGAACCGTCCCGAGCAAGTGGCGCGAATTCATCTACTTCCCTCGTTGCGCGATCAGGCACATTGCATGGGAGTTAACTCAACAGTTCGTATCGGCCCCGTTATCGTGAGGCATCGCTAAATAGGTAAGGCCGGACACCACCGGTAAATTCAGTGCAGCCTACAAATGCTGGACCGCTGGCGTGTCAGTCGGCTTACATCTGCTTTTCAAGTGCTTCGGCGACGATTTCGCCCGGCACCACACCTACGGACCGCTCCTAGATCTGTCTGGTCCCCTTGGCCCCCCCCGGCAATCACGACTTCCAAGCCGTGGGGGCCGGGCTTCAACTGCCCGTCTCCCTTTCCCCCTTCCCCTCGTCCCCCTCTCGTGCCCCGATCGCGAAACTGGCCTTCCCACCCGCTGTCGATTTTGGTACTTAACAGCCCCCAAACAAATGCGGGCGTGTCGTGAAGGAAAACGGCCGCTCGCGCCAACGGGGTACAACCATGAAACGCCTTTTTCTACGGATCTCCGCGCTGGTGGCACTGGTGGTCCTGGGATGCATCGCAATCGCCCAGGCCCAGCGGGGCGTGGACACGTCGAAAGCGGCCGACCCGGTTCTGCCTGCCAGCAGCGGGTCGTCTCCCGACCAAAATGCTTCTCTCCCCGGTTTGCTGCCGGCCGCCCCCAGCCCGACGCCCCAGCCGCTCCTGGGGGCAGACGAGGGGAATCCGTTGCGGGACAGCCGAAACGCCCGCACGCACGACGTGGCCGCCGAGCCGCTGCCCGCGGGAAGTGGGACGCTTGCCCCGGCCGCCGCTGCGCCGCGGTTTGCGCCATCTCAGAGCGACCCGTTCCGTGGGCGAACGGTGGAGAATTCCCTGCGGCCCCAACCGCTGCCTGGCGTTTCGCTCAACGCACAATTGACCGCACAGGACAACCCGGTGCCCGCACATCCGCCCGTGGGCCGGGGGCTGGCCAGTGAACCGGCCCAATCCGCGTCCCGCGTCACCGCCGCATCGAATACCGAGATCCCCGACGCCACGGTTTTGTCGGGCGGCACGGGCGTAATGCCCGCGATTCCGCGAAACAGCGGCGAAACGCCGGCGCCACCCAATGTCGCGCCGTTGCGGGACGGCGGTGGCATGCCGTCGCTGGGGCGAGAACCGCCGGAGAGCTTCGGCCGCGCCGCGCATCAAGAAACGCAGTTGGCCCAATACAGCCAGCCATCGTCGCCCGTCGATCGGTTGCCGGCGGCCCCGTCGCAACGGGACGAGCCGGCCGCGTTGCAGTTTGATCCCCGCAGCACGCCAGCGAAACTGCCCGCTCCGTTTACTACGGCACAGAACGACGCCGGGATGCCCAGCCTGGGCAACGGCCCGATCGTAGAACAGTCGTCGCCGATGGAAGGCACCGGGAGACCGGGCATGCCGCAGCTCGATGGTCCGCAAACCCCACAGTTAGTGATCCAGAAATCGGTGACGCCGTCATCGATCCGGGTTGGCAAGCCGGCGACCTTCCGCCTCACCGTCGCCAACCGCGGCCAGGTTGCCGCACAGGGCGTGGAGATTCACGACCAGGTCCCCCAGGGAACGCAGTTGATCACGACCATGCCGCGGGCTTCGCGCGGCGCCGGCGGCGAGATGGTCTGGAGTTTGGGCACGCTCAAGCCGGGCGACGAAGTGGCAGTGGAAATGCAACTGCTGCCGAAAATGGAAGGCGAGATCGGCAGCGTGGCGACCGTCCATTTCGCGGCCGAGGCGTCCGCCCGAACGGTGGTCACCAAGCCGGCGTTGACGATCAAGACCACGATGCCCAACCGGGTCATGATCGGCGACCCGGTGCCGGTATCGGTCACGGTCTGCAACCCGGGGTCGGGAGAAGCCACGGGCGTGGTCTTGAAGGAACGCGTTCCGGCCGGATTGGAATGTCCGGCGGGCAACGACCTGGTGTATGAAATCGGCCCGCTCAAAGCGGGCGAGACCCGGCAAATCCAACTGCCGCTTACGGCCACCAAGGGCGGCCGGATCGTCAACGTATTGAGCGCCGAAGGCGAAGACAATCTCAAGGCCGAAGACCGCGCCGAGGTGGAGGTCATCGCTCCGCAGTTGGACGTGGCCTTGGAGGGCCCCAAGCGCCGCTACCTGGAACGGCAAGCGGTCTACACCTTGTCGGTGAGCAACCCCGGCACCGCGCCGGCCCGAGGCGTCGAGCTCGTGGCCTATCTGCCGCCGGGACTGAAATTCGTCAGCGCCAACAACGGCGGCGGGCTCGACGCGGGCAGCCAGACCGTGCATTGGCTGTTGGGCGAACTGCCCATCAAGGAAACCGGCAAGGTGGAGCTGGTCACCATGCCGGTCGAAGCGGGCCAACAGAAACTGCGGCTGGAAGGCCGCGGCGAACAGGGGCTGGCTGCGGCCCGCGAACAGCCGATCGCCATCGAAGGCCTGGCCGCGGTAATGTTCCAGGTGACCAACACCAGCGGCCCCATCGAAGTGGGCAGCGAGACGGCCTACGAAATTCGCGTCGCCAATCAAGGCTCGAAGGAAGCGACCAACGTGCGGATCGTGGCACTGCTGCCGCCAGGCATGCGGGCCGTGGCCGCCGAAGGACCCACGCGGTACGCATTGGACCCCAACCGCGTGCAGTTTGAAAGCCTGGCCCAATTAGCACCCAAGGCTGAGACTACCTACCGCGTCCGTGTCCAAGGTCTCCAACCCGGGGACCTACGGATTCGCGTGCAACTGCAAACCGACGAGATGCAAGAACCGGTCACCAAAGAAGAAAGTGCCCGGGTCTACGCCAACGAGTGATCTTGAAGGTTTGCAGCCCGCCAGGCTTGAGAGAAAGCCTCCGGATCCTCTCCGGAGGCTTTTTCTTTGCGCCCGGGGTGGGCTCTCGATGCGAGTTCACAAATCGACTCAAGACGGTAGTTCACCGCGGACGCAGAGAATGAAATAAAGAAACGAGCCACGGATGAACACGGATCAACACAGATAAGCTCTTTATGATCCGTGTTCATCTGCGTTCATCCGTGGCTGAATTTCCCGTCTCCCTGCGCCCGCGACGGGTGGCATACCATCACGACGCACAGCGTCGCACTGGGCATGTGCTTTTCGGCAACGAACATGCCGACCCACTGCTGCGCCGTGTGACGGCATGCCACCCACCGTGGCGAATTCTGGGATATCTCGTGAACTATTTCGCGGCCTTGGGCTTCTTCGGCTGCTGCGGCGGCAGCTTGGGGATGACACTCGCCTTGGGCGTAACCGCGTCGATGTTCGGCGTTATGTCCGCATTCACGTTCCGCAGGATCCAGGCAATGCCGCCGAGGAACAAGTCTTGGACCTGGGGGTTGGTCCAGATATCTTCGCGATGGCCCAAGGAAGTGTAGAACACGCGCCCTTTCCCGTGCATCCGCGCCCAGGTTTCCGGATACGGCGCCCGCTGGTAGCAGGGATCGTTCATACCCTCGGTTTCCTGGACCAGCACCACGTGCATATCCTTGGCGAAGTTCTTCAGCGCGTACCACTCTTCAAGCACGCGTAAAGAATCGCCCAGCCCGGCGGTGCCGGGGAACTTCGGCGAGGTGGGCGTCACGGCGGCATTCCACTGGTGGCCGTGGATAATGAATTCGCCGCCGATCATGGCGATGTACGGATCGGGCTGGGCCTGGTTCTCGTCGGACCGCCCCTTGCTGTGGAACGAATCAGTGGAAGAGTGGAAGCCGATAAAGCCCTTGCCGGCGGCAATCGCGTCCAACAACCGCTGCTTGCCCTGGGGCGACATGGGCCGATCGTTTTGCTTGTCGGGCTTGGTCAGATCGCCGGTGGTGTAGAAGGCGATGGCGTCCCATTGATCGAGGTCGCCGTCGAAGACGCTGCCGTCTTTGGTGCAGACCACCTCGAATCCGGATTTCTTGCCGAGTTCGGTGAGGATCTTCTCCGAGTACGCCAACTCTTCTCCCTTCCGCCGCACGACCGAGTGTTCGAATCCCGCGCTGCGCGTGAAGTAGAGAACCCTTTGTTTCTTTTTGCCGGCCGCAGAAACCCAGCCGGTGGGAAACGCCGACACGCCTAAGGCGGCCATACCGCTGGATAGCAAGAACTCGCGACGCCTCATGGAAGAACCTCCTTTGAGAAAGCTCGATGCGGAACTCCAGGTCTAGAATAGTTGATCCCGGCGCGAACCACAAGAAACCCCGTCCGTGGCCCACGCTCGCCCCGCCCTCTCCGTGGGTGGGCATGCTGTAGCCACCCAATCCCTAGAACAGCCGCCGCTGCACGTCGCTGCACCTGTCCAACGGGTAGGCATTGAAGCCCTCGGCCCGCAGCCGATCCACAAAAGTTCCCGGCCCATGCGTGCAGAAAATCTTTTCCGCCTGAACTCGCCGCACCGCTTCGAACAGATCGTCGTAACCGGCATGGTCGGAGAGCGGGATGGCATGGTCCACGCCGAGGCGATACTTGGCCCGCGGATCGACTGCCCAACCGGTCACCGCGATGCGCACCTCGCGCTCCATGTCCAGACCGGGCGTGCGCGGCGGCACAACCACCACATGCCCCGGCGTGGGCGGGCCTTGTAACAATGCGTACGGTCCCAACGAGGTCCCGCACGCCTCGTAGACCCGGCTGAGCGCGTACGCGCTGCGATGCTGGAGCACCGAAAACCCCTCGTCCGTAAGCAGCCGCGTCACTTCCTGGGATTTTCCCAGCGGGTAGGCCTCGATCACGGGGGTGCCGCGATCGCGCAACGTCCGACTCACCAGTGCCAGGAGTTGCCCAATCACTTGGGCCCGCGACGGCAGGCGGTAGCGTGGATCGCCGAACGTGCTCTCGATGACCAGCAAACCGGCCCGGGGCAGTTCGGCCCGCTCGCAGGTGGCCGACTCTTCCAGTTTGAAATCGCCCGTATACAGAAGCGACTGGTCGCCGTCCTCAGCCAACAGCATGGCCGACCCCAAGCAATGACCGGCCGGATAGGTGGTGAGTCGCAGCCCCCCCAATCGATTGGCGTGCGGTAGGGGATCGGCAACGTCGGCCGCGGGCCAAAACGGGCTTGGTACAGCGCGGCGGTCTGGGGCGTGCAGAGGGCATACTCGTGCCGCGCCATGTGATCGCTATGGGCGTGGGAAATGAATGCCCGGGGTTGCCGCCGTCGGAAATCGACGGCCAGGCCGGCCTTGCTCAGTTTGAGCCCGCCATCCCAAAAGAACATGCGGCGCGCCGGAAGAAGCTCGAAGAGACTTTGCTCAAAACGCTATTTCACCGGAAAGACGCGGAGGAACGCAGAGAAAGAAAAGAGCCACGGATGAGCACGGGCAAACACCAGATAATGTTCTGTCGATCCGTGTTCATCCGTGGCTGATTTTCCCGTCTCTCTGTGCTCCGCGGTGAGTTCCGAGATGGATTCTACGTGGTCCGGGCGGCGGGCAGCGGCTTGCCGGTCGGGCTCAGCCCGGCGGCCTTCCAAGCGCGGTGGAGCGACTCGGCGGCTTCCTTGACCATCATGTCGCGACGTTGATTCTTCAGAATACCCCTGGAGGGCATGACCGTAACCGGGCCCTCGTACCCCATTTCGGCCAAGACGGTCAGGCACGCGGTGACGTCCACCGCGCCGCCCTCGATGCTTGGCAGCAGCCGCGAGTCTTCCGTCAACTCCGCGGCGGGGGTGCCGGCGAGATAATTGGCCACTTGCACCGCGACGATCTGGCCGGCCGGAAGCTTGCGGATGGTCTCGACGGCCCCACCGCTGACATACAGATCCCAAAGGTCCAACAGCAATCCCACGTTAGAAGCCGCAACCATGTTCAACAGCAGCATCAGTGCGTCCAGCTCGTGGATGAACTGAAACGCGCGGCCCTTGCGGAGATATTCGGCAGCCATGAAGCCGACACCCAGCCTGATCCCGCTGGGCTTCAACACCCCACAAACGGAGGACAATCGCTGGCGACAGATCTCGAAGTTCTCGTGATAGGGTCTGGTGTCGTCGGCCGACATGACCGTGGTGACACATCGGGTGCAGCCGACTTCCGCCGCAACCTGGGCATATTCGGCCAATTTCTGCAGCTTCTTGGTGAACGTGGCGTCGTCCGCATTGAGTTCCAAGGGGAGGGCAAAGGTACCCATTTTCAGCCGTGCGCTGGCCACCAGCCGCCGTGCGTAGGGCACGCCATGGAGCTTCACTCGGGTGGCATACTCCACGATATCGATGTCCAATCCTTGGAAGCCGTAAGTCAGGGCTAGCTCGATGACCTCACTCTGATGACCGGAAACACCCAATACCGACGCGTTAAGATTCCTGAACATTCATTGCTCCGACCGATTTGCCGACCCAACGGACCGCGCGTGCTGACCGGCTTCATCCGGCCGCGGTTCGCAATCCCGTATTATTGCAAACCCGCGCCTGTTTTCCTAGGGCGGTAGTTAAAAGAGCCGGACGACGATATAATACCTGTGGCGATCGTCCTAGGGATTGGTCGCGCAGCTAGTTTAGGGGGCGAATTGGATTCGACCGGATAGCATGACGTCTAAGTGGCGTGCCGTGGTTGGTCAGTGGGCCACGTTAAAAGCCGACCATCAACTTTATTTGCCGAGAATCATCTCGCACTGGCTGCCTAGTAACAGGTAGCCCTGGCTGAGGATCCCCGCCGGAGGGGTCCGACTGCTGGTCACACAATCCGGCTCGTCCCGGGTCAATGTTGGGTACGCCCGGGATTAAACTCCGTTCCTGGCTAGCGGATCGAGCACCTTGTCGGTTGGGGGCCGATCAGCGAAGGCGTAAATAATCCGACTACGCGCGTAGAAGCTTATACGGCAATATCGCGGGACGCGGGTTCGATCCCCGCCGCCTCCATAAATAAGCCACTTGCAAAATTACTGCAAGTGGCTTATTTTATTGGTATTGCGTCACGTCGATGCGCAACAGAAATGCGAGCCTGTCCCGTAGATTTCAAGAAAAGTCCCATAATCGCAAGGTTTTTTGTCCCTTTGACTTCGGGATTCTGTCCCATAGACGCCGCAGACTCCGCCCGATCCGTTGCCGGTTCAGCGTTCATCCCACCTATGGTGCAATCATGGCGAACGACCTGGGAAAGCAAAAAAGCCGTCGAACGGAGATGAGCTTCGATAAGGCAACCGGGCGTTGGTGTGCCAAGCTCGGTCGGAAGAAGACCAAATCCGGGAAGGCTGACGGGCATAAGTTCCGTTTCACCGAGGACTTGAAGGAGTCCGAACGGCGGAAACTCCGAATCCAACAGCTCTGGGATCGCCTGATCGAGAAGCATGGCTCAGGGTACGAGTGGATTGAGCAAGACTTGGATGTGGCTTTGGCGATGGCGGAGGGGAAAAACGAAGTCCCATTTTCCGTCGAACAACTTGCACCGCTGGCTGTTGCCCGCCTCCAGCCCCCTCGGCTCCGGTCCCAGCCTCGCCTTTATGCCAACGAACTTGCCCGGCTTCAGGAAGCCTATCCGGAAGTAACCATCGTCCCGGATGATACTGAATTGGCGGAGCGGGGTAGACAACAACTGACTTCCGCAGCCGAGGCTTCCATCGCCTTTGAGCGGCACTTCTTGGTTGAGGGCAACCGTCCG
>Ga0302320_10000276_pt1 | contig 119338 bp, 101 predicted proteins | sample Bog_T0_3_FD_202130 | JGI IMG/M metagenome (GOLD analysis project Ga0302320, IMG submission 202130) | Peat permafrost microbial communities from Stordalen Mire near Abisko, Sweden - Bog_T0_3 | ecosystem: Environmental > Terrestrial > Soil > Wetlands > Peat | place: Sweden: Abisko, Stordalen... | reverse complement strand
AATTCACCTAAGTTGCAAAGCGACGAGCGAGTCGCTCGTCCCCCACACGATCTAAGCCCTCCCCAATACCAAGCATCGAGCGACGAAGGACAAAAGGCCTAATGGAGACCCTTACACCCAAACAAGCGATGACCGAGAGCGCAGTTCCGCCGCCCGGGAAAGTACCTTTCTATCGCGTTCTCTGGGTGCAGGTGATGGTCGCGATGGCGCTCGCTATCGTGCTGGGGTACGTCGATCCCACGCGCGCGATTGCCATGAAGCCTTTGGGCGACGCGTTTATCCGGCTGATTTCGATGGTCATCACTCTGATCATCTTCTGTACCGTCGTGACCGGCATCGCCGGGATGGAGAATCTGAAGAAAGTTGGCCGCGTGGGCGGCATGGCGCTGCTTTACTTCGAAGTTGTTTCGACGGTCGCGCTGCTCATAGGACTGGTGGTGGGCAATGTGGTCAAGCCGGGCGGTGGCTTCAACGTGAACGTCGCCACGCTGGATGCAAAGTCGGTCGCGGATTACGCCGGGCAGGCCAAAGCGCAAAGTGTCACCGAGTTTCTACTGCACATCATCCCGACAACGGTGGTGGATGCGTTCGCGAAAGGCGACATTCTGGAAGTGGTTTTCGTGGCGCTGCTCTTTGGATTTGCCATGTCGGCGGCAGGAGCGCGCGCCAAGCCGATGGCGGACTTTATCGAGTCGTTCACGCATGTCATCTTTTCGATAACCCGCGTATTGATGAAGTTCGCGCCGGTGGGCGCTTTTGGGGCGATGGCATACACGGTGGGAAAGTTTGGGCTGGCCTCGCTCGGTCCTCTGGCCAAACTGATTGGAACCTTCTGGTTTACTTCTATGCTATTTGTCGTCGTCGTGCTGGGAGCCATCGCATGGGCGGCGAGTTTCAATATTTTTCGTTTTCTTGCCTACATTAAAGAAGAGATTCTGCTGGTGCTGGCGGTGAGTTCGTCCGAGATTGCGATTCCGAATCTCATGTCCAAGCTGGAAAGACTTGGGTGCTCCAAATCTTTGGTGGGGCTGGTGGTTCCTACGGGATTCACTTTCAACACCGACGGTACCAGTCTCTACATGACCATGGCCGCGCTGTTTGTCGCGCAGGCCACCAACACGCACCTCACGCTGACGCAGCAAGTCACCATTCTGGCGGTGGCCGTTTTGACCTCCAAGGGAGCAAGCGGCGTGCAAGGTGCCTCCTTCATTGCCCTGGTGGGAACGCTTTCGGTGATACCGACTATTCCCGTCGCCGGCATGGCGTTGATCCTCGGCATTGACCGCTTCCTAAGTATGTTTAGAGCCTTGGTCAACATGATCGGAAACGGCGTTGCCACGCTGGTGCTGGCGCGGTGGGAGGGCGAATTAACCAGCCAAGCTCTGCGGGACAACCTGATTCGGGCGCAATCGGCTGTTTGATTTTCGGTCAGTCCGGCGCAGGTCCCGGTGCACGCGCAGCATCCATGCACTTCCGATTTTCCCTTACACGAAACTCCGCATCCGATTTCGCTAGAATCACAGCGATCGCCTTTCGTCTTACGGTCCGGCAACAGCCGGATCGAAATCCGACTCTAAGCTCCGAGGTGTGTCATGAAACCAGCGAACTCTTCGCGCTTCGCTCTCGTATCCGCTGCCGTTCTTTTCATTGCGATCATTGCCGTGCTGATGGTTCGCGTCGACATGCTGGTTGGCGCTGCTCCCGCCTTCAAGGGAGTGCTGACGTGGCACAACGACAATATGCGGACGGGACGCAACTCCAGCGAGACCGCTCTCACACTCAGCAACGTCAATGTAAACACTTTTGGAAAGCTCTTTGCCCTGACGACCGATGGAAAGGTAGACGCTGAGCCTTTATACGTGCCAAGTTTGAGCGTCGGCGGCACCACGCACAACGTCCTCTTTGTGGCGAGCGAAAATGACACTGTCTACGGTTATGACGCAGACAACGGAGCGGTACTGTGGCAAGTCAGTGTGCTGGGGTCAGGGGAAACGGCTTCAGACGATCGCGGATGCGGGCAGGTTGAGCCAGAAATTGGCGTTACATCTACGCCTGTGATCGATCCGGCCGCGGGGCCGCATGGAACGATTTATCTGGTGGCCATGAGCAAAGATTCCAGTTCGAACTATCATCAAAGGCTGCATGCCCTCGACATTACGACGGGAGCGGAAGAGTTCGGCGGTCCGGTAACGGTCGTGGCGCAGTATCCCGGGACGGGGGACAACAGTCAGAACGGCAACGTGATCTTCGATCCGAAACAATATAAAGAACGTGCCGGACTGCTGCTGCTAAATCATATCGTTTACACGAGCTGGGCTTCGCATTGCGACGCACGTCCTTATACGGGATGGATCATTAGTTATGACGAGACCACTTTGGCGCAAAAGTCCGTCCTCAACGTGACACCGAACGGAAGCGAAGGCGCGATCTGGAATGCGGGGGCGGGACCAGCTTCCGACTCGAGCGGCAACATCTATTTCCTCGATGCCAATGGAACCTTCGATACAACGTTGAATGGCGGCGGCTTCCCGGCGAATGGCAACTATGGGAACGCCATTATGAAACTTTCTACGAAAAAGGGTCTGCTCGCAGTTTCCGATTACTTCAACATGTACAACACGGTGAGCGAATCGGATGCAGACGAGGATCTGGGCTCGGGCGGCGCGATGGTGGTGCCAAACGTTAAAGACTCGAGCGGAGGGGTGCATCAACTTGTAGTCGGAGCTGGTAAGGACTCGAATATCTATATTGCAAACCGCGCGAACATGGGAAAATTTAATCCCAATAACAACAGCCAGATTTACCAGGAGCTGACCGGCGCTCTGGCAGGTCCCGTGTTCTCAGCGCCGGCATTTGCGGACAATCGTATCTATTACGGTGCAGTCGACGACAACGTCAAAGAATTCTCCTTCAACTCGAATGCTCAGCTGAATGCCACGCCTACATCATTGACGAAGACGCAATTTAACGATCCTGGCGCAACCCCCAGCATCTCCGGAAATTCGCCCAAGAACCTGATTTTGTGGGCCACCGAAAACACTTCTCCCGCGGTGCTGCACGCCTACAGCGCGAACAATCTTGCTGTGGAGCTGTATAACTCGAGTCAGGCGGCGAATGGACGCGACAACTTTGGAAATGGCAACAAGTTCATTACGCCAATGATTGCCAATGGCAAGGTGTACGTGGGAACAACTACAGGAGTCGGCGTGTTGGGATTGCTGCCTTAAGCGGATCGAATTAAGAGTCTATCCCGGAATCATGGACTCGATAACGAGCGGCCCTTATCGGCTGAACAGTTTACTGAAAAGTTCTGCCGGGGATGCGAGAGCTGTCCCTCAGGCGCCTGAAGCGCCGCAGATTTGGGCGAGTTGCGGCACGAGTGGAACTCGTGCCCTTCCCGAACCACCCAAAGTACGTCTCTTAAAGCAGGGGGTCAGCCTTGTTTCAGAAACTTACCACTCTCCAGTTCGTCGAACGCTTGACGAAGCTGTTCCTGGGTATTCATCACGATGGGGCCATACCAGGCCACGGGCTCTTCGAGGGGTTTGCCGGAGACTAACAGAAACCGTATGCCATCGTCGCCAGCTTGCACCGTTACTTCGTCGCCTCGATCGAAAAGGACGAGTGACCGGTTGTCCGCTTCGGAGGGCGGGTGCGTATCCAGCCACTCGATGGCTTCGGTTGGCACAGCGAGGGGGCCGGAAGCGTTGCAGAACTTCCCTGCTCCGCCAAAAACGTAGGCGAAGGCGTGGCGCGTGGTTTCGACGGGCAGCGTCTTTTTGCGTCCTGGGGCGACGGACACATCGATATAAATGGGATCGGCGGCGATTCCATCGACCGGCCCTTTCTTGCCCCAAAACTCGCCACACACAACGCGGACGTGGGTGCCATCATCATCTTTCACTTCGGGAATATCGCCGGTCTTGACCTCCTGATAGCGCGGATCGGTCATCTTAAGGGAAGCGGGTAAATTCGCCCACAACTGGAAACCATGCATGCGACCCGCCGTATCGCCCTTCGGCATTTCCTGATGAATGATGCCGCTGCCCGCGGTCATCCACTGCACGTCGCCGGCGGCGATGGCGCCGTGATTCCCCATGCTGTCGCCGTGTTCTACGGTTCCGGCAAGGACGTAAGTAATGGTTTCGATTCCACGGTGAGGGTGCCACGGAAAGCCGGCGAGGTAATCTTCCGGCACGTCATTGCGAAAGTCGTCGAGCAGAAGAAATGGATCAAACTCGGAGGTGTTTCCGAAACCAAAGGCGCGGCGAAGATGAACGCCCGCCCCTTCGCGAGTCGGCTTGGATTTGATGAGCCGCTTAACTGGTCGAATCGACATAGGACCTCCGATGTAAAGACGATGCTAGACCGATGTTTCTGACAGTGGTAGAAACACCTGGAAACGAGTATCTCCCGGCTTCGAGGTGACTTGAATATTTCCGCGATGCTTCTTGACGATTCGCTGCACGGTATCGAGACCCAGGCCCGTGCCCTGGCCCACTCCCTTGGTGGTGAAGAAAGGCTCAAAGATGTGCGCTTTGACCTCGGGAGAGATACCCGGTCCGTTGTCGCCGATCTCGACCACCACGCAATTGTCTTCGCGATAAGTTCGAACGCGAAGTTCCCCCTTGCCGGTCATCGCATCGATGGCGTTGTCGATAATGTTCGTCCAGACCTGATTCAGTTCGCTGCCGAATGAATTCACCAGCAGCGGAATACGCTGGTAGTCGCGCTGCACCGTGATTCCTCGCTTGATCTTATGGTTCAAGATGGTGAGCGTGGTCTCAAGACTTTTTACTATGTCGACATTCTGAACCGGCGCCTGGTCCATGTAGGTGTATTCCTTGATGGCACAGACCAGATCGGAAATCCGGGACGCGCTGCTTTCGATTTCGTTGAGCAGGTTCGCGATCTCAACCGACGCCGCAATGCGCACGAGAGCCGCCCGCGCGGTATCGGGCTCAAGCGCCGCAAACAACGATTCCAGCATCTCGGGCTTCACGTTTTTTTTCGCCAGATCGGCCGCTAACTGCCACAAATCGCTCTGCCCGTGGCTGCGCAATAGCGAATCAATCTGTTCCTCCAAATCACTGGCCGTTAGAGGATCGGGAGGAGGCCCGTCTTGCTGCGTAAAAGCAGCTTCCATTCTTTCAATCTCGGCGCGCTGCTCCGCGGTCAGACTCCGGCGGCCAAGTTCAACGCTGGCCGCCTTGATCTTCTTGAGGATGTCGCGTAGTTGGCTGGTCGCGCGCTTCGCCGCCGAGGCCGGATTGTTCAGTTCATGTGCCAAGCCCGCTGAAAGCTTGCCCAAGCCCGCCAGTCGGTCCCGCTGTTGCTCGATACGAGTCGTCTCCCGGATGCGGTCTGACATCAAGCCCACGAGTCGCTGGGCAAGCTCGGGCATCTTTTGTACGAGGTCCGGAAACATTGCTGCCGGAAAGCGCAAGACGCGGGCGTCGGTAACGGCGCGTCCGCTCACGGTAAATTGCTTCATACGCGAAAAAGGAAGCACTCCGGTGACATCGCCCTTATTAAGCCCAAATAGAATCGCCTCGCCGCCGAACTCTCCGCGGATTTCAACTTCGCCACCGAGGATCACGAACATGGCATTGGCGGGATCGCCCTGGCGCGAATAGTAATCGCCAGCCTTGAAGAGCAGTTCTTCCGATTGACTGATGAACCAGGCGATTTGATCGTCTGGCAAGCCGGCAAATGCGGGAGCCTCGAGTAGCTCTGATTTTTCGATCATTCGTTTCGTTGACCCTGAGTCGTTAGGACCTGATTCGTTAAAACCCTGATTCGTTAGACCTTTGACAAATACTGATGGATGAACTGGACCGCAACCGATCCTTCACCGACCCCGGAAGCCACTCGTTTGACGGAACCGTGGCGCACGTCGCCCACAGCGAAGATTCCCGGAATATTTGTTTCCAAGAGAAAGGGATCCCGGTCGAGAGTCCATCCCTTCGGGCGTTTTCCGTCGCGAATCAGATCGGGACCGGCCAGTATGAAACCACGTTCGTCCCGTTCTATGAGATCTCCCAGCCAATCGGTGCGCGGCAAAGCTCCAATAAAAATGAACATTGAACTGGCAGACACGCGTTCGATTTTGTTGGTATCGGAGCACATCACCGAGATCTCTGCGAGATGCGTATCGCCGTGCGCTTCGACAAGGCTGGCGTTGGGCCAAACCTGAATGTTCGGAGTCTCTTTGATCTGATCGATCAAATACTGCGACATCGTGCTGGCCAGGGAGCTGCCGCGGACGAGCATGACCACGTGCTTCGCATATTTAGCGAAATTCATGGCCGCCTGTCCGGCCGAATTCGCGCCGCCGATCACGTAGACTTCTTCGCCTTTGCAAGACAACGCTTCCGTCGCACCTCCGCCGTAGTAGACGCCTGCGCCTTGCAACCGGTCGACGCCTGGTGCGTCGAGTTTCCGCCACTGCACTCCGCTGGCAATCATGAGGGCGTGGCAAGAAATCTCACTGCCATCCGCCAGCTTGATGATTCGATACGACCCTTCCAGCCGCACGCCGACCACTTCTTGCGGAGAGAGAATTTCGACTCCGAAGCGCTGTGCCTGGACCACAGCTCGACGCGCCAGATCGTTGCCGCTGAGTCCCGTAGGAAATCCCAGATAGTTCTCGATGCGTGAACTCATACCGGCTTGGCCGCCGGGCGCTTCGCGTTCAATCATGACCGTGTGCAGGCCCTCAGAGGCACCATAGACAGCCGCAGCCAATCCGGCTGGGCCACCACCGACAATTGCTAAGTCATAAAAACTGGTTTGCGCGCGGGTGCGCAAACCCACTTTTTGAGCGACATCGGCGGGCAGGCTTTCGAGAAGCTTCGTGCCATCTGGAAACAGCACCACGGGAAGGCTGCTGGCCTCATCGCCCAGCGCTTCCACGAGCCTCTTTGTCTCGGGGTCGTTGGCCGAACCTTCCACGTCGATCCACTGATAAGGCACATGATTGCGCGCCAGAAAATCGCGCAATTCATAGGATTTGGGCGACCAGCGCGTGCCGAGGACCCGTATCCCTTGGAATGCAGGCCGGTACGAGGCTTGCCAGTCCTCGAGCAAATCGTTGAGTTGCGGATACAAATGTTCAGCCGGCGGATCCCACGGTTTCAAGAAAAAGTAGTTGATGCCCGCTTGGTTGATGGCGCTAATGGCGGCGTTGGTGTCGGCGTAGGCGGTGAGCAGAGCACGCTTCGCGTCTGGATAGATGTGGGTGGCTTCCTGCAAAAAAGCGACGCCATCCATCTTCGGCATGCGCTGGTCGGCTAACAGCAGAGCCACGCTGTCGTTCCGAATCTTGAGCTGCTTCAAGAGATCAAGCGCCCCATCCGGAGAATCGCTGCCTATCACGCGATAGTCAGCTCCATATTGCGAACGCAAATCTCGCTCAATGGCGCGCAAAACATCGGAGTCGTCATCAACACTCAACAAAATCGGCTTCGGCATAATCGATCTCGACGATATTCATTTCTCAAGCGGGAAGATGAAAGCTGGTTCACGAACAACAGGGCCCCACGCAAAAACTGAACTCCAAGCTTAGATATCCGTGGGTACGTATCGGTCGCATTTCCTGAGCGTCTACTGCCGACGAGTCGTGAAGAACAGAAAGGAGTCGTTTCGCGGCTCGCGATTCCGCGATAGCCTACGTTTCGATTTCTCCCGCCATGATTTCGTCGACGTAGCACCAGATCCACGACTCTCCCGGCTCGATCGACCGCATTACGGGATGCTTCGTCTTGTGAAAGTGCTTGGTGGCGTGTTTGTTCTTAGACGAGTCGCAGCAAGCCGCATGTCCGCAGACGAGGCACATGCGCAGGTGAACCCACGTGTCGCCCGTCTTCATGCAGTCTTCGCAAACGTGTTTTTTTGTTTCTCTGATTTGGATTTGATCCAGGTGAGTGCATTCTTGCGCCATTATTGCTCCTTAGAATCGTCTGGGGCGTGAAGTTCATTGACGCCTCTGCACGGGCATCTCCCCGATTCCACTGGGTGATTTGGTCACGATTGTGACTTTGGTTACCGATCTGCGGACCCCGGTCACAGACGGTAGAGTGCGAATACTCGCACAATAGTCCCCGGAGGTATTGTATTCGTGTTGCGGCTCGACTATTTGTCCTGTGTACTGACAATTTCTTCCACCATTTTAGTAGGCCGGCGCTGTTGGGAAGGCTGGCTGTTGGCTACGGTGAATAGTTTCATCATCTGCATCATAGGAATCAAAACCGCTCAACTTGGCTTCATTCCGGCGAACGTTTTCTGTATTGTGATGAGCGCGGTTAATTTGCGCGCGTGGCGCCGCGCGGCAACTACACCCCAACCATAGCAGGGGCGGCGACAGTCGACGGCAATTCGCTCACACGGCAATTAGCAGGTTTTCCGCAAACGGCCATTCCTCGTCGATCCACTGGGCCTCGCAACTGAAACCGGCCTGGCGAGCCATTTCAAAGATTTCCGCGGCGCGAAACTTATGGCTGCTTTCGGTCCATATGGTCTCGCCCTCCATGAATTCGACGGAAAGATTCGCTGCCGGAATGCGTACTGTATGGCGCCGCTTGGATTGCAAATGCATTTCGACGCTGCGAGCCACAGGATTAATTTTCGACAGATGTCGAAACTCGGCTAAATCAAAATCGGCCTGGAGCTCGCGGTTAATGCGGGCCAGCAGATTCAGATTAAAAGCAGCGGTCACTCCAATTTCGTCGTCGTACGCCTTGAGCAGTTGTGTCACCGGCTTCTCGAGATCGGTACCGAGAAGAAGAGAATCGCCCGGTTCGAGAATGTGGCGGACTTCGGAGAGAAACTTTACACCAGCGGCCCGATCAAAATTTCCAATGGTGCTGCCAAGAAAGAGCACGAACAGATGTTGGTTGCGCTGGCGATGGGCTGCCACTTCCAGCAATCCATCGAGGTATTCACGCTCAAAACCGACGATGCTCAGCGATTCAATGTCGCTCAATTCACGCTCGCACATGAGGAGGGCCGAGTGGGAAATTTCAACCGGGTAGTAGAATGTCCGCTGCCAGCGCCCCAGTGCTTTGAGGATCCAACGCGTTTTCTTACCGCTGCCGCTGCCCAATTCAGCAACGGCCACCGGTGCATCGATGCGACTGACGATCTCATCGGCGTGCCGCTGCAACAATCGTTCATCGGCCCGCGTGAGTCCGTATTCGGGCAGATGGCTGATTACTTCAAAGAGAGAGGAGCCGACATCGTCGTAGAGATATTTCGACGGCAGCTCTTTCTGTCCGGGACGGTCGAGGCCAGCCCGAACTTCGGAAGCGAAACCTGAAGCAAAGTCGAAGGTCGCATTGTGAATCGCATGAACGAGCATTTCTGAATCTCCTTCCGATCTACCCGCAACATCAAGGCACAACATCAGCACTGGACCGACATCTTTGCGTGGCTAGGACCAACTGACGCAGCGAAATCCAACATACGCGTACTGGTAATGAGCCTGAAACCAATTGCGAAAAGAAGGACGCAGCATACCGGCAGCAGTGCGGGAGGATCCACCCTTCATGACGAAATGCTTTCCGTCAAAAAAGTCGGCGGAATAGCCTCGGTAAAATGGAAATGGCTCAAAACCGGCAAAGGGAACGAAGACAGTCGAGGTCCACTCCCAGCCGTTCCCTGCCATCTCGTCAACTCCGAAGGAACTCCGGCTATCCGGGAACGAACCTATCGGCGTCGGATCCCAGCAGAGAAAATCGGCGTTGCCGTTGCCCGCGCCGATAGCAGCGCGCTGCCATTGCGCTTCCGTGGGGAGCGACTTGCCGGCCCAGCGAGCGTAGGCGCTGGCTTCGGCATGACTGACGTATACCGGCCAGTCCTGCGGCGACGATTCAGAATCGAACGGAATCAAATCGAACATGCCGCGCCACGACCAGGCGTCTCCCCGCCTTTCCCAAAACGCGGGGTGGGAAACCGCCTGCACGTTTTTCCAATTCCAGTCGTCTTCGCTCCACAGAGATTTATTCTCATAGCCACCGTCAGCCATAAACTCCAGATATTGGCGGTTGGTTACTTTGTACCGATCGATCTGGAATGGGGGAACTTGTTCGGCGTGCGCCTCATACTCGTTATCCCAGCCGAAGGTCTTTCCGTCGCGTGGCAGACCCAGGGTAACAGCACCCTCTGGAACGGAAATCATTTCGGGGATCACGGGAGGATGAGAAAGAAAAGCTGACTCGCTGCTGAACTCGCCACGGATTTTTCGGTCGAGCGGCAGCCGATGCAACATATAAGCAAGCGTCTCGACGTGCATCAGACGATGCTCAGTGGCTACCTGCAGCAGAGTAGACAGCGGCGTAGATCGGGAAGCATCCATGCGTGCGGCGTCGAAGTCCGCCGTAGCGAGCGCCGCGTCGAGAGCGTTGCGGACATCGCTCACATAGTTTCGGACTGTGGCGAGAGAAGGCCACTCGGACGGCACGTCGGTCGGCAATCCACCCCCTACTGGGTCGATGCCGAAGGCGAAAAGGCGATCGAGTTCGACGTGGGATGAGGACGTTCTCGATGAGCTGACGCGAAGAGTTTCGTGGAGCAGATTCCAATCGAAGGCTTCGAGATGCCCGACGTAGAAGATGATGCGGTGCCGCTCGGGAATCGGGCGGTCATAAAGCGAGTCGGATCGGACAATATCGAAGAGAGCGTCGCTACGGCGGCGGGCATCGACGATGCGCTCGATCATCTCGCGAGGAATGGCGAGAGATTTCTCCGCAGTCAGCATAGGGATCTCCTCCCGTTCGTGGCGATATTGTGTCAACTACCCCTCTCGCACACGGCCCCACGCCGACATACGAGATTTTTGGTTAGATGTCCGGATGGTGGACACAGACGCATCAGAATCGGGTTTATTTTGTGTCCCTTAGACTGTTGGCGATGGTAGCGGGCCCGGATGGAGTCAGGTTTCCCAACTTCGCGCATTGAGGAAATAAACTGTAGAATTACCGGGCTTGGAGCGTCGTTTCTACCACTCTAAGAGCGCGTTGGACGGTTTGAATCTTTCTAGTGAGGTTGAGATGAAGCTTGCTTTCGCTCTTGCCTTCTGTTCGTTTTTCCTGGCTCTCTTTCTGTCTCTTTCGTCGGTTGCCCACGCCTCAGCGGCCGTACAAACGTTTCCAACGTCGGCGGGGGACGTGAAAATCACTCCCCTGAACCACGCCAGCACGCTGATTGAGGCGGGAGGCAAGACGATCTATCTCGACCCAGCCAAGCCTGCTAAATTGACGGGCCTGGGAAAGGCCGACCTCATCCTGATTACTGACATTCACGGCGATCATATGGATCCGGAATCGATCGCGGCGATCCGCCAGACCGGGACGGAAATTCTCGCACCGCCAGCCGTGGTTGCGACGGTCACGACCGCGAAGCCGATCGCCAATGGGGAGACGAAACACTGGGGCGATTGGACGATCGAGGCGATTCCCGCATACAACCTCGTGCGCGGACCGGCCCCGGGTAAGTTCTACCACGACAAAGGACGAGGCAACGGATACGTCCTGACTTATGGGGGTAAGCGCTTTTACTTTTCCGGCGACACTGAAGGCGTTCCGGAAATGCGCGCGCTCAAGAACATCGATGTGGCGTTTGTCTGCATGAACCTGCCCTACACCATGCCTCCGGAGGAAGCGGCGGAAGCGGTTAAGGCGTTTCATCCAAAGATCGTCATTCCCTATCACTATCGGGGGTCCGATCTCTCGGTATTTAAGAAGGGGCTGGAAGGCACAGGGATCGAAGTGCGGTTGCTGGACTGGTACCCGCAATAGTAAGAAAGGAAGTGGGCTGGACGGGCGGGGTCGCCGGTCTCTACACCCCGCCGGTGTCCCCCTCACGCGTTTCCTCCAAAGTCGAACTTTCTAGCCGTACCCTATCCTCGCCAACCCTCGATTTGTGAATATGTTGGACTATGTGACCGCGCTCACCTACCCCGGTGCGCAAGCGCACAGGCTTTTGCATCTCTCGGCGTTTAAATAAGAAGGAAGTGGGAACCAGGGGAAAAGACCGCAAAGAGTTAGACGTTCGAGAGGTGGACCATGGCAGGGCAACCGCGCGGAAAAGTCACGGTCGATGTCGAAGAATGTAAAGGATGCGGGTTGTGCGTTGATTCCTGTCCTCCGAAGTGCCTGGAGTTGGGGACCGAGCTAAACACGTATGGTGCGCATCCGGCTCACTACACGGGGGAGGACTGCACTGGCTGCGGGATCTGCTTTTATACCTGTCCCGAACCGGGCGCAATCACCGTCTACCGGCTTAAAGCAAAGTCTAAGGCGAGCGCCCTCACTCCCGAGCAGGAGGCCGACCATGCGCCAGCTTTGTAAGGGAAATGTTGCCGTCATCAAGGGCGCCATCCTTGCCGGATGTCGTGGCTACTATGGATACCCCATCACTCCGGCGAGCGAAATCGCCGAAGCTGCCGCGCTGTACTTCCCGCAAGTCGGAGGGACTTTTTTACAGGCGGAGAGCGAAACCGCTGCCATCAACATGGTCTATGGAGCGGCCGCAACCGGCGTTCGCGTGATGAGCGGATCGTCCGGCCCCGGTCTTAGCCTGATGCAGGAAGGCATGTCTTATCTGGCGGGCGCCGAATTACCCTGCGTCATTGTTGACGTCATGCGCGGGGGTCCGGGGCTCGGCAACATCGCTCCCGAACAAAGCGATTACTTCGCGATGGTCAAGGGTGGAGGCCACGGCAACTACCGCAACATCGTGCTGGCGCCCGCATCGGTGCAAGAAATGGCCGACCTCACGATGCTGGCATTTGAGCTGGCCGACAAATATCGCAATCCCGCAGTCATACTTACGGACGGCTATGTTGGGCAGATGATGGAGCCGCTCGAGCTCGACTATCCCGATGCTGAGCATGAAATTCATGCTCCCGAAAAGTTGTGGGCTGTGAAAGGCACTCCCGAGACGCGGGCAAATCTGGTCAGCTCGATTTTTCTTGAGAGCGACGAACTGGAAAATCATCAACGCAAGTTGGAAGCAAAGTACATCCGCGCGCAACAGGCCGAGCCGCGCTTTGAACTCTGCCACACCGACGACGCGGAGATTCTGCTGGTTGGCTACGGCATCGTCTCCCGCGTATTGCTGTCGACGGTTGAGGTGCTGCGAAAAGAAGGGGTAAAGTCTGGACTGTTTCGTCCTATTACGCTGTGGCCGTATCCGGCGGAGGCGTTGCGGCGGGCGGCGGCGAAGGTGCAAAAAGTTCTTGTTGTCGAATTGAGTAACGGACAAATGCTAGAAGATGTGCGCCTGACCCTCGATGGCAAGGTGCCGGTCGAGTTCTATGGACGCGTGGGCGGGAACGTACCTTCGGTCCGGGAGATACAGGAACAGGTGTTGTCACGCATGGCCGTGGCGGTCTGAAACCGGGTCCACGTCGACCTGGTGAAAGAGGACAGCGAAAATGGCAAACGAAAGTGTAATCAGCCTGGTGGACATCAAAGTTAAACTGGAACCTGAAGTTCAAAATCAATTAGAGAGTCACCCGGAAACGAGTTTTCCTGCCGAAATTCCGGGAGCGGGTGATTCACCGTACGAACAAATCCATTCCAAGTCTCCACTCTTTTACGATCTCTACGAACGCAAATCGGAGCTGAAAAATCAGACGCATTATTGTCCGGGCTGCGGGCATGGCGTCGTGCACAAGTTGATCGCCGAAGCGCTGCAGGATCTGGACGTGCAGGATAAGACGATCTTCGTCAGCCCGGTCGGCTGCTCGGTATTTGCTTATTACTATTTTGATGTGGGCAACGTGCAGGTCGCACACGGACGCGCGCCGGCGTCGGCCTCGGCCATTAAACGATCGTGCCCCGATAAGATCGTGATCTCGTACCAGGGAGACGGCGACCTCGCGGCGATCGGCACCGCGGAAATCGTCCACGCCGCGAACCGCGGCGAGAAGATCACCGTTTTCTTTGTGAACAATGGGATCTACGGCATGACAGGCGGGCAGATGGCCCCGACTACTATGGTTGGCGAGAAAAGTACGACCTCTCCCTGGGGACGGCGGCCATCCAATGAAGGCTTCCCGCTTCACATGGCCGAACTGCTGGCCACGCTCGAAGCACCCGTTTACATCGAGCGGGTAGCGCTCTCCGACAACAAGAACATCATGAAGGCACGCCGTGCCGTGCGCAAAGCCCTCGAACGGCAGCGCGATGGCGCAGGCTTTTCTTTCGTGGAAATTCTGTCGCCATGCCCTACGATCTGGAGCAAGGATCCGGTCGAAGCGCGACAGTGGATTGCGGACAAGATGATTCCGGCATTTCCTCTAAATGTGTTTCGCGACCACCAACCCGCGCCGCTCGCGGTCCAGGAGAACGATCCTCCGCAGCGTTCTGTAGCGGAGGTTTTGGGCATCAAGCCGGCCAGCAGAAATGGCATTGGAGAATCTGCTAGAGATGGAGCGGCTGACATTGTCGGTGCGAATCACAGCCATCGCTTCAAAGACGTGAAGATCAAGATCGCAGGCTTTGGCGGACAAGGCGTTCTGCTGCTTGGCCAACTGCTGATCGAAATGGGTATGCGCGAAGGCCTGGAAGTCAGTTGGCTGCCCTCTTACGGTCCGGAGATGCGTTCGGGCAGCGCGCATTGCCATGTGTGCCTGTCGAAAGAACGGATCGGATCGCCGCTGGTTTCGCATCCCGACGTGCTTGTCGCCATGAACGAATTTTCGCTGCGGAAGTTTGGGCGCGAAGTGGCGAGCGGAGGCGTCATTCTCTACAACGGCGAAGCGGTTCCTGCTGATTTTAGCGTGCCGGATGTGCAGATTGTCGCAGTGCCCGCGGCCGAGATCGCCGACAAACTGGGCTCAACCAAGGCTACGAACATCGTGATGATGGGGGCGCTGCTCGAAGAGACCGAATGCCTCGCTCCGCGAACTGCGTTGAACGTGCTCGAAGACAAAGTCAAGAAACTCGACCTGCTTGAAATCGATCGCAAAGCGCTGCATGCTGGAAGACTATTTATCGACGAGCAGGCGCACATCGGAGCAGTCAGCCAGCCTGACGGCTTCGCTTAGAATAGAGGCCGGAGCTCTTATGCAAAAGGTCTCACTCGTTGCCCTGCTATTCCTGTTCTCCGCGTTCGCGTGGGCAGGATCAAACCCAAACCCGGCCGAATACAACGTCAGCATTCATGTCACTGCCTCGCACATGGTTCGAGAGGGTGGAACGTTCTATCAAAAAATGGAGGTGTTGATTGACGGAAAGAAATATGAGCTGCAGTCTGAAGCACCCGCCGACACGCTCCTGTCGTTAAGCGATTACAAAGCGAAAATCGTTAGAGATGACCATAAAGTAGCTTATGAGTCGTTCAAAGTGTATGAGATCTTGTTTTCAGACCAAAAGACGAGAAGGTTCATCGTGGTCGGGCAGACGGAGTGACGTCTCTTTAGCCGCCCAGCATTCGCGTTGATCCACAAGTACCGGACTAGCACCCATAGTACGTTCCCGGAAGGATGAACAATGTCGACCGCATGGACATCCCGCTACGCCGCCCGCACCAAGGGCCTCACCAGCTCCGCCATTCGCGACCTGCTGAAAGTCATCCAGAAGCCCGGCATGATCTCTTTCGCTGGAGGCCTTCCCGCGCCCGACGTATTCCCCGCCCAGCGCTTTGCGGAAGCTTGCCACAAAGTTCTAACCGAGAACGCGTCGCAGGCCCTGCAATACGGGGCTACAGAAGGATACGAACGGCTGCGCGAACTCATCGCTAACAACATGGCACGCTACGGGATTAAGGCGAGAATCGAAAACGTGCTGATCACATCCGGTTCGCAGCAGGCTCTCGATCTGATTGGCAAGCTTTTCATCAATGCCGGAGATCACGTTCTCGTCGAAGCGCCTACCTATCTCGGAGCGCTGCAGGCTTTCAACGTCTATGGCGCCGAATATCTCGCCGTCCCCAGCGACGAAAACGGACTGCGCACCGATCTGCTCGAAGCGCCGCTGCGTTCGGGACCGAAGTTCATGTATGTGCTGCCGAACTTCCAGAATCCAGCGGGGACGACGCTCTCCGAGGGCCGCCGTCACGAACTTGTGTTACTGGCCGACCGGTACGGCATTCCGATTGTCGAAGACGATCCTTACGGCCAGTTACGCTATGAAGGGGAGCATCTTCCGTCGCTGGTCGTGCTCGACCGCGAGAACTTGCGGCGCGATAACGGCTATTCGATCGGCAACGTGATCTACCTCAGCACGTTCTCGAAGACGCTGGCTCCGGGGCTGCGGCTGGGATGGATCGTGGCTCCTCCGGAGGTGATTGGCAAGCTCGCGCAGCTCAAGCAGGGCGCCGATCTGCACACTTCGACCTTCACCCAGTTTGTCGCTTACGAAGTCGCGCGCGACGGTTTTCTCGACTCGCACGTCAAATTAATTCGCCAGGTTTATCGCGAGCGGCGCGATGTGATGTTGCAGGCTCTGCAGGAGTTCTTCCCGCCAGTGGTCACGTGGACGCATCCGCAAGGCGGGCTCTTTTTGTGGGTTACGCTGCCGCGAGGGGTTGACATTGAAGCCGTCTTTCGCACGGCGTTGGAACAGAACGTCGCGTTCGTGCCGGGCACCTCGTTTTATGCCCACGATGGCCGACGCAACGAGGGCCGCGCCGATGATGACTGCGAGGGATGCCGCCACATGCGCCTGAATTTCTCGAACGCCACTCCTGAGCAGATCCGCGAGGGCGTACGCCGGCTGGCTGCGGCGGTGAAGGCTCATCTGTCGCAATCTATTGTTAGGCTGGAATTGAAGCTGTGAGAATGTGATTCTGGCTGAGTTGAGTGCTTTGAGGGTGGCGAAACGTGTGTTCCGATTGCAGCATTCCCGCAGCGGCTAGAAGCCGCTTTTGAAGGAGCGCGATTTGCGGCACGAGTGGAACTCGTGCCCTTCCCAAAATCGAGACGAGCCGAAGTTCCTCAGGCTTCCCAAAGACTTCAACCTACAACAAAAAGGGATAGTTAATTTCACTATCCCCCTTTCCCGCGTTAAGACACCTTACTCCAGCACAAAGATATTCTTTCCCGCGCACATCTGTTTCAAGATTTTCGGCCATACGGTGACGCTGACTTCTCCCAGATGGGCTTTGCGGAGCAACAGCATCAGCGTGCGGGACTGCCCGATTCCTCCACCGATGGAGAGCGGGATCTCGTTCTTCAGGATGGCCTGATGATAGGGGAGCTGCAGGAAGTCCAGTTGCTTTGCCATGGTCAGTTGTTGCATCAGCGTTTCGGCGGTTACGCGGATGCCCATTGAGGTTAGTTCGTGCCGGCGCTGGGTGACGGGATTCCAGACAAGGATGTCGCCGTTAAGGCCATGAGTGTCGCGGCCAGTTTGATGTTTGGTCGGTGTGATCCAGTCATCGTAATCGGCGGCGCGCATTTCGTGGGGATAGCCGTCCTTTAGGGGATATCCGATGCCGATGATGAAAACGGCCGGATACTTCTGCAGGATCGCAGTTTCACGCTGCTTGCGCGGCAGGTCGGGATACATATCCAGAATTTCTTCGGCGTGCAGGAATTTCAATTCTTCAGGGAGATTCGGATAGCGTGAATCATGCAACTGCGGGAAGAGAAATTGCGCATGTCGTTCCGCACCCACGATGACCTTCCAGATTTTGCTGACAATCGCCCGCAGGAAATCCAGGTTGCGCTGCTCGGCAATGATCACTCGCTCCCAGTCCCACTGATCGACGTAGGCGGAATGATCGTGGTCCAGGAAATAGTCTTTGCGGACAGCACGCATATCGGTACAGATGCCCTCGCCGACTTTGCAATCGAATTGCTTGAGCGCCATTCTCTTCCATTTCGTCGCGGCCTGTACGACCTGGGCGTCGAGCGGATGAGCATTGTGATCGTTGGCGATATGAAACTGAACCGGTGTGCGGGATCCGTCGCGGTCAAGCATGTCGTTGACGCCGCTTTCCACATCGACGATGAGGGGCACTTCCACCATGATCAGATTGAGTTCTTTGCACAGATTGTCGGCGATGTAGCGCTTGATCTCGTGGATGGCTTGTTGCGTTTCTTTGGGAGTCAAAAGGGAGCGGTAGTCGATCGGCAAAGCCTTTTCTAACTCTTGGTAGTTACCGATTCCGGGCCCGGTCAAGTCGGTTTTCTTGTCGAGTTTTCTCGACTTCCTTTCTCTCCTAATGGTTTTGTCCGGTGCAAGCTCGTTCATGCGGGTTTCTCCTTTGGCGGACGCACCACGGATGGCGGCCCGTCTCGCAGTTACGGAAGTTCTAGATGAAGGGATAAAGGCGGAAATGATAGGGCGTCAGAGGTCATAGGGTACCTCGCTGCTGTGTTGAATTGTCGCTCTCGACGGGGACAAAACGATGTGATTCCAGTCACCTTTTGGCACAAAAACTGGAATTGCAGGCGCGGCGTTTGGAGTCGAAGGTGGGAGCGCTTGCTAGCTTGCTATCCCAGGCACAGTCACCACTCAAGGTGACCTGCATCACTGCGAGCTTTCGGCCCAACGTTGAGACTCTCTACTGTAAGCAGCGCAATTGCTGAATTCTGTTACATCAGGTTTCTGGAAGGCTTTATTAGTGGTTAGTTTCGCAACACAAAGTGCGGCAGTGAAATCGAACCGATCTTTTATTGAATCGCAAAATCTGACGAGGAGAAGAAACGACATCATGAAGACAACAAAGCTTGTGGTTCTGGTAATGACAATTGCAATGGCCCTGTTCATCCTGATCCCCAGCCTGTCCTGGGCCGAGGACGGTGGCGCCATTTACAAAGCGAAGTGTGCCATGTGCCATGGAGCGGACGCAGCGGGCAAACCGGCAGCGAAGATTCCCAGCCTGATTGGTGACGATGCCAAGAAACTCTCCGATGCCGACCTGAGCAAGGCCGTTACCGGAACCGCAAAGCACCCGGCCGGAGTGAAAAGCCTCGCGGCGGACGACGTTAAAGCACTCGTGACCTACGTTCGCAGCCTGCAGAAATAGTTGCTGGTTGTTGCCGTAGTTTTGTCTATTCCTCTTTGCGCGTTACCGCTGCCGTGAAATTGCGGACAGCGACTGAGGGAAGCGTCAGGTAACCATGGGGGTGTCCGGCTCAATTCGGTGGATGGAATCAACCTCTGGCCCATCCTTATTTGACCGAAGAGTTTGCTCCTCATTCGTTTGCCCTCAGATAATGCCCTCCCTGCCGGGTACAGAGCAAAGATTGCTCAGTACCCGGTTTTCTATTTTGATCCCATGCGTCCGTCCCTCCAACAATCGTCGCGCAAAAGGGATCTCCAGGAGCATCTTCTTATGAGCAAGGCTCTGCTCTATGACGCAACCATGTGCATCGGCTGCAAGCAGTGCGAGGGCGCGTGCGCACAGCAGAACAAGCTGCCCTACGACGACAAGGTCGCTGCCGAGTCGGTGCAGTCGGAGCATAAGTACACGGTGGTCCTGAACAAGGACGACAAATTCATGCGGCGGCTGTGCATGCACTGCGAGCATCCGGCGTGCGCTTCGGTGTGTCCGGTCGGCGCCTTTCACAAAACAGCGTCCGGTCCGGTGGTTTATGACGTGTGGAAATGCATCGGATGCCGTTATTGCATGGTGGCCTGCCCATTTTCGCAGCCGAAGTACGAATGGCAGTCGCTGAATCCGCGGGTTCGGAAATGCATTATGTGTCCGGATCGCATCGCTGCCGGGAAGCCGACGGCGTGCGCCGAGATTTGTCCCACCGGCGCTACCAAGTTTGGAGAGCGCGACGAACTCATCGCCGAGGCACAGGAACGCATTCGGCAGAATCCCACAGCCTACAAGCCGCGTATCTACGGAATGAAGGAAGTGGGCGGGACATCGGTGCTGCTTCTTTCCAGCATGAACGTCGAAGAGTACGGATACCCGCCATCGGCGAAGCTGGGAGAAATTCCGATGCCGGAATATACGGGACGAGTCATGGAGAGAATTCCTGATTTCATCCCTGTTTGGACCTTGGTGTTGGGCGGCATTTATTGGGTGTCGCATCGCCGCGAAGAGGTCGCGTCAGCGGAAGCTGAAGAAAAACAGGAGAAGAACGGGGGGGCGCGATGAAAATCAAGCTGACGTTCTGGAAGATTGTGTTCCTGGTGATCATGGCGCTCGGCCTGTACTCGACGTTCGTTCGCTATTACTACGGCTTGGGCGCAATTTCGAACATGACTGACCAGTTTCCCTGGGGCTTGTGGATCGGCTTCGACTGCCTATGCGGCGTCATGCTGGCGGCGGGCGGCTTTTGCATTGTGGGCGCGGTTTATCTGTTCAATGTAGAGAGACTGCACAGCGTGGTGCGTCCCGCGGTGTTAACCGCGTTTCTCGGATACTTGCTCTTCATCGTTGGCCTTTTATTTGACCTCGGGCGGCCTTGGTTCATATGGCACCAGATGGTGTACATGAATCCGCACTCAGTAATGTTCGAGGTCGGCATGTGCGTGATGGCTTACACCACGGTGCTCTTTTTTGAATTTCTCCCCAATGTGCTGGAGCGGTTCAACCTGCACGCTCCGATTAAGTGGATCAAGAAAATCTACCCGGTGCTGATCGTACTCGGCATTCTGCTGTCGACCCTGCACCAGAGTTCGCTCGGCTCGCTCTATCTGATCATGCCGAGCAAGCTGCATCCTTTCTGGTACACGCCAGCACTTCCCTTCCTGTTTTTCGGGTCGGCAATTTCTGTTGGCTTGGCGATGACGATTTTTGAGTCGACGCAAAGCGCGAAGGCTTTTGGCCGCCAGCTTGAACTTCCAGTTCTGGTGGAACTGGGTGGAGCGTTGCTGGTCGCGCTGTGGGTGAATGCTCTGCTGCGCTTCGAAGATTACTTCCATCGCGGCATGCTGGGGCAAATTGTGAAACCAAGCTACGAATCTTATTTTCTGTGGCTGGAACTCACTTTGGCATTCATCATTCCGATCGGCATGCTGAGTTTCAAGAAGGTCAGACTGTCACCGCAGGGGCTGTATCTGGCGTCGATCTTCACCGTGCTCGGGTTTATCACGAACCGGCTGAATATCGCGCTCACGGGCTTCGAGACGTACGTCGGCCATCACTTCGTGCCGAAGTGGACCGAATTCTCCGTAACACTCATGATCATCGCGATGGGCTTCGCACTCTTCGGAACGGCAGTCAAATACCTGCCCATCTATCCCGAAGAACATCGCGTCGAAAAAGCACGCCCACAAACTCTAAACGTAGCGGCAGTCTCCACTCCGGTATTAGGCCATGCGGGGGATTGATCCAATTCGTCGCGTTGCAGCGTGGAAGCAACTCACCCAGCGCATCAGCACGAAGTTGATTGGCTCTCTGTTGGCAGCGATGGTAGTCATCTTCGCTCTGCTCGGATATCTGAACATTCGGCTGCACCGCCAGGATCTGGAAGCGGCTACGCTATCCAGTGCCGAGCGGGTCAGTGACGTAATCAGCCGCAGCACCACCTATTACATGCTGCGCAACGATCGTGAGGGGCTGTATCACGCGATCCGCACCATGGCCGACGAACCGGGGATGGTGAAGGTGCGCATCCTTGATCAAGAGGGACGAGTGAGCTACTCGACCGACTCGGTGGAGGTCAGTCATGTACTCGACAAGACCGCCGAGGCCTGCTATGGATGCCACACGCAGTCGCAACCACTGGCGCGACTGAAGCGTCCTGACCGTTTTCGTATTTATCGCGCCAGCGGCCAGCGTGTGCTCGGCATCATCACGCCTATTGAAAATCAACCCAGTTGCTCAAACGCCGCCTGCCATGCGCATCCTGCGGAACAGCAGGTTCTCGGTGTTCTGGATACCAACATTTCCCTCGCAAAAGCCGATGCGCAACTGAAAGCCACGAGCGCGCGCATGCTGGCCTGCACAGCGGCGGCTCTGCTGATTATTGCGGTTCTGAGCTGGCTCTTCGTGTGGCAGGTCGTCGACAAACCTATCAAGTCCTTAAAGCAGGGGACGAAACATCTCGCGCAGGGTCATCTTGGCTACCAGATCGAGGTGCGATCGCAGGATGAAGTCGGCGCGCTTGCAGAATCTTTCAACGGAATGAGCCTGCAATTGCGCGCTGCCAATGCGGAGATCGTCGAGTGGGCTACAACCCTCGAAAGTCGTGTTGACGAAAAGACCAAAGAACTCCAGCGGGCTCACGATCACATGCTCCACGTTGAGAAAATGGCTTCCCTAGGGAAGATGGCAGCGGTTGTGGCCCACGAAGTCAACAATCCGCTGTCGGGCATTCTCACCTACGCCAAACTGCTGCGGAAATGGGTCGGGACTGGCCAAACATCCAATGAAAAAAAAGAAGAGGCAATGCAGTGCCTGGAGTTGATCGCCGCGGAAAGCCGCCGGTGCGGCGACCTGATCAAGAACCTGCTGACACTCTCTCGAACCGCGCCCATGAACGTCCAGACGACCGATCTGCATTCCGTGATCGACCGGTCGCTCATGCTGGTGCGCCATCAACTGGAGTTAGGCGGCATCGAATTTCAACGCGAGCTCGCGCAAGATCTGCCCGTGTTGTCGTGCGATCCGGCGCAAATAGAACAAGTCTTGCTGGTATTGATCATGAACGCTAAGGATGCGATGCCCAAGGGAGGCAACCTGTGGATCGAGACACGGCTCACATCCGCCGGCGCGGCGATCGAGATTCGAGTGCGCGATGACGGAGTGGGCATTGCTGCCGACATTTTGCCGCACATCTTCGAACCTTTCTTGACCACGAAGGAAACTGGCCGTGGAGTCGGGCTGGGCCTAGCCATCAGTCGCGGTATCGTAGAGCGCCACAACGGACGCATCGATGTCGCGTCCGAATTGGGCCACGGGACGACGTTCACGATCACTCTGCCCGTGCAAGGTCCGGAATCTTCGTCAGGAGAAACGAACAGGAAACTGGCTCTGACGGCGCAGCGATGAAGATGAAAACGAGGTGATTGCAGTGAGCACACATGGAAAGTTGTTGATCGTAGACGACGAACTTAGCGTCCGCGATTCTCTGGGCAAATGGTTTCGCGAAGAAGGCTATGAGGTCACGACGGTTGAGAACGCCAACGATGCGCTGACGCAACTGGCCGAACAACGCTGGGACGCCGCTCTGGTCGATATCAAAATGCATGGCACCGACGGAATCGAGTTGCAGCGCCGCATGCACGAGGTCGATGCCGAACTTGTCGTGATTATGATGACTGGATACGCTTCGGTCGAGACGGCGGTGACGGCTCTGAAGAATGGCGCTTACGATTACGTGACCAAGCCCCTCGATCCCGACGAAATCGCACATCTGGTGAAGAATGCGTTGGCCCACAAACATGCCGCTCAGGAGAACATCCTGTTGCGCGAAACCGTGGCCGAAGTCGCGCGACCGGGGGAGATCGTCGGTCAAAGCGGGCCGATGCGCAAGCTTTTCGACGCGATCGACACGGTTGGCCCGACGGACGCTACGGTTTTAATTACAGGCGAGAGCGGTACCGGCAAGGAATTGGTGGCAAAAGCGATCCATCATGCGAGCCCGCGAAGATTTCATCCCATGGTGGCGATTCACTGTGGCGCTCTGACGGAGTCGCTGCTTGAAAGCGAACTCTTCGGTCATGAAAAGGGCGCGTTCACGGGTGCGCAGTACCGCAAGAAGGGCAAGTTCGAGATTGCCGAGGGTGGAACGGTTTTTCTCGACGAGATTGGCGACATCAGCCTCAAGACGCAGACCGATCTGCTGCGCGTACTGCAGGAGCGCGAAATCACGCGCGTCGGCGGCAACCAGAACATCAAAGTGGATTTCCGTTGCGTCGCTGCGACCAACAAGAATCTGGAAAAGCTGATCGAGGAAGGCAAGTTCCGTCCCGATCTTTTCTACCGATTGAATGTCTTCCGCATCGAGCTTCCAGCATTGCGCGAGCGGCGCGACGATATTCCCGCGCTGGTGAACCACTTCGTACACAAGTTCTCGCAGGCGATGAATAAGCGCATCACCCGCGTGGCTCCAGCGGCGATGAACCAACTGCAGCAGCAATCCTGGCTCGGCAACGTTCGCGAACTGGAGAATGCGGTCGAGCGCGCGATGGTCGTGGGACAGGAGCCCGAACTGAACGAGCAGGATTTCATCTTCAAACAGTCCAACGTTTCGACATCTGGGGGCAAGACGCTCGACGAGATGGAGCGTGCGCACATCCTGCAAGTGGTCGAAGAATGCGGCGGAAATCAGAGTCACGCTGCCGAAGTTCTCGACATCGATCGGGTGACTCTCTATCACAAGCTGAAAAAATACGGCTGGACGCGAACTCCCGTGGAGACGCGATAAAAACCACGTTCGTTTTCAGTTCTCAGTCATCAGTTTCTAGCCTTAGAAGCGCGAACTGCGAATTGAGCACCGAGAGCTGAGAGCTGACCACTGAAAGCTGAGACCAGGTTCATGAAACTGCTGCACCTGCTGCCGATCGGGAATGTCGAAGACGGGCTGCTGAAGGATCTGCGGCCCGTTCTCGAAGAAACGTTTCGCGTGTCCTGCAAGGTGCTTCCCGTGCGACTCGACCCGCAGTTCGCCTTCCACGGAGAACGGCAGCAATACCACTCGTCGGAACTCTTGTTTCGCATGCAGGAGTTGTTGACTACGGATTCCTGGCGAATGTTGGGTATCGCCGCAGTCGATCTCTACATTCCGATTCTGACGTTCGTTTTTGGCGAGGCACAAATGGGGGGACCGTGCGCGGTGGTCTCTGCTCATCGTCTACATCAGGAGTTTTACGGCCTTCCCGGTGACACGCAACTGTTTCGGCAGCGCGTTACGAAAGAAGCGGTCCACGAACTGGGACACACGGTAAGCCTCACGCACTGCGACGACTACCGGTGTGCAATGGCTCCTTCGCACGCGGTGGAGTGGATCGATCTGAAGGAAAGTACGCTGTGCGGCGCGTGTCAGGCTGCGGTCACGCCTGCAGTGCAGGTCCCGTCTGCGCCTTACTTCTGACCGCACTTCACTTCTGACAGCCTAGCCCGGGGCCTTTGCGGGCTGTGCGGAGGGTACCCCCCTCCCCCTCCCCTCGATCTTTTAGAATCATGGATTTAGAGAAGGTAGGACTCTCAGATCTTTGACTTTAAATGACTTATTCGTAAAATATTGCGGAATAAGGAGTTAGGTTGTCAAAGACCGCTGAAAACGACTTTGGGGCAGCGCGTGGTGCCGTCTCTGGAGACGGGCACAGGTTCGGCTGCCCCAATTGCATAGGTAGTGTTGCATGCTTAGGGGTGGGATGTCGGTGATTGCACGCACATGGGATGGTGATGAAAGATCAGATTCGATTGATGGGCACTCTGAGGCGGGTCGGTATTGTGGCAGTTTGTTTATTGTCGGCTTGCCTCAACGCCTGGGCGATGGCCGCGCTGTATTTTGACTTTTCCCGCGCTGGCCGAGAGTGGCTAACCCCGGCGATTTACCTGGTTGTGCTCACATTTTTTCTTGCGATCGCAAAAAGCCGAGGCTTCAGGTTCGGTGCCAGCTTCCTAGGCTTTTTTATCGTGCTGATCTGCTGGCTAGCTCTCAAGCCGTCGAACGATCGCGAGTGGCGAGCGGATCTCTCCCGGACGCCCTGGGCTGAAATCGCCGGCGACCGTGTGACCATCCACAATTTCCGCCACTGCTATTACCGCGAGGAAGCAGAGTTCACCTGCGAGTGGCTCACGAAGGAAGTGTTCCTCTCGCAAATTCGAGGTGTTGACTTCTTTGTGGACTACTGGAACTCGCCCTGGATTGCGCATCCGATCATTAGTTTTCAGTTCGGCGACAATGACTATGTGGCGGCCTCGATCGAGGCGCGATACCAGAACGGCCAGGGCTATTCGCCCATTCGTTCTTTTTTTCGGCAATTCACCATCATTTACGTGCTTGCTAGCGAACGCGATCTCATCCGTCTTCGAACTAACTATCGCTCAGGCGAGAGTGTTTATCTCTTTCACACAACCACCCGCCCAGAATGGGCGCGCGATGTCTTTCTTCAGTATCTCCGCCAAGCGAACCGTCTGCGGGACGACCCCAGATGGTTCAATGCCATCACCAACAACTGCACCACCAACCTATTCGCCAATATGGCCGCCACGGGCCACATGGCGGCGGGAGGATCGCGATACTCGTGGTGGGTACTGTTGAATGGCCGCGCACCGGAGATGCTCTATCGCGGCGGGTACTTAGCCGGCCAGCTACCTTTTTCTGAGCTTAAAGCGCAGGCGTACGTTAATCCCGTTGCGAACACGGTGGATGACGCTCCCGACTTCTCCCAACGAATCCGCGAGAATCGGGCTGGCTTTGAGTTTCTCCGCTCCAACGTTCGCATGCATTAACGGGGGTCGGCCGTAGTTGGTGAAATGGCGATTTCTCGACAACTACGCTCAACGAAAATTGAATTGAGCTGTTGTCTGTATCTCAACGGGGCGTCCCAGAAGCTGATAGGGCCGGTATCGCCACTGATGCGCGGCGTCGACGGCTGCCGCCGTAAGCTCGGCTGGACCGGATACGACTTGCACGTCCGCGACTGTTCCGTCTTTACCAATGACCATCGCAAGTGTCACTACGCCATGAACATTTTTGGCCTTGGCCGCCGCCGGATATTGAGGGCTGACTTTGCTCACCAAGAGTCCCTGCATTACAGTTTCCGAAACCCTAACGTGCTGAGGAAAATCGGTCGCAGGGGCTATATCGGGAGTGATGCCTTGCTGGTCTCCGTTGCCGGGAGCAAAGTTGAAAGTTACTTTTGCGATCACGGGTACGGCGGTACCATTTTTTGTGACTGGCTTGAACGTCCATTGCCTAATTGTGTCCTCCGCAGCTTGGGAGAGTATTGCATCCGCTTTAAAGACTTGGAGGTTTTCTACATCGCCAGTTTCCGATACCAGCATCATTGCTACGACTCGCCCCTGTATCTTCTGCTCTCGTGCTTGTAGGGGGTAGATCGCGTTCGAGATTTTGACGGTTTCCAGTGCGTACGTTGTCGGTTTCGTTGACTCTGATTGTGACCAGCTGAAACCGCCGAGCAAAGCCAATATCAAGACGACAGTCGTCATTCGGAGGGGCATTAGGCGATCCTGCCTTTCATCATGCTACCGATCCACAACAATGATCTGCACTCGTTTCGGTTGACGCGCTGTATTGCAGCGCTTCGCCGTTAGGCTTGATAGCTGCTGTTAGCAAACCATTTCACTCGTCGATGATTTTTAGGTCGTTACATAGTGCTGCCGAGGACGGAACAATGTGCAGTTTTAGAACCTTTGCGGAATCTCCGGATCGGAGAAGAATGTAGTTGAAGCGAATGAAGCCGGATGCGGAAACTTCAACGTGAAAGTCTTTATCGTTAAGCCATTGTTCGTCTCTTCGGAGGCTGGGAACCGAGAATTTTCCGCGTGCGTCAGAGTGAGTTCGGAAAAGAACGTTCCGGCTCGCATCATAGACAGTCACATTGGCCCCCGGCACGCCTTTTCCATTGGGATCGACGATCTGTCTTGTTCGTGACCTGACCGGCTTCTTCTCGCCGCTGACGCATTGGCAAATCGCCACCGCACTGAGCATCGAAACGACCAGAGCCACCATAATCTGCCGGGTGAGCATGTATCGCATTTTAAACCGCGCCGTTCGCAAACGCTGGCCTGATCAACCCGACGAATGCTATTAGCAGACGTAAGCACTCATTGACCCGGATGGCCCGTAGTTGGTGAAATGGCGATATTTCGCCAATTTGCCACGCTGGGAAGTTCAGCGGGCCGAGTAAATTAGCTTTGAGGGAAGTCGTTCAACCGTTCCGTCGGACTTGACCAGAAGAGCCCATTGGAAGAGTGTGGGGATCCCTTTGGGAGGGGGGTCACTCCGAGGAATCGTCAACTTGAACCCGTCGAAACCATACCCGCGAACAGTGGTCGTCCCTTCGCTTGTCGGTTCGTAAGTCGTTTCCAGTTTGAATTTCTGCATCCTTGATTGAAATTGCCGCCACCAGTGCTCAAATTGTCGCTGCCAGACGTTGTCTCGTTCGTACGGAGAATAAGCCGACTGAAAATTCTGCTGCACTACATCTCGGAGTTGTTCGGGGCTCTCAATTTCATTGTCGCTCGATTCGCCCCAGACGAGTTCGCGATAGAGCGCGACGAACAAAACGGGCCGAGGCGAGTCGGGATGCATTTGTTCATCCCGTGCGAACTCCCTGAATAGGTTCTCTTTCTTCTCTCCGGTAAACCAGTAGCTCCTTGCAGTAGAACGGTCTACCGCGACAATTCCATACTCGCAGCAGTCGTTCGAAGCTTGCGACATTCGAACAGCCTTGCCGTCTTTCTCAACCACGTAGTCACAGATATCGCTTGCTACGCGGTAGAAATACACAGAATTGTTAATGCGATTGCCAACTAGGGGATTTCTCCGAACATTAACTACAAAGCTTTCGAGGCGCTCGTTACGATACGTGCTGTAGCACGGCTCAGGATGTACGGAGTGTATTGCCTTCTCTGCAACGTCACGTGCCTGTTCGTCGGTCAGCCAACTAGGCTGACCAGCGGCAACTCCTAGTCCGAACAGAAACAAAACTGGCAAGATAAAAGATGCTCTCAAATAGCCCCCTGTCACGCGGACATGCCCAACGAAAATCGTACACCGAGAAAGTGCGCAGTGGTGACTGTTGTTATCAGGCGATAGCACTAACTGAGAACTGCCTGATGAAATTGAGGTGTTAGACCACTGACCCGTCAGTTGGTCCCATGGGCGACTGCTTCGCCTTGATCTGTTTTTGCGAATGGCAGACAGTTGTGCAGCAAGACAAGTGTGGATTGCAAAGTTCCCACGCCACTCGAAAAAGCCAAAGCGAGTGTGAATATCCATTCCCAAGCATCGCGTCCACGAAGTGCTTCGAATAGCGCCGCGCCAAGAAAAAACCCGGTAAGAATAGCTTCTACGACCAGCAGCATGATCGTGCTACGAGGCGACCACTTCTTGGTGTATTTGTCATAGTCGATGAGTTTCATGAGCACCTTCACACCGCCAAGTATAAGACGATTCGGCGATAGTTGGCGAAAGCAGGCGATTGCGCTAACTGAGAATCGCGTGAGTGGCCCACTGTCGGAGTAAGGGCTCTATCAAGGGCACAGAGCAGAGCAGCATGCCGCGCCCACTCATTCGCAAAGAACGTGAAGGGGTGGGGCACCCGAAATGACATTTCGCAATGACCTTCTTCCGATCACAACGGTGTGTGATCAGAAACACTGCGCAAATTGCGGGATTGTGCGAAGTTAGGATGGGGTAGAAGAGCAACTTCTGGAAATCCCCAAACCGTCAGCAACGAGGCGGACAATTCGAGGTTTCACGAAACGGGCGTGGCCAAGGGCTACGCCCTTCGTTTTGGTGCTCGCGTTTCGGGCGGATCCAGGACTGGGTGGATGGAGAACTGGAGACCAGTCACTGAAAACTGATTGGAGAAGGAGCAACACAATGGGTGTATATCCTTTAAGCATTCGGCGGTGCAAGCACATTAAAGTCGATGGAACACAGTGCGGCTCGCCGGCGCTGCGCGACAAGACATTCTGTCACTTCCATGAGCGATGGGATCAGGACGGAATGAGTCACGTCGTGCGCTACAAGAAGGACGAACCGGTGAAACTGCCGGCGCTGGAGGATGCGAATTCCGTACAGGTCTGGCTGGCGGAGGTGATGCGGATGCTGTGGTTGCGGCAACTGGATTACAAGTCGGCGGGCCTGCTGCTGTACGCGCTGCAGACCGCGTCGTCGAACATGAGGCGGACGTCGTTTGAGCCGGAACCGACGCGGGTGGTGATTGACCGCGAGTGCCTGGAGCGGCGTCCGATTGGAGCGTCGGCGTGGTCGGCGGTTCCGGGACGGGAGTACGACGACCTTACGGAGAAAAAGGGAGACGATGCGGGGACGCGGGAGGCGGCGGTGAAGGAAGCCTTTGAGCACAGTCCGACGGATTCGAAAACTGTGATTTAGATCGTCGCGATCGAGGCTACGATTCGCCCAGGTTCGCGCCCACAGAACGGGCGCGAACCTGGGGCACCGGGCTGGGGCAACGGGCTATTTCTGGGGTGACAGCGACCGACAGTACAGCTCGATCGATACTGTTCCAACGATACTGTTGCGATTTGCCGGGTGCCTGCAAAATTAGGTGGAGGATCGCAACGGGCGAGGGCGGGATGCGAAAATTTCCGAAGTCAATTCTGCTATTTCTCTTCACCGGGATTGTTTTCCTGGCGCAGCAGATTCCGATCCTAGGCGTGTTGCTGATGATGTTCGGCGCGCCGCTTTGGTCGGTGGTCACGATCAACCTCGGTTTTCTGCTGATGGCCAAAGAGGCGTGGGATCGGACTTTGCCGCGGGCAGTGATCGTGCTGCCGATTTTGTACTTTTCCATTTATGCCGGGATCACGATGGCGGGCCACAGGCAATTATTGCGGCTGCGCCAGGAAATCGCTGAAAACAACCAGTCGGTGCATGTCGCTTTTGATGCGACGCAGAACGATCTGGTGGTTGACACCAAGGCGGCGGGAGGTTCGATCTCACCGCTCAGAAACGTTCCGGAAAACCTGGTGGAAGCCTACGATATTCCGGTGGTGTACGGGGAGAATCGAAACAATCGAGTGGCTTCGCATTTGTCGTACCGGGTGGTGGCGAAGAAAACGTGCGATGCGATTGGCCGCGGCGATCCGAATGTGGTCTCTTTTTCCTTTCAGCAAAACGGCGTGTTTGACCCGAACTTTTGTCTTTTGCGACAACCCGAGGATCCGACGAAGGCCGTTCTGACGGTTACAGCAGGAGACAGTGAAGAGACTCACGACTGGGTGTTGCCCACCAAGGTGTCGACCATCACGCTGAGCGATGCGAGTCATCAGTCATTCACGCTGAAAGGGGGCACTGCGGCGCCATTCAACTGGTTCCCGACGCCGGTGATCGGCTGCGCGCTCGACTCGGCCGCCCCCAAATGGCGTTGCGTCGCTGAATTTGAACGTGACGCTTATGCGCCCCTTGCGGGCAAGAATAGTCGTGACCTCAACCACAGTCCTAATACGGCTGCAATTGCCGCCGCGCTGGGATTGGTCGCAGCGCCGGCGTCGGGCCGGATCCGCGAGAACGCGACCAACTCCACGGTTGCGCAAAACCTGAAGTTGTATCAAGAAAAGGAACGCGACGAGGAAGTCAAGCGTTTCCACGATCTGGTGACGGATTTGGCGCTGCCCGACTGGCAGTTTCCTTATTTATTGCAGCATCCGGAGTTGACGGCGAAGGAAGCGCCAGCGATGGTTCAGGCACTTCAGCGGGCAGAAGAAGTCACAACGGTGACACGCCATGGGCGGGAGCACAGCGGTCTCAAATACAACAACAACAATATCCGGTTCGTGTTGTCGGAAATGATCGTTCGCTTACCGGAAGCTGCGTATGCGCCCCTAGTGCCTCAGTTGGTGGAGGCTGCCCGAGCGGACGCCAAGAATACGGAATCGGGGGTGGGCTGGTCGCTGGAGTCCCAGGCACCGGCCTTTATGATGAGACTCGGCGACGCTGCGCCCGCGGAGATGGCAGATCTGTTTGCGGAGACACTGCAGGCAGCACACGCGCCGCGTAGTGCGCAAACGACAGCAGTACTCGGATTGTGCCGCGCGGGGTCGGATTATGCGCCGAAGGTCAAAGATGACCTGTTGCGGCTGTTTGCGTCCACCAGTCGTTACAACGGCGGAACGATGTCTCTGCACTCAGCGCTGTATGTCACGCTGCTGCGAATGGGGATGAAAGATGCGGTGGTGAACGATCCAACCGAGGGGCGGCGAGACCGTGTGTTTCAGTGGTATCAGGATAAATTTGCCACCGTTTCGCCCGGGTCGCCGAAGGACGTATGCGCCGTGGTCCGGTAAGAATTGCTGCTCGCCTGATTCTGGGACTCTGAACCCTGCCTTTCGCATCGAGATCGGACGACTGGACGAAAAACACCGACCGCCCGGGAGTTGAATCCGGGCGGCCGATGTGTGTGCGGACTTCGTTTTCCGACGAGAGAATGAGCTGCGTCTGAAGCAGCGAGTTGACTATGACAGGAAGAACTCTTTTGCCAGCGGGAGCCATTCCTGGTTGGGAATCTGGGCGGCAACGTCGTTGACGGCCACGCCACCATCTTGCGCGAGGGCTCCGGCGAAAGCGAGCGGCATGCGGCGCTGCAGGCGGCTTGCAGACTCTTCTGTCCACCAGCGGGCGAGTGCGCCGCCGAGCAGGTTGCGGAAGCTAGTCTTAGCGTCGGGAGCTTGCACGGTGACCAGCCAGCCTTCTCCGTAAGGATCGCTGAGGGCCAGCTTCGGATCGGCGACGAGCGCCTGGTTGATATCAGACACGCTGCCCTCGATCGGCGAAACCATATCGACGGCGACGCCATCGCGGTGGAAGGTGCACATCTTCTGGCCCTGACGAATCCACTGTCCGCGCTGCGGCAGGGTGATGCGTTCGATTTTGCCGGTGAGCTTGGAGGCGAAGTCATCCATGCCGACGCGCACGAGGTTGGGGCTCTCGCTGAGCGCCCAGGTGTGGCCGGGATGGTAGCGCAGGTTTTCCGGGACGGAAAAGCCGCCCACTAAAGCAGGCTGAAGGCGTGGCGCAGACTCTCGCTTTGCGGGCGCGAGTTGCATCACCGGTTGCACGGCATGACGGCTGCGGAAATGGTCAATCAGCAAAAAGGTCGTAAAGAAGAAGAGAACCAGTAGGACTGTCATAAGTCACCTCGTCGGAGGGCCGTCTGTCGCGAGCCACTCACACTTTGGTAAAGGCAATCGCCATGCCAAGATCAGGGTGCTCGTGGAAAATTTGGGGAGGCGCAGCGAACTATGCTGAAATGAGAAGGATACAAGACGATCGGGTTTCGCCGGCTCTTGCCTAGGATGAAAATATCAACAGCGATGTTGCTGCCAATCGCAACAGCACGACGTGTCCATTTTCAACGTTTGTCGGAATGAGGAGGCAATCATAATTTGAAATCAACAGGTTGCGGGTTATCGTGGCGATGTTGAATTTCGCAATGGCAAAGCTGAAGAATGCAACGATAAAAATTGGATTTTCAGCATGGGAGAGCTTGCTGCAGTGTTCGGATCGTGTGGGAATTTCAGACGAGGGGGTCGTGACTTAATTTTCTCTATCGACCGACTGACATGCCACAGAGGATGCACGGACAGGGATCGGCGGGATTCGATCACCGGTCGGCGAGTCGTCATTATTACTCAATCGCGTATTGCGCGTTTAGAACGGCGTCGGCGCGATTCGGGGTGGTGGTGAGGGCGGTGTGGCCGTATTCCAGTCCTTTTTCGAAGGCCTTTAGATTCAGGTCGCGAAAGCTGGGCGGAACGGAATCGGCGACGGCTTTGCGGACGGCGTCGGGTTCGAGCAAGTTTGTCACGGCCGTGAAGAATCCCACCATCACGGAATTCAGCACCATGCGCTTGCCAAGTTCTTCGGCGATGCGGGTTGCGGGGATGCTGTAGATCTGGAATTCCTTGTGCAAGTCGGAAACTCGTACGAGATCCTGCTCGATGATGAGCATGCCGCCGTCTTTCAACTCAGGAGCAAATCGCGTGTAGGCTTCCTGCGACATGGCGACCATGATGTCGGGGTGCGTTACATAAGGATAGAGAACGGGCGAATCGGAGAGCACGAGTTGAGCGCTACAGGCGCCGCCGCGGGCTTCCGGGCCGAAGTTTTGCGTCATGGTGGCGTAGGAGCCTTGAAAGATCGAGGCGGCCTTGCCGAGGACGATGGCCGAGAGAATGACTCCCTGGCCGCCAAAGCCTGCGAGACGAATTTCAGTTAGCTGCATACCATCTCCGGTTGTTCGACGTAGCGCTCACCTAAAGAAGAGTTGAATTGCGCTCGCATCATGGTTTGATAGTCGGGGCGTTCCCGGTCGACAAACTTCCCTACGATGATTTCGCCAGTCATGGTCATGCCGACTTCGCTGGTGGGGCAGCCATTGCGGACTTTGCTTTTCTCTTTGTAATCGCGCATAGCATCGAGACCGTCGCCCAGTTTGTTGCGCCGCTGGTAGAGCGTGGGACAGGGCGAGATGACTTCAATAAAGGAGAATCCTTTCTTGTTGAAGGCCTCACTGATGGCGCGGGAGAGTTGGCGGACGTGGTAGGTGGTCCAGCGCGCTACGTAGACGGCGCCAGCGGCTTCTACGAGGTGCGGCAGATTGAAGGATGGCTCGAAGACACCGTAGGGATTGGTGGAAGTGGTCGAGTGATCGGGAGTGGTCGGAGCGGTCTGTCCTCCGGTCATCGCATAAATAAGGTTGTTCACGCAGATCACCTTGAGATCGATGTTGCGACGCGCCGCGTGAATCAGGTGGTTACCGCCAATCGCGGAGAGATCGCCGTCTCCCGAATAAACGACGACGTTCAGCTTGGGATTCGCGAGTTTCAGGCCAGTGGCAAAGGGGATGGCGCGGCCATGTGTGGTGTGAAAGGAATCCAGTTTGACGTAGCCGGCGACGCGACCGGTACAGCCGATGCCCGAGACGAGCGCCAGCGATCCTAGATCGATCTTGGAGTCGATCAGCGCACGGGCGAAGGAATTGACAGTGGTGCCAATGCCGCATCCGGGACACCAGATGTGAGGCACGCGGTCGCTGCGCAAGAAGCGTTCCACTGGGTTTTCTACGGGATTCAAGTCGAGTTGTACGAGGTCGTTATCGAGCATGTCCGTATCGAGATCGTCGTTGCAGTTATCGCTCATCGACTTGCCTCCATAATCACCCTGAGGATGTCTTCCGGGTTGTGCACTCCACCGCCGGCATGGGAGACGGCGTAGGTCTTAGCTTGGCCTTCCGCCGCACGCTGCACTTCGCGCACCATTTGGCCGAGATTCAGTTCGGGAACGACGAACGCTTTGACCTTTGCCGCCAGTTCGCGAATTTTCTTGTCCGGGAAGGGCCAGGCGGTAATGAGGCGCAACTTCCCTACCCGCAAGCCCCGTTCACGGGCGACACCGATCGCGCGTTGTGCGACCCGAGAGGTGATGCCGTAGGAGATGACCACCACATCGGCGCCTTCGAGTTGCTCTTCCTCGAACATGGAAATGCGGTCGGTCGCGTCGAGAATCTTGTTTTGTAATCGGCGCACCAACTTGTCCTGAATTTGCGGCGTCATGTTGGGATAGCCGCGTTCGTCGTGGGTTAATCCCGTCACATGGAAGTTGTAACCGTCACCGGCATGTGCCATCTCAGGAACCATGTCGCCGTTGGTTCCGTAAGGAAGATAGTCTTCGACCGATTTGCGGGTATGTTTGCGCGGGACAACGTCGATCTGATCGGCGGGCGGAATCACGACCTTCTCGGTCATGTGGCCCACGACTTCATCCATCATGAACATCACGGGGACGCGGAATTCTTCGGCGAGGTTGAAGGCTTTGATGGTGAGGTCAAAGCATTCCTGGGGAGAATTCGGACAGAGGGCGATGATCTCGTAGTCGCCATGCGAACCCCAGCGCGCCTGCATCATGTCGGCTTGCGCGGGAAGCGTGGGCAGGCCGGTGGAGGGTCCGCCGCGCTGCACGTCGACAAAGACGCACGGCGTCTCGGTCATGGCGGCGTATCCGATGTGTTCCATCATTAAAGAGAAGCCGGGGCCGGAGGTGACGGTGAAAGCTTTCGCTCCTCCCCAGACTGCACCTTGCAGAGTGATCGAGGCGGCCAGTTCGTCTTCCATCTGGATAAAGGTTCCACCGACCGTGGGCACGCGCGAGGCGAAACGCTCGACGACTTCGGTGGAGGGAGTAATGGGATATCCCGCGGCGAAACGGCTTCCGGCGGCGAGCGCGCCTTCGCAGCAGGCGTGATCCCCGTCCATGAAGTGGGTGCCGGTGAGGACGCCGCGCGGGTCGGCTTTAACGGTGTCAGGCCTCATTTGTCACCTTCCTGGGCCACGCTGGGCTTGGCGGCAGCGTCGACCGATTTCTTGGGCGAAGCAGCCTTCGCCGCTCCCGACGACTCGGTCTTGGTGGCGCAGATGGCGAAGTCTGGACAGTACATGCCACAAAGATCGCATCCGCTGCATTTTTCGGGATGCACCACGTGCGGAGGGTGGTAGCCCTTGGAATTAAAAGCGGAAGAGAGAGCGAGCACGTGGGAGGGACAAAACTCCACACAGAAGCCACAGGCTTTACAGCGCTCTACGACGATGGAAACGCGTCCTTTTGCCATGGAGACTCCACGCTGAAAGGCGGTCGACTGGGACCGCAAGATCTCGCGTGATTATGACTTTTGACGCGTACATCGCGATGTGACAGTAATCACCGACCTACGTGCGGAGGCGCACATGGAAGCAGTTATGGTTCGCGCACCCGCGTAAGGTCCGGCTGAGGGCGAGCAAGACGGGGCGATCCGAGGCACTGCCGGATCGCTAACAGCAAAATGTGATCGGATGACGGCCAAGAACTGCGAGTTGTTCACGGGCTTGTGAAGAAAAGCCCGGACGCCCGACTTGAGAACGGTCCCCGTAGTCGCAAGCGCCTCTCTCGCTCGTTCCCAAAGCCCGGACTGCCGGTGTCGTTGAAATTCCTGTCGCTCTGTTTTATCCGTGTCGCCAGTCGAAATCGGGGATGATAAAACCCCGTTCACAGAAGAGGATTTTGTAACCAGGTTACTGCCCATCATCAGGTTTGATCGTACATGATCCGCTAACTCTACTGTAACTGTTCCGGCTTTCCTTGTTAGCCGAAAGATGGACAAGTAAGGTCAGAGAGCCTTCTACTCAAGGCGTAGCCCTTAGTAACGTGGAATCCAGGGAAATACTGTGCCCGGGACGGACAAATTGGCGAAATCTCGTTCGCCCAAGATCCGTTACGGAAACTAGGGCCCATAACCCAATTTATGGTGCGCAAGCAAGGGCGTTTTCACGCTGGCCACCACCCCGACTCGATGCGCACTCTCCGGCACTTTAGGTGGTGGATGGATGCGTGAGGAACGACACGTTCGCGTGTGCTCTCAATCACAGCAACGAGGATGGGGTTGGACCAGAATGAAAGGTTATTTACAGAATTCTCACTCATCCAGGGGGTGCTGCATGTTCGAAGCTCAAGTTGAAATGGAACGACGCTCGTCATTCTTGCCATTAGTTCTTATGATGTGCCTACTTGCAGGGATCGTGGGATTGGCCGTTTACATTGTGGTCCAAGTCCATGAGCGCACACCTCTAAACGCGCAGCAAGCAAGCGTTGTCGTAGCGGCGACGCTGCGAGGCGCGGATCCGGCAGTGATTCACTTTCATACCGGCCTGGTGAAGCCGACCGACGAGGAAACACCTGCCGCTCCCAACTACAGGCTCCTGGAAAAAGCAGGCATCGTGAAACTGGCGAAGGAAGCCAAAGGCAGAGTGGAGGTGTCCCTTACAACCGAAGGAGAACGCCTGCTGGCAAGCATTCCGGAGGTCAAGAAGAGCAAGGAGCCGGATGGGACGTTCCTCTACCAGGCTCCCCTCGCACGCCGGGAGTTCGTCGGTGTCGCCAACATCGAGATGACCGGCGCAAATACTGCGACCGTGCAATACAACTGGAAGTGGGCGCCGAACGCGCTAGGCGACGTTTTCGACGCTGGCGGCCCAGTGGTTAAGAGTTTCAATCTTTGGGATCGGCAGACGCTGATCAACAAGTTCGCAGTCGAGTTCTATCACGGCGACGCGACGCGATCGAGTATGGGTTTGATGCGCAACGGCAAAGACTGGAAAATCGCCACTCTGTAGGAGTTTTTATTTTGCGGGCGCCACACCCAGTCGTGTGACGCCGAGAGAATTTCGCCGAAGGGTGTACATGAGTTTCAAAAGGGAGCACAGTTTCACTAGCGTTAAAGGAGAGACCGCGATGTCTGTCAAGAACTTAATACTGCTACTCACCGCTTTGCTGGTGTGCCTCTGCACCGTGGCGGCGCAAAATCAAACGCAGGACCAACCGGAAAAAGTGATCAAACACGTTCCCATCAAAGCGACGTCGCCCACATCGGGCAAAGACATGTACACGGCCTATTGCGCCGTTTGTCACGGAACGGACCTGAAAGGCGCCGGGCCGGCGGCCAGCGCGTTGAAAACGGCTCCCACCGACCTTACGCTGCTGGCGAAGAACAACGGCGGGAAATACCCTGAAATGAAGGTCTCGTCGGCGATTCGCGGCGAAGGTGGACTTCCCGCTCACGGCAGCAAAGACATGCCGGTGTGGGGATCGTTGTTTTGGAGCATGAGCGCCGGGCACGAAGGCGAGGTCCAGCAACGCGTAGCCAATCTCACTCACTACATCGCGTCGTTGCAGGCGAAGTAAGCAGCGAACTGTAGTTTGCAGGTTCTGAGGAACCGCACCTGAGTTAGGGCACAGGCGCCCAAGCCTGTGCCCAATTCTGATTTCGTCCTGCGCTGGATAACTCCGACTGACACAGCACCACCCGCTGCGTTATCTCTTCACCCGTTCCGACCAGTTCAGGACTACCGACATCGGCATCGTCTCGCTTTGCTTCAGGGGTGTGTTGATCAGAAATCTCTGGCCATCTTTACTGATGTCGTAGGTGACATGTTCGGAGGTGGCGACCATCTCCCGCGGATTCGCTTGAAACAAGACTGTCGGAGTTCCAGCATCGAAGTGAGCCCCAGTGGTCACCGACACTGCCATCAGCTTGCTCTCGGGAGAAAAGTAGAACAATTCTTTGCCATCGCTTCGCCACTTAGGCTGATCTCCCCCGGTCGTGGAGACTTGCCACTTGCCGTGGGCATCGGGGAACGAGGTGACGTAGATTTCCCAGCGGCCGCTCTCGTTTGAGGCATAGGCCAACCACTTACCGTCGGGCGAAAAACGGCCGTTCTTGAGGGTAGAAGTCGCTTTCAGGAATGGCGTGGCTTTTTGTTCTGGCAACGCGAGAGACCACAAATCCGATCCGCGCTCGTAGAGGATGAATTTGCCATTGTGCGACCAATCGTCGGGAAAACGGTCAGGACCGTCCTGCACGATTTCCTGCTCTTCCTGCGCCCCGTTGGCATCTTTGAAGTACAAGCCGAATTTCAGCTCGCGGTTGGAAGAAAACACCAGGCGCGAAGAATCCGGGTTCCAGATGGGAATCGTGTCGATCGACGGATCGAAGGTAAGCCTCTTCGCGCTTCCATTTTCCAGGTCGTAGGTCCAAATATCGGTATTCTGGCTTACGGGATCGGTCGTGTCGGCCGCGATTATCTTTTCGTTCGGAGACAGGAAGATGTTCCCGTAAATCCCGGGTGTTCCCTGCTTGACGGCCGTTCCAACCTGCTGGCCTTTGCGATCGAACCAGAGTAATTGCGACGTGCCCGCGCCGCCGCTCTTTTGCGCAACCAGCAATCCCGCATCGGAAGTCGCGAAGGCCGCTTTCGCAATTCGCGGGAAATATTGAATATCGTTGAGGAGCGGCGTTGGTTCTCCCGTTAATTGAAATTTCTTCGCATCGAAAGCTTGCGCGAAAAGGGTTTGATCGCGATAGAAGAGAAGATATCCCGGAGCGGCGTAGGAAGCGTTGGCTCGCGCGTTGGTGACGAAACGCTTCTCATTCGAATTCAGCGAACCGACGAAGATCGAATACAGTTCTTTGCGTCCGGAAAGATTGACCGCCAGAAAAAGGTAGTGGATGCCATCGGGGAGGAAAACTGGCCAGCGGTGGCTGTCTTCTCCCTGGGCACGGTCGGGAAAGGTGATTTGCGTGGGAGTTCCGCCTGAAGCGGAAATACGAAAGATACCCGTACCGAGAAGGCCGCTCGGGGTGAAGAGGATCACGCCATCTTTGTTCCACGCGCCGCCACGGCCCGTGGGCGCATCGCAGAGCGTCTGCACGTTGCCGCCAGCGAGGTCCAATTTCTTGAGGCGGCCATCCGCGAAAAAACCGAGCGAGCGACCGTCGGGCGACCAGAACGGATAATTGGCGCCTTCGGTATTCGGGAGACTGGACGCTCCTGGCGCTCCGGGTTCGTAGATCCAGATAACATTCTTTCGCTCGGCTTCGCGGTAGCCGACAACGGCAACCGTGTGTCCGTTCGGAGCGACGGCGACGTCGCGCGCGGGAAAGGGAAAGGGAGCAGAGTAAAACGTTGTTTGCTCTGCCGGCTTGGAACTACGCCACCATATTGCCAGGGCGACCAGCAGGAGCACGAGGGCGCCCGCAGCAACCCATGCGATAGGGTCGCGGTTCCGGCTTTGTTTTTCGGGCGGCATCGTCGCAGGCGTGCCCGCTTCGGCGATCCACTGCAGTTGCATCCCCACATCGCGCGCGGTTTGAATGCGGTCGTCTGGATTCTTGGCGAGGCAAGCGGAGACGATGCGCTCGAAGGACGGTGGCGTTAGCGGCTGCACGGCCGAAATGGGTTCGGGCTCTTTTTCCAGAATCGCGCTGGCCACGCTGATCTGGCTCTTCCCATCGAAGGGACGGTTGCCCGTCGTCATCTCATAGAGTACCGCCCCCAACGCGAAAATATCTGAGCGCGCGTCTGCTTCCCTACCCTCAATCTGTTCGGGAGACATGTACTGGATGGTGCCGATGACCGCACCCGCGGTGGTCAGCGGCGAGAGAGGACTAGCCTCAGCGACGGTCATGGTTTTCGCGGCGCTCAGCAGCGGCGCTTTTGAACTTCCAGATCCCGAGCCTGGGGACATCGCTTTCGCCAGGCCAAAGTCCATTAGCTTGGCGCCGGTTTTGGTCAGCATGATGTTTCCGGGCTTGAGATCGCGATGAATGATGCCTGCGCGGTGTGCCGCCTGCAACGCCTCGCACACCTCGATGCCAATCTTCAACGACTCTTTCAGGGGCACCGGACCTTTCTTCAAGCGCTCGGCCAGCGACTCCCCTTCGAGATACTCCATCACCAGAAAATCAATTCCGTCCTGGTGGCCGACGTCGTAGAGAGTGCAGATGCGGGGATGGTTGAGTGAGGAAATCGAGCGGGCTTCGCGCTCAAAACGCTCTTTCAGCTCGGGATTGCCAGAGAGATGTTCAGGGAGGACTTTGATGGCCACGTCACGGCCCAGGCGGGTGTCGCGCGAGCGATACACCTCTCCCATGCCGCCCGCTCCGATGGGCGACTGGATTTCATAGGGACCAAGCTTCGCGCCAGAGGTGAGGGCCATGCGTGCGCGCAATTATAGGGCATAGCAGCGGAGTTTGACCGATTTCAGTTGCTCCGATGGCGAGCATCCGGCAGTGATGGAGGTGGCCCGGCGACTCCTAGTCCGCCGACACCAGAGCCGGCGTGGGTTCAGGCATGACGCGCAATTCGCCTTCGCGCGCATCCACCACCGCGATCGCGACGATCTTCACAATCTCTTCCGGCTCAGCGCCGCGCGGCAGCAAGTGGACGGGACGGTTCATCCCCATCAGAATCGGACCGAGGGTCTCGCAGCCGCCGATTGTTCCGAGGAGTTTGCAGGCGATATTGGCGGACGCAAGATCGGGAAATACCAGAACATTCGCGCCGCCTTGCAAGGAACTGAATGGATAGGTCTGCTCCAGGATTTCAGGAGAGACCGCGGCGTCAGCCATGATCTCGCCATCGACAATCAGCGAGGGATCGGCCCTGTGCAAGAGTTCGACCGCCTTGCGTACCTTGTCGCACGACTTATGTTTGCTACTGCCGAAACTGGAGAACGACAGCATCGCCACGCGAGGCACAACGTCAAAGCGCCGCGCCTCCTGCGCCGCACAGAGGGCGATTTCGACGAGATCCTCCGCCGAAGGATCGACGTTGACACTGGTGTCCGCCAGGAAAAACAGATCACCGTTGGCGGTGATCATCGGATAGCATCCCGCGACTTTGTGCAATCCCTCGCGCATACGAACGATTTGCAGGGCCGGACGAATCGTATCTGGAAAATGCTGCGTCACCCCGGAGACCAGAGCGTCAGTGTCTCCCATGTGCACCATCATCGACGCAAAGATGTTGCGGTCGTTGATCAGGGTTCGCGCCTCAGCGAGGGTTACCCCGCTGCGCTGCCGCAGGCGAAATAGTTCCTGAATATAGCGCTCGCGATAGCGCGCCGTCAGGGGATCGACGATCTCGGCACCGCGCAGGTTCAATCCGAGTTCCAAAGTCTGGGCGAGGATCTTGGCAATGTCGCCGAGAAGAATTGGAGTGGCAATCTTCTCTTCCAGCAGTGTGTGGCACGCGCGCAAGATTTTTTCGTTGTCGCCCTCGGGAAATACCACGTGCTTCGGCTTGGATTGCGCCTTTTGGATCATCATGCGCGAAATCTCGTGCGCCTTACCCAAGTGCCGTTCCAGTTGTTTGCGGTATTCGCGAATATCGATCGTTTCCTGAGCGACGCCGCTTTCCATCGCCGCTTGCGCTACTGCCGACGAAGCCCAAACCAGCACGCGGGGATCGAATGGCTTCGGAATCAGGTAGTCGGGTCCAAACTTTAGCCGAGATACGCCGTAGGCCCGGCATACCGAGTCGGGAACGTCCTGCTTGGCCAGGCTGGCGAGCGCTCGTGTGGCCGCGAGTTGCATCTCTTCGTTGATGACTGTGGCGCGCACGTCGAGCGCGCCGCGGAAAATAAACGGAAAGCCGAGAACGTTGTTTACCTGGTTCGGATAATCGGACCGTCCCGTCGCCATAATGACATCACCGCGGCTTGCCTTTGCATCTTCGTAAGTAATTTCAGGATCCGGATTCGCCATGGCAAACACGATCGGGCGGGCCGCCATCGAGCGCACCATATCCTGCGTAATCGCTCCCTTTACCGACAAGCCGAGAAATACGTCGGCATTTTCCATCGCTTCCGCGAGCGTGCGAAGTGGCGTGTTCCGGGCGAAACGCTGTTTGTAGGCGTTCATACCCTCGGTGCGGCCTTCGTAAATCACGCCCTTCGTATCACACAAAAGAACGTTCTCGCGCTTCACGCCGAGGCGCACATAGTGTTCGGCGCAGGCGAATCCGGCTGCGCCCGCGCCATTCACGACCACGCGGATCTCGCTGATCTCTTTCTCGACGACTTCTAACCCGTTCAGCAGCGCCGCGCCTGAGATGATTGCGGTGCCGTGCTGGTCGTCGTGGAAGACTGGAATCTTCATCGTTTTGCGCAAAGTTTCTTCGATGTAAAAACATTCCGGAGCCTTAATGTCTTCCAGGTTGATGGCGCCGAAGGTCGGTTCAATCAACTGGCAGACTTTGATCACGTCTTCGGGATCGTGGCTGTTGATCTCGATATCGAAGACGTCGACGTCGGCGAAGCGCTTGAACAGAACTGCCTTCCCTTCCATGACGGGCTTGCCCGCGAGCGCACCGATGTCGCCGAGGCCGAGGACGGCGGTTCCGTTGGTGACGACCGCGACTAGGTTGCCGCGCGCGGTGTACTTATAAGCATCCTGCGGGTTGCGCTGGATCTCGAGACAAGGCTCGGCCACTCCGGGGGTGTAGGCCAGGCTCAAGTCACGCTGCGTGCGGCAAGGCTTGGTGGGAGTGACTGAAATTTTTCCCGGACGAGCCCCAAAGTGATAATCCAGCGCTTGCTGCTTCGTAACCATATGTGCTCCTCGTCGCTTCAGCAACCACGATTTACCCGTTTCTCGGCAAATGAAACCGTTGCGGCCAGCCACTTCGGTGGAGATCCCAACCGGTCAATATCGCTCGCGGACTACGAAAGGGCTGTGACGTCCATCACTCGCATCTGTAAGTTTCTCCAGTTCTTAGAAACAGTTATGTGAGGCGTATCACATTACGATGTATCTGGCAGCACAGCGCGAGGTTCCTCTCCGGACGGAGACTGACCTCAGACGAGGTCTGCTCATCTGCAGGTGCAAGATGTCCATCCTGCGCACTAGCAAGCGACCCCGAAGTTGTTCAGGAGGCTCCTTCATGCTCTCGCCCTACGGTATGGAGATTGTAGAAAGTTGCATAACGTGCAAGCTGCGCACCGATCGCATTTTCTGCGACCTGCCGGCCGGCGCCTTACAAGCATTTGAAAGCATCAAGTACGCCACAGCTTATCCGCAGGGTGCGGTGCTGTTTGTCGAAGGGCAGAACCCACGCGGCATTTTTGTTCTCTGCAAAGGAAGTGTCAAGCTCTCTATCAACTCTCCCAGCGGACGCACGGTGATCGTGAAGTTAGCTGAAGCCGGCGAGGTCCTGGGATTGAGCGCCACCATATCCGGCAAACCGTATGAAGTCACGGCGGAGACGATCGATCCGTGCCAGGTGAATTTCGTAAAGCGCGACGATTTCCTACGCTTTTTGAAAGACGATGTAGAGGCCTGCTTCAAAGTCGCTGAGCAGTTAAGCGAAAAGTATCATAGCGCATGTAAAGAAGCGGGGTCGTTGGGGCTGTCGCACTCCGCGGCGGAAAAACTGGCGAAGCTGCTTCTGGAATGGAGTGGTAAGAATGGCGAAGCCAGCAAGGCCGAACCGCGCCTCAAACTTCGCCTCACCCACGAAGAGATCGCGCAGATGATCGGAACTTCGCGAGAAACCGTCACCCGACTTTTTGCGGACATGAAAAAACGGCAAATTGTTCAGTCGAAGGGCTCAACCCTGGTCATTCGCAACACCAACGCGTTGCGGGAGATCGCCAACCACAATTAGTCGGAGCCTGCGCGGGCCGCAGATGCACCGAATCCGCCCAAGACCCTTCCATCTCCAACATTCCCCGGGCTTTGCCCTCGCGTGATCATAATCACAATTTCTAGTGATGTCTGTCACGGCTCGGCGTTCGTTTCTCTCTTATCTTTGCTTCCATCGGTTCTCGGTCATGGGTCGTCGAGAACACGAACCGGTTCGGTAGGAAAGGGAAACGGCAAATGGGCACAGGAAACGGCAACGGACAGCATTCCCCTCAGCAGCCTGGAGGGGCGACAGGCAAGAACAAGCCTCGTTTGATCTTCTGGGAACTGACGAAGGGCTGCAACCTGCGCTGTATCCATTGCCGCGCCACAGCGACGGAACTGAGTGCACCGACCGATCTGTCGACGCAAGCGGCCCGCGACATTATCGATCAGATTGCCGAAGTTTCCAGTCCCATTCTTGTGCTGAGCGGCGGCGAACCACTTTATCGCTCCGACATCTTCCAACTGGCGCGTTACGGAACCGAAAAAGGCCTGCGCGTTGCGCTCGCGACCAACGGCACTCTGGTGAGCAAAGAAGTCGCGCGCATGATTGTCGATAGCGGGGTGCAACGGGTCGCCATCAGTCTTGATGGAGCCGACGCTTTAACCCACGACAGCTTCCGCGGCATTCCGGGAGCCTTCGACGCCGCCATCGCCGGTTTCCGTAATCTGAAAAATCTCGGCATGTCGGTGCAAATCAATACCACCATCGCGCGCCACAATGCGCACCAACTTCCTGCCGTACTCGAACTGGCGAAGTTGCTTGGAGCCGACGCGCTGCATACCTTTCTCCTCGTGCCGGTTGGTTGCGGAGTCGATATCGCCACCGAGCAGATGGTTCCTCCCGAGGAATACGAGCGGATGCTGAACTGGTTCTACGATCGATCGCTCGAGGGCGGAATCGAAATGAAGGCGACCTGCGCGCCGCACTACTTCCGGGTGGTACGCCAACGGAGAGTCGCCGAGCACCGTTCCGAGGCTGCGGCCGCGAATGCTGCGCAACTCGGAGCTGCGCCTTCTTCCGCTCATATCGGGCCTACAGAGATGGTGATGCCGGGATCGACCGGCATCGAACTGAAACCGCAAGGTCACGGTCAGCCTGTCGGCCATCCTGGATCGCATCCATCCGACATGAACGCGATGACCAAAGGTTGCCTTGCCGGCACGGCCGTTTGTTTCATCTCGCATCAGGGCGAGGTCTTCCCTTGCGGATATCTTCCCGCTTTGGCCGGCGATCTGCGAAAACAGGCCTTCGCTGAAATCTGGGAGAATTCGGTCGTCTTCAACGAACTCCGCGACGTCAACAACCTTCACGGAAAATGCGGTTGCTGCGAGTTCCGCAACGTCTGTATGGGATGCCGCGCCCGCGCCTATGCCGCAACCGGAGACTATATGGATGAAGAGCCCTTCTGCGTATATGAACCGCATTCCAAAGAGCTGAAAACGATCAAACAAGCCCCGGCCGTGGAAGTCGCGCGCTAGGCAACGCGCGTCTGTTAACGCTTGGGCAGGCCCAATTGGGGAAAGTTCCACGGGCCAAAACACACCAATTCAGCGCGATATTCCACAATCGGCTTCTGGCTCACTCCATTTTCCACTTCAAGTCATCGCCGCAGACCGCTCATTTTAAATGACTTCTCGTTAACCTCGTTCTTTGGCAAACGGTGTGCTCCTTCAAACCCAGAGAGGAGCTTCCGTGGAACCGGCACTGATGGTCGTCGGCCTGAACTACCACACCGCTCCGGTGGGTGTGCGCGAGCGCTTCTGGATCAGCGAGAGCCGCCGCTACGAAGCTCTGATCCATTTGTCGCGTGCCGAGGGCATCGATGAAGTCTTGGTCATGGCGACCTGCAACCGTACGGAATTCTGGATGTGGGCCAGCGACGTCACCCTGGCCGCGAATTCCGTCATGCGGCTCCTCGGCGCCGAGTACGGACTCAAGCTCTGCGAGTGGAAGCATTTCTATCGACTGCTCGATGAAGCGGCCCTCCTCCACATCTTCCGCGTCGCCTCCAGTCTTGACTCCATGGTCGTCGGCGAACCACAGGTCGTGGCGCAGGTGAAAGAGGCCTGGGCACTGGCACAAAAAACCGGGGTCACCGGGCGATTCCTCGACGCGGTTTTGCAGAAAGCCCTCACCGTCTCCAATCGTGTCTGCAGCGAAACGGCGATCGGTCAGGCTGCAGTTTCGATTCCGTATGCCGCTGTGGAACTGGCACACAAGACCTTGCGCTCGCTAGAAGGCAAAAAGGTGTTGTTACTTGGTGCAGGCAAGATGAGTGAACTTTCAGCCCGCGGACTCATGAACCGGGGCAAGGGTTCTGTACAAGTGACCGTCATCAACCGCACTCTCGAACACGCGTCGGAACTGGCGGTGAAACTGGGAGCTCATGTGGTTGCGTTCGATGACCGCTGGAAGTATATGGCGGAGGCGGACATCATCATCAGTTCGACGTCCTGTCCGCACACGATTCTCATGCGTGAAGAAGCCGAGATCATGATGCGAGAGCGCCTTACTCGCGAACGCATGACGAAACGCACAAATCGTCACTCTGTGATGCACGACTCTGCGGTAGTCGAAGGCCGGAGCGAAGATACGTTTCCCGAAAACGGCGCGGAAACCCGTCCGCTGGTTATCGTCGACATCGCGATGCCACGCGACATCGATCCCGCGGTGCGCGAGGTTGCGGGTATTTATCTTTACGACTTGGACGATCTGGAGGTGGTGGCCGGCGACAACGCGGTGGAACGGGCAGCCGCGGCCATCGAAGCACAAAAGATTTTACACGTCGAGGCGCAGGGCTTCCGTCACAAATTGATGGCGGAGCGCGTGGTTCCTACTATCGTCGCGCTGCGCTCGCGTCTCGACGAAATTTGCCGGCAAGAGCTGGAGTCCTTCAAACAAGAGACCGGACCATTTTCCAAAGACCAAGACGAGATGCTAAATGCCGTCTTGTCCCGAATGACGCAGAGGATCGCAGGATCTTTGGCCCGTGAACTCAAGGAGCTTCCAGAAAAAGTGCAGCAGGAACAGATGACGACAGCGTTGCAGCGACTCTTCCATCTGCCACCCGCCGAAAAGGCGATTGCCGGCACCAAAACTGCATAGCGACTGACCCGGCAGCGTGGATCAGTCGGCTACCTTAGACTCACGCGACAGATGGACAGATGGAAGAACAGCCGGCGACTATTATCGTGAACAGACGCCTGCTCCTGCGGGCTTCTGCCGGACCCTGCCGAAGCTAACGACTTCCCTAATCAGTGAGCCGGCCCGAGCGGCGCCAGCAATCCGTAGACATCCACGACGGTCGAGGTGCCGATGTAGACCTTCCCGTTCACGATCGTCGGAACGGAAAATTTCACGGCGTTACCCGCGCGATCGCGATTGTGCTTGGCTTGGGTGCTGTTCCACAACTCTTTCGAGATATTGGTCGCATCGAAGGCGTGGAGAACGGCCGGTCCGGGACCAGGTCCTGGCGAACCGTAGTTGGACGAATCAATCGCCCACAAAATCGCGCTGCCCACCGTATTGCCATTCGAAGAAATCGAAGGAGTCGCGCCAGGAAATTGGATGGCGGTCGAGTTGGCCGTGATATGCGTGAAATCTGGAAGACCATTGACCAACGGAATCGACTTCAAATTGTCTCCCGCGCCCCAGAAGTATAGAGTGCTGTTCCAGTATGCTGGCATGGCCCACATTCCGCCGATGGCGCCCGAAGCGGACTCTTCCAATATTTGCGGATCATCAGTCTGGCACGAGTTCCTGCCCTCGTAATGCTGGTTGCCGGCGGTCATCTGATCGCGGTTCACGACATAAATCGCGCCTTCTTTTCCCGCAGCCACCAGAATGTGAGGATAGGTTCCCGGCTGGTCAGGAAGAACAAGAACACCTCCTGAGCCAAGGTCGGCATCTTCATTCGAGAGGCAAGCCTGATCCGAGGGAGTGAAATAATCGAGAAGTGAAAGGTCGCCGCTGGTGGTACCGAACTTGATGATCGTGTCGCCCAATTCCGTGGCCGGAACATGTTGCGTATCGAAACTGCCATTACCGCTGGAAATGTAGATGCTGTTACCCGCATCGGCCGCAACCCCTGATCCCGCCATCCAGAAGCCGCCCAGTCCGCCGTTTGGAGTTGTCACAAAAACGCTCTGTTGCGCAAAAGTCGCGGCATCGTAAGCAAACATCCATCCGTGATAAGGACCAGAGTCGCAGTGCGAAGCGTAAGCCAGGTAAATCGACCCGTTCAGCAGCAGCAGTCCAGGACGGTTGAGTTGCCTTAAGTCGTCAAAAGTCAGCATCCCGCCTTGCGATCCATCTCCCGTTCCGCTGACCGTCGCGGAGATCACAACGGGACCAGGCGCTTTCTCGTTGCCGGTCGTCAAATCCAGAGCATGCAGGCGATGAAAAAAATTGGATCCCTTCTGCGATTTGGCCTCGACGTAAATGGTGCCGGAGTTCGGATCGATCACGGGAGTGCTAGTAATGCCGATGTAGGGCTGCATGTCGGTGCATCCAGTCGTGTTCGAACTGAGCAACGCGTGTTCATTCTTGGCCGCGCCGTGAGCCACATCGACCATGCTTGCTTGCCAAAGCGCCGCGCCTGGTTGATCGGCGTCGAAGGCGTAGACGAACTCTCGCTCGGTGACGACGATGAGAAGATTGTGCAGAGCCCCATTGATCGTGACATTCGGAACATACAACGGCTGGGCATAGATCTGGCCCTTCACCGGAAGAGTGAACAGCCTTCCAAACTGGGACACGTTCACATTCGATGTGGTGAGAATCGTCTCGCTTGTATTCTGACCGGTTCTGCCAATGTCGTTGTGTTGGGTGAGAACACTGGTCTGGGCGAACGACGGCAGCGCAGCCATCAAGAACAAGACGGCCACCACACAGGAGCGATTCAGAAACTGCGAAAACACGTGGGTTCTCTGCGTTAGGCGGACAAGGCTGTGGTGCCGATTCGCTCTCACTTGCTGCATGGGTGTGACGCTCCCGGAGGTAGGGTCGAAACTTTCGCTATCCAGCATAGCACGCCAATGACCGCGAATCCCAACGGAAGTTTGGTTCAATCGCGGATGCGAATGAGAGGCGAAGAGGTGACTCGCCGCGTCCAACGGGCGTTTCGGGCGCTCAGTTTTCGATGACCATGCAAGCGCTAACGAACAACGGCAAACGATGCGACACGATTCAGCCCGGTCTTGCGATCCGCCACGCCATCACTCTCGATAAGAAGATTTTGTCCGGCGTCAAATTTCAGAGCCGGATCGGAACTGGGAATCCAGAGCTCAATCCGGTAATGCCCGGCATGAAGAGCGGGAATCAACAGGTGTTCCGAGAACTCCGTTTTTTGCCCAGGCGCTAAAGAGCGGAAATCAACGTGCGGCAGAACGCGCCGGATGTAGTTATGTCCGGAATCATCATCGATCGCCAGATAAACCGGGCGTGATTCCGAAGGCTTGGCGCTATTTAGATTTGTGAACCAAAGAGAAACGCTCATCCAGTTGTCGTGCCTGGTCTTAAACGAAAACGCCGCATGATTGAGAGCGATTCGCGGCTCACCAGCTCCCGGCTCCGCATTCGAAGTTTCATGGGTGTAGTCGCATGTAATCAAAATCGAGCGACTACCGCTGGTATGACAGAGTTTTGAGTCTGAAGCGAAGAGGCTCGCGGAAGCGCCGAGCGCAAACGATGCGGCGATGAGGATCCGCGCGGCAACAGTCAGAACAATCGAAGGGCAGCGGGTTTGCTGTGAGGTCTTCTGCAATCGATTCATGGGCTCCGATTTATACAACGTCGCAGCGAAGAACGACGCCAGGAATTACTGTTCTTCGGGAGTGGAGGTTTGAGAGGATTCGTCGTCTCCGCGGATCAAGCCGAATTTCTTTAGCTTGTAGCGGAGGGCGTCGCGGCTGATATCCAGAAGTTTGGCAGCGTGAGTTTGATTTCCGTTGGCTTGGCGCATGGCGAGTTCGACCATGGAGTGTTCGACCTCTTCGAGAGACGTTCCGCCCTCGGGAATGTAGAGCCGCGGAAGCGTACGGCCGTTGGGCAGGGTTTGGCCTCCGTCGGCCGGCGAGGTGCGCTCGAAGACCGTGCGACCGCCGGATTCTCCCACGGAAAAGGGCAGATAAACAGGGCGCAGATACGGCTCGTCTTCGAGAATCATGCCGCGTTCTATCGTGTTCTTCAGTTCACGAATATTGCCTGGCCAGTTGTGACTGAAAATTAGACGGCGCGTCTCTTCGGTAATTCCGCGAATCGACTTCTTAAAACGCCGATTGTAGCGATCAATGAAGAAATCGACGAGCGGCAAAATATCTTCCTTGCGATCGCGCAGCGGCGGAATAAAAATTGCGATGATTGCGAGGCGGTAATACAGGTCCTGGCGAAACTGGCCGTCGCGCACGGCTTTTTCGAGATCACGATTCGAGGCAGCAATCACACGGACATCGACCTGCATGTCGCGAATGCCGCCAACCCGTCGAATCACCTGATCTTCCAGAACGCGCAACAGCTTCGCCTGCAGCAGAGGAGAGAGTTCGCCGATCTCGTCTAAGAACAAAGTTCCGCCGTCGGCCGCTTCGAAGAGGCCTTTCTTCATCTGCTTGGCGTCGGTGAACGCGCCTTTTTCGTGGCCGAAGAGTTCCGCCTCCATCAGAGTTTCAGGAATCGCTGAACAATTGATCGCGACGAAAGGTTTCTCCTGGCGAGTGCTCTCGTAGTGAATCGCCTTGGCGATGAGGTCTTTGCCGGTCCCGCTTTCTCCCTGAATCAGAATGGTCGTGGCCTCGCTGGCTGCCACTTTGCGGACGAAGTTCATCAACTCGGTCATCTTGGCGGAGACGCTGACCACATCGTGATATCCACCAACGCGTCGCACCTCGCCACGGAGTTGCTGCACCTCGGTGCGCAGACTGGTCGCTTCTAGCGCGTTCTTGATGGTAATGTGCAACTCGTCGAAGTCGACGGGCTTGCCGATGAAATCGTAAGCTCCCAGCTTGAGCGCCGCTTTGACATCGTCCAGTTGCGGATCAGCCGTGATCATAATGACGGCGCGGGCGTCGCCATTCTTCTTAAGCTGATCGAGCACTTCGATTCCGGTGAGATCGGGCATGCGGACGTCGAGCAAAACGAGATCTGGAGACTCGCGCTGGGCCAATCGCAGTCCGGGCTCTCCGGCGTCGGCTTCGACGACCTGATATCCCCACTCTTCGCACTTCTGACGCAGGGACCAGCGCACCAGGCGCTCGTCGTCAACGATCATGATTTTCTGGGAAGGCACCGCAGACTAATTTACACGAAACGGCGAGCAGAAGGCAGTTCCGAGAGACTAAGCGACAGTTCTCTTCGGGAAACGCTCCATTTGCGCTACGAATCGAGATTCGGCGAACGAACTTCACAGGCGCCGACCGGCTCGTCGTTGGGAATGCGCAGCGGCAAGATCACCTCGAATTTGCTTCCCTTCCCTAACCTGCTCGAGACTTCGATGCGGCCGTGATGTTCTTCGACGATGCGGCGGGCGAGAGAGAGTCCAAGACCCGTTCCATTGCCTTTTGTGGTGTAGAACGGGCGAAAGATGTTGGCGAGATTTTGCGGAGGAATTCCGCGTCCCGTGTCGCTGACGGCCACGCAGGCGCAATCTGCACGCGCGCCGAGCTCGACGCGCACCGAGCCGGAGCCTTCAATCGACTGGACGGCGTTCAACAGCAGGTTCAGTAGCACCTGGTGAATCTGATCGCTGTCGTGCTCGACGTCCGGCAGATCGGCGTCTTGTTGCAATTCGATCTTGATTGGCTTGGAGAGCACTTGCTGCCGGGCTAGCATCACCGCGTGCTCTACCGTCGTATTGAGATTGCTCAGGCAAATTTGCGGCGGATGCGGGCGCGCCGTCTCCAGTAAGTCGGTGAGGATCCGATTAATCTGAGTGATCTCTTGCCGCGCATCTTTGACGACGGCCTTTGCTGGACTGGTGGGAGGCAGATCGCGTCCGACAATCTCGAGCACGCCGGCGATACCGGCAAGTGGATTGCGAATCTCATGGGCGAGACCGGCGGCCAGTTCTCCGAGGGTCGCGAGGTGCTCGGCACGGGACATCTGGGTGCGATGCAGAGATTCGATTTCAGCGCGGCTCTCGCGGAGCTGCTGCATCATGTGGTTGAAATTGCGGCCGAGATCTCCAATTTCGTCGTTGCGCCGCGAGAAGCTTACCGATACGTCGAGGTTCCCTTCGCTGACCTGCGCAATCTTTTCCTGCAGTTCGACCATGGGCCTTTGGATGAAGTAGGCCAGCGCGCCGATCGAAACTCCGCAGATGACGATGGCGCCAACTCCAGCGACGATGAGGACGGCGTGGCGCTCCGGATCGCGAAACGATACCGTGGCGACGATGAACAGGAGCAGCCCTGCCAGCAGTACAAAGACGACCGGCAAGAGCGCTTTAATCTGCCAATTGACGCGAACGGAATTCACTTCGAGAACCTCAGCAACCCGATAAGGGCTTTCTTGTCCTGGTAAGCACTTTTCCGCAAACTAGGAGTAATGCACTGCCACTCGCTAAGCCGAAGTTCGCGCGGTTTGGACGCAGGGGTCGTCCGCCCCCGCATGTCCGCCCCACAACTAGGCGTAAGCGTGCAATCCCGGGAGTAAATAAGTCACTCCAAAGAAAGTGAACATGACGACTGCGAAACCCGCGATCGCGAAGTAGGCGGCTCGGCGACCGCGCCATCCGCGAGTGACGCGCATGTGGAGATAAAGAGCGTAAACGAGCCAGGTGATTGCAGCCCAGGTCTCTTTCGGATCCCAACTCCAGTACGAACCCCAGGTCTGATTCGCCCAATAGGCACCAGCCGCGATCATAAGGGTCAGGAGGGGGAAGGCCAGGCAAATCGTCTTGTAGGTGATGCGGTCGAGGTTGTCGGACGTGGGAAGTAAGCGCTCGAGATCGTTGCGGCGCCACACCAACAGCAAATAGAGGAGAGAGATAAAGACGCCGCCTACTAAACCCGACAGGATAAAAGGACTGGCGGCGAGGGTTGTCGGAAATAATCCATCCGCATCAAGCGAGGGATAACGGCTGTCGCGCGCACGGACGAGAAACATCGCTAAGGTCATCACCTGCAGAAGAATGCTGAGAAACACCGCTCGATTGGCGACGGTAAGATAGCTATCGTTATTTTTCCAGCGCGCTATGCCGTAGCAGACGAGCGGAGCCGCGACCGCCAGCAAAGTCAGCGTCATCACCCAACCCAGATCAGGGATGGTGACGAACAGCCGCACGCCCTTGGACAGGAAAACTTCCGCTTTACGATCTGGATCCCAGGCTACGAGATTGAGGCCACCCCATTTTTCAAAACGGGTCAGGACGATGGCAGCGTAGATTCCGAGGGTGCTGGCGCTGGTCACGGCGAGGAAGGTCTCGGTCTTCATGTGATCCTGGATGAGGAACATCATCGCCAGAGCAAAACTGAGAGCGCAGGCGGCGTAGGCCAGCATCGCGAGCGTAACGTGCACGTGCAGCCAAGTCGATTGCAGCGCCGGCACCAGAGGATGAACTTCGGTGCGAAGCAGTTGCATCAAGACGACTCCAACGATCGCTACCGGCATCGTCACGGTGCCGATCACTTTGACGTGATATTTCTTCTCGGCGACCAGTGTGAGGACGGCGAGTGTCCAGACGAAACTGAGCAGCATTTCGTAGACGGTCGCGAAAGGAGCGTGACCGGCCTCGTACCAGCGATGAGCAACTGCGGCGGTGTTGGCAATCAGCCCGAGCCAGGTGGCGAGCGAAGCGAATTTCACGTAAGACTCGATACCGGTGACGCCGAAGCCGAGGTAAAGCGCTCCGGCTCCGCAGTAGAAAATCAAGGTAGCAAAGAGCAGGTTCGTCTCACTCAAGAGATTGCCGCTCTTCACCACGTTCAGGAATGCCATAAACAACAGGAATGCGATGGCCAACCCGACCATAACAATCAAGGTCATGCCGGTCGCCGGTTGCTGCTGTTGTTCTATTTTTGCCTGAGCCATTTCCATCCTCCCAATTTTGCTGTGGCGATCTTCAGCGACAAAAATCAAACGACCAATTTTTGCCCGGGCTTATCAGTTGCCTGTTCTCGAGGAACCACTTTCGTCGTGGCTGCGAGTTCCTCTTCGATTGCGGCCGTCAAATCTGCGAAGCGCTGTTCGAAGGCGTCACGATTGCGATTGGCGCTGCCGCCGATCCACAGTGAATAGGTGCCTGTCTTTGCATCAAGCACGGGGACCACCCAGAAGCGCATATGCACTACATAAAAGACGAAGGCAAGCCCGATGCCCATGAGGACCACGCCAGACCAGACTCCCCACTGGCCGGGTTCGTGAGAAACTTGCAGCCCGGTAAAATGTCCCATCTTCAGGTCGGTAGCTTGAAACTGCCAGGGCGATTTCGAGTTGTCTGAGACACCGTCAATTTCAGGAAACCAGATGTCGAAATTTCGGCTAATGCCGGCGCTTTTTGTGGTGAGGACCAAGTGAGCGGCAGGGTTTTCCAGTTGTCGGGATTTGAGGTAGACCTGCCCGTCGCGTACGGCATAATCGGGGAAGAATTCCGCGAAGCGAACGGTCGTTTCAGTGTCGAGCGATGCGCTTTCGTTCACTGCCAATCCGATTTCTTGCTTCTGTGACGTCGGCGAAGGCGCCATCGGAACGGCAACGAGAGCAAGCTTGTCGACTTTGCCGTTGGGTCCGTAGCTCGATTGGTAAAAACGGACTCCGCGATAGAGAAGCGGGTCATTGACGACGATTTCTTTCTTCGTGACATCCCGCCCGTTCTCGACGATGGCCAGTTTCGACCACCATTTTTTCGGACTGCCGTCTTTATAGTTCTCTTGCCCCGCGCTATCGCAACGAATCGAAAAGGGGAGGGTGCGGGTCGAGCCGTCGTGCAACTCGACTATGTTTGAAGTTTGTCCTTCGTTCAGGTTGATGGAGGCGCGCCACCCCCAGATGCCGTCGATTATGGTGCCGCAGAAAATGAGCAGCAGGCTGGCGTGGACAATGTAGACGGCAAGTTCCGAGATGCGGTAGCGTTCGGCGAAGATTCCGAAGTGATCTTCACGCACTACGCGTTCGGACTTGAAACCTAAGGAGTGCAGGGCGCGTTGCGCAGCAACGATGCCCGACTCTTCGTCGGCGATAGGAATCGACTTCTGCGGGCGCAAGGCCCGGCGAAAACTCTCTTCGGGATACTTGTAAGGACGCGAGAAGTAGCGCCACGAATTGGGGAAACGATCGATGGAAGCAGCGACGATGCTCAGGCTAACAAGGAGGACGAGCCCGAGAAACCACCAGGAGTGGAAGACATCGGTTAGACCGACCGCGTCGAGAATGTGAAGTGCCTGCGGAGAGTAGGCACTCTGCATCTCGTCGGGATCGGTGACAGGGCGTTGCAGAACAACCGTTCCAACCGCCGAGAGAATGACGACCAGGATCAAGAGCACCACACCGGTCTGGATGGAAGCGATGGTGCGCCAAGTTTTATGGGCGAACGAACGCGAATCTACGGCCATACCCTCTCCATGTTCGATAGCTCAAATGCATGTTCCGCGCCAGACGAAAACTGCAATGTAAAGTCATGACTTGCAATGAGTTAAAGTGAAGAAGCGGTGCGCCTCGATGCGTCGGTTTGGGCTAAATCACCCACCGTTCAAGGCTTCGGCGGCGATTTCACACATCACACGAGGTTCGTGACGAGGCTCACGGACGTCGGTGACGGCGTGCGTCATGCTGGGGGAATGACCGATGTTTCACGGGCCGAACGAATGTGACAAACGTCACAATCTCCAGTGACAACAGGGGTCACAGAGATTCTCTGATCGATTCCAGGACCTCACCGCTGATCACTCGGTTGACGACCGGAGCGCTCTGAACGCGCTGCGATTCCTGGAAGAAACGACGCCGCAGAGCTCGTGGGGCATTTCACCGAGGACGCTGTGGCAGAAAGCCCATTCTGGGATCATACTGGGACTAGACCCCTACCGAGAAGGTCTGCAAACCCTTCTCAACTCGTTGCCAGTCAATTTCTTACGATGGTGTTGCGATTTACAACTCTCTTTTTGCGATACGGCAGGTCCCGTGCACACGCACCCTTCGGAGGCCACTTGAGACTGATCCCCCCACGCATCGGTTCCCGCGAAACAGCCCCGAAACGGCTGGAACGTTCTTTCGCCGCCGTGGTCCTCATTTTATTTGTTCTGATCGCGCTCTTGATGTCTCGCGCCATTGCTGCCGTACACCCTGTTCCTTTAGACAAGAACGTTGACGCCGCCAAGTGCCTGGAATGTCACGAGGACAAAACCAAGGGGAAGGCGGTTCACTCCGCGATGGCGATGGGCTGTTTGACGTGCCACGAGGTACGGGTCAACAAAGATATCACTCGCATCAAGCTGATCACCTCGACTCCTCAGAGCCTTTGCATTACCTGTCACGCTGATAAAGATGCGGCAACTCTAAAAGGGACGGTCCACCCGCCAGCCGTTCGCGACTGCCTCAAGTGCCACGATCCCCACACCTCCGACAACAAGTTTCAGCTGCTGAAAGCCACTTCGGGCGAGAAGGGGAAAAATCTCTGTCTCGATTGCCATACGCAAGGGCTGAATGTGCCGGAAAAAGGAAGTCGCCATGCCGCGCTCGATATGGGGTGTGACACCTGTCATACGACTCACAAAGTCGGCGAACGGGGGAAACAGGAATTCGACAATCACCTGACGAAGGCGGTCCCAGCCCTGTGCATCGACTGCCACGACGTCAAAGACGAGGCGCTCATCAAGACTCACCAAGGGCAGCCGTTTGCCACGGCCAGTTGTACCCAGTGCCACGATCCCCATCAATCGGCGCAGCCGAAATTGATGCAGAAGTTCATGCATCCTCCTTTCGCCGACAAGACTTGCGAGATCTGCCACTCGCCGGCAAAAGACGGCAAAGTCGTTCTAACAAACGCCGATTCGCGAGCCCTTTGTGCGACCTGCCACAGCGACCAGGTCGAGAAGATTGATAAGGCCAAGGTGCCGCATCCCGGAGCGCAGGGAGAATGCATCGCCTGCCACAACCCCCACGCCGGCAAGACTCCAGGCTTCCTCCAGCCGGACCCGGTGAGCGCCTGCCTGGCCTGCCATTCCGATCAGGCCGAGCAGTTCAAGAAGGCACACCTGCACCAGCCGGCTTTTGGGCAGGGATGCGCAACCTGCCATCAGCCGCACGGCGGCGACAACGAGCACCTGCTGCGCACAAAAAAAGCAGATACGCTCTGCCTCGAGTGCCATGGGCCGGAAGCTCCGGCGCCAAAGAAACTGGAAGCCGAGCATATGATCACCATTTTTGATGGTAGCGTGAAGCTTCCCGACGACTACTTCAAGAAGAACAAGGCGGTGGTGCTGCCGCTTAAGTTTGGGCGCGGGCATCCGATCGAAGGGCATCCCGTGTCGGATGTGATGGATCCGAGCGACATCACAAAAGTTCACGCGCAGATCAATTGCCTTTCCTGCCACCAGCCACACGCGTCGGCCCAGCCTGATTTGCTGGTAAAGGATCAGGCAAACAATCTGGCGTTCTGCGTCACGTGCCACAAGGATCTGACCAAGCGCTAGCCGCGTAAGAATTTGGAGAATGATATGTCCGATGTCAAGACGAGCTTGATTCGCCGATTAGAACCCGCCCCAAGCAGAGGGCACGACGCTTGGGGCACGCGGCTACTCTGTCTGCTACTCGGGTTGGCAATGATGGCTTCCGGGCCGGCGTTCGCGGATAAGAAGAAGAAAACGACCGATGCGCCCAAGAAACCCGCGGTCATCGACTACTCCAACATCGTTTGGCCGAATCCGCCAGCTGTGGCGCGAATCCGGTACCAGGGGTTTTACGCGGCTGAGAAAATCTCGCAGGTCGAGGCCGGCACCGACACCAAGAAAGCGAAGTGGATGGACCGCCTCGCAGGCACGCAGACGCAACAGGAGAGCGGCAGAGTCCTATGGCAACTCGCCGAGCCCTACGGCATCGCTGTCGACTCCAAGAACAACTTGTATATCGCCGACCAGAAAGTGGGCGCGATCTTCATTTTCAACACCGAGACGCGTGACATGGAGATGATAAAAAACAAGACGCACGCGCACTTCGATCGCATTATCGGCCTGGCGATGGATGATGGGGATCGTCTCTTCGTATCCGATCCCGGTCTGCGGCACATCCTTGTCTTTAACGCGGCCCATACAACAGAGGACGTGATCACCGATGGACTCGGCGAGCCGAGCATGCTCGCCATCGACAAAGAGAATCGCCTTCTCTACGTCTCCGATATCAAACTCGACCAGGTGCTCGTCTACGACGCCGACACGCTCAAACTGCTGCGCAAGATCGGGACCACCGGACACAATCACGAGCTGACAACACCTGGCGATTTTGCCAAGCCAACCGGCGTCGCAGTCGATTCGGACGGGAACCTATACGTCGCGGATACCTTAAACAACCGCATCGAAATCTTCGACGCCGATGGAAAATTCGTCAGCGCTTTCGGGAAATCGGGAGACGGGCCGGGATATTTTGCTCGTCCCAAGGGCGTGGCCATCGACAGCGACGGGCACATCTGGGTCGCCGACGGCATGCAAGATCGCGTTCAGGTGTTCAACAAAGAGGGCCAGTTGCTGATTTCGTTTGGCGGTCATGGATTGCTGCCGGGACAATTCCAGGGTCTGGTAAGCATTGCGGCCGACAAAAACAATCGCATCTTCACCTCGGAAATCTATCCCGGGCGGGTGCAGCAGTTTCGCTATGTGACCGATACCGAGGCCGAACAGCTCAAGAAAGAAAAGGACGAGCAGCGCCTCAAGAAGGCGGGAGTCGGTCAAAAAGATATCGTGCCGGTCTCCCCTCCGGTAGCGCAGACCTCAACTCCGCAGAGCCAATAGGTTTCATAGACAGGGCTGGATCGTGGGCGTTCACAGCGCGGCTATCAGATCTTGAGCGCCGTCGTCACACCATCGCCGCTCGGCGACGGTTTGGCAACTCCGTGGCATCTCGCAATAGCGCTTGTTGCATTTTGCAACATTCCTCATAACTGCGGCATTTCACCAACCAACTTTGGCAATTGGCTCTTTTCCCCCAGTTTCTCTGACAGCGGAAATTAGGCGCCGTACCCATCAAGGAGAACTACATCATTGAAATCAATGACTTACATCAGGATATGCGGTGTGTCCGATTTTGGTCTCTTACGGATAGCCAGTTGCATTACTGAAGGTCGAGGGGCGGCTGCGAAGAGTGCCCAGGCACAAACCTCAGCCCTAGGCCTAAGCCTCTGAGAATTTAGAAAGAGTTCCAAAAATCATGGAGGTTTTGAATTTTATGAAGAAAGCGATGTTAGTTGTGATGTTGGTCTTCGCATTCGCAGGGTTTGCACTGGCAGTCGGGAACGCTGACGGTGGATGGTCCTCCGCCGTTGATGTCCTGGGAGCCCATAACAATCAAGGCCGCGGCTGCGCGGGCTGTCATGCTCCGCACAGCGGCTCGTTCGGTTCCGGTCACGGCGGCGGCGCCGATGCTGGAAGCTATGCCTTGTGGGGCCAGGACGCGAGCCCACTGTACGGCGCCACGATCGCATTTGGCGACCAGGGAAAATACACCGAAGTTCTGCCGACCAGCATCAGCACCGGCAGCACGGAAGTCGGCGGCATCCTGCTCTGCCTGAGCTGCCACGATGGCAACGTCACGCAGTCGAACATGATGACCAATCAGTCGTACGAACAGAGAATTGGTCTGATCACCAACACCACTTACGGAACCAAACCGATTCCGACTCTGCTGGGCAACGATGGCACGACAGCCGGCAACTACACCAACGATCACCCGGTGGGGCAGTTGGCTGACATCAGCACGGGCAACGGACTGGTGTTCAACGGAACTTCGATGTCGGTGACCGCTGGCACTCCGTACGCAACGTTCGTATCCAACTATGGATACCCCGCTCTGGCTCCTGGCAAGTATTCGCAACCCTTCGGCGTCACCGCCGGTGGCAAGCCATACGTAGTTTGCACCACCTGCCACAACCAGCACGTAATGACCGTGTATACCTCGACCACCGCCAGCCCGATCGCGGGCGACAACGGCGGCAAGTGGTATGCCACGTACTTCTTCGTGAACGGCCCGTACGATCCGAACAACCAGAACTATGCTTCGAACCAGGCTCCTTCGACCACACAGTTCTGCCGCCAGTGCCACTTTGGCGAATCGAACGAAGCCAACAACACGAACAACATCACCACATCGTTCTAATGAGCAGCTGGTGCACAAACGGGGGAGAGAAATTCTCTCCCCTTTTTTTTCGAATTCGCCGAGCGTAAGAATTCAGCAAGTGAGGAATTATGAAACCACCACTCCCCATCAGCGCGTCCGTCTTAATGGCGCTCTCTGTCTTGATCGCTCCGGCGGCAGCTCGCGGGCAAATGGCGTCCCATGCTCCGACCTCGATGGCCAACACGACCGTCGCCAGCGCCAGCGCGCCCCAGATGGCGCCGGCGTTACAAGTCAGTGACAAGGCGGTGGCCCGCGTGAATGGCGCCGTGCTCACCGATCGCGACCTGTTGCGGGAAATGTATTCCATCTTTCCCTACGCCCAGCAGCACAACGGATTCCCCAAGGCCCAGGAAGCAGCGATTCGCCAAGGGGCGCTCGAGATGATCATCTTCGAAGAGTTGGTCTATCAGGAAGCCGTCCGCCGCAAGATGACAGTAACCGCCGAGAAGCTAAATCGCGCGGAAGCCGATTTCCGGAAACAGTTCAAGAGCCCCGACGCCTATCAGCAATACATGCAAGTTGAGATGCAAGGCTCCGAAAGCAAGCTGCGCCAGCAGATCAAGCGCTCGATGCTGATTGATTCGCTGCTAAGAAACGATGTGGAAGACCGCTCCGCTGTATCGCTGGCCGAAATCAAGGCTTACTACGAGAAAAATCCGAATCGCTTTGAGCGCGGAGAGTCCTACGCCTTCCAGAGTATTTCCGTCGTTCCGCCTTTGAAGCCCACCGCGGCGCAGGCCAAAGACGCACAAAAACATGCCGAAGAGGCGCTCCACCAGGCAAAGGCCACGAAGACGTATCAGGATTTCGGGCTACTCGCCGAAAAGATTTCTCAGGACGACTTCCGCGTGAATATGGGCGACCACAAGGTTATCGCGCGCGACAAATTGCCGCCGCAGATCGTCAAAGCATTCAGCACCATGCAACCGGGGCAGGTAAGCGGACTGATTCAGATCGAATCGGCGTATACCATCGTCCGGCTGAACGCGCATAACCCAGCGAGCAAGCAGAGCCTGCAGGAAGTGAAAGCTGATCTCAAGGAAGAGTTGCAAAAGAGTAAGTACGAGAAGCTGCGGTCGGGGCTTGCCAAGCAATTGCGCGCCAAGGCCAAAATCGAAGTCGGCTAGCAGTTTTGACGTAGGGACAGCCGCCCCGGCTGTCCCCGCAAGCGGCTCGTCCCGCTCTTTCGTTAAGTCGATCCCCCGAACATTCAGCCACGAGCGGGGCTCCGCGCCGAAGGGTCGGCCGAGGGCGACTGGCCCACGTTGAGTCTTTCTCCCCCCTGAGCGCGTGATATCCCACACTGCCCGGCGGACTGCTTCTCCCACCGCACCCAACCAACAGCTAACTCCCTGATTATGAGAGATATGCAGATTATTCCGAAGCGACAAGTTTGGCAACCGCTTTGCCCTGCAAGAGGTAAGTTCTCCTCGGATATTGGACCGCCAGGAAGGGTTGTATTGCCATGAAGATCGAGAAACTCATCGTCGGGATAGTGGTTCTGATGATGGCCCAGTTTGCGGCGGCTCAGCAGCCAGCGATCTCCATCGGGGAAAACACAAAACTGAACGCGGGCGGCCTGTTTACTTTCGGGTACACGGGCGATTACGGCGATACAGTTCAGTCTGACCACGGTCTGGATCTCGGCTTTGATGGCAAGGTCTCGGGTTCGTACTACAACCCCAATTTCGTATCGTTCACGGCGCACCCCTACTACGACCAATCGCGAGCCGATTCCAGCTATCAATCGATTACCGGGGCCAGCGGCGTGGACGGAGCGGTTAATTTCTTTACCGGCAGCAATTTTCCCGGCTCCGTGAGTTTCAATTACGACCGCAACAGTACCGGCACGTTCGGCTTTGCCGGGCAGCCGGACTTTACGACCTACGGTTCAGGTCACGGTTTCGGGATCAACTGGAGTGCTTTACGTCCGAACTGGCCGACGTTGACCGTCGGATATTCGCAAGGAGCTGGAGCCAGCACCATCTATGGCACGAGCCAGGAGAGCGATTCAAGCACGCGCCTGTTCAACCTGCACTCGAATTATGAGGTCGTGGGTTTTCGATTGAATGCTTATTACACGCATAACACTTTAAACTCGGTGTTCCCGGCGTTCCTGTCCGGCGAACAAGCCGAAGTGCAGGGTTCAACGGGCAACGACTTCGGTTTCGGGGCGCAGCATAGTCTACCGATGCGAGGAATATTAGCTGTGAGCTACACTCGCGCCTCGGCCGACAACGGTTTCTCGGCCAATGATGGACAGGGCAACAACACATCCGATCTATCGAATTATACGGACAGCACCGAAACAGCGAGCGCGTCGTTTCATCCCACACAGAAATTCAGTTTTAACCTGACCCAGAACTATACCGACAATCTGAATGGCTACCTCCTGCAGAATCTGGGTGGCGGGGTGGGTGCAGGAGGAGAAGATCTGGGATCCGGGTCGCATTCGTCCACAATGGGCGGGGCGGCGACCTACGCGTTTACGAACTTCATGTCAGCGTCGGCACAGGCCACCTACTACGACCAGTATTACTTCGGGCAAAGTTACACAGGGGAATACCTGGCGGGCACGCTGAACTACGGCAAGCGGCTCTTCGACATGTTCACATTCTCAGGTTCGATCATCGACAGCTCGAACGGCCAGGGACAAAACGCGGTGGGCTTCATGGGAAATGTGAACTTCTATCATCGCCTCGGGCACTGGACCACATCGGGCCAGTTCAGCTACGCACAAAACGTCCAGACCCTCCTGATCACCTACACAACTTCTTACTACAGCTACCGCGCGAATGTAGGACGACGCCTTCCCGGCGGTATCCAATGGATCTCGGCCTTCACCGGCAACCACAGCGGGTTGAACCAGCAACAAGGAACAACCAGCCATAGCGAAAGTTATTCCTCGTCCCTGAGCATGCGGCGCCTATCGGTGAACAGCTTCTACTCGCATTCCGCCGGGCTTTCGCTTCTTGGCGCGGGTGGAATCATCCAACCCGAGCCGACACCCGGTATCACCGATTTCATACTTTTCACCGGATCGAGTTACGGCGGGGGGCTCACGCTGAGCCCGATGAGGCGGATGTCGATCTCCGGAACGTTCAGTCGCGCGATCAGCGACACCATCGCCAGCACCACTTCGCACAACAACACCGAAGTCTTTAATGCGCAGATGCAGTACCATCTGAGACGGATCGGATTGCAGGCCGGATACACGCGCTTCACGCAGGGTATCAGCGCGATCGGCGAACCCGTCAACACCACCTCCTACTTCGTCGGGATGACCAGATGGTTCGACTTCTTCTAGACAAGCTTCGCCGAGCGGTCACGTTGGCCCGTCCGACCTTCGCGAGGCATGCGTCAACAAAACTGGCTTTTGCCGGTCTGGCAATTTTGCTGGCGATGCCTGTCTCCAGCTTTGCCGCGGGAAAGTCAAAAGAATCGCTGGGCCCGCCGCCCCCTCCCGATCTGCTGCTCGACGGCGGCCGCAAGTTGTCGTTTGAGCGCAGTTTCAGCCTCGAACGCGAGGTCAAACCGAAGCGCAGTTTCTGGACGCGCGTTGTCGACGTGATCGCCGGCCAGCCCGATTTCCATTACCTGGTCAGTCCCTACAGCGTAGTCACCGACTCCCATGGACGCGTGATTGTTACCGACGTTTCTGCCGGCGGCGTGCATATTTTCGACTTCGTCCAGCAAAAATATAAGTTCATCTCACGACGCGACGCCGGGAAAGACCCGATGCTCACTCCGCAGTGCGTCGCGGTCGACGCCCAGGACAATATCTACGTCACCGACTCCCAGACGGGCAAAGTATTCGTATTCGACGCGAACGGAAAGTACCGGCGCGCCATCGGCAGCCTGAAAGGCGGCGAAGGATACTTCAAGCGTCCCACGGGAATTGTGGTCGATTCCGCGGCGCAACATATCTACGTCACCGACACCCTGCGCAACAAGATTTTCATGATGGATATGCAGGGCAGCATCCTGCAAACCATTGGCAAGACGGGCACTGGAGATGGCGAATTTAATTTTCCAACCGAGCTGCGCCTGAACGGAACCGAGTTAGTAGTCGTCGATGCCATGAATTTTCGCGTCCAAGTGCTCGATAAGTCGGGCGCATTCCAATACGCAATCGGCAAGGTCGGCGACGGGGCGGGATGGATTTTCCGTCCCAAGGGAATTGGCTTCGATTCGGAAGGCCACCTTTACGTCGTCGACGCCCAGTGGGGCATCGTGCAGGTTTTCGATCGCGAAGGCCATTTGCTGTACTACTTCGGGCAGCGCGGCACGGGGCCGGGAATGTTTCAACTTCCAGCCGGCTTGCAAATTGACAATCAAGATCGGATCTACGTTGTCGATTCCTACAACCGGCGCGTGCAGGTGTTTCACTACCACGGCATCGCACAACCAGCGGACCGGAGGCTACAGTGATCACGCCCCTGTCGCTTCCCTGCTCTAAGTTACTAGCCGCTCTTGCACTGGCAGTGCTTGCGATGATGGTCGTAACTTGTGGTTTGCTCGTGGCGCAAACGCCCGGAAACAGCGACGTATTGGGTATGCATAATCTGACGGCAGCGAGCGGAGCGTCCGTCTATTCGCAAGGCAGCCTCGGTTGTACCTTCTGCCACGCGCCGCACAGCGGATCGGGCGGAATCTCGCCACTGTGGAATCAAAAATATTCGACGCAGACTTACACTCCGTACACCAGCACGACCTACGTCGAGCAAGGCAACACGCAGCCCACGCTCGGTATCACCAGCAGCCTCTGCCTCAGTTGTCACGACGGCACGGTCGGCGTCGGACAGTCCTCCGCATATGGACAACTGCCGATGGTCGGCTCGCTCAATAGCGTCGATTCTTTCGGAACAACCTTAACCGGCTCGCACCCTTTCAGCCTCGTGCTTCCTCTCAAAGATGCACCCGATCTCGTGGCATCCCTCGTCGCCCAGGGCAAGACCGCCGACCCGACGCAAGCCGTAGCGTTGATCAATGGCAACATTGAATGCACCAGTTGCCACAGTCCCCACGTACAAGGCATCGACAGGATCGCCCAGAATTTTCTCGTGCGCGACAGTTCGAACGCGCAAATGTGCCTCGCCTGCCATGATCCGAACCGCGTGGTGCAGGGTCAGGTCAACCTGCTAGCGGGATTCACCGGAAGCATTCATCAGACTGCCACCAACCAGGTCTCGCCGGATGGACACATCGGCTCGTATCCCACGGTCGGGGTCAACGCGTGCACGTCCTGCCATATGTCGCACGATTCTACTGCGCCGGCACGCCTGCTGCGTCCGTCAACGCCATCCGCTCCCGGCACCGATGCCGTAACACAGGATTGCATCACCTGCCATAACGGCGGCACATTCTTGTCGCCCGTGCCCGCGAACATCATGGCTGAAGTGGCAAAAACGGGACATCCTATCCCCGCTGGAAACAACTTCCACGACGAAGCCGAAGCGGTTTTGTTGAATAACAATCGCCACGCCACCTGCGTCGATTGCCACAACGCGCACGCCTCGAATCAGACCACGCAATTCACTGCGCCGCCAACACTTCGTCCATCGCAGGCAGGAGTGACCGGCATCAGCGCCTTGGATGGCGTCACCGTGCTGACGCCGGCAATCAACCAGTATGAGAATTGTCTGCGCTGCCACGGCACCAGCACCGGCAAACAGCGCCTCATCATCTATGGCTACGCGCCGACGAGAGTTGTCTCCGCGACCGATCCCCTGAATGTCATTCCCGAGTTCGCGGCTGTGGCCACTTCGAGCCATCCCGTCACGCACGACCGGTCGAGTCCCCTGCCGCAGCCCAGCCTGCTCCTTAATCAGCTCAATCAGAATGGAATCGCTTCCGCGCGCTCCACTGGCCCGCGCGTCTTCTGTAGCGATTGCCACAACAGCGATGACAATCGCGAGTTTGGCGGCACCGGACCGAACGGCCCGCACGGCTCCGTGAACTCCCACATACTGGAGCGCAACTATCAGTTCAGCCAGGCCGCGACGCCCGGCGGACTCGTCACCAACTTATTCCCCAATCCCGATCTCACCGTCACCGGACCCTACGCCATGTGCGGCAAGTGTCACGACCTCAGCAACGTGATCGCCAATAACAGCTTCACGCAACACGGCCTGCACATCTCGCAATACGGATTCAGTTGTTCCACCTGTCACACCGCTCACGGCATGGGAGCGGTTTCTCCCAGCATCACGGGCGAGCGGCTGGTGAACTTCGACGCCAACGTGGTGGGAGAGAATAACGGCGCTCCAATCGCATACAACCGAAGCGCCAACACCTGCACGCTGATGTGCCACCAGGTCGCCCACAATGCGGATGGCACCGTCTCCGGAGTTTCTCAAAGACGTCCGATTGGGCACAAAGTCAGATAATCAGCTCGACTTCCGAAAATCGAAACTGGCAGGCTGCGGAAACAGTCTGATCTTGCTCATTAGCTACAGCCTTTCAAAACAGCGTTGCGGGATCAGTTTACGAGTTTCGTGATGCAGAAGAGCAGGGCAAGACATCCGTCGACGACTGCGACTGTGGATGCGAGCCAGACCAGGGCGAAGATACGCGCTTTCTGCGAGGGAGGTGTCGTGATACCGACTGTGCTGTGCAAGTAGCTGAGAGCGTCATTGACCAGGGACTGGGGGATGAAGCGCGCTAGGATTCCGATGGCGAGAAGCGAGATCAGGATGTGAAAACCGATGATGGCAATCATGGGGTTCGCTCGCGCGAACAGGGAAATCGTAGCATGGAGGGAGTGGGCGGAGATGTGATGGGCAAACACCTCGAGAGGAGGCTAGTTCTGGGGAAAAGACGGGCGGGCAGGAATGCCCGCCCCACACGAACGAAATCACTCGCAGGCGGCGGAGTCTTTGTGGTTGGGATCGGCGACTTGACGATATTGGTCTTCGGTTCCGACAAAAAAGCGGACGAATGGGGTCGAGGTGGGCTCATCGACCATGGTCTCGACCTGCCAGATCATGCCGCCTTTGCAGACTCCGGAGTTGGAGAGCGGGGTGCGCTGGTTTCCGGAATAGTAGTAGAAATCGTCTTTGCCGTGGCCGACCAGAGGGTCGGCCGAGGTCTGGAGCGTGCCTTGCGCGCTCAATTGGAGCAGAACACGGCCGTCTTCGCTGGGCAGCGGCGGGGCATTTTTCTGGCGAAAGTTGATGCGTGCCCATCCGGAGAATCCGGCGGGAATGAGGAAACGCTCGGGCTGACGACGATGAAAAACGAGATCGAAGGCGGTCGGGCCGACGACGATTGCGGCGAGGAAGAGTGGCAATCCGAGAACGAGAAAAATAACGTTGCGGCTTGTGGAATTGAGCATATCGGTCTAAGGCTTCATTTACGGTGTGGCGGGCAAAGGATGGGAATGACCTCGCGCTTGTTGCGGCGAAAGACGCGGAAATCGGCTTCGTCGGTGGTAAGAATGGTATGGCGCGGATAAAGTTCGCTCATACGGATGAGGCAAAGATCGGCCAGGTCTGGCTGGCGGTCGGCGTAGCGGCGCGCAAGTTGGTGAAGAGAGTCGATGTGTTTGTCGCAGTCGAACGCGAGGCTTACGACATGTTCCTGCAGCATCTCCATCACCGCTAGAGCGGATCGAAGATGGAATGCGGTCTCGGCCAGCACCGCTTCACAGGTAATGACCGGCCAAGCAATCCGTTCGCTGATCTCGTCAGCCCAGTCATGGTATTGGTCGTAGTCGCGAACCAAGGCTACCAGGAAACCTGTGTCGGCGATGGCGTTCATCCGCGCGAGAATCCTTTGCGGGTCGAGAGATCCCTGGGACCGCCCTTGATGATGCCGGAAAATTTACGCCAGGCCTGATTGCCAGCCGCCGCCCGATCTCTGGCCAGTGTCGTTTCGAGCGACTGACGCACGACGCTTGCGACCGGTAGTCCCGTGCTGCGAGCCTTCTTCCTAAGCTGCTCGAAAAGGTCTTCCGGCAGCCGAACGGTGAGTGTATTACTCATATGGCGGGATTGTAACACATCTTCGAACCGGGGGACTACCGCGTTCTAACTCCGGTTTCCGACTCTTTCGGCGTGCAGAGACTGCAGAGCTTGAACGCGAATTTCTCCGCGTTGCAGGGCGGAGATTCCTTCGGCGGCGGCGCGGGCCGCGGAGAGGGTCGTGATGGTCGTGATGCGGGCGGTAACGGCTGCGCGGCGGATGGCTTTCTCGTCGAAGTAAGGGTCGGGACCGTGCGGGGTGTTGACGATCAGCTGGATGCGATCGGCCTTGATGAGATCGACGGCGTTCGGGCGTCCTTCTTTGACTTTGTAGACGCGATCGACGGCGAGACCGGCCTCTTCGAGAATGTCGGCGGTGCCGTGGGTGGCGACCAGTTTGAATCCCATATCGACGAAGCGGCGGGCGACTTCGACGACGTGCGGCTTGTCGTGATCAGTAACGCTGATGAACAGCGTGCCTTGCGTCGGCAGTTTTTGTCCAGCGGCAATTTGCGCCTTGGCGAAGGCTTCGCCGAAATTGTCGGCGACGCCCATGACTTCTCCGGTGGAACGCATCTCGGGGCCGAGGACGGTGTCGACGCCGGGAAATTTCGACCAGGGGAAGACGGGCGACTTGACGAAGAAACAGCGTCCGGTATCGAGGTCGGTGCCGCGTTCGATATTTTCGGGCAGGAATTCGCGGAGCTTGCGGCCGGTCATCAAGCGGGCGGCGATTTTGGCCATGGGGATGCCGGTGGCTTTGGAGACGAAGGGGACGGTGCGCGAGGCGCGGGGATTGACTTCGAGGACGTAGACGGTGTCTTTGCCGTCGGCAGTAGTGCTGCGGAGCTCCGCTCCGGCTGAACGGGCAGGAATGCCCGTCCCCACACTGGAGCCCGTCTCTCCATTATTCTGCTGAGTCTCGATGTGGGTGCGCCGGGGGATGGCGAACTGGACGTTCATCAAGCCGATGACTTTCAGGGCGCGCGCCAGTTTGAAGGTGTAGTCGCGCATGCGCTTGAGCAGGGGTTCGGGGATGTCGACTGCGGGCAGCACGCAGGAAGAATCTCCGGAGTGAATGCCGGCCTCTTCGATGTGCTGCATGATGCCGCCGATCACGACGTCTTCTCCATCGGAGAGCGCGTCGACATCGACTTCGACAGCGTCTTCGAGAAATTTGTCGATGAGGACGGGACGATCCTGCGAGTATTCGACGGCCTGCTTCATGTACTGCTGAATCGTGTCTTCGTCGTAGGCAATCACCATGGCGCGCCCGCCGAGAACGTAGGAGGGACGGACGAGAACGGGGAAACCTATTTTATTGGCGGCTTCGACGGCCTCTTCGACCGAGGCGACCATGGCGCCGGGAGCCTGTGGGATGTCGAGTTCTTCGAGTAGCTTGCCGAAGCGCTTGCGATCCTCGGCAAGATCGATCGATTCGGGCGTGGTGCCGATGATGTTGACGCCCGCGGCTTTGAGTGGGAGCGAGAGATTGAGGGGAGTCTGTCCACCGAACTGGACGATCACGCCGACGGGTGCTCCGCCGGAAGCTTCGTGTTCGCAGATGGCGAAGACGTCTTCGAGGGTGAGGGGCTCGAAGTAGAGACGGTCGCTGGTGTCGTAGTCGGTCGAGACCGTCTCGGGATTGCAATTGATCATGATGGTTTCGTAGCCATCTTCGCGCAGGGCGTAGCTGGCGTGGCAGCAGCAGTAATCGAATTCAATTCCCTGCCCGATACGATTGGGACCGGATCCGAGGATGACGACTTTCTTTTTTGCGGTGGGCGCGGCTTCGTCTTCGTCTTCGTAGGTGGAATAAAGATAAGGTGTGAAGCTTTCGAATTCGGCCGCGCAGGTATCGACGCGCTTGTAGACAGGCTGCACGCCGTGCTTTTTGCGGAAGTGGCGAACTTTTTCCTGACCACCTTTACCGTCGAGTCGCCAGGTCCCGGCAAGGCGTCCATCGGAAAAGCCCATGCGTTTGGCTTCCCGCAGGATCTCGGTGGGGAGGGATTCCATCGGGTGCTTCTCCAACTCAAGTTGCATGTCGTTAATTTCTTTGAGCTGGTAGAGGAACCAGGGATCGATCGCGGTCATCTTCGCGATTTGCTTGATGGTGTGTCCCTGGCGCAGAGCGTAACGGACGTAGGTAAGACGTTCGGGATGCGGGGTGACAAGGCGCTGGGTGAGAATCTTGGGCTCGATTTTTTCCGAGCCGACGCGTTTGCCAGTATCGAGCGCGCGAACTGCTTTGAGCAAGGCTTCTTTGAAAGTGCGGCCGATGGCCATCACTTCGCCGACGGATTTCATTTGTGGTCCGAGGGATTCGTCGGCGCCGGGAAATTTTTCAAACTGCCACTTGGGAATTTTTACGACGACGTAGTCGAGCGTGGGCTCGAAGCAGGCGGGAGTTTTGCGGGTAATGTCGTTGGGAATTTCGTCGAGCGTGTAGCCTACGGCGAGTTTGGCGGCAATTTTGGCGATGGGGAATCCCGTGGCCTTGGAGGCGAGCGCGGAGGAACGCGAGACGCGCGGATTCATCTCGATCACGACCATGCGTCCGGTGGAAGGATTCACGCCGAATTGAATATTCGATCCGCCGGTTTCGACCCCGATTTCGCGCATGACGGCAATCGAGGCGTCGCGCATCATCTGGTATTCGCGGTCGGTGAGGGTTTGCGCGGGGGCGACGGTAATGGAGTCGCCGGTGTGCACGCCCATGGGATCGAAGTTTTCGATGGAGCAGATGATGATGACGTTGTCTTTGGTGTCGCGCATCACCTCGAGCTCGTACTCTTTCCATCCCAGGACGGATTCTTCGATGAGGCACTCGTGGACGGGGGAAAGATCGAGGCCGCGGGCGAGGACTTCCATGAGTTCTTCGCGGTTGTAGGCGATGCCGCCGCCGGTGCCGCCGAGGGTGAAGCTGGGGCGAATGATTACGGGGAAACCGATTTTTCCGGCGAACTCGATACCATCTTTGAGATTGTTGACGAGCGCCGACTTGGGTACGTCGAGGCCGATGCGCTGCATGGCATCTTTGAAAAAGAGACGGTCTTCGGCCTTCTTGATGGCGCTGATCTGGGCTCCGATGAGATGGACGTTGTACTTTTCGAGCACGCCGCTATCGGCGAGTTCGATGGCGAGGTTGAGCGCGGTTTGTCCGCCGACGGTGGGCAGGACGGCAAAGCCGGCGCTCGGCGCCATTTCTCGCTCGACGCGAATGATCTCTTCGAGATATTCGCGAGTGAGGGGCTCGATGTAGGTCCGGTCGGCCGACTCGGGATCGGTCATGATGGTGGCCGGATTCGAGTTGGCGAGCACGACTTCAAAGCCTTCGGCCTTGAGGGCCTTGCAGGCTTGGGTGCCGGAATAGTCGAATTCGGCGGATTGTCCGATGACGATGGGGCCGGAGCCCAAGATGAGGATTTTCGAGATGTCAGTTCTGCGTGGCATTATTGTGTCTTCTTTAGAGCGATAGCCCTTGCCATTAGTGAGGAAACGAAATTGGAAAAGCTAAGTTCCGGTACCGGCTCTGTGTACTGGCCCCTTACTCCATCAGCGCTGTTGGACATCAAGAAACATGTTGCGTCGTAAAGTCGCTCCCGAACGAGTTTGGTGAGAAGGATCTCATAGCGACGAGCGTAGGACGCAGCTTTGAATTCATTGAATACCTTGAAATGGGGCTCTTGCGCTTTGACAGGCCTAGTAGAACCAGGAGCGTCTTCAAGCAACATCACGTACCCTAACCAAGGACGGGCGGACGGCTTGAATGCACCCTCTCGATATGCGGCCCATAGATCTACGGCGCTGCCTAGAGCTTCTTCAGTTCGATTGTTGTAGTTGTTGCCGAACGAACCCACTTGCGATTTGAATTCAATTGCCGCAATCAGGCGTCCATCGACCACAACCAAAAGATCCCATTTCTTCTCGGGCCGGAACCAACCCGGAAGTTCGACGCACCGCTCACAGTAAATAACAGGCTTATCAACACCTGACTCTTCAAGCAGGTCCCGCACTAATGCCACGAATCCATCCATTTGGCTACCACCAGTGACTGCAGCTCTGGCGCCAGCGTCACGAATTCCGGATTTTGCGCCTTGCTTCTGAGCTTGTGTCTCCCGGCTAGACCAGAAACACGCGACCGCTTCTCTTAACTTCAACTCCAATTCGCTGTTCAATAGCCTATCCCTGCTCTATAACGAGGATTGGGTTCGAAAAAAGAGTAGACAATTCGCGTTGCAGTCGCGCAACTGCAAAATTGAAATAACTGCCGTCAACCTCAAAATTCACGCTGTTGCGACCGCATTTTGACGCGGCGAGAGCAGTTGTTCCTGTCCCCATAAACGGGTCCAACACCGTATCCCCAACGAAGCTAAACATCCGAATCAATCGCGTTATCAATTCCGGGGGATAAGGCGCTGGATGGTCCTTGGTCGATGCGCCCGTTACTCCCGACCAGATCTGTTGAAACCACTTCTTATGTTCTTCAGCCGATATGACACTCAAAACCCGTTCCGCTCCAGTCGGAGTCCGATAGCCACCCGGCTTTCGCTGCATCAGAATGAACTCGATGTCGTTTTTTATTACGGCATTAGGTTCATATGGCTTGCCCAGAAATCCGCCGCCGCCATTTTCAACTTCATGGGCAGCATTCGCTATCTTGTGCCAAATTATCGGGGCAAGATTGTCGAAGCCAATTTTCCGGCAGTGATCCTGGATGCTGGCGTGGAGGGGTACAACCGTATGTCGTCCGTCATTCTTACGGCGAGACAGGCAGACATCTCCTACAACACAAACTATTCTCCCGCCGGGGACCAACAGATCGAAACACTTTTGCCAAACGCGATCGAGTTCCTCGAGGAATTCGTCATACCCCGCGATGTGTCCCATTTGCCCAGGCGAGTCCCGATATTCTTTCAGGGTCCAGTAGGGCGGCGACGTAATCACGAGATGAACCCTGCCGACCAAACCGCTCTTCATTTCGCGAGCATCCCCTTTAACTAGAACGTGCCTTGAAGGGATATGTTCCACAGCTTCTCGAATGAGCTTAAGCAAGACGGGATCCTTTGCCACCCTTGGAATCGCAGTTTGAAGGTCTCCCAAGCCGCGCAACTCTTCGGGCAAAAACTCAGACAGGTCGGGGTTGTGCGGGTTATCGACCTTCGGCATCGCCTGTGTGGTCACCGCTTGCACTCCTCCATCATCTTTACAAAATCCTTAAATAAATAATGTGAATCGTGGGGCCCCGGGGCGGCTTCGGGGTGGTATTGGACGGTGAACAGTGGGAGGTTGCGGTGGCGCATGCCTTCTAAGGTCTGGTCATTCAGATCGATGTGGGTTAGTTCGACTTCGCTTTGTGGGAGCGAGTCGGGGTCGACGGCGAAGTTGTGATTGTGGGCGGTGATTTCGATCTTGCCGCTGTTTAACTGCTTTACGGGATGGTTTCCGCCGTGGTGTCCGAATTTAAGTTTGAAGGTTTTGCCGCCTAAGGCGATTCCGGTGAGTTGATGGCCTAGGCAGATACCAAAGATGGGCTGGCGTCCCATGAGGCGGCGAATGTTATCGACGGCGTAGGTGCAAGGTTCGGGATCACCGGGGCCGTTGGAAAGAAAGACTCCATCGGGCTTGAGGGCGAGCACGTCTTCGGCGGTGGTTTGCGCGGGGACGACGGTGACTTTGCAGCCTTCTCCGCGCAGTTTGCGAAGGATGTTTTGCTTGATGCCGAAGTCGTAGGCGACGACGTGGAAGCGGGCCGGTTCGTCTTTCACTCCGACAATTTCGTCGGGCAGGTGCGAACGCTCGCCACGCTCCCACACGTAGGTGTGGTTGGTGGAGACGACTTTCGCGAGATCCTGGCCGTCCATTTTTGGGATGGCTCGTGCTTTGGCGACAAGTTTGTCGGTGTCTTCTTCGAGGGTCGAGATGACGCCGCGCATCACGCCATAGGTGCGCAGATGGCGGACGAGGGCGCGGGTGTCGATGTCGGCGAGGACAGGAATCTTGAACTGTTCCATGAACTCGTCTGTGACCTGTTGCGAACGCCAGTTGGAGCTGACTTTGGAAAACTCGCGGACGATCAGTCCCTCGATGTAGGGACGCTGGGATTCGTTGTCTTCGGGGTTGGTGCCGTAGTTTCCGATTTCAGGGTTGGTCAGGACGACAATTTGTCCGGCGTAGGAGGGGTCGGTGAAAATTTCCTGGTAGCCGGTAATGGAAGTATTAAAAACGACTTCGCCGTAGCACTCGCCTTTCGCGCCGTAGCCTTTGCCTCGGAAGACTCTGCCGTCTTCGAGTGCAAGGATTGCTTGCATTGCAACTCCTGTGGAGTGGATTTTAAGGATTTTAGCAGGAGAGGCTGTGGATTGCGCGGAAAAAGCTGTCAGTTTTCAGTTGTCAGTCTTCAGTTGTCAGTAAAACCGAATGCTCTGCAGCATTTGTCTCGTTTCGCTGAGAACCCAGGACTGAGAACTGACGACTGACGACTGACAACTATCTCAGCCTTCCTAGCTTTTCCATGGGCCAGTATCCGAAGACGGCTTTGCCGTAGATGTAACGCTCGTTGACCGTGCCGAAGTCGCGGCTGTCGTTCGACATGGAACGATGGTCGCCGAGGACGAAGAAGCTGTTGGTGGGGACGACGATTTCTCCGTAGGAGCGGGCGTCGGCGTAATCGTTGGGAACGTAGTCTTCGTCGAGGGGCTCGCCGTTGACGTAAACCTGGCCATCGTCGATGCGGATACGGTCGCCGGCGATTCCGATGACGCGTTTGATGTAGCTCTTGGAGGTGTCGCGGGGATAGCGGAAGACGACGATGTCGCCGCGCTGGATGGGCTCCCAGCGATACACGAACTTGTTGACGAAGATGCGTTCCTGATCTTCGAGGCCGGGCATCATGCTGGTGCCTTCGACCTTTACTGGCTGGTAGAGAAAGATAATAATGAAGGCGGAGATGGCGAGCGAGACCAGGAGATCGCGCGCCCACACGGCAACGACGGGAAGCGGCCGCGGCGGAGTTTCATTGGACACCGCCGAATTTGGGGCCGCTAAAGACATCGGCGGCTGGGGGGGCTCCACCTCAGACATGGTAGCCATATCTTATACGCTGGCGAGGGAAAGGAGCGAGTCGGGTGAGGGCAGAGGTTTGAGGTGAGATTGAGGGGGTGAAAGTTCGGCCTTTTTCACTTCTGCAATCTGACTTTTAAATTCTCACCTCGTGGCTTTGAGCTCTCGGCTTGCCAAAGTGGGTGATTCCCCGTAAAACTAGAAGCCGTCTCATGAATGAGTTGCGAGGAGTAAGCAGCTGTCCCCTCAGGGGCTAAAGCCCTACTGATATTGCTCATGCTACGGCGCAGCTAAAGCTGCGCCCTTTCAAAGCTGGAGCAAGATCGTACTTTTCACAAGCTTGAAGCCGTGCCCTTTGAACGCCGATTCATGAAATGGAATCCAGACTTCCCATATGACCGATTACTCAATTTTTCCTAAGATCAACGCTATGTTGAATGGGCTCAGCGCGGTTTTGCTGGTGACGGGACGGGCGCTGATCGCGCGGCGCAAGATTGCGGCGCATCGGGCGGTGATGCTGACTGCGTTTGCGACCTCTTCCCTGTTTCTGGTTTGCTATTTGTATTATCACTGGCCGGGTCATGGGGGGATCATCTACTTTCGGGGAACGGGATGGATTCGATGGCTGTATTTCACGATCCTGACCACCCACACAATTCTCGCGATCGTGATTGTGCCGATGGTGTTGATTACGCTGACGCGCGGGTTGCGGGAGCAGTTTGAACGGCATCGGGCGATCGCGCGCTGGACGTTTCCGATATGGCTGTATGTTTCGGTGACGGGCGTGATCGTGTATCTGATGCTGTTTCAAATGGCGTGAGAGATTTTTTGCAGCAGGACGGAAATGGGGTAGCTCTGTCTTGCCCAATTTCGTCCGGCTGAGACGTGGCAAGCCGCTTCTCTAAGAAGAACGGGTGGATTCGTCACATATTCGAAGTGCAGCGGACACCGTCGGAGGACCCCCATTCTGGTATAGTGAGCGTCTTGACGGTCGGCGATTCGGAAGGGGTTGGCAATCATGAAAAGCGTAAATAAAGTCATTCTCATTGGAAATTTGGGGAAAGATCCGGAGATCAAGCACACTCCGCAAGGGACTCCTGTGGCAAAGATCACGCTGGCCACGAACGAACGGTTTAAAGGGAAAGACGGGCAATGGCAAGACCGCACGGAGTGGCACAACGTGGTGCTGTGGCAGCGGCTGGCGGAAATTGCCGGCGAATATCTGAAAAAAGGTGGCAAGGTTTATATCGAGGGACGTCTGCAGACGCGTTCGTGGGACGATAAGACGTCTGGCCAGAAAAAGTACATGACGGAAGTTGTGGCGAGCGATCTCGTGTTGCTGGGCGGACGCGGCGAGGGTGGCGGCGATTACGCGGGCGGCTCGCGCGGATCCTCAACTTCAGCGTCGTCGGGAGCGAACCACTTTGACCAGAGCGCGCCCGAGCCGGAGCATGCGCCGGCAGGTAGTTCTCCGATTACGGATGAAGATATTCCGTTTTAAGTGGCGAAAGTCCCTCAGGCGCTAAAGCGCCATGAATTGTGAGGGAGTTGCGGCACGACTAAAGTCGTGCCCTTCCCGAAAATCGTTCTGAGTATCGGGAAATAGAAGTTGCATGGCTTCTTTAGCTGACAAAACGTGTGTTCCGTGTCGCGGCGGAGTTCCTCCACTCAAAGGGAACGAGCTGAAAGACATTCATCAGCAACTCGCCGATCCGACGGCCTGGAGGATCGTGGATGGACATCATCTCGTCCGCGCTTTCAAGTTTCCGGATTTCAAGTCCGCGCTGGCCTTCGTCGATAAAGTCGGCGTGGTTGCCGAGCAACAAGGCCATCATCCGGACATTTTTTTGGCATGGGGCAAGGTTGAGATCACGACCTGGACGCACGCGGTGGACGGACTGACCGAGTCGGACTTCATTCTGGCGGCGAAGATCGACCGGCTGAGTTAGGTTCCGATGACGAAGTTGCGAGTATCTCGGACGAGCGAGAACGCCGTCACTCCACAACATCGTATGAACCGGCGTTTCGGCGCAGCGACAATCCCCACAGCGCTGCGGGAATCACCATCAACATGCCGGCGACGCTGGCGACATTTCGAGCGGCGTAGCCCCAGTCGACGAAGCGTCCGGCGAGGTAGGCTCCGGCGGCGATGGTGAACATGCAGAGGCCAAGATCAGCGGCGAAGACGCGGCCGCGGAATTTGTCGGCGCTCTGGATTTGCAAGAGCGTGGTGGAGAAGACCCAGACGATTGAGCTTCCGAAGTGCGCCAGCATGACGCACAGGCAGGCTTGCCAGAGATGGCCGGAAACTCCCAGCAGCGTGTAACCGGCCGCCGCGGCCAGATATCCCCAGAAGACGGCGTGTTCGAGGCGACGCTTCCAATGCCCGGCCCAGGGAGCAGTAAGCAACGGTCCCAAGAGCGCACCCAGGCCGCGAGCGCCGAGTAGCAAGCTCATCCCCAGAAATGCGCCGCGCTCGGGAGACATGCTGCGCCAGCGGATGGCGAATTCGTTCTGACCCATTACGGTGAACAGAACCCAGCCCGGACCGATGATGAGGTTGCCAAACTTCAGCAGGACGGTGGAACGCAGACGGGCGTGGGCACGAATGTAGCGGATGCCGTCTATGATGGGCGCGAAGTCGACCAACTCACGAGGTTGAAAGGCACGCCCAACTTCGACATGTGGCTCGGCGAAGTGCATCTTTCCAATCAGCGCCGCCGAGACGATGAATGAGAACGCGTTCAAGATGAATACGGCGTCTCGGCCGAAGAAGGCGGCTACGAATCCTCCCAGGGTCGCGCCTAGCATGAGATTAACCGACCAAGTCGTCGACGAAAGCGTATTGGCGATGACTACATCTTCGCGACAGACGATGTTGGGGATGACGGCATTGCGCGCCGGCTCGAAGAAGGCAACGAGCAGCGTTTCGGCCATCAACAGCGGATAGACGATCCAAACTTTGTCTCTGGAGCGGATAAAGAGCATGCCAAGGACGATCAACATACGTCCCAGGTCAGCGGCGATCATGACGTGCTTGCGGCGAAGCCGATCGTTGACTACTCCGGCGGTTGGTCCGATAAAAGTTTGCGGAAGAACTTGAAGGACGAGAGCTAGAGCGACGGATCCGGCGCGACCTGTGAGTTGTAAGAGCAGGTTGTAGATCGCCAGGGTGTAGAACCAGTCGCCGATCTCGCTGACAACCTGCGCACCCCAGAGCCGGCGGAAATTCCGATTGCTGCTGAGGAGGCGCGCGTACGCGGCAAACGAGATCGACCTAATTTCGAGTTCGGGAACGGGTTCCATGTTAAGGATCGAGGAGAATTTCCCAGCATACTGGATCGGGCTCGGATCCCGCTTTTGTGGCCAAAAGGTCAATTCAGGGTGGGATTGTGCCAGAGTGTGCAAACTCCTGCACACCTGAAACGGGTCAACCTCTGGAAAACTCCGACCGGCCGCGCGTTTGGGGTATGAAACACCCAAGAAAAACCATTCTGTGAATTGACTGTGAAAGGCTTCGAATTGGACAACGGCTTGCGACCAGTCAGATGGAAAGGAGTACAACCGTGCGAAGTTTGTGCCCTGCTCTAGTGGTCGTGATGGTCCTGGTCGGACAATCCTTTGCACAACCGGCCGCAGTCACGTCGTCGTTGTTTCCCGAACCCGGTGTTCTTGCGCTATTGGGAGGCGGTTTGGTTGGATTGGCCGCTGTGATTCGAAACCGCTTTACGCGTTAAATCTTCGGTATCTTTTCGTTAACCTTTTTATTTTGTTGCCGAGAGCCCCCTCGGCACTCCCTGTCCTTGTCGTTCATAATTTGTGAGATCAGTTATAGGTGTCGAATATCGGAAATTGCCAATCCGACATTTCGCCAACGACCGCGCAATCGCCCAGCATGGCCCGAATGGTTTCTATTGATTGGAGACCGGGACGTCCATATAAATCTCCTGCCCCGGTTCGAGGCGCAAGGGAGTATCAAATGGCCGGTGGGTATTCGAATGCGAGGACACACCTGTTACCAGCAAAATTAGATCTTTCCCCGGCGGCAAAGGAACGCGAAACGACCCGTCAGCCGAGACTTCACGGCGATTTCCATCTTCATCAATGAAAACCAAGAGGGCTTTTGTCGCAGCGCCGCTGTCAGCGTCTACGACCTGTCCAACGACCACACCGACTTTACTGCCCAATGTCACTTTAACCGTTGCTGAGTTGTGAGCTTTGGTGAGAACAACCTTTGGCATTTCGAGCTTTGAATCCGCGTAGAAGCTCTTAGACGGGTCGGGGTAGCCATCCTCACCTTTTTGCGAATAGAGTTTATAGGCTCCCAGTTGGAAGCCTCCGCGAAAATCGAAGTCTCCATTCTTGTCCGTCTTGACCGATCGGGGATTGATACCGTTGAAAGTGAGGAACTGTGGAACGGCATAAACCGTAGCATCTACGACAGGGCTTCCGCTTGGGTCCGTGACGGTACCTTTGATTTTCCCGTCTAGGTGATTCTTTGTCTGGGAGTTGGCAAAAACACTTGCCGCAATCAAGGCCATAGCGAGGAAATGCTTCATAGGGCACCTGAGAGCCCAATTATAGATCGGGATGATCTCCAGCCTCAATGAGCTATGTCCGCATGTATCCCAGCGAAGTACAATGCTAATCGGAGTCTTTTTTCTGCAAGTTCAGAAACCAGGGCGATAGCATTTCGAGGTTCCCTCAGGGGCTAAAGCCCTATCACTTTTGCTGATCTTACGGCGCCGCTGAAGCTGCGCCCTTTCAAAACGCCGCGGTACTTCAAAACGCCAATTACTTCTTATTTTTTTCTGCCTTCTTGGCGTTCGCGATCAGGTCCAAGAAATATTGGTGGATGCGCGGGTCGTCGCTGAGTTCGGGATGGAAGGTCGCCGCCACTGTGTTGCCTTTTCTGACGAGGACGGGATCATTGCCTTCGGTGGCGATGACTTCGACCCCTTCACCGGTGCGTTCGATCTTCGGGGCGCGGATGAAAACCATTTCGATGGGATCGTTGAGAAACTGGCCCTCGCGGATGGAGCTATCGATCTGGCGTCCGTAGGCGTTGCGGCGTACGGTGATATCGAGAGCGCCGAGTCCGGCTTGCTTGGGATTTTCGACGTCGGTGGCGAGCAGGATGCATCCGGCGCACGTACCGAAGGTCGGCTTGGCGAGGACGAAGTCTTTGAGCTTGGCGAAGCCGTCTTCACCCAACAGCTTCAAAAAAGTGCCGGATTCGCCGCCGGGAATGACTAGTCCATCGAGATCGTTCAATTGCTCGGGTTTCTTGACGAGGACGACTTCCGCGCCAAGTTCTTGGAGACGACGGCGGTGAGCATCGAAATCGCCTTGCAGGGCCAGGACACCGATTTTCATTTTGCGAAAAGACTTCAAGCCCTCCGACCTGGAACGTCATTGAAACGGCGTTGCCGAATTGCACCTATTTAAGCTTCGGCATGTGATTCTTATGTTAACGGAAATCCTATGCCGTTGTTGAAATGGCGCGCACCAGGCGGCGAACTTCTTCTTCCTCGACTACCGCACGTTGATATTCCTGACCGGACAACATTCCCATGCGGATCTTTTCGTTCCGATAAAGCATGGCGCTGGTCTCGATGTGTCGCGCACTGGCGTGAAGCTCGCGCACTCCGCTCTGCGAAATGAATTCTCGTACATTGTCGGAGCGAATACCCGAGCCGGCCATCAGAGCGATTCGGTTTGACGCGATCTCACGCAGTCGCCTGACGACCGGAATGGCCTCATGCACCTTCTGTGCTCCTCCTGAGGTAAGAACGCGATCAAAGCCCAAAGTAATAATATCTACCAATGATTGTGGCAGATCGCGGGACATGTCAAAGGCGCGGTGGAAGGTCGCTTTTAGGGGACGAGCAAGGTACAGCAGTTCGCGACATCGGGTGGCGTCTACGGTTGCGTCGTGATTAAGGATGCCGAAGGCGATGCCGTCGGCGCGGAGTTGCTTGGCCATGGCAATGTCGCGCTGCATCGCGGCGAACTCGTCAGCAGAGTAGCAGAAGTCTCCGCCACGAGGGCGGATCATCACGTAGAGATCAATTTTGACGAGGCTCCGGACTGTGGCGATCATGCCCGCACTGGGGGTTGTTCCTCCATCGAAAAGAGAGGCGCATAATTCGAGGCGGTGCGCGCCTCCGCGCTGGGCAGAGAGCGCGGATTGGGGTGAATCTACGCAAATCTCAAGGCTGATGGAAGGAATCATCCGGAGTTTTTATCTGCAGTGCAAAACCGTGCCGGCAGTGATAGCTTTTCGGCAGCTTGAAGGCCAGGAGATTGTCGGACTGACTCCATTCGAGTTTCTCGGTCGAACCCAGCAGATTTGCGGCAATAATGCGATAGCCGATGCCCCGGAACCCCAGGGCTTGGATTGATGCGGTTCCGTCTGCGGGGCAGGCCAGGCTAATCGCGTACACATAGGGACCTTTGGCGGTATAGCGGAAATCGGCGGTGGTGTAGGGTTTGGTGTCGGCGTCATGGCCGAATCCTGTTTGAATCTGCGTTGGACCCTCGCCGAAGATCTTCCAGGGATGGGTTCCATAAATGGCCTCGCCGTTCTTGCCCAGCCAGGCGCCGATTTCGAGCAGAGTGGCTCGCACGTCGTCGGGAATGGTGCCGTCGGGTCGCGGACCTAAGTTCAGAAGCAGATTGCCGTTCTTGCTGACGATGTCCACTAACTGATGAATCAGAGAATCAGCCGACTTTAATTGGTCGTGCTCCATGTATCCCCATGACAGGTTGCTGATGGGGGTATCGGTCTGCCAGTGCGAGGCCATGATGCCGGGAAGCATTGCGCGTTCGTAATCGCGGGAGCCCGAACCTTCGGGCATCGAATAATCTTTGAAATTGATGACAGCGGGAAAGTTGTTGCCGGCGGCATAGTTGTAATAGAACGCGGCAAACTCGGCGACGCTGCGGCGGTAGGCGGGATGGCCAATACCACCATCGAAATAGAAGACCTCGGGCTTGTAGTTTTCCGCGAGTTCAACCGCGCGAGCGAGCCAGTCGCGCGTCCAGGCTTCACTCACCCAGTCCCACTCGTTGTAGGCGATGAAATGCGGATCGTTCAGCCAGGTATGGGCGGGTCCGTATAACGACGCGTATTGGGGGTCGTTCACGTCGGAACGAATGGAGCGGCCGTTATCGTAATAATAGTTGTGCTCGGCGCGATGTGAGGACAGACCAAAATGCAACCCTGCGGCGCGGACGGCGGTTGCAAGCTCGCCAACGATATCGCGATGCGGGCCCATTTTCATCGCCGTCCAATCGGAGAGGGCGGAGTCATACATGGAGAAACCATCGTGGTGCTCGGCAACTGGGATTACGAATTTCGCGCCAGCGCGCTTGAACAGATCAACCCAGTCTGCCGGATCCCATCTTTCGGCGCGGAATTTTGGGATGAAATCTTTATAGCCCAGATTTTCCAGTGAGCCATAGCGCTTCTTGAAGTCTGCGTAGGCGGGGTCTCCAGACCGGTACATATTGCGGGGATACCATTCGTTGACGGCGCCAGGAACCGCGTAAACGCCCCAGGTGATGAAGATTCCGAACTTGGCGTCTTTGTACCACTGTGGGATTTCGAGGTTGCGGAGCGTTTCCCAGTCGGGGCGGTAAGGCCCCTCGTGCGACTGGCGCTCGGCTTCAGCGATGAGTGAATCGCGCTTCGCGTCGAACTTCGCGACCGAGACCTGCCATTCGCGGTCGACTTCCTCGGCCGACTTGATTCCGTGCGTGGGCGTGAGTGGGTCCGCAGGTTTGCGGTTGATCTGGGCGAGCCCTTTGAGGAGTATCGCGCCAAGAACGACCACCGCAAATAAAACTGAAGAAAGCTTCGTCTTCGATCTCATCGCGCCTCGCGCATCATAACAGACGATCGGGACGGCTATCTCTTGTCTCGCTTGCGACTATGGCAAGGGCAACGGGATCGTCTGCCCTGCGTTCCTCGAGATATGCGAGCTAAACTGCCCTCCATAAATTTCGGCGCCGGTGCTCTTCAGACAAGTGATTGGAATCACGGCTGTGGAGACCGAAGCGGACGCCGGCGTAGTCAAGATGAGCGGCGCCGGCGACAGCGTCTCGCGAAATTCTGCATTGAGCGGCTTAAAGGAGTTAAATTCCTGCTACGCGAACAACCTCTTCGGGTGGGCCAAAACCGCGGCCGTGGGCTTGGTGAGAGACGACGTACATCTTCAGATCGTTCCCGCACCATCGACTGGGAACGGGTGGTTTGCCGCAAGAACAAAACAAGGTCCATTCTTCTGGGAAGCTCGGCGCGAGAGGAAGAAGATAAGAGCCATTTCGATAGGGACTGAAGCCGACCAAATAACGAGTCCGGCACTTCGGACACTCGACGCAATGGCGAAAACGTGGCGTCATGGTAAGAACAGACTCACAACCCCATCTCAGCGAGAAATCAAGGCGGAAAGCTCCCCGCCGTTTCTCGTATTCTTAGTACAGACACATGAATGACACTACCAAAATGAGTCGAAGAATAATGGACAGTTCCGGACATCGCTGTCTACATGAGCTCCGGGTCTGGCGCTGCAGGCCATCGAGTTACGTGGTCGAACAGTCGCCCGGCTGGCCGAAATTGAGTCAAAGCGCAGGAGTGGAATGCTAAAAATACAAGAGACGAGGAGGCCAGCATGATGAAAAAGTTCAACACTGTTGACGATTACTTGTCGGGGCTGTCGAAAAACACACGGGCGAGCTTGGAGAAGTTTAGAGAGACAATACGCGAAGCCTCGCCGCGAGAAGCGGAAGAAGTGATTCACTACAATATGCCCGCACTGCGGTGGAACGGGATCTTGGTACGGTATGCCGCTTTTAAGAGCCACATCGGCTTTTATCCGCGAGCTTCGGCGATTATCGCGTTCAAGGAGGAATTGAGGAACTATAGAACGTCAAAGGGCGCCATCCAGTTTCCGGTCGACAGAGCGATTCCCACAAGTCTCGTCAAAAGGATCGTCAGGTTCAGAGTCAAAGAGAATCAACGACGGGTAGAAAGAAAATCATAGTTTTCTGGAACGCGCACGACACTGGGCCAGGATGACATGCTGCCGCGTCACTCAAGACGGTCGACCTCATGGTCGTTCGAGCGAAGTCCGAAAACGTCCAGGTTGTCGTGCTGGGAGGGCTATTATGAACCTCAGACCAGATGGAGCTTGATTGGCAGGTATGTTCGCGAGCTCGATTGACGCGCGACGCTCGCTTCGACGGCAAGTTTTTTATTGCTGTACTCACGAGCGGCGTCTATTGCCGCTCGATTTGTCCGGCGCCGCCGGCAAAAGAAAAAAATATCCGATACTTTTCCACCGCCGCTGCAGCGTCAGAAGCGGGTTTTCGTCCTTGTCTGCGTTGCAGGCCAGAATGCTCACCCGGAACTCCCGCCTGGTTGGGGACGCCAAATACGGTTTCGCGCGCTTTGCGCTTGATTAGTGAGAGCGGCCTCGATGAAGGCGGAGTGGAAACACTCGCGGAACACCTTGGCGTTGGCTCACGCCACCTTCGTCGCCTGTTTCTCCAGCACCTGGGCGCAACACCAAGTGCTGTCGCGAAGACGCGCCAATTGCATTTTGCGAAGAAGCTCATCGACGAGACGAATTTGCATATGAGTGACGTTGCGATGGCATCCGGTTTCGGGTCTGTTCGAAGATTCAACGCCGGCATCCGTAAGATCTATCATCGAACCCCAACTCAAATCCGGCATCTAGCCAGGCAAAAGATCGGGCAGCCGGAAAATCACTACATTTTCCGGCTTCGTTTTCGCCCTCCCTACGACTGGAACGGCATGCTGGCGTTTCTGGCCCCGAGAGCCACGCCCGGCGTGGAAGCAGTGGTCGATGGCATTTACCGGCGCACAATTTCTTTGGACGGCAATCATGGCTGCTTTGAGGTTTCACATGACGAGAAGAATCACGTGCTTGTGGTGCGCCTGCAATTTGGTGATCCACGCTCGCTTTTCTTCATCACTGAGCGAATCCGCGCCATGTTCGATTTGAATGCAGATTGGGCGGCCATCGTACAAAGCCTTCGAAGTGATCCAGCACTTGCGACACCCGTCGAGCGCAGTCCTGGGCTCCGTGTGCCGGGCTGCTGGAATGGTTTCGAACTGGCGATACGCGCGATTCTTGGTCAACAGATCACCGTGAAAGGCGCGACCGCGATATCGGGCCGGATCGCGCGCACTCTTGGCAAACCGTTTCCCTCAGGTAATGGCCTTACTCATGTGTTCCCTACGCCCGCTGTTCTCGCCGAAACCAGGCTCTACAAGTTGGGGTTGACTGGGGCTAGAGCCGATACCATCCGCGCTCTCGCGCGCGCGGTATGCGATGAGCAGATCAGATTTGACCGAGTCACGGACTCCAACGCTTTATTAGGTCGATTGCTCGAAATTCCAGGCATAGGGCACTGGACGGCCCAGTACATCGCCATGCGAGCACTGGGGGAACCAGATGCCTTCCCTTCGAGCGATCTCGGCCTATTGCGTGCCATGGGTGTCAAAAGTTCTCGCGAATTGGAGGAGCGGTCCAAAGCGTGGAGACCGTGGCGCGCGTACGCAGCGATGTATCTCTGGAGATTCGGGGACCAGCCTGCGGAACATGCAAATCGACCTGACTCTAATAGAAAGAACCTGCCGGATGCTTGTGCACTGACCTCAAACGGAATTTGCTAGGATGCCACCTCGAAACGCCGCTTCGCAAAGAATCAATGCACCGTCAAATCCCGCCAGTAAGCGTCGCCTGCTTCGTAATGAGAAATCAGCACGCGCTGGTAGAGCCGCAAAATCACCTCTTGGTTCTTAAAGTCGGATAGATTAATGTTGATATCTTCCCAATGACGCGAGTCGGATTGGCTCGATTCATGAATCCCGTTAATCAGTTTGTCGAACACTCTCTTGTCATTGACATAGACCTGCAGTTGCCACGCGCGTCCTACGTCAACCCCGGCCTTGAACTGCAAAGATGGGGCGGACCCCAAGTCGACGGTCCGCTTCAGGACTGTTCCGCGGACCTCATCCCGGGGATACGTTGCTAGTACCACACCATCGAGGTAAGTGATACCTCGGATTCCCGGCATGCCGCCGCCCGCGCCTCCGAACCCGGCTCGCTCCATCGTCCAGTCCCGGTTCCAGTACTGCATGAGGTCCGCCAATTTGAACAGCTCTGCGGGTTGGGTGACCGGATCCTCAATGGGAATTCGAATCGAGTTTCCTTCCTGGCTCGCGCCATGAGACTCGAGCATTGCCTCCCCGACCCGCACCGTGCGTGCTGCCAGCTCCGAAATGCTCTCGTCCACTGGCGGCGTGAGTTGTAGCGGGCCCATTTCCTTCCCCTGGATCCGATCGCGGAGTTCAGCGACTGGCCCGGAGGGCAGGGCTTTCATGCCATGCATGGCCGCCACCACGGATTCTGAGTTCGCCGAGTTGCAGTCGGTATCCGCGAAGTCGGCAGCGTGAACCGCGAGTTGTAGAGTCTTGCTGAAGTCGCCGTCCCCAAACCAGACGCTGGTCGCGACGATGCCGCCGTTCACCACCGCGTTGTTGGTAGCGGGATACTCGATTCCCCAGCGCTCATCGACCGCGCGGAAGATCTGCTCCGCGGTGCGACCCGACTCCGCCATGGAAATGACCATGTCCAGACACTGACGATAAGGCGAATCCGGATGAATCAGGCTAGCGGCCTTGCGAACGATGGAGTGGGTATCTTTTTCCACGAACGCGAGGCTCACCATTCCGGAGATGAAGACCGCGCCGTCCGTACCCTCCGCGTAGCCATTGATGTGACCCAGATTTCGCGCCAGTGCTGCCGCTACGTTTGGCATGCCCGGCGCGAGCGCGCCATACACATCGCTGCTGAACTGTGGCCCGATCGTCCACCATAGCTTGTTGTATCTAGGGTGACCCGTATCGGGAGCTTTGACTCCTCGCTTCAACAGGATGAGTGCCTGTTCGCTCGATCCCCACGATCCAGCGTTGTTCGCAAGCCATTGTTGTCCGAGTTGCTCAACCGTAAGGCCGATGCCGTATTTCTCGAAGGCACGGACCGCTACCATCTCATAGTAGTAGTCATCATCGACAGGCGCGTATCCAGGCAAACGGGTCATGGGAGTTAGAGGCAAAGTCGAAGCCGGCTGATGTTCGAATCGGACTCCCGTCATCTGGGCGATCATCTGCGCAGTCCAAATAGCCTGAACCCGATCAAGATATTCCTCCCGCGACAAGCGAAGCATCCTCACCGAATCCTGTGCGGACTCTGCACGCGGTGCTGGCCCCGAGTACGCCACACCGATGAAGAAAACGAATATACACAGCAGGAAGGTTGTATGCGCTCTCATCTTCTGACCTCGCGTTGTTGCACTTCAAATTAGCGACAGCAAAAAGCAACCAAACTAAGCTGAACTTTGTTGACGAGCGTCCCTTACCAGGATTGCACCGGTCAGTAAAAGATCGCGCGTGTTCCCACTGGAGTCAATTCTTACTCGGGGTTGGCCCACAAATTCGCTACGCGCAGGCTGACAGTCGTCAAGGCAACCGTAGGCGAAATAACTCAAGAGTGGGTGTTTTCGGACACCTGAGTTTCGCCAGAGGCGGGCGCAAGGCCCAGAGCAAAATCACCGTCAGCGCACAAACACCTCTGAACGCCGAGGTTTTTGTAGTGTAATCCCGTCCGACAAATGTGCGAATGTCTTACGGCCAGAGCTTTGCGGGTGGGTCTGAAACGGGCTCCAACGCAGCGACCTGCCTTCTCCATAAATCTTCCTGGAGTAGACGCTAAACTTTCTCTTTTTTTGTGGCACGCTTTACTGACCGGCGGGATCGCATGCAAATCGAAAGAGAATCGCAGTCGAGAACCTTTCGGAATGGGAACTGGCGCTGGAGCAATACCTCAATGCGGCGGCGGTTAATACCACACATCTCGAGCTGCATTACACGCGTGTGGCGAATCTGTTGAACCGCACAGGGCGGCAGGCAGCGGCAGAGTTGGCCCTGGGCGACGCTTACGCCGCGGAACACAAATGGAGCGATGCGGCATTTCATTACTCAGAGGCCATGACCGTAAATCCCGGTGTTGCTGAATTCCATTTCCGGTTAGCTGCCGACCTCCACAATTTTGGTCGCGAGAAAGAAGCACGACCTGAATTGGCCAGAGCAAACCAGCTGGACCCTCGACTTGCGGAAAAAGAATAGAAACGGTCCGCCAGCCCCAATTAACTTGTCCGCGCTGCCAATCCGGCATAGACGCTTGGGTGAGCAGCAGCCAGTGCAATGTTCACAACCCAGTAAGATCCTCTACCCGTTCAAGACCATTGCGACGACTTGTTCTAGAAGCGGCAGAGTGTCAGGCGCGCGCACACAGCGAAACAACCAATTTATGAATCTCGCCCAAATAGCTCCCCGATTCTTTGACAAAATCTTCCCAGCTCATATCGGCGGACCTGGGGCAATGTTCCAGGAGCAGGCTCCACTCAGCAGCGCATGATTCCAGCGGACTCGGTGTCTCCGCATATCCTAGTCCGAGATCAGAGGCTCGGCACAACCTATCTGATAGCGAAACGATGGCCACCAGTGCCGGATTATGAGTTGCCGCGGCAGGATCATGGTGACAAAGAATCACTTCCAAGAGAGTGTCGTCAAGGTGCCAGTGATGCGCGAGAATCTCTCCCGTCTGGCAATGAGTGAATCCCAGGTCTGAATACTCGATTTTTCCCGCGAAAACCCCGTCCCGTTTCGACTTTTGCATCGTGGCTTCCGTCTCTTGCGGCAGGACGATGAGATTCACGATGTAGCCGATGTCGTGCAGCAAACCCGCAAGGTAGGCCTTGTCGGGATCACCAAAGCCTACTGCGCGCGCCAGTTTGCGGGCGACGATCGCGCTGGCGAGCGAATGTTGCCAAAAAACTAGAGGATCCAGGGTACCCTTGGAAGCCGGGACGATCCGCATCATGGAGCACGATAAGGCGATGTCACGGATTCGAGCCGTGCCCAGCGTACACACCGCGTCGCGCAGGGAATGTGTGGTGGGTGAACAACTGAAGAGAGCTGAGTTTGCCATCCGAAGACACTGCACCGCCAAAGCCTCATCGCGACCGACGATCTCAGCGACTCTGAAAAGATTTACGGCATCAACTGACTGATCGAGTTCGTTGAGCAAAGACTGCAACACTGAAGGGATGCTGGGAATCGAAGCAAGCAGACCATCCCTTCCGCTGAGGACGCGTTGCAGAGCAAGGTTTGATGCCGCTGCCTCGCTGAAGTGATGCCCCCCACAGTTTGACTCAGTTAACGAGTCTCCGTGAGACTGTAGACTCTCCGGCTTTTTCAGTGTGTCATTCATCTCAACGAGGAAATCCCTTCGAGCCTCAACTGGAATGTGGCGGCTTCTATGATCTATCGGCACAATCGCCTACGAAACTTAACAAACCTGGAAAACAAACGACTCTTAGATTTTTAAACTGACCCACCATATCAAGAATACAAAGGAACATACTGCCCTCGCAGCAGTCGGCATCCACCATGTTGTTCAGTGCTCGCCGAACCGTGACTTGTTTGTCTGAAGGAATATAGCGCTTATATAAAGTTTTTCTTCGCGCAGAAACGTTCGGCGTATTCTGGCGAGTAGATTTAAGGACCGAATACTGCATTGGAGAGTTACTAACCAAGGTTCTTACTTTTTCCGAAAGCCGTCAACATATCGTTAGGTGCCATCACACGGTAACTTATGTTCGGCCATCAGATTGATCGACTGGCCTATGCGCTCTTCATTTCTCGCCGTTTCGCGCTTATCTCGAAAAGAAGATAAAAGCCTGCCCGTGCCGCTCACATGCTTGGGAATGCGACCGACATGAAACTCGAGTTAGAAGTGGGCCCAGCCTGTTCTCTGGTTCAGGCATCACCAACTTTACTCGGTGCTCACAGCCGACACTGCCAAGGAATCACGAATACCAATTCCAACCCTGCCTGCCAGAATCACACGATCACGACCTTCCGCTTTGGCGCAATAGAGTGCGGCATCTGCCCTCATGATGATTTCCCTGACAGATAAGCCATCCGTCGGAAATCCGGCGATTCCTGCGGATACGGTGATGGTTCCCACGGATTTGCCTTGGTGCAGAACCTTGAGTTCCCTCAGTTGACGGCGCAGCTTTTCAGCTCTTATTTGGGTCCCCTTCGGGTCAGCACCGGGCAGAATCAGAATGAACTCTTCCCCACCATACCTACATGGGATGTCCTCGACGCGAGAGTTCCTTGACAACAGCGCGCCAACTTCGCGGAGTACGGCATCGCCCGCGTCGTGGCCAAACGTGTCATTGAATTGCTTGAAATGGTCCAGATCAAACATGACGACGCCCACCGGTTGCTCTGTTCTACCCGCGCGTCGAATCTCGCGCTCGAAGTTCTCTTCCAGATACCGACGATTGTAGAGGCCTGTCAAAGCGTCCCTGGTGGACTGGATTCGCAAGGCTTCCTGTAGTTTGAGGTTGACGATCGAGAGTCCGACTTGTTCAGCAAAGGTTCCGGAGAGCGATACGTCGGCCTCAGAAGGTGTACAGCTCGCCGTCTTTGTCTGGAAATGAAGAATTCCTAGAGCTCTGCCTTGGGCCATGATCGGAATACAAAAATAGGAACAGGCCACTGCGCTTGCATGTGCACACTGGGCGGTAGGGTTCCCGGCTTCCACGATGTGACGGTTGCCAGTTCTTAGGGCCCAACACTCCTCCATCTCAAATGACGTCTCGCGCAACTCGCAATCCGACCAACTGCCTGCAACTTCCAGACGATTTCGGTTAGTGCTCAGAAGCACCAGAGCTCCGCGAAATTCCGGGAAGAGCTTCGGAGCCCAGCCGGTCACGATTGAAAATGCCTCTTGGAGGTTACTCGAGCTTTGCAATAACTTTCCCATTTCAGACAGAAGAGCGGTGCGGGCGGAAAGCTCCTTTAGCTCGCGGAGTGTCAGAGCGTTTCGTTCATTAAGTTCTCTCTGAGCACTTGCCCGCTCCTGCATCTCTTCTTCGAGTCGACGACTCGCAGCCAATACCTGAGCAGTTCGCTGTTTGACCTGCTCTTCTAGAATTTGCGAATGGCGTTTCTTCTCGTCAATATCGGTGCAGGTGCCGAACCATTTTTCGATGTTTCCGGCTGCGTTGGTCATGGGCAGTGCTCGATTTAGATGCCAACGGTAGGTTTCGTCTGACGCTCGCCGGAAGCGGCACTCGATTTCGTAGGTTTCCCCCGTTTGTACTGCTTGCTGCCACTTTTGCAAAACCAACGGGAGGTCTTCTGAGTGGATCACCAGTTGCCACGATGCATCATCGACTTGACCAGCATCGATGCCGGTATAGTCGTACCATCGCTGGTTGAAATAGTCCGTGTGGCCGTTCGCATCGGTCGTCCAGACAATTTGGGGAATTGTTTCCGCCAGGCAACGGGAATAGGCCTCTCTTTCGTTTGCCAGCGCGAGGACAGCCTTTTGAGCAGCCAGCAACCGGTCCAGAAAAGCTGTCGCGATGGCAAGAGCCAGAACGAGAAAACTTGTGACGCTGATTGCCACCACGCCCAGGGACGAAATACTCACGGCATGCGACAGGTCAGGAGCCTTGTCTGTGGCATAAAATCTGGCTGCTCCCATGCCGGTATAGTGCATGATCGGAATTGCACTCCCCATCAGAAGGGCGCTGATAATCTTCCTCCTGCTGGTCCTCTTTTCATCCCGGACTCGGAAGGTAAGGATCAGAGCGACAAGAGAAATCACTACAGCCAGGAGAACCGAACATGCTACCAGCCGCCAGTCGTAGGCGATCTTCGCCGGCACTCGCATCGCTTCCATTCCGATGTAGTGCATAGCGGTTATACCTGACCCCATGAAGAGACTGCCGATGAGTTCTTCTACCAATCCCATTCGGGATCGGCTCACAATGAACAAGGCGATCGCGGACGCCAGGATCGCCGCAAGCAAGGACAACAGCACGGTTGGAAAATCGTAAAGCACCGGCATGTCCATGTGAAAAGCGAGCATCCCGATGTAGTGCATTGCCCAAATGCCTGAACCCATCGCTACTGCACCACCAACGAGCCAGTATGCCCGGGCACGTCGGTGCGTCGCGGTAATACGGCCAGCTATGTCGAGTGCTGCATACGATGCGGCTATGGCCAGAAAGATCGAAAGCGCAACGAGCCGCCAATCATAGGTTCCGCTCATCGGCATGGGGTGGGAGGGCATGATTTAGTCTGACCTGGGGCTTCACTCAAGCCTTATATCGGCATTTGCTTGGCATTACTGCACTCGTGGCGAGTCACCTTCGAAATCACTCAAGCAACTGGTCCAAGTTCTTCCCCCGGCTCCAGGCTCGCTGCCCGTTATTGCCTTGAAGATTGAGCAAAGCTCCTACAGAGTGAGACACAAATTAGAACATCACCTCGGATACAAAGAGACGCTGGCACGTTGAATGCCAGAGGAAGCCGAGTGGTTTTGTTGGGGCTACGAATGAAATGAAGATGCGGACGCGAAGCGAGTCTAGAGAGCATCGCCGTCGAGGCGGTTCTGGATTTTACGGTACAAATGCTGCGAACTCCGGCGCGCCTCTGGGAGGAATCGACCTTGGATCAGAAACAACGACTACAGAGTTGTATTTTTCTTCCGAAGGCCCGAGGTTCTCAATCGAAACGTCCCGCCTGCGCGGCTAATACCTCGCTCTTCAACTGTCAAAGGGTCAGGACGTTAACGATGGGAAGGCCCATTCTTAGAGCATAAGCTCCAAATTCTTCTGTAAGGTCGTCCTCGCCACCAGATTTTCCTTCCCAGACCAATGCCGCAACCACAGGAACCTGTCGCTTCTCGCCAAGTGACAAAGCCTCATTTACAATTGCGTGGTTTGCTTCGACGTAGGCTTTGTCGTCTGAACTCGGCTGAATAACCAATAAATCTCCGCCTGCTTCAACCTCATTGACGACTTCATCAAATATGAAACCCCAGTCTCCCGGCCGGTCGATGACCGATGTCCTCCGGAATCTATCACGGTGAAAAGGCAATACAATGCGGCGCCTTAGACCCAAATCGCCCGCTTCTAACAGCGCAAGCAGATCCGCGCCGCAAGCCGCAGAACTCACCAGCATTTCGGCACGCCGAGTCTGCAACATTACGCCAATCCTCTTTCGCAAACTTTTGAGCCCTTTATCAGTAGATGGGAACCGATGTTCCTTCGCGTAAGGATTATCGACTCGTCTTCCGGCCAGCGCTATGATCATAGGTTCCAGCGTCACACTTCATCCAATTACGGTCGATCCATAATATGTTACCTGAGGTTGAACCATGCTTATCCATCCGGATCGCTGGAGTACACTATCTCACCGATATCAGGACGAGCGGCCACGTCGAATGCTGGCTTTGGATGGTGGCGGCATCCGCGGCCTGATCACATTGGGGATACTCCAGAAAATCGAGGACCTCGTAAAGCTAAAAACGGGAGGTCAACTTTGCGATTACTTCGATTACATTGCCGGCACCAGCACAGGAGCAATTATCGCGGCCGGCTTAGCTCGCGGAATGACGACGTCCGATCTAATCGATTTTTACACCTCATCTGGCAAGCAGATGTTCGACCCGGCATGCCTGGTTGAGCGGATCAAGTATCTATATAGTGCCGATCCACTCAAAGTACAGCTGCAGGAGGTGTTCGGCCACGATACGAACCTTGAACCCGCGAATCTGAAGTGCCTGCTACTGGCGGTTACGAAAAATGTCACTACCGATTCGCCGTGGCCGATTAGCAGTAACCCCGATGCAAAATACAATGACCCAACCCGCAAAGATTGCAATCTGAAGATTCCCCTGTGGCAGTTGATTCGGGCCAGCACTGCCGCCCCTGTTTACTTTCCTCCCGAGGTCGTGCAATGGGATCCGACCGACCCATCCAAGACCTTTGTCTTCGTGGATGGGGGTGTCACACCTTATAACAACCCCGCTTTTCTGCTTTACCGGATGGCGACAGAGCCAGCCTATCGACTGAACTGGAAGAAGGGAGAGGATAACCTGTTCGTTGTTTCGATTGGTACCGGCGCCGCAGAATCTCTTGGAGCAACCGCAGCCCGTCCCAACAAGAATATCGTGTCAACCGTGGCTGGCCTGCCTGGGGGGCTGATGTATGGTATGCAAGTAGATCAAGACTTAAGTTGCCGCATGGTCGGACGTTGTACATTCGGCGCCCACTTGGATCGGGAGCTCCTCGATCTAGTTCCTCGCGCATTAGGCGTCGGATTGACCTTGGAAGAACAATATGCTTCTCCACTAGTTCCGCTGTCTACGAATCTTGGCCGCCATTTCTTGTATGTGCGCTACAACGCTGACTTGAGCGGGTCTGGACTGGAAGTGCTTGGCTTTCCGAACCAGAATCCCGCGAACGTACAGAAGATGGATGCCGTCGAGAATATCCCAGTCCTGCTGGAAATTGGCCGAGCTGCTGGCAAGCGCGTCGACGCTGCCCACTTTGGCTCTTTTTTATAAATTTTTGTCGTCCACCGGAGTTGCGCCCATACCAATCAACCTTGAGTAGATTCCCACTTGCACGAAAAAGGCCAGCAACTATCCACATTTTTCGAGCGGAGAAAAAGCGAGAAGCCGGCGGAGATTCTGCAGCTGCTCGGTTGTACTGTTTCGCATCCACTGACTCGGACTGCGTTCCAATCGAAACGCGACGTCTAAACTCTCTTGCGATTTGGCCTCATCCCCCAATCCGAGCCAAGCTTCTGCCATCGTTGCGCGTACCCAGTATTCTTCCTGACCGGGGAGCTTGTAACCCGAGTGCAAGAGGGAATCGCATATTGCCAGCACTCGCTTGCGAGCTCGTTGAGCAAGTACAAAATCTGCGACCGACTCAGGCACGTCCGAGATGGCACCGCGTTCGTTGAGAAGATAGGCCAAGTTGATACCGTTGTAATAATCGTTTTTCAAATAGAATCCCTTTTCGTAAGCAAAGACTGCGGTTTCTAAGTAGGGTCGATCGTGCGTTATCTCCCACAATCGTTTGTGAACAGCCCCCCACAGCCCCAACGTTTCGGTGTCGGTTGAGATTTGCGGATTGAGTTTTGCCAAAATCGAACAAGCCTGTTTCAGCGCCTGTGTCGGGCTCGGAAACTCACTCTTGTATGTTGCCAGCGCCAGCCGCTGAGCTACAAAAGGATCCTCCGGCACCATCTTCCTGACTATCGCCAACAACGACTTCGCGGTTAAGAAGTCTCCCGCGCCGATTGCGGTTTGCGCTTGTGCCAGTAAAGTGCTAACTGTTGCGGTGTTAGCAGAGTCTTCGTGAGCAGCCTCGCTGGCCGGCGCTCCTCCCACGATCCCTGCGACCGCTGACCTTAGAACGGCTTCTTTCGCCCCGCGAGCTGGAGGGCGCAGGTCCTTCAGAAACGTATATACCGGACTATCATCCGTGGGTTTGCTGGCTATTGTTTCTATTGCATCCTTCAGAGCCGACTTCATGCGCATGACCTCGCCGAAGTCGATCCCTTTGCCCAGGTGCTGGTATCTACGGATTGCGATATGGTTCACATCAAACGGAAAGACCATTTTGTCTTCGGCGATGGTGATCGTGGTGTGGGGACGCAAAGCGTGTCGCACGCCCAATTCATAAAAAGCGTTGCAGTTCGAGGTCGAAACATCGGCTACAACTACGTCCGCATTGAGTAGCTGTTCATACATTGGGATATCAATCGTTCCCGAATGGATGATTTCATCAGCTCGAATACAATTCAGCCCAGCTTCTTCGGCGGCTGGCTTAATTATGTACTGATAAGACTTGTCTAAGTCGATCACCCGGCCGGTCGGATAGTCCGTTTTTTCGCCGAAGCCCATCACAACGAAGCAAATCTGCTTTTCATTCATGGACGTCCTCGCGACATAGCCCGTTCGCTCTAGTCGAAGTTTCGATGCTGAGGTTTCGGCGGCACAGCTGTGCCGAGCGCGAGTTTGTGGGTAGGTGCCAATCAAGGCCCACATTGCTCGTGCCGCGCACCACGATCTCTGGTTGCGACATTGTAGTTCATTTCCGGCGGTGCCTTGCTTTTCCCCGCCTCACGACGCCTCTCCGAGACTAAGTCTTCCAAAGGATATGCCGCCCTCCTTATGGGACCGAAACGGTAAACTCTCCAGGGACGACGACCTGAATCACTCCTCCCCAGGTGCACATCAACGTGCAGGTGTTGTCGAGAGTGGGACTGCCGGCCAAAATCACGTTGGGAGCGCCCGGCGTCCAGGGGGATGGCGTGACCGGAATGCAGGGCATCGGCGTAAGTACACCCATGGCGGCTGCAGTGGCCGAGGCCACCTCCGGATTTGCCGGCGACATGCACATGCCAAATGGCATGATGTTGGTCATTGGGATGCTATCCATGATGTTGGCATCGGGCTGATCGGCAGTGTTGACGCGGTTGACCGGCAACACCACCAAACTGCTCGGAGTCATTCCGAAACTGCATTGGAGGGTTGCTCCGTTACACACTTGCTGTGGCATGAAATTTCACCTCCCGGGGTCCACTAAACCGCCGCTAGGGTTTCGCATTCGCGTTTCGCCCAGAACAGCACACCAGTCGGCAACCAAGCGATAAGCGAAATACTTGCCGCGTGGTCTACTTAACCGGAACTTCAAGAATGAGCTGTTCTTCATCAACGAGTGTGACCCTCAGTTCGACGCTATTGTCGCTGTTGTGCGACTTTAATTTATTGCCCTTTTCGAGAACTACGTCCGCCGTCTTGTCACTGAGTGCATTTTTGCCGAACCAAGCCTCCGCACTTTGGCCTTCGATTTCTACCTGGCGAGCAATTACGAGCGGGATCGATATTTTTTGCGAATGCGCCCAGTCCTGCATAGTCGCGACGGAGAATCGGTGGAGCACGACCTCGGCTCCGGCAGGGAGAAGAAGCGCCGAAAAGCCGCCATTGCCATAAAAATCTCCTAGTCGGATCCGGCCGGTGCGAGGCTCACCATATTCGTACACGTCAGCGCTGGTGACACCGCCCGATTTTCCAATTTCTCGCCACGCATCGAGCGAACGGGGTAGCAAAAACCAGCGCGAGTCTTTATGGAGATTGCGCAGCTTGACATCAAAGTAGAGCGTCGCTGAGGGCGGCTTACCGCGTCGAATATCGACGTAGAGTATCTCCGCAGCGTTGTTAGTCTCTGAAAGGGTCATCGTGCCTCCTGCTTTGACCTGCGCAGCTATTGGAGGCGTGAGGGCGGGACGCCTACAACTTATCACTAGAATTGATGCGATCAGCAATGACCATCCGAAGCGGCCTGTCACGGATTACGCAACCCTTGCACCTTCGTAGGATCGAGCGCTGTACCCGCGCTCAGCAGGAATCCACCTTTACGGCTGACTCCGTTAATCGTAAATTCTGGATCATTAAGCAACTTGTTCTCGTCGATCTGGTCTTGAAATACAGTACCACCGTCCTTCGGCTCCACATATTCCGGAGGCAACTTGCCGCTGTTTGCCGCGCGTATGGAGGTGAGCACTCGTTCGTCATTGACGTCGCGCGCCCCGTTGTATGCCTCGATCATTTCCTCGTACATTTGTTTTTCCGTCACATGGGTGGAATTGGTGCGCGCGTTGAAGGTGCCGAGTCCCGCCCAAGTCTGTTGGCCGGCGGCGTCACGGCCCATGTAGATCGAATTCTCCCCTTGCCAGGCGCCGCCCGGATGCTTGAGCAGGTATTTCGGGTGATTGTAAAAGTAGTACCACTCGCCTTCCTTGATATTCGGGCGGTTACCAATTGTGCCTAGGTCCCCGGCGGTCGCGGCGTCTGTAGATTTGAAGAAGGTCCGTACTTGAGACTTGCCGCGCGGCGAGATGATCATGCGCTCCGCTTCCGGCGTTACTTGACGTGAAGTCCCAAATTTTGAGTCAAACTTGTCATCGCCCACCGCTGCGCGCAGCGTGTCCCACTCAAGTGCGATCACTGTTGTCTGACATTCCGCAATCGTGAGCCCCTTGAGCCAAGCTCGGATCCCGTCCGCCGCACTCATACCGGCCTTAAGCCGCCACTCCATGAAGCCAAGTTTTTCCCAGTAGGCCGGCGGCGCAAAACCGGTTCGGAAATCCTCTCGCCATCGATCGGGAAAAGCTGACTCGTAGTTTTCAGCGTAGTGAATCCCGGAATCGGCAGTATGGGGATCCAAGTTGGCGTGATCCATGCCTTCGAGTATGTGTTGCCCCATCTCCTTGTCGTTTGCTTCGATCTCCGGATCCTTCTTTTTAGGAGGCGGCACATGAGCATACAATTCATCGAGCTTACCCATGGTGTGACGGCCGATGACTCCGTCCGCCACGCCGTGTTCGAGCAATCCATATTTTCGCTGGAATGCCTGTACCGTCTTAAAAGTTTCGCTGCCAAATATGCCGTCAGGCTCTCCAAGTCTCTTGGTCGTAACGGGCATCGAGAAACCATCGTCGATGAGGGCTTGCTGAACGATCTTGACGGGCTCGCCAGAGGGTTCACCGTTTTGCATAGGCGGATTGTTATCGAAGGCATTTTCAAGCCGAATATTTCCAGCAAAACGAGGGGACTTGAGGTTCTCCGCTCTTTCAACTGCACTTAGCCGATGGAGCATCGTACTGAAACGAGCCGACTCGCGTTGTTGCGATTGAACTGCCTGGCTGCCGAGTTGAGTGCCTCCGGTCTGTTGAATCGTGTGGGTCAGTTCGTGCGCGAGCAGCCGATTGCCGTCGCTGGTACCCGGGGCGTATCGGCCTGCTCCGAAAACGATATGATTTCCAACCGTGTAAGCAAGGGCGTTCACCGCTTCGGCCGATTCGGCTGCGCGCGAGTTGTCATGGACTCGCACACTGCTGAAATCTCGGCCAAAGCCGGGCTCGAGTGCTCTTCGCGCGGATTGGGCGAGCGGTTCGCCCGAAGCGGCGAGTACATCCTCTACAATCGGAGGCACTTCCACTCCAGCACTGTTGACACCAGCCGAACTTCGCTGCAACGCGATGGGCTTCTCGCTCCCCTCGGCGCACTCCCCGATCGACCCGCCTCCGTATGCGCATTTCTCGCTGACTCGGGGACCTGACACTTCGGAAACAGTGCGTCGAAGAAGCCGCCCGAAGGCCCGGTTGCCGAGGGTACATTGAAGAACCTGGAGAGGAACCCGTTCCAGAATGCTGCGCTGCGCGGAGTCATGCCCGGTATGCTGTCCGCTGGTACGGTCTGCATTGTTGTGATCGTCTTCAGAACTCGAATCGCCCGCCTCTGAACGCAGCGCTTGCTGCGACATCACCTTTTCTGCCACTTCATCTGCTTCTTTTTCGAAAACGTCATCTGGAGAGCCGATCGTGAGTTTGGGCTGCAGCATTCCCAAGGTGAGAGCGCGGCGGGTTACGAGGTTTCCTAAAATACCTTGCATCGAATGCACTGGATGAGGCGAAAAGGAGGTTGCAACCGGGGCGACGGATGGCCCGGCAGCCGATTTCGGCCTGGGGGCGGCATCCCACGTCGCTTCGAGCACCTTCGTCTCAGGTTCAGTTGTTTTCCCTTGCATCCTGTCCTTCCGCGAGTTATTTCAGCTCACGACTTTAGAGTTGTCTTAGCCTCAGCTTATGTAGCCTATTCAAACTTAGCCGCGACCAGCAAGATCTCTGTTTGTCCTTCTGCTTTCACCCAGACCGCCAAGGCGTGCGATTCATCCAAGTTGAAATTGACGGCAATATCTCTATGGAACGATGCACCGCTTACAATCTCCTTCAACAATTCGGTACGTTCTCCTTTGTTCTCGTGAAGGTTCCAACCAGTTCGCACCAAATTGACGGTTACACTTCCGCGGGTGGTTCCGGCGATGCGAAAGCCGACGATACTTTTCGCAGCTGGCGGAACGGGAATTGACATCCATCCCCGAGCGCCCCTCTCCTCGCAGTAGGTCCGGTCCTCCTCGATGATGAAATCCACCTCTTCATCCGCGCCAATGTGAATTCTGGCTCCGCTTTTGGGGGAAGCAACCCGCGTCGGCTTGAAGGGCAAACGCATCCATCCGGCCGCGGGGTTGGATGGCGCAATGACTTTTCTTACCATCGCGTCAGTTTCGATGCGGTGTATGTGCCCGACATCGTTCACATGCACCCGCGCCAAAGTGACGACGGAACCATCTTTTCCGAGGTCCTGCTTTGATTCTTTAATCTCGGTAGATTCGGTGAGCCGCGTGTACCCCTCGACGCCGCCAGCCGCTTGACGATCGGCGTCATCCCATCTCTCCGCGTAGGAGATGATGATGTGGGTGAGGGAGCTGCGCTCGAGTCCAGTGAGATCGCGAATGACGGGCTCAAAGAGCACAAGTTCCCGACCCTCTTTATCAATGGCCATCCCATGGCTGATGGTAATTTCGCGTTCTCCTTTTTTTTGCACCTCAAGGCCAGTTACCACTCCCCAGCCGTGCAACAGCTGGTTGTGGCGACGCCGCATCTCGAGGTGATAAGCCTGCTCATCTTTGAAGTCCTGTTCTCGCAGGAACTGATGAGTAAAATAGTTAAGCCGCTTGATAGACACGAGCAATCTCCTTTGCTGAGGCTAGGCGGCCGGGGCCCCTAGTACAGTATCCTCACCTACCGTCGAGCTAATTCCCAACTGCAACTTCGGCGAAATAACATCTAACTCATAGATGGTGTGCGCGGGTTTGGCCAACTCGACTATCGCGTGGGCAATCTTGACCTGCGCTTGCACTTCGCGCGGACCGAGCAATGGAGCGACCAGGGTAACGCGGAAAAAGTAAGGAGCTCCGCCCCCAATGTAGGTATCGCTATCCGTGGTGGAATGCACTCCGACTTGCAGCGCTGGGAGTTCCGTGTCAGCCACCGTCGCGACCGCATCTACGCACAACGTCAGCAATTCTTCCAGATACTTTCTGGTTCCGCGGATGCGGTACAGAGAAATGATATGCGCCAGCAGCTTGCGTTTCCGGCTGTTGCTGAGTTCGGAACGCAGGGTTAGCGCGGCCCATCCTGCCAACCAAGGAAGAAACTCGTCTGGCGTCGCCAGAGGGTCGAAGAGCCGATGTAGTCGTGCGATTTCTTCTGCCAACCCCTCGATCGCGATCGCCCGGTCCGATGGTTCAATCATCGCTAACTTCGTGGGTGCCTTCTCTTCTTCAATTCCGAGCAGCACTTTTTCGAATGCGAGTAATAGCTGACCGAGGAAAGTCTTGGGATGGGCAGCGTCCACCTCTTGATAGATGGCGGGCAGATATTCCATCAAGTGCGGCCTATATGATGTGGGCGCTTTTGCCATAGTCAGGCCAGTTCATTCAGATCGCTCGGCTCTAAAACACAGCAGTAAGACACTCATCTTGCGACGATCGTAATGTCGTTTGCATCAACCCACACGCTCACCAACTCATCCGAGCGCAGGTTAATCGCTTCCAGTTCCTGTGATTTGTTCCACCTCAGCCGGTTTTCGTCGCCCGGGGCGACGACCAATTCGTCGATTTCTGCGCCAGAGTCGGGATGCCTGCTGCGGGTTATGTAGTTCACACCCGGGAGGCGATCAAGCAGCTGGTAAATCTCAGAAACGTAAACGTGTTTACCGAACGGCCAGCCTCTACCATCAAAACCGCCCTCGAGAGGGTCGAAGAATTTCTGAATTTGTTCGAGAGCATCGTCCTGCAAAGAGACCGGATCGGCTTCCAGTGTCGGCACGATAGTTAGGCGGACGCTCACCGTCACAAAGCGGGGCCGAACGACGTGGATCCTGGTGGTGAGAAGGCGCGCGGGTTCGAGGGCGCGGCGAACACTCCGAAGCAGCGCGGTGCTGGCACGGGAGCGGCGATTCGGTACAATCACAATGCTCACGTGGCCCGGGGCGTCGTCGACTTGCGCAGCCCGACCAGGATTTTGCAGGTTACGCTGGAAGATGCATTTTGCTCTCGCCACGCTTTCGAGATGCGACGGTTCGCGAACCTCGTTTGTAGCGAGCGCCAGATGTTCATAGTCTTGAGCGGTAATGGCGCGCTGGGGACGGCGTAGCTCGAGAACAGTCGAGCGTTTCTCCTCAGCTAGCGACCTCCCAGGTTGCCATCCAGGACCGTGGATCAGTCGCAAAAATGCCAACACATTCTTGCTGCTGATCCGGTTCAACTCGTACATCAGACCTTCGCTAATGTACGCGAACAGCTCGAGCAGTGTGATTCCAGGATCAGAAGGATTGAAGTTGGTCCATTCGCCCGAGTTGCTCGGAATCAGAGAGCGCGCCTCGGCGTTTAACTTCTCCCATGTGAGATCATCGAGATTGATTAAACGCAGCGGCACGATTTACTCCTCCAGCGAAAGTGTGATTTTGTGACTTCCCGGACAGATCACGAAATGGCCTGACCTTTCAGTACTGGGCCGGTCGGGCCTCTGGATCAAGCGCAAGTCCCGAACGTGATTGACTCCAGGAACATTCTCGATCAAGGCAAAGAAATCGGAGCGCTGAGCTTCCTCGCCAAAGTTCCAGCCGGTTCCATGTTTTCCTCCGCTCACGGGATGCAGATATTTCTCAATCACACGAATCGTGGACAGCTCCACCGCGCTTGCTGACTCGTGGTCGCACAAAGAGATCTCGCACTCCACATCCACCTGAACATATTCAGGGCCGACTAGCTTCAAAACGGCGGTAAGTTCGCGGCGAGCGTCGAGATAATTTCTTACCCGATCGAACAAATCCTGGGAGGGCCGCGGCTTTCGGTCGGTTGTGCGCGCCATGATAATCAAACTGATAACGCCAGGCGTTGTTTGCTTAGCGTCCGGATCACGCGATAGGTCGAAGAGCGGAACGCATTTGGCGCGAGCAACCTCGCGGGAGGCCAGCATCGCTAAATCCTCAAAGTCTTCTCCGGTTACGGCGCGACCGCCATGTCGCAGAGTGAGTGGGCCGCGTTGGAGAAGCTCGGAGGTCGATTCGGAGTCTGTGCCACCGGTGCCCGCCTCAAAATTCGTAGCCTTCTGCAGGTACGGAACGGCACTTTTCAGTTGCGTGACCGTGATGGCAGGCTTGTTACCCACGATCCCGCCGCCGGTCCGATAAGTCATCCGAACGTTTCCCACAAGAGGAGGAGGGATTTTTCCATAGGTCCCGTCGCCGAAAGTGATCTCGCCACTCACGCGGTCGAGCACGTAGTTGCGGTCGCGGGGTCCGGAGCCATAGAAGTTTGGCACTTCGTGCCACCGCACCCAGAAGGCATCGCTTTTGCTGATTGGATCAGGCACGCGAGTGATCGCGTCAGGGCCTTCATCGTCTTCGATCTGGGCGCTTTCCTCTCGAGATGGTTCGGTCGTCTCGCGAACCTCCAGTTTTTGGTCCGCCAGCACGGGCGCCTGAGTTGTTCGGAATTGCTGGCTTGGAGTTCCGGTACTGGCCCCGAGAATTTCATGGGAAACTGTTGTGCCCTGGACTGCCATCGTTGTGTTCAAAAGAACCTGACTCAACGATGGCATGAAGTTCACATCATCCTGTCGCATGCGGAGCCAGTAGCGGTTCTGTGCAAATTGCTGGCTAGGGGAACAATTCGAGGGCCAAAGAAAACGAATCAGGCCCGTTCGTCGAACTCCGCGGGTATCGTCGAGCACGTTCAATTTCGTCCAAGCTTCGCCGCTCCAGTATTCCCAAATCGCGGTCGGCGCGGCAAAACCAGAGTCTTCGTCCTGTCCGGCACTCTCCGCGGACATACCCATGTAAAGGCTGATCGGGCGATTGTGAAACATTGCCGCAACTTCCGTCGACGAGGGCGGCAGACCAAATCCAAAGTACAAAGTAGGTCGAGCCTGGTCGGGAGACAGAGGACGAAAGGGTTTGAACGAACCTATCAGGGGATCATGTCTTGTGTACTTGAAATCGTTGTAAGTCAAAACTGCGCTCGGGTTTGTCTCTTTAGTCACCTGGTAATCCAATTGAATTGAATGAATCGAAGGTGGCGCGAAGCTGGCAGGTACTAAAACGAGGGAACCTTCTTTGTGCAGTTCTCTTTCAATAAGGTTCCCTTTCACACGTTCTAAGTGAGCATCCCTTCCATAATCACCAGCAACAATTCGCACACGGATCCAGTAGCCGTTCAGACCGTTCAAGGTCAGGGGGGCGGGAGGAGCAGGAAATTCAAAACGTATATCCCCCGGCTTGGAAAACACCCTCGTTCCGTCGGAAAATGCGCCCGCTGGAGATTCGTCGCTATGTCCGACGAAACGTACGCGACCAGCGCCAGCAGGAGGGCCAGTGGCGGAACCGACTTCCGAAATACCTAACTCTTTCCACGCTCGTCCATCCCAGAACTCCCAGAGCAGTTTAGTATCCCGGGGTCGAGCGGAGGGAACCGGCGTCTCGACACCATTCTCTGCCGGGTTGGTGACGGTGATATGTAGCTCTACAACGGCATCAGGATTCGAGAGTCCTTCGCGGCTGGCCAGATAAAGTGTGTCGCCGAATTTGGGCCGTTCCCCGAACGGGAAGAAATCTTTGGTCAAATCAAGTTTCTGACTATTGAAGAATGCCTGTTCAAACGACAATCCGGTGCGCGCCACTCGGGTTTCGAGAGTTAACGTTTTGATACTGGGAAGCTGCCCCTCTCGAACCATTCCGGCGGGGGCTTTCGGGAGGCCGGTAATCGGATTGACCAACTGGCAGCGCAGCCAGCGCCCGGGCATCCCGTCCAAGGTCAGCGCCGGAACGTCCGGGAGATCGAGGAAGACAACATCGCCACCTTTCGTCAAATTGTCCGTTCCATCCTGCAATGGCGTAAGCGCGATCGTAGCCATACCCTCATCGTGGGATGCTGAAGTCGGGACAGGAGCCTTCCCGACAGGCAGCGGCTTTGCGAAGCACAACTCCCATAGCAGGTTGCGCGGCTCGATAGGCGGAACGGGTTCGGAGTCGAGCTCAATCTTCAAACGAATCTCACTGAGAGCTGGCCAGACGGGAAACTCGGGAAGTGGCACGTAGAGAGCGTGAGGGAGCACTCTCGAGTTGACGAGAACGGCCGTGCCGGCGCTCGCAGGCGGAGCGTTGCCAGGCAGAGAAGGCGGCCCGACAGTGAAGCTGAGATCGGTGTATCGATCTTGATTGCCGTCCTTGATGGCGAGTGATTCTAGTTTGGCGGAAACGACGACGAGTTCCTTCTCAGTTTCAAAAATGACAGGCTTCTGTTCTCCGGGACCCGGGGGCGCGGCGACTTGGGTGCCTGCACGGACCAACGCGTGGGTAGCGCTCCCCGGCGCCAGATAGAAGGTCACCGGAACGCGGGACGCTTGTAGCGGAAGCGGAGAGATTCCGAGCAAGTCGAGGAAAGCGAGAAAATTCTTTTCCGGAGCCTTGTTGAGCCGGTCAACAATCATTTCTCCAAAGCGCGCAAACACCTGAATTAAAGCGTGGCACAATTCCTTGACTTGACCCTGGTCGACCCAATTCTGGACGTATACGGGCAGCACGCTGCGTACATCCCGCGCGATCTCGAAAGCGGAACGCTCATCGACTTTGGGAGGCTGCATGGTCACAAGGAACCGACCGTCAGAAAAAAGGGATAGACCAAATTGAAAAAATTATTGGTAGATCGAACCCGGTAGTGAATGTTGATGAGCAGCACTTCTCCTCTCTCCTTCACCTCAGTGTCGACATCGAGGACATCAATGCGCGGCTCCCAGCGAATGAGCGCCAAACGCACTTCCTGAGTAACCCGGCCGATGGTTGCGGCATCATTGAGCGAAAAGACGAGCCGGTGAATGCCGCAACCAAAGTCGGGCCGCATCACCCTCTCGCCCGGAGAAGTGGCGAGAATGATCCAGATCGAATCCTGGATACTCTTTTCACCTTGGCTGACCTTGATTGCGCCGTGGTCATCCAGGACAACTGGAAAGCTCCATCCTTTTCCTAGAAAATCTGCAAGCATTGCGTGGATCCTTCCTGCCCCTCAGTTAATTAATGTTCACCATCGCCCCTTTAATGGTCATCGGCGCCGTGGATTCGATGTCCATGGTCGCCTGCGCCTGGACTTTTATGTCCGCATCGCAAGTAATCTCCATGCCAGCGCTGGCGTGCATCGTCATTTTGCCAGTGCAGTTCAAGCTCATATCTCCAGTGCAAGTGAGGGTCATGCTGTTGTCTGAACTTTTTATCGTGACGCTGTTGCTGCCGGTTTTGTCTATGATCTCGATCTTCTCGTCCCCATTCGTGTCATCGAGCCGGATAAGATGCCCGCTTCGCGAGTGGATCACGCGGATGTTGTTCTGCCCGTCACTGTTGTTAGCAGGCGGAGCATCTTGGCCGTTCCAGAGGCCTCCCAGCACATAAGGGAAGCGCACGTCGCCATGCTCGAAAGCGATCAAGACTTCGTCGTTCACCTCGGGTAGGAAATATGAGCCGCGGCCGGCGCCTGCCATTGGTGTCGCCAAGCGCGCCCACCAACTCTCGTTATCGTCTGAGAGCCAGGGAAATTTGACCCGCACCCGGGCCATGTTGCTGGGGTCCTGGTTGTTAGTGACGATCCCCATCACAACGCCGTAGAAGCGGCCGGATTCGTGGGAGCCGCCGCTCGGAGTAAGAAGGTCGATCAGGCTCGTGGTCATTAGGTCGTGTTCCTGGTCACACTGAGTGAAGTTGAATATCCCGCCGCGCCGATTGTGTGAGTCGCCTGGGTGATTTTGTATTGTCCTGCGAAGCGCGGACCGACGCCGAGCAGTTGCACCAGTTGGCCCGCACGCAAGTCAGGCACACCGATCGTCTCCGCTGTTCCGGTCACAGTTTTCAAGGCTTTCTCGTTCAAAGTCGCCTTGGTACGCTGATCGCCTTCTTCCTGGGAACTCATGGGAGAAGTGACCTGCACTTCATCGCGATCGTGTCCATAAGCGGTGTGCGGTAGGCTCGACCCCGGTTGCGTGCCTCCCATGCTCGTGCTTTGATCGGATGGTCCGGCCTTCGATACGAACGCTTGCTTCGACTGCACATCATAGCCGCGTTGCTGGACATTGGATTTCGGCGCGAGAGCGTCGAGCTGAGGAGAAAAACTCTTCAGTGGCAAAGTATTGGGGCCGCAGGCGAAGGCCTGTTGCACGCCCGCCCAAACCAGCGTGTAGCTTTGCGGCTGGTCCAACTTCTTGCGGAAGATCAGCGTTTTGCCTTGTATAAGAATCTCGAAATTAAGCCTGGCGGCGCGCTGCTTCAGGAATTCGAAATCGCTCATGTTCGGTTGCATCAGATAGTCGTATTGGATCTGGGTATCGTCTGCTTGCGCCTGCAGTTGATAGTCTTGAGCGATTTGCTGCACCAATTGTGCGTCGGTCGTATGCTGAAATGTTTTGGTTTTGTTGGTACCGCGCAGGCGGTGCATACGCGTATTGCCACCGATGGCGACGGTGGGAATACCATCGGCCGGGAAGGTTGGGCTGATGCTGGTAATCTCCCCGTCGATCATCACTTGCATAGCGTCGGGAACATAACCCATGGCGATGCTCACGGAACTGCCTTCGCGAAATAGGCTGGCATCCGTGGGGTTGTGCGTCCAGCGCATGTCGGGAAGCGAGTTGGTAATAGTGAAGTTGAACGTGTCGAGGCTGTCGGGCATGCTGACCACGCTGACATTTTCAATGTTCATGGAAACATCCGCCTGTAAGCGAGATCCGTTCACCTGGACCTGGAACGCGGGCGCGAAATAGTTGGTCACGATTCAACCTTCCTCATTAGGGCAGCCGCGGAACGATCAGGACATAACCGGGCTCGAGTTGAGACGGGTTGTCCAAATCGTTGGCTTCGGCGATAGCCCGCCATTTCCCGGGATCGGCGTATTCCTCGGCGGCAATGTTGTCGATCCGGTCTCCCGACTTCACCAGGCGTGTTTTCCGGTGATCGGCAGACTCCGTGGGATTCTCCTGAACCAACACATCCACATCGATAAACTCATTGAAAACGACGCTCAGCGTGGCCCGAACCGGCGTGCCATCCGCTAGGAACAATGTGAATTTGCCGCTGACATGATCCAGTACTCCACAAAAGTAAAACGTGCCCCACCGCAGCTCGCAAATCGGCGGCGCATGCGTGGAGGGATCGAGATATAGAAGATCGTAGATCTGGTCGGTGGCATTGGTGACGTCCGTCCCCTCTTCGAACGTGTCAAAGAACAGATCCATCGAGAGAGTCTGCATGTTGCCATGTACGTACTGCAGAATTGGCGCCTCGAGCCCTGGTATCGCTGCTTGCGCAATCGTATTTCCTTTGTCCAAACCATATTGCGTGGGGTTGAAGAGGGCTTGGATGGGTGGCTGTCCCTTTGGCGTGATCGAAATTTTCTGGAATTCCATGCTAGAGTCCCCGGCGCTGTTTTTCGCTCGCCAAGCGGCGGACCAACATCTCGTAAACCCGATTGGTCAGTTGGCCTAAGTCAACCCCCGACACGCTTTGCGGGGTGGAACCACTCTTCGCTGACAAACTTGGAAGTGACGCGGCTTGCCCTCCCTCCACCGAGGTGGAGTTCGCCGCAGATCTCAGCAATCGATTCATGCTCCCCTGTGAATTCGGGATCTCATGATTGATGGTGGCCTGATTGAGCTTGGGCTGCGCGAGAGCCAGCTCCGTTCTCGCCCAAACTCGATCTCTAGTCGTGGAGTTTCCTGGGACGACCGGTCCCGGTGTGGAGACCCTGGAAGGAGACTCCGCCATAGTCACGTCGCGGTGTTGAACGACCTTGCGCAATAGCACCGAGGCAATTTCGGCGTTGGATGACACCAGCGGTTGGCGAACGAAACTTGTCGAGAGACCAGGATCAACTCGATGGTCGGCACTTCCTCTATGAATCCGGTCGCCGGGGGTGACGGGAGGCGCGGTTCCTGAACCCAGAACTGTTGCCGGGAGGTCAGTTTTAGATCGAGATAGTCGGTGACCAGCCAGAGCCAGGTTCTCACGTGCCTCACCGGAGTCGATCGTGTTGCCGCTTTGTCGTGAGATCTTCGCGGTCGTCAACGTGAGGGACAGCGGAATTTCGATCGGTGCTTGCGGCGTGGATCCAACTGCGATCGGAGTCGATGAGCTTAAACACCGGTCCGCTCGAGACACCTTTTGTACGTCATTGACATGGAGTTTCGAATCGAGCGACCCTGCTTCCAGCTTCTTCGCACGCACCAGGCTCGAATGCGACGGGCTTGACGAAATCGCGCTTGCGATTGTCCGAACTGTATCGGGCGACTCTTTTATCGAGTCAGTACTCACCAAAGCCGGTCCCGAAGTTTTTGCCGGGCTGGATAGTGAATCGAGCGGGAGGACCGCATCCTTCGTTACCGGGCTCGCGGACGGCGGATTCCTAGGTGCCTTTTCGGAGGAACTAGCCAAGGAGGTAGTCTCCTTGCGATGAGCGAAGGGCATCTTCGATTGAACACTCGAACGATTCGCCCATCCGTCGATTGGAGCCGAAGGAAGTGTTTCGGGCGTCTCACTTCGTTCCGAACTCTCCGGTTGATTTGAGCTTACGGCGATGGCGCCGTCCTGAAGAAAATTTCCTCCTATAGATGCATTGTTCACACGTTGTTGTCCGTTTAGTGCGGGTTCCAAGCCTCTATCACTGAACGACGGTTCGGGCGATCGTTTCGTTGAGGAAACACCCTCGGCGGCTGAATTCGCTGCTCGTGCAAGTTGCGCCTCCACATTCGAGTGTCTAGGTTGAGTTGGAGCGGCAGCCTCAGTGGTGCTGGGTATGACTTCAGAATCGAGAGGACGCGTCTTCGCTGCTTCGCTTGCGCCGTTTTTGCGTAATAGAAGTGGAGAACTCGGTAAGGGTGGATCGGAGATACGCTGGACAGGTTGGGCAGCGACCGGAGCATCGCCGGTTGGCAGATTCATCACGCCGTTTAGTTCGGCACTCGGAGAAGAATCGTTCCTTCTCGAAGTTTGATGTGAGCCTTCGTTTGCTTCCGAATTCATGGACTTGAGGGCGATTTGCTGGGAATGCCCCGTCGTCTCCGCCGGGCAGTGAAGTTGAGCGTTTGCCGGACGCTCTAGTCTGTTTACCGGGCCTGATACCCCTGAGGCAATCTGATCTGATAGCGATGGCTTCGCGCTGCTGGACGCGGAATCTGCGGACTGCCTCGAATGCGCCTCTCGCCGATACGAAATCGGTTCCGAAGCTAAGCCATGCGGGTTCGGTGCATCGTGTCGAATGGGCGAAGACTTACTGGCATTCGCGAAAGCGGCGGCGCCGCGCTCATTCACAATTTCGGAAAGAGTTGCATTCTGCGCTTTTGTCTGCAGCTGAGTTCCCTTCACTGCGCGCAAAATAATTGGAGGCCCCATTTGCACCGGGTTCGCTGCTCCGAGCCCAGAGCTCGAGATATCAATATCCGCGGCAGGCTTCTTGCCAACGGGGATGACCTCCGAACTGCGGGTCGTAGCTTCCTGTGCGGCTGGTCGCGAGGCTCCGTCCGATTTGGGCCGCGTCACCTCCTGCCGGTAGCCCTTGCGTTGCACGCGCACGCCACCAATCGGCTTGAAGGAATTGTCGATCGTGATCCCGGCGGGAGACGCGGTCGCTTTGTTTTTCGTGATGGGGGAGAGGACGCGAGGTGTGGAGGGCGACTCATCCTTCGCATGGGCACTTCGCCCCAGAGAGCCCTGTCGCATAACCTTACCCCTCGCCGAGCCGGGCGACTCGGCTACCATGACATCTGGCCTCACGGATTGCGCGGATGGGTCGGCGACATAATGTCCAATAGAAGCCAATCCAGCTGGTGTTTCAACAATCGGTTCCTGAGAACCCGGCACCAGCCGTGGTTTTGCTGCTAGAGATTGCCTGCTACCTCCAGAGGAAGAGAGCGCTCGGTGCCAGAGCGGGCCAGAGGGAACCGCAGAGAGAACTCCTTGGGCGCTCCACCGTTGTTGCGTCGAACGCTGCAGCGGCAGGTGATCGCTGAACGAATAAATTTGGCGCGCCAATCCCGGCCCAAGCCCCAACGGAATGACGCCCGGCGAGTCGTAGTATCGGGCATAGATCTCTTGGCCCAGGTCAGCATTTTGACCACAGGCTGCAAGTTCGCCCGATAACCGCCCTTTCGTTTGCTCTCCGTGTTGGTGCATCGCACCACAAGCCTTTCTCTATGTCGTCTAAATTAAGCAGTGTGATCCTGCCTCTGCTCTATACCGAAATCGATGCGGATACATCAATTTCCGGCGCCTCAACCGTGACTGAGACGCTCGCAGCAATGCCGAGACTAAGTTGCATCGTTGCCGCCGTCGCATTGCTGGTAAACACCAAGCCTTCGTGCGCAAGCTCCAATGTCTCGATGGCAACTTCGGAACTTTGCGCTTTGAATTCGGGTCCGACCCACTTCACGGGATAAGCGTTTTGAAGCGTCCAACGTCGTTGCTCGGAGCCGGCGCTGTCCATGAGCACAACCGCCAAAGATTTCCGCTGCGTGATGCCCTGCAGCACATCGCAATACCAGGTCCACAACTCAGTGCTGTTTGCGACCCCTCGTTTCAGAATTAAATTCGATGGATAGCGAGCGGGACCCGACCGTTTGTGAATGTATTCATTGACTCCACCCTCGCGGTATTCCTGCACTTCGATCTCAGCCTGCAGGCCAGACACTTCGCTAAATCCGCAGGCGATCACGCCATCGATCTCGACCGAAAAATTGAAACTGAGAAATGGATCGTGGCGGTCACCCGTCGGCATGAATGAAACTCCCTCTAAGCCGGTTCGCTGAGCTCGCGGTTAATCCTCGAAACCTCCGCAGCCCAACGTTGGCGCTCGCGGTGATCAAAGGACATGATTTGTTCGTGCGGCCAGTGCAGGTAATAGGCAATGAAGGCTACCTCCTCGAACAATCGATCCGAGGGGTAGCCAATCATTCCCCCACGCCGCTCATCTCCAGTTCGAATTTGCCCTCACAATGCGGGCACATCACGCCGACGCGGCTGTGGCCGTTCTCGTTGATGCGACGGTAAAAATCCTGCAGAAATGCCAGATCAGCCGAGAATAGGCTCTCCATCACCTTCGGATTAATGTTGGTCAGATCGCCGAGACGGGTAACCACCCGCGAAAGCAGAATGATGACCAGATAACCCGGATTCGATTGCACGCGCGGGTCCTTCATGGGGGCAACTTCATCGAAGGCCGTGGCGAGACGCATCACACCCTCGCGTTGTACGTTGCCCTGCGCATCGACGTAACCACGCGGCAAAGTAAAGGGAAACTCCGTTTGTACCGTCAAGCCTTCTTCACTCCTTCATGCACGATATCGAGCTGTTCAATCGCCACCTCGTTCGCAGTGGCATTGAAGCTGGGGCCGGTCCACTTCGTCGGCCATCCGTCGACGAAGTTCCACCGCAGTTTTTCTTCGCCCGATTCGTTCATTAAAACAATCGAGCCGTTCTTGCGCTCAGTCTTTCCCTCGATCGTCTTCTCGCGCCAATCCCAGAGCGAGTGATCGTCTGTGATTCCCCGCTTCAAGGTGATATTGGAATACTTCGTTTGGCCGGGCAATTTTCGGTTGGTGTAAGCCTTGTCGGTGCCCTCGCGGTAATCGATCGGGTCCGATGTGGCGTCCAGTCCGGAACACTCCCGAAAACCCGCCGCGTTGATTCCGTCAATTTCGAGCTTGAAGTTATATCCACGATAGGGATCTTTTCTATCTCCGGTTGGCATGCTTCCTCCTGTTTCCTGTTAATTTTGCTCGGGCCGAACCGGCCCCGAGATGCTGACTCCGCTCGCCCCATGAATGAGGCGGACCACGACAAACTCATAAGGCACCGCGGGCGCAAGGCCGATCTCCGCCACTACCTCGCCGACTTCGCAGACCTCCTGAGGATTGGTCTGCCCGTTGCACTTCACGTAAAATGCCGCCTGGGGAGTGGCTCCTTTCAGCGCGCCCTGCCGGTAAATGTGCAGAAAATAGCGGTTGAGTTCGCGCTCGATTCGCGCCCACAGCCGCGCATCGTTGGGCTCGAAAACGACCCCACCCATGTGCCATTCGATCCAGCGCGCCGCAGTTAGAAACAAACGGCGCACGTTAACATAGGTCCAAGCGTCATCATTGCTCAGCGTGCGCGCTCCCCAAACCCGCATGCCCCGTCCTGGAAACGATCGCAGACAGTTCACACGCTTGGAATTGAGATCGGCCTGGTCCTGGTTGCTGAGTAAGCGCTCCAATCCGAGCACTCCCTGCAAAACTTCATTGGCTGGAGCTTTGTGTACGCCACGGGCATGATCCGTGCGCGCGTACACCCCCGCAACGCAGCCCGATGGAGGCACGAGTAACGTACCCCCGCCGAAACGATGAACTCTCACCCACGGGCAATAAATCGCCCCATTCTTGCCATCGATTTCACTCCACTGTCCCCATACCAGGTCGTTGCTGTCTCCCTGTCTGGAATCCAGAATGGCAAAGCGGTCGCCAGTAGACTCGCAATGGTTGACGACCAACTGCTGCAGTTCAAAGGTTGCTTTCCTGTCCTTAACCAAATCCGGTGCGCAGACCAGATCGATTGTGTTCATGTGCGCAGTGGCTTGCAATCCGTCTTCGAGACTCTGCCCGCTGCCGTCTTTCAAAACCACCACGTAACAACGCCGACCACCATTCTCAAAGAAACCGCGAACGGCATAAGCCAGCCAGCAGTCGCCACTTGGAATTCCGATGTGATCCTCAAAGTGAGCCCACAAGCTCAACAAATGAGGGCGCGGCTTTCGTTCTTTCTTAATCCACTCGCAGGCTTGCGTGATCGATCCAAGGAACACAGGCACACCGGTGTAGAACATCGAACGCCGGGGCAATCCAAACGTATCTTGCAGATATACGCCGGGAGCCTGGCTATCGAAAAAAAAGTTCTTGTCTGCCACAGATGTGCCTTCCATTTCAGTCTCTGCTTTCTCCTAGCCTTGCTCGTCGATTTACTGGGCAGCCGGTCCCGCCCACTGCTGGATGCGGAAGATGACAAATTCGGCCGGCCTCACAATCGCCACCCCGATCTCTGTGATCACTTGCCCCAGATCGCGAACTTCAGGCGGATTGGTTTCCTCGTCGCATTTGACATAGAAAGCCTCTTGTGGAGTCAATCCAAAGAGCGCCCCATCCCGCCATACATTGGTGAGAAAGGCGGTCACATTGCGGATGATCTTGGCCCACAGACTGGGATCGTTGGGCTCGAAGACAACCCACTGCGTTCCTTCGTCTATTGACTTGCGAAGGAAGATCAGAGTACGGCGCACGTTTATGTACTTCGTGTCCGCATTTAAGTCGCCGCCGATCGTCCGCGCCCCCCACACGTTGATTTTTCCGTTGATGTAGCGGATCGCATTGATCCCATATGGATTCAACCCGGCCTGCTGCGATTTGCTGATCTGATATTCAACGCCCAGGGCACCATGGATCGGCTCGTTTGCTGGGGCTTTGAATACGCCACGGGTTTCGTCCACTCGAGCCCAGACTCCGGCTATATGTCCGCTCGGAGCCACTGGGATCTCGCCTTCTCCGCTATCCGGATCGGTGAACCCGGTGACTGGGTCGTAGACCCGAATCCGCGGAAAATAGAGCGCACCATAGTCCGTGTTGGTCATGACCTTGATGTTGTTTTCCGTGAAGTCAGCGTCAGGCCCCAGATCGGGAGGGTCAAGGATTGCGACGCGATCCGACATATTCTCGCAATGATCGATGATGTTGCCTTGCACCACGGGGTCAATGATTCCGGGAGCAGCGACGATCGAAATCTCATCGATGGCTTCAAAAGGAGTCAGCGCCGTGGGCTCTTTCAAAGCCGGCATGTCGGGATACCGCATCACAAAGCAACGCGTGCCGCCGTTGTTGAAGAAACCGAAGACTCCGTGTACGAGACGGTTTTGATCGGGATCGGTAGAAAAATCTCCAAAGGACCGCTTGAACTCCGCAAAGGTCGTGCACAGCACCGGTTTGCCGGGACCGGCGAGTGTGCCCGCATTGCTGCGCGCGGTCGCCAGGGACAGATTTTGCTGAGCTGCGCGGAAAGCCTTCAAATCGTCGGGCCCGGTTTTCGCCGGACGCGGCGGTCTAACTCCCTGCTGCGTTAAAGCATCAAAAGCCTGTTTCGCGGCGGTGTAATCCGCCTCGGGAGCGGGAAAAGTCCACAGCCGATACGGCCTGTTTTTGTCGTCGGTCGGCTTGGTGGGATCATAGTCTGGATTATCTTCAGGGATTTGAACCGGACCTTTAACGATGCCCACAAACGCCGCTGTGCTGGTACTGACTCCAACGATCGGTTTGATACTCGATGGTACTTCCTCGACATATACACCTGGCGCTAGATATTCTGGCATTCTGATTGCTCCTTATATTGAGATCTTTCTCTGGTGAAACTGCGGCTCGCGGCCGAAAAAGGAAATCCCGTCAGCGCCGCGGCTTTCTTCGAGTTCTGAGATCGAACTTCATGATCCCCGCGATCCCCTTCGCAGGCTCCGTTTTATGCGCCGGCGTGGGTTCGTTCTCCGCCCTGACTCTGGTCTTGGCGGCTGGCCTGATCTCCGGCTTCGTTGGCGGCTCCGGCTTCGATTCCTGCTTCGCAGGCGACTCCTCACGCTGCGCTTCGTCAGTGACGCCGGCTGTAGGATCGTGGTCGACTTCCGCGTCATCCGATGATTTCTTCGCGCTCATCCTCTTGGCCTCCTTTTTCCGCTTCCGGCTGATTCTGGCAACCATTCAAGCTTCTCAGCCCGACACGCCGGCCTCACCCGCTCTCACGCGTCAGTGTGAAGTCAAGGGGCTGCGACACTCCCGGACTCGCCACCGTCACCGACTGAGTTTTGTCACGGTAGCCCTGCGCGGAAACCACAAGCACGCGCTTCCCCGGTTCAATTCCTGTGACTGTGAATTGCCCTTGCACATCGGTGAACGTCCGCTCGCCGCTGCCCTCCACTCGGACCTCGGCCAACATCACGCCGGACTTGCGCCCGGATCCGGTAACCTTCCCCTTGACCATCGTCGAAGGCAGCGCCAGCGAAACGAAAACGACCCTCTGCGGGCCCTGACCGCCTTGCGGGATGGTGACGGTTGCCTCGGCCAGACCGAAACGTTTGCCGTAACTCGGAACAGGAGCGCGCAACTTGTTACCTTCGGGTCGCTCGCGAAAAACCTTGTCGAGATCCGGAATACACGCGCTAAGTTCGTACTTGCCATCCGGCAGATCAAGAAAATAAAAGACTCCGTCAGGCCGCGTGCTCGTTCTGTCCGGTCGCTTCAGCGTGGCATGCCAGCGATCTCCATACGGTAGTGCGGCGACGCCGAGTTTCGTATCAAACTCCTTCGGAACTTCGCCGGGCATATACACAATTGCATCGACAACTGGTTTCCCTGTGCCCGCGTCGAGTACGCGTCCCGCGATCGAAACGTGATGTCGCGCCATCTGCCATTCGTTCATGTCACCATCACCTCAGGACGAATTTTCAATGTCTTGTCGATCACTGGCACCTCAGTCTTGATCGGCTGATCAGGCACTACACCGATAGTGACGGTATAGTTCAACGCCGCCTTGGGCTTGCCGCCAAGCGCCTGCCAAAATTCCGCTACGCTCTGCAGTCTGCCCGGTTGCAGTGTGCTTGAGGGTAGCGGAGGTTCTTGCCCTTTTAGCGAACCTTGCAGCAAAACCTCTGGGATCACGGGGTGCCGCACCAGAACCTTCATCACTTCACTCAGCAGCCGATGTTCGTCGAGCGCGCGACTCGTGGAACTCTCGCTGGCCCACGCAGTGATCAGATACGAGCAGTCCACGCGCACCGGAGGATGCCTTTTTGCAGCCGTGCCATTGTCGTTGTGCTCGACAATCCAGCCGGTCCGGCGCAACTCGAGATTCTCCCGGATGTCGTAGAGAAAAAGGTCAACCGCCGGTAAGGTGACTGTTGACGGAGGAAATTCCGCGTCAGGAGCAGCGAAGCTGATCGCCACCTGCTCGACTAACGCAGGCGCAAGTTCGCGCCTGAGAAGTTCTTCCACCGTTCTGTCGAGATCGTCGATCATGGATTTGTGCGATGCTCCTCTGGCGATGTCCGCGGCGAGACGGTTCCCTGACTCGTTGGCGTTGTGCTCGAGGTATTACCATGAGACTCTGGTTGTGTGGCCGAGACCGTTCTTGGCGCGCACACATCGTCTTGCGTCGCCGCCGGTATGTTTCCGCTAATTTCTACATCCACGCGGCGCTCGTTCGGGTCTTCCGTAGCGGTCTGAGCACCGAACGCTCCCATGGCATAGCTGCGCACGTGGGCGTCTGACCCAGCAAAGTCAGCAATGATCTGTTGAACTCTTTTTGCCCGCAGTTCGGCCAGGTTGGAATTGGTTTGCTCTGATCCGGTTCTGCTCGCCCGCCCCGTAATGCGCAGCTGCCCGGTCCCTCGCTCCAAGTCCTGCCGAACGTTCCGGTCGAGACCAAAGTACCAGCCGTAGATGTCCTTGCGTGCTTGGTCCTCATGGACGAATCGGTCTGAGCCCACGACGAACGGTTGAAAAGACTGGGTACAGTGATATTCTCGCGGACTGGGGTTTCCCGCGACATTGACTTTGGCAGTGAAGCTCGCCTCAAATGCTTGTGTGTTAGGAACCTGGGTCTGGTGCTGTACTTGACCACTCAGAGGACCTACAGTTACTCCTCCTTGAACTGCCTCCGCCTTCTGCTCCTGATACGTAACTCTAGGCGACGCGGTTACAGACAATCCCGTGTCGTCGACATCGGCATTCAACGCGGGTTGCGGATCCATTGCAGCACCCGTGCCATTGATGTCGTGCCACACAACGTGCGGTTGGTTGACCACCTTGACGACTGTGTCGTCTGTTCCCGCAGTTACTGGAATCCGGAAAGGTGCATCCACCAGCAAAGTAGCAAAGCCCGAGGTCGCTGGACCCACAACAGCCCTTCCTCCGAAGGCCCAGTTTGCATAGATCCTCAGCCGCACCTTGCCGTGAAATCCAGCATTGGCAGCTTGTGACAGAGTCTTCTTGAAGGTGATCTCTTGTTCTTGTTGTAACGGCACGGATTCCGACATCTGGCCACCTTCAAAGAGTTCGGCGGTCGCGTCCAACGTGATGTGTCCGTTTGAAACGTCCCGTGTGATCTGCCGCTGGAGCGTATTGCGCGATGAGGACGCTCGCGTGGCCACAAAGTCGGGGCTAAGTTGCCCCGCGGCAATTCCCTTGCTGCTGCTTGTCAAACTGCGTGGCGATGTTTGAGTGATGGCCCTCGCTACTTGGTCCGCTTCCAGTTCGTACTGATCGTCCGGCTGTCCGACCGTCAACTTGCCTTGAACGTGTTTTTTCTCGTCATTCTCACATTTAGAACACAGGCGCTGGATCTGAAAACGCTGAGCCTTGCCTGCGACTGGAGCCGCGTGACCCTGTTGAACGACATGTGTCAATTCGTGAGCCAGCAGCTCTTGACCTTCCGAATTCG
>Ga0302320_10000275_pt1 | contig 119537 bp, 106 predicted proteins | sample Bog_T0_3_FD_202130 | JGI IMG/M metagenome (GOLD analysis project Ga0302320, IMG submission 202130) | Peat permafrost microbial communities from Stordalen Mire near Abisko, Sweden - Bog_T0_3 | ecosystem: Environmental > Terrestrial > Soil > Wetlands > Peat | place: Sweden: Abisko, Stordalen... | reverse complement strand
GATCGCACGTGCGGAAGTTCTTGCTCACACACCCAGGATAGAAAACTCCCTGTCCAAGATCCCAGGAATCTTTCGACTCCGACCGGAATCGTTCAATCTATTCCCGACACACTCCTAGCCCGCTCCATCGATCTTCTGGCCGCCGACAGCCCCTGCCAGTGCGCTGAAACGAAATGTGAACAAAGCCCGCAGGGCGGCTTTCAGACGGTACATCAATCCGGCGGCGAAACCGCTGTGTTTGCCGAGAAACTCAGCCGTTCCCGAGACCCGGTCCCCTTCCAGCACATTTTTATAGACCGGCGAAGGAAGCGCCAGATGAACCGCCGCGGTATCGCCCAGAATCACAATTTTCTTGCCGGAACGCTTAATCTGGGCACAGATTTCAATGTCGCTGCCGTAGGTTCCATAGCGCTCGTCGATCTGGCGCAGCGCACGGAGAAAGAAGGCCCGGAACATGATCGCCGCGCCAAGGACACATTCCACTGTTGTCGCGCTCTCGCGCGGAGCCGGCTGAAATATGGGGTCAGGATCGGACGGCGTCGGCAGGGCACGGACTTGCGGAGCAGGCAAATCGTCCTCGGTCACCAGGATTGGGGCAACCGCGCCCACCTCGGGATGCGCTTCGAGGTAATCCGCCAGCGCCGTTACGTCTTCGGGCGAAATGCGGACATCGTCATGCAGGCACAGCAGATACTCTCCTTCCGCAGCCCGCAAACCCACATTGAGCGCTTTGGTCAGCCCAAAGTTCTTGGGCAGCTTGCTGAAACGGATGGACGGGAATTCCTCAGACAACTCCGCACTGCCGTCCCGCGATCCGTTATCCACTACGACCATCTGATGGGGCGACCCGTCCAGAGTCTGCAAGCTACGCAGCAGAGAGTCTTTTCGATCGATTGAGACGATCACGACGGACACGCGCGGAGTTTGCGGTGCACTCGCTTCCTGTTCGGTAGGAGTCAACACGTCATTTTACTTTGCATAAGTGATTTTTCCGAGAATAACTTCGTGGCGCGCGCCGGTGGCGGAGGGCAGATTGGCCGGTTTTCTTTGCCAGGTCCGATGGGCGAGAACCGCAAAAGCGATAGCTTCTTTCGCATCCGGGTCGATGCCGTACTCCGCCGTAGTCGCAATATCGATGCCAGGTAGAAATGCCGCCAGTTGCGCCATCAATTGAATGTTGTGAATGCCCCCGCCGGAAGCGATTACCTCCTGCGTCCCCGGAGCAAAACGACTGATGCCGGTTGCGATGGAGGCCGCAGTGAATGCCGTCGCGGTAGCAATCAGATCTTCGGGCGCGAGACCGCTGGCAATCAGGCTGTCAACAAAGGCCGCTCCATACTGTTCCCGGCCCGCGGATTTGGGAGGAGGCGCCGCGAAATAACGGTGCCGCAACAGCCTGTCGAGCAGCGGCCGGTTAATCTGGCCGCGGGCCGCCCCTGCTCCGTCGCGGTCGAACCGTTTCCGGCCTGCTGTCATTCTTTCCACTAGCTGATCCACCACCATGTTGCCGGGACCCGTGTCGAAAGCACGAACCTGATCAGCAGGGGCTCCGGCCGGGAGAATCGTAATGTTCGCGATACCGCCGACATTCAAAGCGACTCGATGCCGGGTCTTGTGGCGGAACAGCAGATAGTCGACGAGGGGGACCAGAGGCGCGCCCTGGCCTCCGGCCGCGACATCGCGGGTTCGGAAGTCCGAAACCACCGGAATTCCCAGCCTTTCAGCGATCACGGAAGCTTCGCCGATCTGCAGAGTATTGGGCGATTTGCCGGCGCCTTCGTGATACACCGTCTGTCCATGGCAGCCGATGAGTTCCACCGAGTTGAGCGCAACGCGGAGGTGGTCGCAGATATCTTTGACGGCTTTGGCATAGAGCTCGCCGAGTTCGAAATTCAGGCGCGAGACTTGTTGCGTCGAGCACTCGCGACCCGAAACCGCGAGGATCCGCACACGCACCGAGTGGGAATAAGCTACAGTTCGATGCGCAACGGAGGAAACACCGCGCCCGATGTCGACAATCGCCACATCAATACCATCGAGCGAGGTCCCGCTCATGATTCCGGCGACTCTCACACGATCTCCTTCTGGAGATCTTTTCTCATACGATCTCCTTCTGGAGATCTTCGAGAAAACGCAGCGCTTCGACAGGCCGCATTTCATCGATTTTCAATTCGCGAATCTTCTGCTTGATATCATCGGCGCCCGGCTCGAACATTCGAATCTGGACCGCCGATGGTTGCGGACTCGGAGCCAGTTCTTCCACCGTGCGATGCTCTGTACGCTCGTGAAACAGGAGAACTTCGCGCGCTCGTTCGATGACAGTGGCGGGCAAACCGGCGAGGCGGGCGACTTCAATTCCGTAGCTGCGATTGGCGCGGCCGGGCTCCACTTTGTGGAGAAAAATAATGCGGCCACCAGCTTCTTTCACCGCCACACGCAAATTCCGCACGCCCTCCAGTTGTCCGGCCAATTCGGTTAATTCGTGATAGTGGGTGGCGAACAGAGTCTTCGCGCCGGTCACGGACGTAACGTGCTCGGCGACCGCCCAGGCGAGCGCCAGCCCGTCATAAGTGGCGGTGCCCCGTCCGATTTCGTCGAGGATGATGAAGCTCCGGGCGGTTGCCGTGTTAAGAATTACGGCCGTTTCCGTCATCTCGACCATGAATGTCGAACGGCCGCGCGCCAGGTTGTCCGAGGCGCCGATACGGGTAAAGATGCGATCGATCAAAGGCAGCAGCGCGGAATCGGCCGGAACAAACGAACCCATCTGGGCAAGAATCGCAATCAGCGCGGCCTGGCGAAGGTAGGTGCTTTTGCCGCCCATGTTGGGTCCGGTGATCAGCGCCACGCGGTCGCTGGTGTCGTTGAGATACAGATCATTGGCGATAAAACGTCCGGCGTCTTCGCCCCCCAGTTTTTCGATGACGGGATGGCGGCCTCCGGCAATCTGCATTTCGCCGTCCGACCCGAATTTCGGCCGCGAGTAACGGTTCTCGGCGGCCACCTGAGCCAGCGCCGATGAAACGTCCAGCTCCGCGATCGCGGCGGCGGTGCTGCGGATGCGCTGAGACTGCTCGGCCGTTTTCTGTCTGACTTCGGCGAAGATGCGCTTCTCGATCTCGAAAATCTTTTCATCCGCGGCCAGAACTTTCCGTTCATATTCCTTGAGTTCCGGCGTAGTGAAGCGCTCCGCGTTGACCAGGGTTTGCTTGCGTTCGTAATCAACGGGCGCGTGGTGGAGATTGGCTTTGGAAATCTCGATGTAATAGCCAAAAACCCCGTTGTGTCGAACCTTCAGAGAGGCGATTCCGGTGCGTTCCTTCTCGCGCGTTTCGATGCCTGCGATGTAGCGGCGGCCGTTCTGGCTCAGGTCTCTGAGTTCATCCAACTCCGCGTCATAACCGGCGCGAATCGTGCCGCCGTCTTTGATGTCGCCAGGCGGCGTTTCGGAAAGGGCGTTGAGAATGAGCGAAGATGCTTCCGGAACCGAATCGAGGCGCGTGAACATGAGGTCAAGCCTCGCAGAGATCGGCCCGGCGGAGAAACGGCGCGCTTCGGCGAGCCGCGGAGTCCGATCGAGCGAACGGCCAAGCGCAAACAACTCGCGCGGACCCGCACTCCCGATCATTACTTTGGCCAAAAGGCGCTCGACATCGAGGACCGGTTCGAGTTGTTTGCGGAGTTCGGCGCGAAAGATGGTTTCCCGCACCAGATCTCCCACGGCGTCGAGGCGGGATTCAATCTCGGTACGGTCGAGCGAAGGCCGAAGCAGCCGCTGGCGCAGCAAACGGCCGCCCATTCCCGTTGCAGTCTGGTCGAGAACAGCCGCCAGGGTCGCACCGCCATCCGAGAAGATTGGGTCTGTTAATTCGAGGTTCCGCACCGTTACCGCATCAAGCACCATGGTGTCGGTGCGCTCAAAGTGGCGGGGCGGATCCAGATGATCGAGCGCGGCACGCTGCGTATCCCGCAGGTAATGCAGTACCGCACCCGCAGCCGCGATCGCCGCATGCCGGCCGGCCAGACCGCAGCCATCCAGCGAGTGAAGGCGAAAGTGCTCTTTGAGAATACGCTCGGAATAATCGGGACTGAAGACCCACGCTTCGAGTTCGGTGGTGATCCAGCGCTTGAGTTCGGGTTGCGGAAACAAAGGGGCTTCCGCGGCCACCAGAACTTCTTTGGATCCAATGCTTTCGAGAAGGCCGGGAAGTTCGGCCAGTTCGGTTTCCGTGGCACGGAACTCACCGGTTGAGACATCGACATAAGCCAGACCGGCGCGTGTGCCGCTGCGCGAAACCGCCGCCAGATAGTTATTCTCATGCGAACGCAGCAGATGAGCGTCAGTGGCCGTGCCAGGCGTAACGATCCGGGTTACATCGCGGCGGACGAGCTTCTTGCCTGGGCCCGCTTCTTCCATCTGGTCGCAGATGGCTACTCGATAGCCCCGGCCGATGAGCCGCGCGATGTAGCCTTCGGCCGAATGGTAAGGCACGCCGCACATGGGAATCGCATTGCCTTTTTCTTTGTTGCGGGCCGTAAGGGTTATCTCAAGTTCTTTGGCCGCGGTGACGGCGTCTTCAAAGAAGAGTTCGTAAAAATCGCCCAGACGGAACATCAGCAGGGCGCCGGGTACCTGTTGTTTGATGGCGTGGTACTGGCGCATCAGGGGCGTGGAGCTGAGGGTAGCGGTGGAGTCCGGCGTCATACGGCGCTTCCCCACAGGTTCAGGACTGCCCTCGAAAATCGCGTTTTACAAAACAAAGCCAATTTTTGGTTATTCCTTAAAAATGAGCGACTTGGCAATCAGAACCAGAAATGCGCGGGGAGTTCCCATAACAGGAATAACACTGTGCGCGGCGACCGGCCGGGGCTGCGCACGGCAAGTCGCTGACTCTTCGTCAGAAATAAAAAATTAAGTCGCGTGATCGGCGTGTTTTACTCGCTGTGTTTCACGACAAGCCAGGCGCAGAGCCTGAGTAGCCTTCAGGGCTCGTCGTCTTCCGCGGGCGGGTTTTCGTGAGCTTCCAGAGCCACCGCGGCGTCGGCGTTAGCTTGGGCGTTTGCTTGTTCATGAGCTGCAGCTTTTGACGCTGCTTTAGCGGCCTTCGCTTCCTTGCGGCTCAACTTGACGGGCACTTCTTCTTCGTCCTCCTCGTCGGCCGCATCCGGATCTTCATCTTCTTCGTCGTGCTTCGTGTAGTAATAGGTGTACTTGCTGTAAAGCTCTCCGGCGCGCGCGCCATTCGCCACGATTCCAAGGACATTATTTTCGCAAAGAGACTGCATGGCGCGAATCACGTTGTCATAGGTAGTCGAGCCGATGCGAACCACAATGATGGTTCCATCCGTCATAGTGGCCAGCAGGTTGGCATCGGCCGAGAACAGGAGCGGGGGAGTATCGAGGATGATCCAGTTGAAAATCCGGCGCAATCCATCCAGCGTCTGACGGACGTGGCGCATATTCAGCAGTTCGAGCGGATTTTTGACCTGAGATCCGGCAGGAAGGAAATAGAGATTGGTGCCTTCAATTCTGCGCACACAGTCTTCGAGGGGACGCTCCGCCAGAAGAAAATCCGAAAATCCGGGGGTACGTTCGCATTGCAGCAGATTGTGCACTTGTGGCCGGCGCAGATCGAGATCGCAAAGGAGAACGGGACTTTCCAGCTGGGCCTGCGCCAGCGCCAGATTGACGGCGCTGAACGTCTTCCCTTCGGCCGGAGAGGCGCTGGTGACGACGATCGAGTGCAGATTTTGTTGGCTCTGCAGGTGATTCAGTCGAGTCCGCAGGCTGCGAAATTCTTCCGATGGGACTTCGAGAGGCCGTTCCGGGTCAATCAGGTGCGTTTCAGGAGCGGGGCGATAGGGTATGACGCGGCAGCGCCCCAGCAGATTCCGCCAATCGACTTCAAGTTGTTTGTTCGGCGAGCGGATGATTCCATTGGGACCGGCATGATTGGGAACCTCAATAGGAGATTCCTGGGCCAGTCCGCTCTCTCCCGCAGGAACAAGGGCGCCATCCGAAGACGCAGGCGGTGCGGGCGAACCCGCTTCGAGCATCTGTTCGGCGCGCCGTAGCGCATCATGGACGCGGCTCATCCGATTACCCGAGAAACCAAAAGTACCCGCGAAGTCAAAAACGCTTCAGCCGACATTGCTTCAGCTCGCATAAGTGTAGTGGTAATACAACGACGAACTTACCGCGATGATACCGATGATGATAGCCGCGGACCAGGCAAGGTATGCCAGCCTTCGCTTGCGGCGCACCAGCATGGTGTTTTCGAGTAAAGGAATGCTGCACAGCACAGGCACGTTGGTGTACGCGCGGACGTCTTTCAGATTTTTGAGCGACGAATCTTTGGCCTCCTGCAGTCCTGCCAGTGCCAACCCGAGGATAAAGGAAGCGGCTGCGCCGCCGCCGACAATGAGCCAGCGATTGGGTTTTGCGGGCTGCCCAGGGAGTGAGGGAGGATCGAGGATCTCCAGGTTTTCGCCCGCTTTGCGCTGCAATAACTGGTCATTCTGGTCGGTCAGCGACTGCTTATTGACGAAGGACTGGTATTTCTCGGTGGCGTCCTTCTCGGCCCGGACCAGATCCGCATACTTCGCTTCAATGCTGGAGGTCGCGGCTAGTCTTGATTGGTAATCGGAGATTTCCTTATTGATGGTCGCCTGTTCCTTCAAACGGGTGGTCCGCTCCATCTCCGTGGTTTGCAACTGTACCTTAGCCTGGTCAATCTGACCCTCTAATTGGTTGAGGCTCTGTACCGCGGCATAATTCGTCTGCTTTTTGACAGGAGCAGTCGCCACGGCAGGCGGTTTAGATGCGTCATCATCCTGTTGAGCCTGAAGTTTGTCGCGCTCGTCTTTCATCACCTGCAGGCGAGTCTCAGCACTTTTCAGATCGGGATAACCCGGCCTGTAAACCTGGCGCATCTGCGCAACCTGCGATTCGGTATCGGCTATGGTCCGATTCAGCAGCACAAGGCGTTCATTCTGTCGAGCCATGGGGCTGGCGGGATTCGCGCTTCCTGATTCGGAAGCCTCCTTGTCCAGCATGCTGAAGAGGGTCTTCTGACTTTCCAGCGTCTTCTGGTGCTGTTCGAGGGTCACCTTCTGTTGTTCGATTCGATTCAACGCGTCATTGATGGCATTCGACTGGGCTTGCAGAGAATTGAGTTGGGCCATATTCAGCGGAGTCTGCTCCGGCAGCTTACCCGAGTTTTCGACGCGGAACTTTGTCAGCTCTTCATCGAGCTGATCGAGATTTGCCTTCGCCTGGGAGAGCTCGTCATGGACATAGGATTTCACTACATCCTGCTGAAGCCGCTGCGAGTTCTGGTTCGCATCGGTGAACTTGGTAATCAACGCCTGAACCGTTTGCTGCGCTTTCGAGCGATCGGGATAAGAAAACGATATGGAGAACGCGGAGGCGCGGTTAGGGCCACCGCTGGCCAGACTTTGAACAGAGATGTGGATGTCCCTGTTCCGCATCGTCTCAATCACATCTTCAAGGGGCTTCGATTCACGATCCGACCGGTAAAGATCGAGCCGCGGATCCTGAATGATATTGGAGAGACTGGTGCGGCTCAGAATCTCGTTTTCCATCGACATGATGCGCTCGGTAAGTTGCTGATTAATAGTGGTGGCGACGATCGAAGCGGAGATCTGTTGCGGCGTGATCTGCATCTGGGCGGTCGACACATAGGTATTGGCTATCAGGAACGCCGCTACGATCGAAATCACAATGCCCGCAAAAGTGGGACCGACAATCCAGCCGGCGTGGCGTCGCGCGATGTCTATGTAATCTTCCAGATCAAGCGTGCGACGCGAAATAGCTGCGTATCCGGAAGCGGCTGCGGCTGTCATTGTTGAAGGATTCGTTCTCCTTTCTCAGGGGATGAAGATCCGGTCTCCGTTCTGTATTTGTATATCCTCTTCGAGGTGTTTGCCCTTACTTACATCTTTGTAATTGAAGTTGAATCTCTGCGATCCGCGCATGATGTAAATCTTCCTGGGATTGGCAAAATCGCGAAATCCGCCGGCACTCGTGAGGGCTTCCATCACGGTGATGGGCTCCGTCAGGGGGAACGTTCCTGGGCGGTTGGCACCCTCCCCCAGAATCAGATATTTCTTGCTGTTGATTTTAGTGACCTGAATGTCGATTTCCGGTTCCGTCAGAAACTCGCTGAGCTTCGCGGTAAGGGTCTTTCGGAGTTCTTCAACGGTCGATCCGTCCGCTTTCACTTCTCCGATGAGAGGCAGGGAAATCATGCCATCGGGACGCACATCCACAAGGCCCGTCAAATTCGTATTATTCCAGACCTTCACATAGAGAACATCAAGAGAGCCAATCACGTAGGCGGCCCTGGCTTTGTCTTTCGGGGTGTCTTTCGAAGCTTCTTTGGAAGCAGGGGAATCGGCACTTTCCGGGCCTGGTTTTCGGGCCGGAGGATTCTGCGGAATCGCTTTCTCGGGGAGAGTACCGGTGGGAGCGCCGGGTGCGTTCGGACCAGGTGCGGCGTTCGGATTGGGTAGGGCGTTCGGATTGGGTGTGGCCGGCACCGCAGTCACCGGGTTGGGAGATGCGGGGGATGCAATCGGTTCTGGCGCCGGGGGGACTTTATCCGCCGTCTGGCCTTGCGCATAGGATTGCGCTGCCACGCAGATCAACACCGCTCCCATACGCGCTGAGAATTGCAGGGAGCGATAGAAAAAAGGGCGCATCATCATTACTTAGGCTAGTCGTTACTACTATCTTTAACTAATCGTTCGAAATCGTTACAATTTCTATGATCTGATTGCAGGCCGTCCGGAAGAAATGACCCCGTCAGCCAGCTTTACCGCACATCAGTCTCCATTCAAGATCGTATCAAGAATGTGCGGTTCGAAGAATATACTTAGAGGAATCATGGAACGGAACGGATACTTTCTCGCAAAAACCGACCCTGAAACGTATCCTGTGGAGCAACTGGAGAAGGACGGCGAGACCGTCTGGGACGGAGTCAGGAATCCTCAGGCGCTGCGGGCCATTCGTGAAATGAAGGCGGGCGACCACGTTTTCATCTATCACAGCATGGGCGATGCTGCGATTGTGGCGATTGCCGATGTGGTTAAAGACGGCCGGGCCGATCTGAAAGATCCCAAATTAGCCGTGGCCGATTTTCGCTTTCGCGGACGCATTTCGCCGCCCGTCTCTCTGCGGGAAATCAAGGAATCCGGGAAGTTCGCCGATTGGGCGCTGGTGAAGCAAAGCAGGCTTTCCACGATGACGGTTCCCGCGGAGTTCGTGACCTGGATTCGGAAACTCCGGCCAGCTGCAAAAATTTAGAACCTCCTTTGTCATTCGCTTGAACCACGGGCCTTTGACCCAGGAGGTTCAATCCCGTAAACCGGGAGGCTTATCCCGTAAACCAAGGGGGCGATTCCAAAAATGGGATTGACTTGGAATTGCGGTTTTTAAGCCCTTTGTTTTCAATGGCCACAGCAATCTACGTAAGATTAAAGATGGCATGGTAACTGCTACTTGAATTCAAACGTACAGGTGTCTTCGGGAACTCCGTTGCCCCCCGATCATGTTCCAGGAACTTAAGTTTCAGCTCTCGACAGCGATTCTGACCGTGCTAACCATAGCCGCGGCGATTGCGGCGGCGCTGAACTATCAGCAAATCCACCGATTCCGGCTACCGGACGACGGTGTTTCCTGGACTGACCGGGGTGGCTCGGTAGTTGCACTCCGGGTCTTTGCGGGTGGCCCGGCCGACCGCGCCGGGATTCGCGTGGGCGATGTGCTGGAATCCATCGAATCCGTGCCGGTCCATGACACCGGTGATGTGCCCAAACGGCTGGCATATGTGGGAGCCTGGGCGAAGGCTGCCTATCACGTAAGACGCGCCGACGTGGACGTACCGGTCAGCGTAATCGTGGGGGAAGCGGCGCGTGGCGTGGCGCTGTCGTCGCAGTATCTGGTGGGTCTGGCGTATCTTGCGATCGGCCTGTTCGTTTATTTCCGCCGCGGCAGTGCTTATAAGGCGCGCCACTTCTACATTTTCTGTCTGGCTTCCTTCATCTTTTATTCGTTTCACTACACGGGAAAACTGAACGCGTTCGATCAGGTCATTAACTGGGGCAATCTGATCGGCGGCTGGCTGGCGCCGGCGCTGTTCCTGCATTTTTGCCTGACCTTTCCGGAGCCGCGGCGCTGGTTTCGCGGCTGGATGGGCCCGGCGATTTATCTGCCCGGAGTAGTTATCACTCTGGTGGCGATCGGGTTTGCGGCCGGTGTACTGGTTTCGCCCGGTAATTCGGCGCTGGATATTCGCGAAGCCCTCGACCGTTCGTGGATGGGACTGCTCACAGCTACCTATCTGGCAAGCGCAGCGGTACTGCAGAGCGGATACCGGAGTTCGGAAGACGCCGTGATTCGCCAGCAACTCAAATGGTTGCGCAACGGAATGATCTTCGGCTTCGGGCCTTTCGCGGTGCTCTACGCGATACCGTTCGTTTTCGACGTGCCGCTGAGCCCGTACCTGAACTATGCGGTATTGACTCTGCCGCTGATTCCTCTGACGATTGCTTACGCGATCGCGCGCTACCGTCTGATGGACGTCGATGTAATCTTCCGGCGCGGCTACGCTTACACGCTGGCGACGCTGGTGGTTCTGGCGGCATTTTACGGGCTGGTGCTTTCGCTGGGCAGCCTGGTGCAAAAGAATTTCAAGGACCTGGGCAGCGCAGGCCTGATCAGCGTAATGTTGATCGCCACCTTCCTGTTCCAGCCGATTCGCAACTGGATTCAGGAGCGGCTCGACCGTTACTTCTATCGCGACCGATACGACTACCGGCGCACCCTGATCGAATTCGCCCGCGAACTCAACTCCGAAACCGAGCTTGACCCCATGCTGCAGCTGGTGGCCGACCGCCTGATGCAGACGCTCTCTATCCGCCACGTGGCTTTTTTTCTGGCGGAAGGCAACGAGGAGATTCCAATGTGGCGCCTGCGCATGTCGCTGGGATCGAGCGCACGGCCGCTCTCTACGCCGGGAATGCTCGATCTCAGTTTTCTCGACTGGCCCCGCAGTTCCACTGAAGCAACGCCTTACCTGTTCTTCGAGCGGACCCGTTATCACCTCGACGCCATTGCCGGCAGTTGGGCGCCGTCCGTACGGCAAACCATAGCCGACCTCGACCTCAACTATTACCTGCCCTGCACAGTGCGCGGCCGGACCATCGCGTTCCTCGGAGCGAGCCGCACGGAGACCGGCGAATTTCTTTCGAGCGACGACGTGGAACTGCTGCTCACGCTGGCGAACTATGTAGGTATCGCGATCGAAAACGCCAACCTGTATCGGTCACTTAAGCAAAAGGTCGGCGAATACGAGCGGCTCAAAGAATTCAGTGAAAATATCGTCGAATCCATCAATGTGGGGATTCTCGCGGCGGGTCTCGACGATCGGGTGGAAAGCTGGAACACACAGATGGAGCGGCTCAGCGGTATCGGCCGCGCCGATGCGGTAGGCCGTACGCTCGGTGAGCTCTTCCCCGCCCCCCTGGTGGAACAACTCGACCGCACCCGGGGTGAGATGAACATCCAGCATCTGGATAAGTTCGTACTCGATACAGCCAAAGGCGAATCGACCATGAACATTGCGATCGCTCCGCTCATATCGCGCGATATGGAGCAGATCGGGCGCCTGGTCATATTCGACGACGTTACGGATCGCGCCGAGCTGGAACGCCGGCTGGTGCAGGCCGACAAATTGTCCAGTATAGGGATGCTGGCGGCAGGCGTGGCGCACGAAGTGAATACGCCGCTGGCCGTGATCTCCACTTACGCGCAGATGCTGACCAAGCAAGTGGCGGGCGACGAACAGAAGTCGCGCATTCTCGAAAAAATAGCTCGCCAGACGTTCCGTGCCAGCGAGATTGTGAAATCACTGCTCAACTTCTCGCGTAACCCGGCGGCGGAGTTGAATGACGTCCAGATCAATGCCGTAATCGGCGAGACGCTTTCGCTGCTCGATCACCAGATGCGCAAAGCCGGAATCGAAGTACGGATCGAACTGGACCCTAACCTCGATGCCGTGCGCGGCAATACAGGCAAGCTGCAGCAAGTGTTTCTGAATCTTTTCCTGAATGCGCGAGACGCGATGGAGCCGAGAGGCGTCTTAACGGTAGTGACTCGCTCCAGCGAATACAGGGCCGGTGAACCGGGCGTCATGGTGGAAGTGATTGACTCGGGCCATGGCATTCATCCGGAACATCTGAGCCGTATTTACGATCCGTTCTTCACGACCAAATCCGCGAAAAAAGGCACCGGCCTGGGACTCTCGGTCACTTACGGAATTATTCAGGAGCACGGAGGCTCCATCGAGGCGGTATCGCGTCCGGGCGAAGGCACCTGCTTCCAGCTTCAGTTTCCCGCCGTCAGAAAGGCAATGGCAGCACAATGACACCGGTACGCGAATGGATCACCCAGTCTCATACCGAGACGCGTGGGCGGATCCTCGTAATCGATGACGAGATTGAAATCCGCGAGAGCCTGGAAGCGCTGCTCGATATGGAGGGCTATCAGGTAGATCTGGCGGAGAATGCGGCGGAGGGTGAACGGAAGTTGGAATTGCGCGCCTACGATCTGGTGCTTCTGGATCTGATGATGCCGGAGAAGTCCGGTATGGAAGTATTGCGGGATCTGCGGGAGCGCGATCGTCATACGCCCATCTTTATGATTACGGCGTATGGCACGGTGGAGGCGGCGGTGGAAGCCGTGAAGCTGGGCGCCAACGATTATCTCGCCAAACCGTGGGATAACGAAAAGCTGCTGATCGAGATCGATCGTGTGATCGCCGGCCAGCGTCTGCTGGATGAAAATACGCAGTTGAAGCGCGCACTCAAGCAGCGCTACAGCTTCCCCAACATTGTCGGCAAGAGCGAGCGCATGCTGCGCGTGCTCGATCTGGTCAGCCAGGTGGCAACCAGCCGGTCGACCATCCTGATCACGGGCGACACGGGGACGGGCAAAGAACTGATCGCGAAAGGCATTCACGCCAATTCGCCGCGTGTTGACCATGCGTTTGTCCCGGTCAACAGCGGATCGCTGCCTGCCGAACTGCTGGAATCGACGCTGTTCGGCCATGTGCGCGGCGCTTTCACGAGCGCGATACATAACAAAAAAGGGGCCTTCGAAGTCGCCAACAAGGGCACCATCTTCTTCGACGAAGTGGGCACCATCGGCGCGGAGACGCAAGCCAAACTGCTGCGTGTGATTCAGGAAAAGGAATTCACGCCGCTCGGATCGAACGAAGTAATTAAGGTCGATGTGCGCATCCTCGCTGCCACAAACGCCGACCTCAGAAAGATGGTCGAGGAGAAGAAGTTCCGCGAAGACCTGTATTACCGGCTCAACGTGATTAACATCAATCTGCCGCCGTTGCGCGATCGCCGCGAAGATATACCCTTGCTGATTCAGCATTTCTTAGACAAGTTCAGCCGGGAAAACGAAAAATTTCTGGACGCGACCAACCGTTCGATTCTGCGCTTCGAGCCCGAAGCCACTCAATTGCTTCTCGACCACACATGGCCCGGCAATGTCCGCGAACTTGAGAATGTGGTGGAGCGTGCGGTGGTCCTGGCCTCGACTCAGGTGATCCCGCTCGACGTACTGCCTGACTATCTGCTGCATGCGGGCGGCATTCGCCTGCGCCGCAGTGAAAACGGCGCTCTGCCTACCGACGCGTCTCTGTTCGAGATCGTGGCGGATTTCGAGCGCCGGACGATCATGGAGCAGCTCGAGCGCTTTAACTGGAGCCAGACGGATGCGGCTGAAGCTTTGCGCGTGCCGCTGTCGACCCTGAATCAGAAGATCAAAAGACTCAATATCGACGCACGGCGGCGTGGGGATAAAACGGCGTAAGTTATAGCTGGATCGAGTGCCACGTTTTACAGGATCGGCATCCGGTGCTGTTTCGCATAGGCGCGCATCTTCTCGTCGCACGTGACCAGCTTTGCGCTCATGCGCCGCGCGGTCGAAATAATTATCCGGTCCGCGGGATCTCCATGGAAAGGCTCAGGTAGGTGCGAACTATCCACAGCGATTTCCGCACTCAGCGGCGCCAGAACAAGGCCAGGTGTGGCGAGGGCACGACTGACCCATTCGTGGCAAGGCATACTCAACTGAATTCTGCCTTTGGCTTCGAGAAGTCCCAACTCCCAGACTGAGATCACCGAGAGCAGGAGCCGGCCGGACGCCGCCGCATGTTCAATCGCCAGGCGCACACGCGACGAGATTCGGTCGGTGGTCCCCAGTTGCAGCCAGATCCAGTAGTGGGTGTCGAGCAGGAGCGGCGCTGCGTCACTGACGTCTCCGGCGTTTTTACCGCTCGGCATCCCAGGTTTCGCCGGTCGGAGCGACGATGTCCCCGAGGATTACGGCCGTGTCCTTCAGACGTCCGAAGACCTGGGGCACCGGCTCATCGATAGGCATGAGTCGGGCCACCGGCTTGCCCCGCTTGGTGATGATGATCGGCTTGCGATTCTGGCTCACTTCGTCCAGCAAATGGAGGCATTTGGCCTTGAACTCGCCCGCGGCAATGGATTCGCTTGTCAGTATGGTTGCAACCATAGTCATATTATCATGGTCATATAGAAAAGTGCAATGCCGCCCGTTAAACTGAGCTTTGCCCCGGTTCTGCGACGTCAGCCTTCCCGTTCCGCTCGATCAGCCGTTCACTTACTCGCTGCCTCTCACTCTGCAGCATCGCGTGAAGGTGGGGGCGCGGGTGATTGCGCCTTTCGGTCCGCGCAAACTGGCGGGGGTCGTCCTGCGTGTTCACGACGACGAGCCGGAAGGTGCCGTCAAAGACCTGATGCGACTGGTGGACGCCGAGCCGGTTCTCGATGAGGAACTGCTCGCGCTGGGCCGCTGGATTTCGGGGTATTACTGCGCGCCGCTCGGCGAAGTGCTTCGGTCCATGCTGCCGCTCGCGAACGATATGCGCTCCGGCAAACTTTACTCTTTGACCAACGCCGGGCGCGATGCTTCGCGCCAGCTCTCGATTGAGCCGGCATCGGGCGATGCGGTGCAGCAGATCCTGAGCATGCTGGCTTCGAGGACGCTGTCGCTCGCCTACCTGAAAAAGAAAATTCCGCTGGCCGACCGCGTGATTAAATCGCTGGAGCGCCGGGGCTGGATCGTAGCCGAGGAAGTGCAGAATGACCGCGATCCTCTGCGCGCGCCATCGGCCAAACTGCGCATCACACTTACGGGTGCGGAACCGGCAGGCAAACTCCCGAAGGCCGAGCGCGAACTGCTGGCCTATCTTTCGCTGCACCCGGGCTCGCACAATCTGGGCGAACTGGAGCCGCAGGTACACAATGCCAGTCCCGCGGCACGCTCCCTCGCGCGGCGGCAATTGGTCGCGCTGACTCCCGAGCCGATGGTCATCCGCAATGTGCCGATCCGCGCCGCGCATGATTTGAACCCCGCACAGCGGGCCGCCTTCGATCTGATCGGCGCAGGCATCGCAACTCACCGGTTCTGCACCTTTCTGTTACACGGCGTCACGGGTTCCGGCAAAACCGAGGTGTATCTGAACGCGATCGATCGCGTGCTGGCGGAAGGACGCAGCGCGCTGATGCTGGTGCCGGAGATCGCCCTGACACCCGCCGTTGCAGGCCAGTTCTATGCGCGATTCGGCGATCGCGTGGCTATTCTGCACAGTGCGTTCAGCGATTCCGAACGTGCCGAACAGTGGCGGCGTATCCGCGCGGGCGGGGCCAGCGTCGTAGTGGGCACTCGATCCGGCGCTTTCGCTCCGGTGCGGAAACTAGGCCTGGTCATCATCGACGAAGAACACGACGCCAGCTACAAACAGGAAGAAACGCCACGCTACAACGGGCGCGATGTAGCCATCGTAAGGGCCCAGGCGGCAGGCGCCTGCGTGGTACTCGGCTCCGCTACGCCGAGTCTCGAGAGCCGTTACAACGCGGCCCCCGAGAAATCCGGCAAATACACGCTGATCGAAATGCCGGACCGGATCGCGGGCCGTCCCATGCCGCGCGTCGTGGTGGTCGATATGCGCCAGGAGTTTCTTGAGACCCGCCGTCATGCCATTTTTTCCCGCGCGCTGTCGGAGGCCATCCGCCAGCGCCTGGCCAATCACGAACAGGCGATGGTGCTGCTCAATCGCAGGGGATTTTCGACATTCGTCGCATGCCGTTCCTGCGGCACGCGGGTCGAGTGCACCAATTGCTCGGTCACATTGACCTACCATCGCCGCGACCGTCGCCTGTTATGCCATTACTGCGGCTATGCGGAGCGGGTGCCCACGGTTTGTCCTAAATGCCAGAGCGAGCACGTTCATTTTATGGGCGCGGGTTCGGAAAAGGTGGAGGATGAGCTACACGCCGAATTTCCCGAAGCTCGCATCGCCCGTCTGGATCGGGATACCGTCACCGGCAAGCGGCAGTTTGAAGAAATCCTGCACAGTTTTCGGGAGCGCGACTTCGACATCTTAGTCGGGACGCAGATGATCGCCAAAGGTCATGACATTCCCAATGTCACCCTCGTCGGGGTGGTGTCTGCCGATGTCGGAATCGGAATGCCTGATTTCCGCGCGGCGGAGAGGACGTTTCAGATTCTGACCCAGGTAGCGGGGCGGGCCGGACGGGGCGATCTTCCGGGCGTAGTCTACATGCAGACGATCAATCCGGACCATTACGCGATTCGTTTCGCGGCGCAACAGAATTACCCCGGGTTCTTCGAGAAGGAGCTGGAGTTCCGCCGGTTCATGAAATATCCGCCCTTCGCGGCGATGGCGAATATTCTGGTGCGCGCCACAAAAGAAGAGAACGCACTCGAAATGAGTACCGCTCTGGGGCGGCATCTGACGCCTGCGCCGGAGAATATGCGGATCCTCGGTCCGGCGGAGGCGCCGGTAAAGAGACTGAAGGACGAGTTCCGCTATCAACTGCTGATAAAATCGGGCAGCCGAAAAGATCTGAACGAGTTTTTGCGCAAAGCGCAGGAGTTCGCAAAACAACAGAAGTGGGGAGCCACGGCGCTGGTAATCGATGTAGATCCATTTACGCTTTTGTAATGCCACTCTCCCTGACAGGGCACACCTGTGAGAGGAAGGCACATTGAGGCAGCGAGGGAAGTCCGCTAGAATGAGGGATTCATCTGTTCGCGCGCTGTCTTGCAAGGAGAAACGCAGAAACTGAAGTCTGCGTCCCTAAACCTTGCTCCGGATGGAAAGGAATCGGGTTTTCATGAGTTTACTCAGGCCATTGCGCCTGAACAGAGTAGCGGTTTGTCTGTGCGGTCTGGCGGCCGATGTCGCCTTATTTGCGCAACAGACTCCCGCGCCGCAAGCACCGCAGCAGCAGCCCGCGCAGCAACAACCCGCGCCTGCTCAAGCTGCACCAGCCCAACCTGCTCAGCAACCGCCCGCTACACGGGTTAATCCTTTTGAAACTGTGCCGCAGGCCGCTCCCACGCCTGGCCGGGCTCCCGCCGGACAGGTGGTTGCGCCTCCGCAATTTGAACCGCCTAAGCCAGCGGCTCCCGGTGAGGCTGAGCCGGGACTGGCGGCGAACGTGATCGAGAGCATTGAATTCCGCGGAGCGCGGCGCGTGCCTCAGGATACTTTGCGCGCGATGGTTTTCAGCAAGGTCGGCGACGTTTACAACGAAGATACGCTGCGCCGCGACTTTAATGCGCTCTGGAACACGAACCGTTTCGACGATATCCGCCTGGAGATGGAAAAGGGTGAGCGCGGCGGCATCGTAGTTCGCTTCGTGGTCACTGAGCGGCCCGTGATTCGCGACATTAAATATGAGGGCGCTAAGTCGGTTTCGACCTCAGACATCCTCGATCGCTTCAAGGAACGTAAAGTCGGGTTGACCGTGGAATCCATGTATGACCCCAACGTGGTCAACCACGCGGCGGTCGTATTGAAAGAGCTGATTGCTGAACACGGCCATCAGTTCGCCACCGTGACGCCTGATTTGCGGCGTATTCCCCCGTCGTCTCTTGAGGTGGTGTTCAACGTAAACGAGGGGCCGAAGATCAAGGTCGGCAACATTACGATTCTCGGCAACATGGCATTCAGTCAGCGGCAAGTCGTTCGCGCCATGAAGAACATGCGCCCCTACGGCGTTCCGGATTCGATCCTGTTCGAGGACCTCTTCCCCGCTACTTACGATGCCGCCAAACTGGAGGAGGATAAAGAGCGCGTCCGCGACGCCTACCAGAAGGAAGGCTATTTCACAGCCAAAACCCTGGATCAGACCTTAAAACTGCGCGATGTCGGCGGCTTCATGGGTCAGTGGCACCTTCCCCTGATCAAAGAGAACAAGCCGGGCAAAGTGGAGGACATCAACCTGCCTGTCGAGGAAGGGCAGCGGTTCTACCTTTCGAAACTCGACTTTACGGGTGTAAAGCTTTTCCGTTCCACGGACTTCCTGGGACGACTGTTTCAGATGCAGCCCGGCGATGTTTTCTCCACCGAGAAGCTGCGTAACGGCCTGAAGAATCTGACCAAGGTTTACAGCCAGTTCGGCTATATCGATTATGTGGCCGAACCGCAAATCGACATTGTTCCCAATACCAACAAGATCAATCTCACGCTCAACGCGGATGAAGGCAAACAGTTCTTCGTCCGGCGCATCGACTTCACGGGCAACACCACTACGCGAGACAAAGTCATCCGCCGCCAACTTCTGATCGACGAAGGTGACGTTTATAACTCAACGCTCTGGGATGCCAGCATCCTGCGGCTGAACCAGCTTGGTTATTTCGAGGCGCTGAAGGAAAACGAATCCTACGACCTGAAGCGCAATGCGGGAACCAACACCGTCGATATCAATCTGAAGGTGAAAGAGCGCGGCAAAAACAGCATCGGCCTCAACGGCGGCGTATCGGGCGTGGCAGGCACGTTCATCGGCTTCAATTATTCGACGAATAACTTCCTCGGATTGGGCGAAACCCTCGGCCTGCAATCGCAGCTCGGATCTCTGACGCGCAACGTAACACTCAGCTTTACCGAGCCCTATCTGTTCGATCGTCCGATACAGGCGGGTATCTCGGTCTACCTGAACCGCTTCAACTACAATCAGGGCCGGCAGCAGTCCCTGCTGTCAGGACAGAATGTCGAGCAATTCTACAATTCGCTCGGTAGCGCCAACGTTCTGAACTATGTACAGAACTCGAAAGGCATCACGCTCTCTTCGAGCTATCCGATCAACCGCAGTTTTGCGCGGCTCGGGGTCGCCATCGGTTACGACGATTCGAGCATCGTGGCCGATTCACAGGGCGCCACTACGTATTTCACGTATCTCAGCTTCCTCCGCGCCAATGGACCCAACCCATTGAACGGCATCAAGACTCTGAGTGTCACGCCTTCTTTCAGTTACAATTCCAAGAATAATTACATGAACCCGACGGCGGGCAAAAGCATTTTCATCTCGATGAAAGCTTCGGCCAGCGTACTGGGTGCGAATGTCAATGTGCTGCAGCCGACCATCGACATACAGTATTACCACCCGAGTCCCAAATGGCGCCGGAATGTTCTGGCGTTCCATCTGCTCGGCTCGTTCGTGGCTGGTTATGGCGGCAAAGAAGCTCCGCCGACCTTACGCAGTTTCATGGGCGGCGAAAACGACGTCCGCGGATTCCAGTTCTACAGCATCACGCCCGTCGCCTACATCCCGAGCAGCAGTTCTGTAGGCCTTCTCAATCCCGACGGCAGCCAGCGCTATCAGAATGTTTATGTCAACGGCATCCTTCAGCCGCAGCCCGTCGGAATCAACATTCCCACTTACCAGATCATCACTCCGGGCGGCGATACGCACGCAGTATTCAACTTTGAGTACCGGATTCCCATCATTGGGCCGATAACGATGGCGCCGTTCCTCGATGCCGGACTCAATAAGATCACGCTGACAAACCAATTGACAGTTAATCCGGGCGAGATTGCTAATCTCAACGCTGAGTTCCCGCAAGCCAGCTACAGCAACAAAATACAAATTGCCCCCGGAACCCAGGCGATGCGCATGTCGACCGGCCTTGAGATCCAGGTCATCCTGCCGATCGTCCAGGCTCCGTTCCGGGTATACTATGCCTACAATCCGTTAGTAGTGCGTGAATACGTTCAGCCGCCCGTGATTTTCGACCGATCCGTGTTCCCCAACGCTGCCACTTTTGAGGGTGCGATTAGCACGTATGGCCAGGCTTACCCCTACTTCGAGCAGCACGGCACGTTCCGTTTTACCATCGGCAGGACATTCTGAAGTCGAGTTTTTGTGAAGGAGTTTTGAAAGTGAGAATGAAATCAACAATCGCGCCGGCAATGGTGCTATTGGGCGTGCTGGTTGCGTCCGGACCGGCGGCGTTTGCTCAGCCGGCGCCTAAGATCGGCGTGATTGACATGCAGAGCGCTCTGCTCGGCACCAAAGACGGCCAAAAAGCGGCTGCGGAGCTCAAAGCCAAATTCAGCCCTAAAGAGCTGGAGCTGCAGAAGAAACAGCAGGAACTGCAGGCCCGGCAGGATCAATACCGCAAAACTGAAAACACCATCAGTGACGAAGCGAAAAACTCGCTCCAGGCGGAAATCGCTACTCTCACCAAGTCATTGCAGCGGGACAGCGACGATGCCCGTCAGGATCTCGATGCCGAACAGCAGCGCATCCTGCAGGATCTGGGTCAGAGAATGATGCAGGTAATTCAGAAATACGCCGCGGACAAACAACTCACGATGATCTTTGACGTCAGCGGTCAGCCTAACAACCTGATTTACGCTTCAAATCAGTCGGATATTACGCGCGACATCATAGCGTTATACGATTCTGCTCTGCCGGCTCCGGCCCCGGCTCGTACACCCGGAACAACAAGTCCGGCTCCTGCAACCAGGGCACCTGCTCCGGCCCCCGCCGCTGCGCCCAAACCGCCCGCCGCTAAGTAACTTTCCTCAGGTCACAATTGCCTGGCGTGATATTTAACATCGGAGGGAGAGACGCTGTCTCCCTCCGGTGATAGTCTGAAGCCAGAGGTGATGCTGTGAAGATCTTCTTCGGCCTCGGAGTGACGCTCGCGCTGGCTGCTTCCGCCTGCGCTCAATTCGGCGGTAGCGGAGCTCTCGGCGGCCCTTTTGCTTCCCGCGGTATCAGCCGTCCGTTAGGCGGAATCGGTCCCCGCAATCCAAACCTTCCTTCCCCTGCGCTGCCCGGCGGCATACGCGGCACCGGCCGTCCCCTGGGTGTATATGCTTTTCCGTTTGCCTATTCGACCTACGTACCCAATTACTTTTCGACACCCGATTACGATTATTGGTCCACTCAGCAGGCGCCGGCGTTGCCGCCCCAGGCTCCTCCGGTAATCATCAATCAATATTTCGGATCGCCCGACAGTTTCGCGCAGCCTGGGCCCTCGAACGCACCGAACAACAACATCAACACTTACCAGGCGCCCTCGGCACCTTACCCGACGGGACCGAATCCCTCTGAGCAGAGCGCCACTACACCGGGCGACCCGATTGGTCCTGCGCAGAACTACTACCTGATCGCGTACAAAGACCACTCCGTTTACCCCGTCCTCGCCTACTGGCTGGAGGGCGACACGCTCCACTATGTCACGACTCAGAACACGCACAATCAGGCATCGATCAACCTCATCGATATGGATCTGACGAAGACACTGAACCAGGCGCGCGGTGTTCCGTTTACAGTGTCAGGCCGGTAAGAGCCTCGAGAAACGGCTCGTCGCCTTCGAGGAAGTCGTAGCTCTTCAGGCGCTCCGGCAACGCCCACTCCAGAGTTTCAAAGATGCGATTTTCGATTTCTCCGCTCCACTCAGTTACGGCGAAGAAGATCAACAGGATTGGCAGTTTGCCGGGATAGGCAAACTCGTATCGGTTAAGTTCTCGCTCGGGTACTCCATCGATTCCCAGTTCTTCGCACAGTTCGCGCGTTAACGCAGCCGCGGGCGTTTCACCCAACTCCACTTTGCCGCCAGGGAACTCCCACTTGAGCGGATGGGCCTGATCGGCGCGACGACGGCACACCAGAATCCGGCCACTCTGTTTCAGAACTCCTGCCACCACGGTCGTCATATGCGCGGACACGTTTCGAAGGAATTCATTGTCGCAGAAACCTGTTCGATATAGTGAGATCAAACCCATGAGCCAGAACAGTTTTGGCACCGAGTCCACCCTTCGCGTGGGCGGTGTGCAATATCGATATTTCCGCCTTGCCACGCTTGAAGAGAAGGGAGTCGCTGACGTTTCGCGGATGCCGATCTCGCATCGCATCCTGCTTGAAAACCTGTTGCGCCACGAAGATGGACGCAAGGTGGCCGCGGCCGATATCGAGGCCATCGCTCGCGGCGTAAGCGGTCCGGAACCGAAAGAGATTTCCTTCATGCCGGCGCGCGTGCTCCTTCAGGATTTCACCGGCGTTCCCGCCGTAGTCGATATTGCAGCCATGCGCGACGCCCTGGCAGCCATGGGTGCCGACCCCTCGAAAGCCAACCCGCTGATGCCCGCCGATCTGGTCATCGATCACTCGGTACAGGTGGACGAATACGGGACCAAAGACTCTTTCAACATCAATGCCCTGCTGGAATTTCAGCGCAACCGCGAGCGCTATATGTTGCTGCGCTGGGGACAGACGGCGTTTCGTAATTTCCGCGTAGTCCCGCCTGACACCGGCATTGTGCATCAGGTGAATCTGGAATATCTCGCTACCGTCGTGTTCCGCTCCGAAAGCGCCGGCGTCACTACGGCTTATCCAGATACTCTGGTCGGAACCGATTCGCACACCACCATGATCAACGGCCTGGGCGTAGTCGGCTGGGGCGTCGGCGGAATTGAAGCCGAAGCCTGCATGTTGGGCCAGCCGATTTCGATGCTGTTGCCGCCGGTCGTAGGCTTCAAACTGTTCGGTAAGTTACCCGAAGGCTGCACCGCGACTGACCTGGTTCTGACCGTCACTCAGATGTTGCGGAAGAAGGGTGTCGTCGGTAAGTTCGTCGAGTTTTATGGCGCCGGTCTCAGCGCTCTCAGCGTGGCTGACCGGGCGACCATCGCGAACATGGCGCCGGAATATGGGGCAACTATCGGATTCTTTCCCGTGGATGCCGGAACGCTCAATTACCTGCGCACCTCGAATCGCGATTCCCATCTGGTGGATCTGGTGGAAGCCTATTCGAAGGAACAGAACCTTTTCCGTACGGACGACGTGCGCGATCCGCTCTTTTCCGATTCGCTGGAACTCGACCTCGCAAGCGTGGTGCCCTCCATGGCGGGTCCGAAACGTCCGCAGGACCGGCTCACTCTGCCCGAGGTGAAAAAGAACTTCCGCGATGCCTTCAAAGACGCTTCATCAAAGACGTCCGAGATTGAAGTCAACGGCGAAAAAGGCGAGATTCAAAGCGGAGCAGTAGTCATCGCCGCCATCACCAGTTGCACCAACACATCGAATCCTTCGGTCATGATGGGCGCTGGCCTGCTGGCGAAGAAGGCCGTCGAAAAAGGTTTAAAAGCAAAGCCCTGGGTCAAGACGAGTCTCGCGCCGGGATCTAAAGTAGTCACCAACTATCTCGACAAGGCCGGTCTCACCCCTTACCTCGAAGCTCTGCATTTCAACCTCGTGGGCTATGGTTGCACTACCTGCATCGGCAACAGCGGTCCTCTGCCGGAAAGCGTTTCGGCCGCGGTGAAGAAAGACGATCTGGTTGTGGCCGCCGTGCTTAGCGGCAACCGTAACTTCGAAGGCCGGATTAATCCGCAGGTGAAGGCCAACTATCTGGCTTCGCCGCCTTTGGTAGTTGCCTACGCGCTGGCTGGCCGGATCGATTTCGACATGTCGTCCGATTCGCTCGGGACGGGCAGCGATGGCGCTCCGGTTTATCTCAAAGACATCTGGCCGTCGCCGCAGGAAGTAGATGCGGCCATGCGATCGACGATCGACGCTGAGATGTTCCGCTCCGAATACGAGAAAGCGTTCGACGGCGATGCCAACTGGCAGACGCTGCCTATCCCGACCGGCAACATCTACGTCTGGGACGAAAAATCGACTTACATCAAAAAGCCGCCCTATTTCGAGAACATGGTAGACCCGACGTCTCCTATTGCGGACCTTACCGATCTGCGGGTTCTGGCGATGCTGGGCGATTCGATTACGACCGATCACATCTCGCCGGCCGGCTCGATTGCCGTGAATAGCCCGGCGGGAAAATATCTGATTTCACTCGGTGTCGATCCGAAGGATTTCAACTCCTACGGCGCGCGCCGCGGCAACCATGAAGTCATGGTGCGCGGAACGCTGGCCAATGTGCGGTTGCGCAATCAACTCGCACCGGGAACCGAAGGCACATGGACGGTACATCTGCCCGATGGCGAGCAGATGTTCATTTACGATGCGTCGATCCGTTACCAGCAGGAAGGCACGCCGCTGATGATTCTGGCAGGTAAGGAATACGGGTCAGGATCGTCACGCGACTGGGCGGCCAAAGGCGTCCGTTTGCTGGGCGTGCGGGCTGTAATTGCAGAGAGCTTCGAGCGAATCCACCGGACCAATCTGGTGGGAATGGGTGTGCTCCCGCTGCAATTCATCCAGGGCGAAAACGCGGCTGCGCTGAAGCTCACGGGTAAAGAACTGTTCCATCTGACCGGCGTAAAAGAGGCGGTAGAGACCGGGTCGAGAGTGAACGTCAAAGCAGTGGCGGCTGATGGCACTGAGACGCTGTTCGAAGCCGTGCCGAGAGTAGATACGCCCCAGGAAGCGGAATACTTCCGCAACGGCGGCATTCTGCCTTATGTGCTCCGGCAACTGGCCGCGCAATCGGCAATCACCGCGTAAAAAGATTTAAGTACCTTTGGTCGGGTGGAGCAGCTTGTCGATTTCTTTCGACAGGCTCTCTACTGTGACAGGCTCCTTGTCGCCCTCAAAGTCATTGCGGATCATTCCGTCGCCGTCAATCAGAAACAGATGCGGAAAGTGCATCTGCGGATTTGACGGCGTCAACTTCATGTAGGACATCATGACCTGGCCGGAATCGAGCAACATTGGCCAGGTAATTTTGTACGCGGCGGCAAAGTCGTCGGCCGTCTGGTAGTTATCCGGCCCCGTCATCACCGACATGATGGCAATCCTGTCGCCGTAGTTGGCCTTCACTTTTACCAGAACATCGGCGAGTTTCTGACATACGGGACACGTGGTCAGCATGAAGTCGACAAGCACGAGTTTCCCGCGGTAGTCCTGCGGGTCGTGCTGAACCAAATGCGAATCGTAGAGAGAAAAGCCCGGGGCGCGGCGATTCGAATATTCGCCCGCGCCACAGACGGTCGCGACCAATACCAGAGCCAGAAGAATCGATCTTTTCATCGTGTTACGGCCTCACTTACGCGTACTCCGGCGAGTTCTTTCAACGATAATTCGTAGGGTGCGTGCGCGACGCCCCGCTCCGTAATGATAGCCGTCACGTAACGATTAGGCGTTACATCGAAGGCGGGATTGCGGACCGTAGTGCCCTCCGGAGCAATCGCGTGTCCGCGAATATGAGTGACTTCCGCGGAGTTCCGCTCTTCAATCGGAATGTGCGTGCCATCCGGGATGGAAAGGTCGAGAGTGGAGATAGGGGCTGCCACGTAAAACGGAACTCCGTTCTCCTTGGCCAGCACAGCCACGCCGTAAGTGCCGATCTTATTGGCCACGTCGCCGTTGGCGGCAATCCGATCGGCGCCCACGATCACGGATCCGATGCGGCCCAGATGGAGGAAATGCCCCGCCATGTTGTCGGTGATCAGCGTGGCGGGAATTCCATCCTGCTGCAACTCCCAGACGGTCAGGCGGGCACCCTGCATGAAGGGGCGCGTCTCGTCCGCGAACACGTCGATCTTTTTGCCCGACGCTACCGCGGCTCTTACTACGCCGAGGGCTGTTCCGTAGCCGGCTGTCGCCAGGGCTCCCGCGTTGCAGTGAGTTAAAACGGTGCCCTCCGGAACCAGCGGCGCTCCGTGCTGTCCGATGGCCATATTGATGGCGATGTCTTCTTCGCGCACCAATTTCGCTTCCACGATCAGACGGTCGCGAATCTCGGCAAAGGACCGGCCACGCAGCGAGGCATAAAGCAGACGCATGCGCTCGATGGCCCAGAACAGGTTGACCGCAGTGGGGCGCGTGCCTGCGAGTTCCGCGCAGACCTGAGCGAAGTATTCATCCGGATTTTCAGCCTGACGTTCGGCAAAACCCAGCGCGACTCCCATGGCGGCGGCAACTCCGATCGCCGGTGCTCCGCGGATCACCATGGTCCGGATGGCATCCGCGACCTGCATGTACGTGGCGCAAGTGACGTATTGAACTTCGGAGGGAAGGCGTGTCTGATCGATCATGACGACGCCGTCACCGGTCCATTGAATCGTTTCGATCATTTGTGACTGTTCGGATCCCCTGAAAATATAAGAACGAAAAATGGCAACGCGTTGTAAGACATATGAACGATAGAGGAGGCGCGCGTCGAGCCTGAGAGGTGCCGGATGACGCCGAGGACGAATCCAACGAGCGTGATCAGCAGGCCGCTCTGCCAGATGCCCGCATTCTGCGCCAGATGCATCACCCCGAACAGCACGGACGTCGAAAGGATTCCCGGCAATACGCCGATCGTACTTACGAGGACAGGCTGCAGAAATCCACGGAACAGCAATTCCTCAATGATGGGCCCCAGGGTTACGCCGAATAGCCCGATGGCGATTCGGCTGAATGGATCGCTTAACAACTTATCGAAAGGTGTTTCAACGTTGGGCAAACGCAACAGGCTTCCGAGCACCACTACGGCGAGAGCCAGGACGAAGCCCGTGATCATCAGGTGTACCGGGCGAAACGGAAAATCGACCCATCCGAGAGATCGGAAGAGCGGCTCTCCGTGACGGGCAAACAGAAAGCGCAAAGCAATGAATACGATTGCGTATGCAATGAACTCGGCAGCAAGCAGAGCCGAGCCGGCGGCAGCATCGCCGTGAAAATAGGCCGTGGCGCCCCGCACCGCAAATTCCCCCGCTAAGACAGCGGGCAGAAACAGAGCCCCGACGAGAAACAGTTCGCTGAAACCCCAGAACGGGCGCTCCGGTTCGGCGAGGATGAGCGGTTGTGATGCGGACCAGGATTGAGGGGTCAAGCGGCCTTCTCAATCAGGATAGCGGCAAGGAGAGGAATCATGATCTCGTGGTGCCCTGTCAGCGCGTAACCTTTGCCTCCAGCTTGTCTGCCTCCGGCTTGCGCGTGAGGGCGCTCGACCACGTTCACGCGGGGCCGGTAGTGCTGCAAAAAGTCCAGATTGACGGTGACAAAATCGCGGACTTCATGCCCCAGATTGCGCACGCAGGAAAGTGCTTTCAGAAATACCTCGGGCATTACCACGGCTGAGCCGGCATTGATATAGACTCCGCCGCCGTCGAGGGCCGCAACAAGACTGCAAAAAAGACGGAAGTCGCGATGGGTAGTAATCCCGAGGGCAGCCGCATCCACCGCCGGATGCGTGTGTGGAGTATCGGTGCCAATGGCAAAGTGAACAGTAACGGGAACTCGCTTCTGCCAGGCGCGATAGAGAACGCTCTCTCGAGCGTGTTCCGGAGGAGCGATTTTGTCCAGCCTGCGTCCCAACGCCTCACCCGCTCCCCAGGTTTCGCGTACGGCTGCAACCAAAGCCCCGTTCCACTCTCGACCGGTTTCTTCGGCGGCTCCAAAGCGCCCGTCAGGTAATACAGCTTCCACATCTTCACTGGTCTGACCGGCGAGGGCGATCTCGAGGTCGTGAATCGAAGCCGATCCGTTCATCGCGAAAGCGGTGGCGAAACCGCGGTCCATCAAGTCGATCAGGACGGGAGCGAGGCCGCACTTAATGACGTGGCCGCCCATGCCCCAGACGATGGGCTTTTGCTTTTCGCGCGCGACCGCAATCGCGTTGGCCACGGCGCGGAGTGTATCCGCCGCCAGAATGCGGGGCAGGCTGTCGAGGAAGCCTGCGATCCCTTCACCCGCGATGAAGGGATGCGCGAAATCCGACTCACTGACTTTGCCGCCGCGCTCGACTAAGGTAATGGTTTTCAGTTCCGAAAGATCGATCGGCTCGACGTTGTAGGAACCGGTCATGCGGCTTTACCGGACTTCAAAACTTTGCGAAGCGCCGCTGAGGTATAGCCGCGTCGTGAACGGACAACCTGTTCGGGCGTTCCCGCCACCACCAGTTTGCCGCCGCCGTCACCGCCATCGGGGCCGAGGTCGATGATCCAGTCCGCCGTCTTCATTACGTCAAGGTTGTGCTCAATCACTAATACAGTATTGCCAAGGTCCACCAGCCGCTGCAGAACTTCCAGAAGTTTGCGAACGTCTTCGAAGTGGAGTCCGGTGGTCGGTTCGTCGAGGACGTAAAAGGTGTTGCCGGTCTGGCGTCGGCTCAGTTCTTTGGCCAACTTGATGCGCTGCGCTTCTCCTCCGGAAAGTGTAGTGGAGGATTGGCCGAGGTGAATGTATCCCAACCCGACATCCAGCAAAGTCTGGAGTTTGGGACGAATCTGGGGGTTGGTTTCGAGAACGGGCAGTGCCTCTTCCACCGTAAGCGCCAGCAGGTCCGCAATGGAATAGCCTTTGTACTTCACCTGGAGGGTTTCATAGTTGTAGCGCTTGCCGCGGCACACGTCGCAGGTCACGTAGACATCGGGCAGAAAGTTCATCTCGATCCGCTTCAGCCCGTCACCCTGGCAGGCTTCGCACCGTCCGCCTTTTACGTTGAAGCTGAATCTTCCCGGCTTGTATCCGCGTTCTCTCGATTCCGGCAGAATTGCATAGAAGTCGCGAATGGGGCCGAAGAGCCCCGTATAAGTCGCGGGATTCGAACGTGGGGTGCGGCCGATGGGAGATTGATCGATGCGAATCACCTTATCGATGTTGGCGATGCCGGTAACACTCCCATGGGCGCCGGGTGCTTCATGCGAGCCATAGATCTCTTTAGCCAGCGCGCGATAGAGAATGTCGTTCACCAGAGTAGATTTTCCGCTGCCGGAGACGCCGGTCACCACGATCAGACGGCCCAGAGGAAATTCTACGCTGATGTTCTTGAGATTGTGTTCCGCAGCCGCGATTACCTCGACCGCTTTACCGCTACCCTGGCGGCGTTCATCCGGAACCGGGATTTTGATGGTTCCGGCCAGATAGCGGCCGGTAAGCGACTGCTCGTTGGCGCGTATTGATTCGGGCGTGCCACTGGCCACCAGTTCCCCACCAAGCCGTCCGGCGCCTGGCCCCAGGTCAAGGACATAGTCGGCGCGCTCTATGGTTTCGGCGTCATGCTCCACCACCAAAACGGTGTTGCCCATGTCCCGAAGCGCGGTGAGTGTATCGAGCAATCTATTGTTGTCGCGCGGATGTAAGCCGATCGACGGCTCGTCCAGTACGTAGAGAACTCCGCGGAGTTTCGAGCCGATCTGAGTCGCCAGGCGAATACGCTGGGCTTCGCCGCCGGAGAGCGTGGAAGCGGAACGATCGAGGCTCAGATAATGAAGACCAACCGAATCCAGAAACTCGAGACGGCGGCGGATTTCATCGACTACCCTGCCCGCCACCTGGCTTTCGCGGCCCGTTAAATCCCAACCTCTGGCGGTGAGCAAAGACCGCGAAATCGGCATGCCCGTAAAATCGGCGATCGAAGAGTTTCTGACTCGCACGGCCAGGCTGGAAGGCCGCAGTCTCTTACCCGAGCACGCGGGGCACGTTACGGGTGACATGAAGTCCGTGAGCCATTCGCGATAATCGGCGGAGGCGTCGCGATAGATTTCCGCGAGGATCGCCAGAATGCCGTCGAAGCCCGTGCCGCCGTTCAGCAGAGATTCGCGCGTGGCGAGCGAAAGTTTTTCCCAGGGCGTTTTCAGCTTGATCCGCAACGCACGCGCACCGGCCTGAATTTTTGCGTTCACCAGGCTGGCCCCGGCTCCGGGTCCCAGAGCGCCCTCCAGTAGTGGCTTGGAGGGTTCGGCGATGACCTTGTCGGGGTCGAACGCCCATGTACTACCGAGGCCCGAGCACTCGTCGCAAGCGCCGTAGGGGCTATTAAACGAAAACGAACGGGGCTCCAGTTCCGGCACGCTGGTTCCGCATTCCACGCAGGCAAGCTTGCGGGAATAGAGGCGCTCTTCTCCGTCGACGACGGAGACCAGAACTAATCCATTGGCCAGCTTGGTCGCGGCGTCGATGGAAGCTTCAAGACGCCGCTCAATCCCGCGCTTGACGAGAAGGCGATCGACGATTACCTCGATGGTGTGGTTGCGGCGCTTGTCGAGCGTGATTTCATCTTCGAGTGAGCGAATGACTCCGTCAATACGGGCTTTTACGAAACCCTGGCGCGCGAGTTTCTCGAGATCTTTTTTGAACTCGCCCTTGCGGCCACGTACGAGGGGCGCGAGAATCAGGATTCGCTCTTCCGGACGGAGAGAGAGAACGTGCTTTACGATTTGTTCCGTCGTCTGGCGGGAAATTTCGCTGCCACAAACGGGACAGTGGGGAATGCCAATCGAAGAATAAAGCAGCCGTAAATAATCATATATTTCCGTAATCGTACCTACAGTACTTCGAGGACTTCTGCCCGTAGTTTTCTGGTCAATTGATATCGCTGGACTAAGTCCTTCGATAGAATCAACGTCAGGCCGTTCCATTTGATCGAGAAACTGGCGTGCGAAAGTAGAGAGTGTTTCGACATAGCGGCGCTGGCCTTCGGCGTAGATTGTGTCGAATGCAAGTGACGATTTACCTGAACCGCTTAAGCCTGTAATTACAGTTAGAGAATTACGGGGAATGACGACACTTATGTTCTTTAAATTGTGTTGCCGGGCACCCGAGACTGTTATTTCGCGTAACATTTACTGTATAATTTCCAATAAATACCCTGGTGTCTTTCGGAGTTGCACTGCCCCTTAAGTCGGACATAGATCGCTGCGATTGCGGCTTGCACAGCAAGCGATTGCACCGGGGACCCATTCGCAGGATAACCTGTTACGGGGCTTATCGTTGCGAACATTGCGGCAGAAAATGGCTGGAGTACCGCTGGCCGTTCGGCGTGCTGAGCCGGTACGCGGTTTGCGCCCGGTGTCAGACCCGGGAACTGACGCGTCTGAAAAAGATCGACAAGCTCGATGATAAGTCGAAGAATCCTCTCCGCTGGGTCTTGCGTGTCTTTGGAGCGCCGCTGTACCACTGCGCCCTGTGCCGATACCAGTTTCCGGACTGGCGGGGGCTCGACCCGAGACGCCGTAAAGCGCGTTAGCCGCAGATGGTAGTCCGCGCCGGCAGCGGCGACAAGGGCAAGCGCCTCGATGCGTTTCTGCATGAGCGATTTCCGGAATTCAGCAGGTCCCGGCTGCAGAGTTGGATCCGCGAAGGGCGCGCCAAGGTTGGCGAGGCCGCAGCCAAATCGTCCCACGTCATGCGAGGAACGGAAACCGTCGATTTCGAAGTGGGGACGATCCCCCCGCTGAAGGCTCAGGCGGAGGCGATCGAACTCTCCGTTCTCTATGAGGACGCAGGGGTTGTAGCCATCGACAAACCGTCGGGAATGGTAGTTCATGCCGGAGCGGGGGTCCACAGCGGGACGGTCGTAAATGCTCTGATGCATCGTTTCGCAAACCTTTCTACCGTGGGCGGCGACCTGCGGCCGGGCATTGTGCACCGGCTCGATCGCTTTACCAGCGGGGTACTTCTGGCGGCCAAAACAGACCCGGCTCACCGGGCGCTGGCCAGCCAGTTTGCCACCCGCACCGTTGAGAAAACCTACCTGGCCCTGGTGGAGGGCGTGCTGACCGGCGGCGGCCGCATTCAAAAACCTATCGCCCGTGATCCACGGAACCGGGCTCGCATGACGGCCCGTCTCGCGATGGGCCGCAGCGCGCTGACCGATTGGAAAGCGATCGAAGCGTTCGGACAATTTACGCTGCTCGAAATCCGCATCGGGACAGGACGAACCCATCAGATCCGCGCCCATATGGCGGACCTGGGACATCCGGTCGCCGGCGACCGGCTCTACGGAGCTGAGCGATCGCCATGGAACCGATACTTCCTGCACGCATGGCGGCTGACGTTCGAGAGCCCCGCGACACAGACGCGAATTGCCCTCGAAGCACCGCTTCCGCCCGACCTCACAGAATGGCTGACCAGTCTGCGGGTAGAATAAAAGCTCATATGAAACTGCTGCTCATGGCCGTCCTGTGCGCGCCCTTGTGTCTTGCGCCGGCCATAATGGCACAGAAGGCCCCGGCCGCCGCGCCTGCGACTGCTGTCCAATCTGCTCCGCATGCCGCAGATGCCCAGAGCGAAGCTGTGGGTGAAGCCGACGGAGGCACTCGCATCGTTCTCGACGTTACCCGGGTCAACATCCTTTTCACGGTCACCGACAAGAAGGGCCGCTTCGTGACCGATCTTACGAAGAACGACTTCGAAGTGATCGAAAACAAGAAGCCGCAGACCATCCAGCAGTTCACGGCCGAATCCGATCTGCCGCTGCGCCTCGCGGTTCTGGTCGATACGAGCAACAGCATCCGCGATCAATTCCGATTCGAACAGCAGGCGGCGGTCCGTTTCATACAGAGCGTGGTGCGGCCGCGTGAAGACAGGCTGATGCTGGTGAGCTTCGACAGCGCGGCTGAACTGGTCTCCGATCTGACCGACGATCTGAAGAAACTCGAAGAAGGCGTTAAGGGGATGCGTCCCGGTGGGGGCACATCCCTTTACGACGCGATCTATTTCGCTTCCAAAGAGAAGCTGATGATGGATCAGCCGCGCGACAAGTTCCGGCGCGCCATGATCGTGATCAGCGACGGCGAAGACACGGAAAGCCGGGTCTCCCGCGACCAGGCGCTCGAGATGGCGCAGAAGGCTGACGTAGTGATCTATGCTATTTCAACCAACATCAAACGCGATGACACGGATGGAGACAAAGTCCTGAAATACCTGACCGAAGAGACGGGCGGCCAGGCGTTCTTTCCTTTCCAGATCGAAGACCTCGATCAATCTTTCGAAAACATTGCCAACGAACTGCGGCATCAGTACAACATCTTCTATCGTCCCGAGCCGCTGAAGACGGATGGCCTCTACCATCCTGTCACGGTGAGGACCAGAGCGCGCAAGGACCTGATCGTGCGGGCGCGCAAAGGGTATTACGCACCGAAGCTTTAACGCGTCGCAAGTCATATAAAAGCGTCCTCTCGGAGCATCCTTCCTACACGACACGGTCCATGGGCACTCCCGTTGCCGGTTACATCCTAAACGTTCTCTCGATCGTCCTGATCGATGTACTGCTGGGCGGCGACAACGCCGTCGTGATCGCGCTGGCCGTCCGGCAGTTACCGGCGAAAGACCGGCGCATCGGCATTGCGGCCGGCGCCGCTGGAGCGGTAGTACTGCGGATCATCCTCACCTTTTTCGCGGCGAGGCTGCTGGAAGTTAACTACGTCAAGTTCGTCGGCGGCGCGCTGGTCACGTGGATCGCGATTCAGCTACTTGCGCAGGAAGCCGAGAGTCATGATCCGGGCCGTGCGGCGCGCACGCTGTGGCAGGCCATGTGGATGATCCTGGTGGCGGACATCACGATGTCGATCGACAACATTCTCGCGGTGGCCGCGGCATCGAAGGGCAACGTCTGGCTGCTGATCTTCGGCCTTGGGCTGAGTATTCCGTTCGTAGTATTCACCAGCAATCTGCTCTCGATGGTGATGGACCGGTATCCGATCGTGGTCTATCTTGGCGCGTTACTGCTGGGGCGCATCGGAGGGCAGATGATGATTGAAGACCCGTGGATTGTGGGGCTGCTGCATCCTTCGCATGCGGTTCAGGTGGGCGTCCAGATTGTTTTTGCGGCCGGCGTAATCTCCATCGCCTTCATACGACGCGCACTGAGACATTAATGAGTTGCTCGCCGCCGCCGACGGCTACGCCGTTGACAGGTGGGACATCGGAATAGTCGCGGCCGAAGGCGACACGGACGTGGCCCGCCAAGGGCACGACATCATTCGTCGGATCGAACTCCAGCCAGCCGAAGCCCGGACAGTAAGCCGCACACCAGGCGTGGGACGCTTCGGCTCCGCGAGTATTGGCTCCGCTGCGCAGGTATCCGCTGACGTAGCGGGCGGCCAGACCCATCGAGCGCAGGCAGGAGATCATGACGTGCGAGAAATCCTGACAGACGCCCTGCTTCGATTTCAAAACTTCGGCGACCGGCGTTGAGATCGTGGTGGCGCGCGGATCGTAGTGGAAGTCGGTGTAGATGCGATGGGAAAGATCCTGTACGGCATCGAAGAGCGGGCGTCTGGATGCGAAGGACGGCAGGGCATAGCTCCGGAACTCCTCGCCGGACGCGGTATGCGGGGAGCGAAAGGTGAATTCGGAAATCAGATCTTTGGCAACGGCATCGCGAACCTGCTCCCAGGGCGGCGTCAATGCGGCGGCGGGTGGTTCTTCGGGACGTAAATCGATGGTGCTCAGCGACGAGATGGTCAACGTCTGATGAGGCTGATGTATAGAGAAGCAGGTCATCCGGTTGCCGAAGTAATCAGTCCGCGTGACGGTGAACGCGGGCGCGGGGGTGACCTCGAGTTTATGGTCGATGAGTTTCTGGCCTTCGCTGCTGCGCGGTTCGAGATGAACGGCTGTCTGACAGGTGGAGACCGGGTCGCTGTAGAGATACGTCGTGGTGTGGGTAGCTTTCAGGATCATGGCAGGACTCTCAACGTAGAGACATCTGACGCGGAGCCGCGGCATGGGCGAAGTAGACGCGGGTCAGGGTTTCAGAAAGCTGATTGAGATCGGCCGAAAGACGCAGGGTGAAATCGTTGAACTCGGCGACGTTGCCGGGTTCGTCGAAAGGCGCAAGTTCGGCAGCTTCCGCAGTCTGCACGGCAGTCAACATTCCCAGAGCCAGACGCGCTTCTTTGGCATGACCTCCGGCTGGATGGCTTTCGGGTAATTGATCGACATGTTCGCGCAGACGGGCTAGTTGGAACGCCACGGAGCGAGGGTTGCCTTCGTCGAGCAAGAGCAGGTCGAGCACGAGATCGCGCTGCATGGAGTTGAGGTAACGCGAACGATAAGTGAGGGTGGAATCGGCGATTTCGAGGGCGACGGAGAACTCGGCTTCACCGGCGGAGGCGGCACCCATACCGCGGCGCACGAGTTCGATCGACTGCCAGGCGCGTTCGAGACGGCGGCCGATTTCGAGAAAGCGCCAGCCGTGGCCGCGCGTCATATTTTCGTGGATGAGACCGCTGAAGGCGGCGACAAGAACGATGGAGCGATCGAGAAGGTCCTGTGCCCAACTCACTCGCGGCGGTTCAGGCGGAGGAGCGAGAAATTGCTGTTCGAGTTGCTTAAGGACGCGCCAGGAATCGGCTGAAATGCGGTCGCGGAGTAACCACGCGAGGCGATGAATTTCACGCACGTTGTTACGCAGGCAACCGCGGCGGTCGTGTTCAGTTACGAGATTGAGGAACTCGCTTTCGCCAAGGAGTGGCGGTGGGGCGGCTGCTTTGTCTTTATCCGCTTTGTTGGTTCGGATCCAATCACCGGCGTTCAGGACCTGGCGGCAGGTAGCGAGGGCGGCGAGGCTGATGGGATCGGTCCCATGATAGAGGTGCGGAGGAATGACGCGGGCAGCGCGGACGCCGGTTTCGAAACGTTCGACGTAGCGGCCTAACCAGAAGAGGTTGTCGGCCACGCGGCTGGGCAGATCGAAGGTGGCGCGGCTTACTTCGAGGGCGGTGCCGCGACGCGGAAGCAGACTGAAGGGCGGTTCGGGGGTATCAGCCAGAACCCAGGTGTCTTTACTGCCGCCGCCGTGCTGCATGGAGACGACGAGGCTATCGAGCGACGAAGTCACGCGGGTTAGGCCGCCGGGCATAACCATATAAGAACCGCCGGAAGCGACGGCGAAGACACGGAGCACGAGATGGCGCGCTTCGAGCTGACCGTTGCGGGCTACAGGGACGGTGGAAAGAGAGACGCGTTCCTGTGCGACATAAGCGCCGGGGTTGGCGTCAATACGAGCGACGAGGGCATCACGCTCACGCGAATTGAGACGCGTGCCGAAGACAGCTTCGAAATCGAGAGCAGGCGACGCCGGTTTAATTACCAGATTGGCGAGGTTGTGAGACACCGATGCCAGGGCTTCTTCTTCCCCGCACCACCAGGTGGCGATGTTCGGCATCTTCAGCGGTTCGCCGAGGAGGTGTTTCGAGAGCATGGGCAGGAAGGCCGAATGAGCGGCAGACTCAATCATGCCGGAGCCGAGGGCATTGGCAACGGCGACGTTACCGGCACAGACGGCTTCGACGAGTCCGGCGACACCGAGCATGGAATCGCCGCGAAGTTCGAGGGGATCGCAATATGCGTCATCCTGCCGGCGGACAATGACGTCGACGGGGAGCAGACTGCCGAGGGTCTTCAGAAAGACGCGATTGGCACGGACGGTAAGGTCACCGCCTTCTACGAGGGTGTAGCCGAGATAGCGGGCGAGGAAGGCGTGTTCAAAGTATGTCTCGTTAAAAGGCCCTGAGGTGAGGACGACGATGCGGGGATTTTCGCGATGAGGCGCGAGGGCACGGAGCGTGTCGCGATAGGCCTGAAAGAAAGCCGCGAGCCGACGGATCTTTCCCTGGCGGAACGATTCCGGGAGAACGCGCAGGGAGACGAGCCGGTTTTCGAGAGCATAGCCGGCGCCGGAAGGAGACTGAGTTCGATCGGCCAGAACCCACCATCGGCCATCGGGGGAACGGGCGATGTCGGCCGCATAACTATGGAGCCAGATTCCACCGGGCGGAGTGACGCCATGGCAGGGACGCAGGAAACCGGGGTGTTCGAAGACGATGCGGGGCGGAAGTTTGCCTTCGCGGACCAGCGTCTGGGGGCCATAGAGGTCAGCCAGAATGCGGTTGAGAAGCTGGGCGCGCTGGATGATGGCGGATTCGATCTTCGTCCATTCGTCACTGCCGAGAACAAACGGAATGGGATCGAGAGGCCAGGGGCGGGAGGCGCTTTCGGGATCGCCATAGACGTTGTAGGTAACGCCGTTGTCATGGATGAGGCGGAGGCCTTCCTGCCAGCGTTCGGCCAGACGTTCGGGGCCGAGGTAGTTGAGCGTTTCGGTGAGGGGAAGGGCCTGGGGACGGGTTTCGCCGGAGGCCGCAATCATTTCGTCATAGAAACCCGGGCGCGGCTGGTAGTGCCAGGCGGGATTCAGATGCGAACTGGTTTCCGTCGCGGTCGGCTTCATGGAAACACCAAAGTGAAAGACCTGCCCCGAGGGCCGTATTCAGCATTTTGGCACGAGGGAGTGGTGCGGCTGGAGATGGGGTGGACGGTGGCGTTGAGGCCGACTGGGTTCAATGGTTCAAATCGGCGGGAGCTGGTTTGTTTTCAGCGGTTTGGTGGGTTCCAATGGAACTCCACGTTTTTCGTCGGGTGCGGACTCCGGTGAAGGGGAGGGATTCGGATTGTTTGGGAGCACACACGACAAGTGATAGCACGAGAGTGCGAGGAAACAGCGTGGCGGAGGAGGCGACGGATTGGTTGGGGCGGAGTAACGGGTTGGCAGGGAACGGTTTGAGGCGCGGCAAGATAAACTTCGAGGTCGCGTGACTAGAGATGTAACGCAATCGGGTGACGGAGGGCCGCCTTGAAATTCGCCACCTCACAGAGGTATTTTGGACGAGACAAATGAACGACCCTATCGCGATACGAAACTTCTCGCTCCTTGATGACGAGACCAAAGTTCAGACGAACGTCACAATCCGACTGTTCAGTCCGGCCTTAGAGCCGGCAGGGGAAGCGTTCGGTTGCCGTCACGAGATTGAGACTGAGGGCGGCATACGTTCGGCGCGCGTCGTCGGGATTGACGGCTTTCAGGCTCTGCAGTACGCGTTAAAGATATTGAATGCCGAGGTCATCCGATTGAGGAAGACCTATGGGTCCAGCCTGATCTGGCTCGACCACAAATATGTGTACACCGGGCTGGAAGACCTTGCTGGCTTTCTGTGCTTTACTCGCTTGGTGACCGGTACGCAGTTTGCGTTGCCTAAGTCAAAGCGCCGATGAACGAGGAAGGCATACATGGCATTAACGTCTCCCGCGAGCGTACTTATAGGAATGACAGCCGCGCTGTTCATCGGTCTGGCGCTTATCGTTTACGGCTCGATTGCAAAAAACGATTGGGGTGTAAACTTCGATCCCGTTAAATGCCCCAGATGCAGTTCATCGCTCAACTATGCACGGGCTCCGAAATCGCGGAAGCAGGCGCTTTGGGGCGGTTACACTTGTCCAAAATGTGGATGTGAAATTGATAAGTGGGGGCGTGAGATGCCGGTGGCTCGAATAGGCGGATAGGGTGTTGAACAAGATGGGGACGTTCGTCAAAACGATAATCCTGTGTTTCCTGGTTTCTGCTAGTTCAGGATTTGCTAAAAGCACCAGCAACCCGACTCCGTCTGTTCGGATGGTTGTGGATGAAAGTCACTACTGCCTTGGGCAACCAGGGTCGATGCGGGTGTTGACGCGGAAGCCTTCGAATTGGTTTGAAAACGATGGCGCCCAGACAATTACACTGCGTTTACACGTCAGCCTTTATTACAAAAATAACGGTCCCCGTAGTTTGATTCTGCCCATTGCGGAAGATTCAAAGCTTGTCGTGAGCGAAACCCGTCTCGACGACGGCCGCGACAAACAACCCGCAATTGTTTTTCACCCACCCCACGCCCGGGGTGATCTGACGAACGTGCCTATCTCTATGTTCGACCGCTTTTTTCAGGTTATTGGTCCCGGTGAAGAGACGGTAAGGCCCATTAATAAGGAGTATGTATTTTTCGCCATATACGAGCCTGAAGCGAAGCGTCATCAGGTGGACCTGCGTGGACGAAAGGTGTTCGTCCAACTGGAACTGGACCGCTTCGGTGTTCCCAGTGACCAGAAAGCTCGCCTGCGGAGTTGGGGAGGAAATGGACTCATATGGACAGGACGCTTACGAACGGAGCAGATTGAGGTTGAGATACCCCAGTCGCCTCAGATCGCGAATTGCTCGCGCGAATACCGAATTGATTGACCTGTTAGCACTCATGCGACCTTTTAGCGTGTTTTGTCTACTTACTTTGGCTTCTTGCGGTTCACGGACGCAACGCGAGAAGTGGATCATCCCAAAGGGCTATGTGGCTGGCTCCGTCTGGACTATTCAGTCAACGGAACCCCGCCGTTAAGGGAGGAGAACGGTGAGGCCATAGTTCGAATGCCGCCAGGTGGCCGAACGCAGACGTCTTCCGCTCCCAACGGTTCGATCGATCAGAACGAATATCCTGAGGCTGCTGACCGCGGATTTCGCCGGCTGGAGTTCTCCCAGAGGAGGATGGCGCGTGGTGAAGCGCCCATTCAGGAGTATGCCGTGCAAGAGCGCTTTCGGATTTCTCACGGTGACCAAAGGCATTACGAGGCAGTCGGGAAAGTGCTTGTTCGTAGGAACGCGCTCCGACTTCGGGGCCAATCGGCAGGACTGCCAGACGTGGACGATGGGCGAGTGTCAGCCTGCGGAGTTCAAAAGACACGGAACTTTGGCTGAGCCGAAACGGTCTGGCAAGTAGAGCGCAACAACCCGATTGAGCGCTATTATCTAAGTGCGGATGACTGTTCACATTACAGAAGCTGAGCTCGCTCGCGACATACATGCCATCCTTGCCAGGGTTCAGGAAGGTGACGAAGTGATAGGGGAGCAGGACCATCGCGCGGTCGCGGTAATCAAACCGCCGCACGATAAGGGCAGGTCGCTCTCTGAATGTATTGCGCTCGCAGAGGCGCGGGGCTCCCAGGCGACGCTCGACGAAGGTTTCATGAAAGACGTTGAAGAGGGCATCGATAGCCGCAGTCAGGCATGGAATCCACCATCCTGGGAGTAATCCTCGATTCCAGCATCGCTATTGAAGCGGAACGGCAACAACTGAATGTCATGCAGTTCCTGAAACGAATTGCCCGGACGACAGGCGAGCGGGAAGCGGCTTTGCGTTCCATCAGCATCGCGGAGCTGGCTCACGGCATCTACCGGGCAAATACGCCAGAACGGCGCGAGCGCCGCCGCACCTTCCTTGATGACCTGCCTTGATGACCTGCCTCGATGACCTGAAAGCGACGTTACCGGTCTATGCGATTACAACAACCACAGCCGAGCTGGTTGGCAGGATCGGCGCTGAGTCGGCCGCCGGTGGAGTTACCATTCCGTTCGACGATCTTTTGATTGGCGCTTGTGCGCGGGAGCGCGGATATGCAGTTGTCACCCGTAATTCCCGTCACTTTGGAAAAATCCCGGGCCTGACAATTCTTCCTTTCTGAGAGGCGGCTCGTCATAACGGAGGGCCGTCGATGCCCATCGCTTTGCGTACCAGGGGAATTGGCGGTCCTCCGTAGTTGAGGAATCCGTCGTGGAACGATTTCCAGGCGGCTTGTCCCCCGCGGGTTGCAGTCCAGTCGGCGCGCAACTTTCGGATCATCAGCTTGCCGAGCGTGTAGTTGAGATAGGCGGGATCGTAGGTGCCGCGGGCGGCCTGCTGGCGCGCCGTGCCCGCATCCTGGAACGCCTCTTCGTGGAACATCGTCTCGCTCTGAGCCTCGGTCATCCTGCCGGTATGCATGCCGATCGCCGAGAGGAAGCGCGTGTCGCGAAGCAGAGCGTTCAGCAGTTGGCCGATATGGACCTCGGGATCGCCGTTGCCGAGTCCCGACTCCCACATCATCTCCTCGCAGTAATGGGCCCAGCCTTCGGCGAAGGCGTAGCCGACGAAAACGCGTCCGATGACCGAAGGCACCCGGTTCGAATACTCGAACTGGAGGAAGTGCCCCGGCCACACCTCATGAACGGTTGTGAACAACAGGTAGGAAACGCTGGGGATGTAGGCTGTCTGTTCCGCCTTCGTCCATTTCGGATCGGGTGGGGAGATGTAATAGATCGCGGGCAGGTTCGGCTCGAATGGGCCGGGCGGATCGATATAGGCGAAATTGCCGCGCTGATAGGGCGGCGATTCATGCACGAGCGCCCGCTCGCTGCCGGGGATCGTGACGATGTCATGTGCGCGCACGAAGGCTTCGAGAGTTTTCACCTGCTCAGTCCCGGCCGCGACGATGCCACCGGCTGGCTTGTGGGTTGCCTGGCGGGCGATACACTGCGGCACCGACGCTCCGGGGGCGAAGGCGGCGCACGCTTCTCGCAGCGCCGCGAGATTGCGCGCCATGTCTTCGCGGCCGAGTTGATCGAGCCGATCAAGCGGCACGTCAACGCGCTCGGATGCGTGCAGCATCTCCGAAAACTTAGCGGCGCCGAGCGCGAAGGTTTCCGTCTGCGTCTTGCGTTGCGACTCGAGCCAGGCGTCGAAATCCGAGAACGCCTTCGCCGCAGCGGCGTTTGATGTTTTGAATTCGGCCTGCAATGCAGAGTCCCTGGACTCGGCGAATGCGGCGGGAATATCGTTGGTGAGGTAAGAGGCAAGGCCGCCGAAGCGGAGGCGGCCGACATCGATCATCGGCCGGCTGAGAGGGGGACGGAGATTGGCCTGGATCTGCGAGACCACTCCTGGGACCGCTTTCGCCCATGCGATGTAAGCTCGAAGCCGATCCGCGACCGGGGCGTAGGGGCGGGTCACGTAGACGTCCGGGCTGATCCCCGGCCCGATCGGATTGTTACTGACGTAGAAGTCAGGGTTGGTGTGCGGCGCGTCGGCGCTCTCCATCCAGAACAGTTGGCGGTCGATGACGGCCAGGACGTAGTCGCGCTCAAAGCTGCGGGGCGCATCGATTGCCGGGGCGGAGAATGCGGCGGCCTCGTTGCGCGTCGAGTGCAGCCAGGCGATCGTTTTAGTCAACCCGGCTGAGCTCCAGTCCGGGAGCTTCCCATCGAACTCGTGACGTCCGACGTAGACCGCCATGTCCGGGAACGCTTCGAATTCGGACTTGAGGAAGCGATCCCGGAAGGCGTCCCAATTGCGCCCGGCGTCGGCGGCGGGGCTGGCAGCGGATTTGGTGCGGCCGCAGCTGGAGCCTATGCAAGCGACAAAGAGCAACCCAGCGACGTATTTCCAGGGTGACATGGACCTAAGGGTACAGGATAGGTTATGCGCGTTTTTATAGTTCTGAGCGTTCCGATCTTCGCAGCGCTTCTGATGAACTGCGGACCCGCGGCTGCCCCGCCTGCGGAAACTGTCCATCGCGACCCTACGGCTGAGCCCTGGTATGGGCGGGCGGTGAGTGAGTTAGCGGGGATGAACACTGAGGCGAATGCTCTCTTTCAACACGGTAAGAAGGACGCGGCGGCGGCGCTGATCGTGAAGGGCGAGCCGTTGCGGGACCGGTTGCTGGGGGTTACGAATCCGACGCTGGGGGCGATGGAAGCGGCGTCCGATCTGGATCAACTTTATGGGCAGATGCTTCTTTCCAATCACAACTATGGGTGGGCACGACTCATGTTTCAGAAGAACGTCGCGAGATGGAGATTCTGGAAGCCGCAGACGCCGGAGACGGAGAGCCGTCTGAAGCGGGCGCAGGATGAGATTGCGGAGTGCGATCGGAAGATGAGTCAGTAAGTCCGTGCTGAGATGGTTCGTGGCAGGCTGAATGCCTGCCCCACCTAAGCAGACACCTTTAGTGCGTTAGGTCGTAGGTGAAGTAATTGATGGCGATGCGATAGGCGAGCGAGGCCATTTTTTCGGGGTAGCGCGGGTCGTCGGACCACTCCCAGGCGTCACCGAGGTCCATGTTGTGGCAGATGGCGACCATGACGCGACCTTTGTCGTCATAGATGGCGCGCCAGTGGGGAACTTTGCCGGTCTCGCCTGCTTCATAGGTGCGGCCGCTGAAGTGGTACTGCCAGCCGGCGACCTGGAAGCGCTCGTTCAAATCGTAAATAGTGTGAAAGATCGGGTTGGAATTCTCGAGGTCCTCAATGGGGCGGTTGGGGAAAACCTTTTGCATGCCGGCGATGAAGACGCGCCATTCGCTACCTACATTGTGATAGGGCTGGTCGCCGTGGAAGTCATCGACCATGAGGAAGCCGCCGCGCAAAAGAAACTCGCGTAATTGGGCGACCTGCGCGTCGGGAAGAACCCAGTGGCCCACCTCGACGGCGTACATCATGGGCCAGTTGTAGACATCGTCGGCGCCATCGAGATCGACCACCTGCTCGACGGAGCGGGATTCGATTCGGGTCAGGCGGCGGACGCCTTCGAGGAGATGGCGATCGGAGCGCGGGTAGTCGATGGTCCAGTTGAGGTCGGGTCCGAAGCCGGGCTGGTTGTAGACGCTGGGGTAGTGGAGGCGGGCGCGGGTCCACTCGGTCTTCTGGTTCCAGTCGGGAGGGAGGGGGAAGTCTTCGTATTCGGAGGCCTGGTATTGTTTGAACGGGCGTTGCGCGTACGAGACGCCCAGGATGCATACGGCTGCGGCCACCAGTAGTAATACACGGTGATATCGCATAGGTGGGCGGGCGCGGTCTCCTCGCCTCAGATTATCATTCAGACAAACGATGTCTTTCGCTGAGCGGTGGCTGCGCCGTCCACAAAATACGCGGGCTTACAAAGTGGTGTTTCAGATTCACTTGTGGGCGGGTCTGTTGCTGGGGCTCTACATTGTGGTGGAATGCGCGAGCGGCAGCGCGATTGTGTTCCGCAATAATTTCTACGACGTATTCGAAGCGTGGAACAAAGCGGGTGCGACACCGCTCGAGAGCCGTGTAATCCATTCCGGCTATACGGCGATGAAGTGGTGCGGAGACCTGCACAGCAATCTGCTGCTGGGCGGGAGGGGAATCATCGTCAACGCGGTGGGCGGTTTTCTGGTGAGCGCATTGTGCGTGACGGGGTTGATTGTCTGGTGGCCGGGGATCGCGACGTGGCGCAGAGGGCTGGGGATACGGCTCGATGTGGGGTGGAAGCGGATGGTGTTCGATCTCCACAAAGCGACGGGATTCTGGATATTCGGGTTCGTTTTCATGTGGGGGATGACGGGTGGGTACTTCGTTTATCCGCAGCCGTTTCGGACGGTAGTGAACTGGTTGGCACCGATCGATGCACCGGTTGCGACAGGGACAAATGCCCCGGGCGTTCAGCCTGTGCCTCGGATGCGGACGCGCCGGACGCCGAGGCCGCTGACTACGGGTGGAAAAATCCTTCGCGGATTCTCCGCCGCCCATGAAGGGACTTTCGGTGGATTGGGTGTCGGTGGGTTGGGAGTGAAGGCACTGTGGTTTGTGCTGGGCCTGGCACCGACAGTGCTGGTGTTGACTGCGGTACTGATGTGGTGGAACCGCGTACTGCACCCCTGGCTTCTTAAGAAGTAGTCCCGGAGAGTTCGCGCTGGAGCCAGGCCTGGGCGAGGCGGAGATCGCGGCGGACGGTCTCGACGGAGACGCCGAGGGCTTCAGCGGACTCTTCGGCGGAGAGGCCGGCGAAGAAACGCATTTCGACGGCGCGGGCTTTACGAGCATCGCGGGCATCGAGTTTGGTGAGGGCGCGGTCGAGATCGAGGAAAAGGGCGGGGTCGGATTCGCTGGCTCCATTTAAGTCGTCGAGCGAAATCTTTGCTGCGCCGCCGCCGCGTTTGCCCGCGTTGCGGGTACGGGCATGGTCGACCAGAATCTGACGCATTAACTGAGCAGCGATGCCGAAGAAATGGGAGCGGTCGCGAAAGTCGGGCTGGTCCTGAGCGAGCAGACGAAGGTAGGCTTCGTGGACGAGGGCGGTGGGCTGGAGGGTGTGATCGGGACGCTCCCGGCGCAGATAACTTTCGGCGATGCGGCGCAGCTCGCGATAGGCGATGGGGAGAAGCCGGTCGAGCGCATCTTTATCCCCTTCTTTCACCTCGCGCAGGAGCTGCGTAAGGGAGCTGGACGCTTGCATAAAGAACCTCATTCTAACGCCCCGATTCGTGCCAGGATGATGAAGGATGCAGATTCTGGTGGTGGAAGACGAACGGGCCATGGCTGAGTTGCTGCGGCGCGGGTTGACCGAAGAGGGCCACCAGACTGCGCTGGCGCACGACGGCGTGACCGGCCTCGAGATGGCGCGGGCCAACGCGTTTGACGTGATCGTGCTCGACATGATGCTGCCGCGTCTTGACGGCATTGCGGTGGCGCGGAGTTTGAGAAACGGACGCAATCAGACGCCGATTCTGATGCTGACCGCGAAAGATGCACCGGCGGATGTGATCGCGGGTCTCGATTCGGGCGCCGACGATTATCTGACAAAGCCGTTTTCGTTCGAGGTACTGCTGGCGCGACTGCGGGCGGTGAGCCGGCGAGGGGCCATTCCCCGCCCTGTGTGTCATGAAGTGGGAGACCTGAAACTGGATCCGGCGACACGGCGGGTTACGCGCGGCGGCGATGCGGTGAATCTCACACCGCGCGAATATAGCTTGCTGGAACTGTTGATGCGCAATTCGGGCCGCGTAGTGAGCCGCGAAACAATATTCGAATCGGTGTGGGGATTCGATTGCGATGTGGGCGAGAACACGCTCGAAGCGTTCGTGCGTTTGCTGCGTCTCAAGATTGATAACCGCGAACCGAAGTTGATTCAGACGGTGCGCGGCGTGGGCTATTCATTGCGCGAGCCATGAAGAAAGCGCGGAAGACACGCTCGATTCGTTTTCGTCTGACCGCGTGGTATGCGGCGGCGCTGCTGGCCGGGCTCGGATTATTCAGCGGGCTGGTGTGGCTATCGCTGCGGGCACGGCTGGTGAGCGAACTGAACGAAGACCTGGCGGACCGGGCGCGGCAGTTCGAAAGATACGCGGTGCAGGAATCGAATGAAGCGCCGCCGTCGAGTGAAGGCTTCAAACAGGAACTCAGCGAGTTCAGCCAGGCGCTGCCGCCGGATAGCTATCTGAAGCTGCGGGGGCCGGGCGGATTTGAGTTCGACAGATTTGAGTCCGAACATGGCAGCAGGCGATCGGGCGCCATGGAAGTGCTGAAGCGGCAGATTGTCTTAAGCACTACGGCAGGCGGGCAGACGTTCGAAATGGAACTGGGGAGTTCGCTGCGGCCGATCCAGCACACGCTCGATCTGCTTGCTCTGTTCGCGATCGGGTTAGTGCCGGTAGTAGTGGCGATCGCAATGGCGGGGGGCGCGGTGTTGAGCCGGCGGGCGCTGAAACCAGTGGACGATATTACGGCGGCGGCGCGGGCCATTAGTGTCGACAACCTGGCGCTGCGTTTGCCGGTGCCGGATACGGGTGATGAGATCGAGCGCCTGGCGGAAGTCTGGAACTCGATGCTGGGGCGTCTTGAGGAAGCGGTGAAGACGCTTTCGCAATTCGCGGCGGATGCTTCGCACGAACTGCGTACGCCTTTGGCGGTGATTCGTACCAACGCGGAGATTGCGCTGCGGAGGGCGCGTTCGCCGGAGTCGTACCGGGAGTCGCTGCGTGAGATCGAGGACGGCGCCGCGCGGATGACCGGTCTGGTGGACGACCTGCTTTATCTGGCGCGGCAGGATGCGCAGGCGGCAGAGATGCCGAAGGAAGCGCTGGACCTCAACGAGGTGATGGATGCGGCGGTTTCCGAATTGCGCGGATTGGCGGAGATGCGGGGAATCCGGATTCATCTGAACGTGCCCACGAAGGCAGTTGGGGTACGAGGGAACCGGCCTGCGCTGCGGCGGCTGTTTCTGGTGTTGCTGGACAATGCGGTGAAATATTCGAACGAAGGGGCGACGATTGAAGCGGCGATTGAAAGCTCGAATGGTTTTCCTGTCGCTTCGGTGAAAGACCACGGCCCCGGAATTCGAACGGCGGATCTGCCGCACATTTTCAAACGCTTTTATCGAGCTGACGAAGCGCGCACGCGCTTCTACCAAGCTGACGAAGCGCGCACGGACGGCGGGTTCGGGCTGGGGCTTTCGCTGGCAGACACGATTGCAAGAGGGCACGGCGCGAGTATCGAAGTGCAGAGTGCGGAGGGCGAAGGCTCGACGTTTCGAGTGGTGTTCGGGGTTACGAGCGGACTTCGCGGAACGCCCGCAGAGCAAATTCCAGATCGCTTGTCGTATGAGCCGCCGTCACGCAGAGACGCAGCCGTGCCGAACCCAGCGGGACAGCCGGGAACATAATCGGAGTCACCATTACGCCCATCTCGCGGAGACGGCCGGACGTGAGAGCGGCAGCGGCTTCGTCCTGGAAGATGACCGGAATGATAGCGGTTTCGGAATGCGCGGTATCGTAACCGAGTTCAATCAAACCCTCGCGAAGGAAGTCAGCATTTTCGCGAATGCGTTCGACGCGCTCGGGTTCTTCACTAAGGATGGCCAGCGATTCGCGAACGGCGGCGACGGCCGGTGGCGCTAAAGCGGCGGAAAAGATGAAGGGCGCAGCGGAGTGCTGCAGATAAATTGCCAGTTCCTGCGAGACGGCGATAAAGCCTCCGTTGGAGGGAATGGCTTTGGCAAGCGAACCGCTCCAGATGTCGACTTCATCGGCCGACATACCGAAATGTTCATCGGTGCCGCGACCATGTTTGCCCAGCACGCCGGAAGCGTGGGACTCATCGATCATGAGGAAACAGCCGAACTCGCGCTTGATGGTGACGAGCTCCGGCAGAGGGCAGATATCGCCATCCATGGAAAACACACCATCGGCCACGATGAGCGTACGGTTGGCGGTAGTGGACATGCGCAGCTCGGCGCGCAGCGAATCCATATCGTTGTGGCGGAAGCGCTGGATGGGAACACCGGCGAGGCGGCAGGCATCCACCAGACTGCGATGGGAGAGCGCATCCATGATGACGCGGTCCTGCGGAGTAAACAGGCTGGCGATTACGGCCAGATTCGCCAGGTAGCCGGAGCTGAAAGTGATGGCGTCCGTGGTGCCTTTCCAGTTCGCAATGTCGCGCTCCATCTCATGATGCAAATCCATGGTTCCGGTGAGGAGGCGAACGCCGCCTGTGCCGGTGCCATATTTGCGGATGGCCGCGATAGCAGCTTCGTCGACGCGGGGATGGCCGATGAGACCGAGGTAATCGTAGGAAGAGAGCATGAGCAGCTCACGCCCTTCGGCACGGACCCAGGAACCGGAACGAGTTTCAAGGGGAAGCTGGAAAGGATAAACGCCGAAATCGCAGGCCTGGCCCATGAGATCGAAGATGCGGCGGGCGCGACCGTCAATCAAATCTTCTTTGCTGAAACGCCATTCGTCGCGTTTCTCGAAGAAACCGTTGAATAAATCTCCAGCGCCGGCGTTGCCAATCTGGCTGACACCTGATAATTTCCGCTTTTCTATCATCTGTGCAGGGGTTCGGTAGAGCTAGGCCGAACGTTAAGTATAGTCCAGAAGATAACGCGGCCAATGGGAGGGCTGCCGGAAGAGATGCACAGTGCCCCTTCCGACGCCGGACAAAGGTTAACTGTGCGGGCTGGCAATCTCTACTCGTAAATTGTTCGTGGCATTACCGAACCCCATGTTTTGATTGGCACGAATTCCGGCTAAGTCTTTATCCTGAACGGTTCTGACGACGCCTTCGAGCGAGACATGACCGTGGTCGACGATGATGTGGATGGCCGGAATGGGCTGGTCTTCATAACGCGCCAAAACCGGATCATGGAACAGGGCGCGGGCGACCTGGCTGCGAAGTTGATCGTCGAAGGGCAGCGGGGGCGCGACTTTGAGGTCGTTATCCACGGCGGTGACTCCGGCGATTCGGCCCATGATGTGGCCAAGGTCTGACTTTTTATAAGGTTGCGTTACTTCGCCGGTGAGATGGAGGGCGCCGTTCGAAACCTGAATCTCGACATTGTCGAACAAGCTGTAGCGCGGGTACATACGCACTTCGTGGACGGCGCGCTGGGAGATCGCGTCATCGGTTGTCAAAACCGGAGTGTTGCTCTTTGCCGCGCAAACCCCGGTAATCAGGGTCGCGGCCAACAAAACGTTACGGATTAAAATATGACGCGGCATTGTTGCCTCCATCTCATTAGATGGGCGCGGTGTCAGCGGGTTACGCGAAAGATGGCACGCCGGATACTGTCGGCGATCTGGAGGCGATCCCACTCGGGCGGGTCTGACCAGCGAACGGCAGTCGCTTCGGGGGTGGTTTCGATATGGCCGGAGAGAGCGCGAAACTGCCAGATCAGATCGTGATGCAAGTGAAACGGCTCGTCGCGTTTGGGTGGGATGCCGTGGACATCAATCCCGGCGAGACGGGGCTGGGACAAAAGATCGAGCTGGATGCGGGTTTCTTCTTGCGCTTCCCGGGCAGCGGCGGCGGAGAGAGAGGAATCGGTGGGTTCGACATGACCGCCGGGTAGTAGCCAGCGATTGAGGCGATGGTGGTGCATGAACAGAACGGAGCCGTTGTCCGGGTGCAGCACGAGTGCGGTGCAGGTGATGTGGCCGGGGGCGAATTGGCCGCGGGAGAAGGGATGCGGGGTGTGAGTGAGAAGTTGAAGGACGAGTTCGCGGCTCTTGCGGGCGAGATCGTCGTCGCTGGGATCAAAAGCGGTCACCAGAGCGAGGGCGGCGGAGATCATTTGTCACTGGTCATTTATCACCGGTCATTTATCACCGGTCATTTATCACCGGTCATTTATCAGTGATCATTGGGGCGGGGTTTTCTCGAGCTGATCTTTGGTCCAGATCCGATCGGGATCGAGTTGCAGAGATTTTGTGAGAGCTTCGCGGGCCTGAGCATTCTGGTGCTGGCGTTTGAGGGCAATTCCCATCCAGAGCCAGGCTTCGGAGGATTTGGGATCGAGCGCAATGGCCTGTTTGTAATCTTTGATCGCGCCCTCGGGACCGCCGCCCATGTTGGTAGGGAGGTAGTAATAGCCGACGCCATGCGCGATCCAGACTTTGGCGGATTTCGGATCCAATTCCAGAGCCTTGTCGAGGGCCTCTTTGGCACGTTTGCCGTAGACGAGGGCGCCCATAATCGGATTATTAGGAATCACTTCTCCATACAAAGTGCCGAGGAGCCGGTAATATTCGCCGGATTTGGGATTGAGGGCGACGGCCTGTTCGGCATCCTTAATTCCCTGCTCGGCAGCGCGCTGGGCGGCGGGTTTATCCCGCACTTCGGTAGCGACTTCGGCGAGATAGGACTGCGCGACGGCGGCGCGATACCAACCAGCGGCGTCATTGGGCGAGCCAGCCGCGGCGGCTTCGAGTTCGGCCCCGCTTTTTTCGAGCGCGGCGCGGTCCTGGTGATCGCGTAGTTTCTCCAGATCGCCGAGAGAGGGTGGCGCCGCGGACGAAATGGCCGTAAACACGAGAGCCGCTGTCAGAAGTCGCATACTTTCTGTGTACCGCATCTTTCCTGTCAATAAGCCTGATTTATAGAGCGGCGACCTTGCGCTGCACCAACAAAAAGTACGCTCCCAGACCAATCAGAAGCAAACCATTGACTGACAAGACGGCTGGAGCCGTGAAAATCGGTACAAGCCAGCCGGTGGTTAGGCTGCCGAAAGGCATTCCACCACGAAACGCCACGTTATAAACGCTCATTACGCGGCCGCGCATGTCATTCGGTGTGATGAGCTGGACCAGCGAGGAAATCATGGCGAAGGCGCACATGAGAACCGCGCCGGAAAAGAACAGAAGAATACAGCTGAGGGCGACCGATTTCGAGAGTGAGAAGGTGGTAATCCCGGCGCCGAGGGCCACGAGCATGGTGAGCGCGATGCGTCCTTTGTTGTGGATATTTCCCATGGACGCAACGGTGAGGGCACCGGTGATGGATCCCAAACCGGAGGCGACGAGGAACAGCGTGTAGGTCATCTCGCTCTGGTGGAAGACGTTTTTGGCGAACACGGGGAGGAACGTGATCATTGGAATCGCCAGCGCGGTCATCAGGAAGGCGATAGCAATCAGCGTTTCCATGGCGCCCTGCTTACGGATGAACTGGAAGCCCTGCGTCATACCGGTGAGGATGGAATCGCCGGTCCGCGGGGGATTGAAATTGATTTTCAGGCGCATCAGCGAAATTATGACGGCGACAAACGACAGAGAATTGAGCCCGAAGCACCAGGCGGAGCCTACATATTTAAGTGCCAGTCCGCCAAGGACCGGGCCGATGACGCGCGCGAGATTGAACTGAATGGAATTGAGGGCGATGGCGTTGGGCAGATCTTCTTTTTCGACAAGGCTGGGCACCAGAGCGGAATAAGCCGGACCGCCAAAGGACTGAGCCGTTCCGGTGATGAACGAGAGGCAGAAGATGTGCCAGATCTGAACGTATTTGGTGGCAATGAGAACGGCCAGGACCGCCGCGCAGGTCATCTGCACATATTGGGAGGCGAGCAGGACTTTGCGGCGATCGATGCGGTCGGCGATGACGCCGCCGACGAGGGAAAACAGAAAGATGGGGATATCGCCGAGAAAGGCATCGATCCCCAGCAGGAAGGGCGAATTGGTCATCTCGAGGACGAGCCAATTCTGGGCGATCTCCTGCATCCACGTACCAATGCTTGACAGGCAGGCGCCAAACCAGAGGAGCCGGAAGTTGGGGTACTGAAACGCTTTGAATGTTCGGCTGAGCAACCTGTGATCGCTGTTCTTTGAGTGGCGCGCCGACTCAGGGGAGCGGTTTTTCGCGCTGAATCAGATGCAGCAGATTGCCATCGCCGTCGGTGAAGAAGACCAGGCGATTGCCCTGATTGCTGAACGGCTCACCGAGAAAGTGGACCGCCTTAGCTTTGAGCTGTGCCAGGGCGGAATCGAAATCATCCACGGCGATGGCCAGATGGCGGATGCCAGGGTTCTTGAAGTTTTCGGGCGTTTGAGGCTTCAGTGCGCTGTCCGACGGAATCAGTTCCAGCATGGAGCCATTGGGCGAGCGCACGAAGAAATTACCTGAATATGAGTAATTGATGTGGAAACCCAGATTATCCACGTACCAATGGGCGAGCTTTTCGGGATTTTCCGAGGCGATTGCGGTGTGTTCGAGACCCTGAAACATAAGGATGATTGTATCGTGCGCAAGGTCACTCATTCGCAACGGGGAAAAGACGCGAGGCGGAACGATTAAACTGGGCCGTATGTTTGTGAAGAACGCAGCGCAACGGGCCCAGTTTCAGCCGGACCGCATGGGCAAGAGCACGCTGGCGAGCGGGGATTACCTGTTCGCCGGACTCAATTCTTTCGAAGCCGGCCAGGAGCATGCGCCGCACGTACATGAAGGACAGGACAAACTGTACTTCGTACTGGAGGGCGCGGGCGAGATCCAGATCGGAGACGAAACGCAGCGGATGGGACCGGGCGATGCGGCGCTGGCGAAGTCGGGCGTGGTGCATGCGATCCGAAATCCTGGCCCGGAGCGGCTGATTGTGATGACGGTGATGGGGCCACCACCGGTTAAGGCCACCACCGGCTAAGATCACCACCGGCTAAGCGAGGCTAAACGGAGTGGTAGGCGCGGCAGGACTCGAACCTGCTACCACCGGCTTAGAAGGCCGGTGCTCTATCCAGATGAGCTACGCGCCCGTATGTTTCTCGATTGTAGCCTGCAAAGAAACGCATCGGCCGCAAACGCTTCGGTTTCCCTGTCAAAATCCTTTTGCCAGGCCGCAAGTTGCCGGTCATGCATTTGAACGAGCAGGCGGGCTTTCCTATCGGCATCACGAAGGCGGATCATCTCTTCCGCTTCAGCGGTACGGGCGGCGGTGGCTCGTTTCTCCAGAGCCCCCAGAGCACGCCGCGATTGCGAGCGAAATCCCGCGTAAGATTCGAGCGCCAGCCCTGTCTCTCCCTGCAGAAGGAGACCTTGTTCCCGGAGCGATTCCTTACGATGCGCGGTGATGGCTGCTTCCACTTGTGCCCGGACAACAGCGGCGGCGGCAAGGCGTGATTTCTGCAGGTTCACCTGAAGCTCTCTCCAGCGGAGAGCCTGATTCAATCGAAAGTCGAAGGCCTTCACGCGGAGATGCCTCTGCCTAAACCTGTTCGGCGAGCGCGCTCATCTGCCGGATAGTGTCGTTCAACGGGGAGACATCGACCGGGCCCTGACGCAGGAAGCGCATGATTTCGCCGCGCGAACGAATAACGGTATCGAGTTTCGGGTTGGAGCCGGAAACATAGGCTCCGAGATTGATCAGGTCTTCGGACTGGCGATAAACGGTGAGCGACTCGCGGATTTTCCGCGCGTACTCGGACTGCTCCGGTGTAGCCAGGCGGGATTGCAGACGGCTCACGGAGTGCAAGACATCGATCGCGGGGTAATGGCCGGATGCACCCAGATCGCGAGCCAGCGTGATGTGGCCATCGAGAATAGATCGCACCGCATCGCAGATGGGTTCGTTGAAGTCGTCACCCTCCACCAGAACGGTAAAGAACGCAGTGATGGAGCCGCGATCGAAATTCCCGGCTCGCTCGCAGACTTTGGGAAGCAGGCTGAAGACAGAGGGAGTATAGCCCTTCTGGCTGGGCGGCTCGCCGGCAGCAAGACCGATTTCGCGCTGCGCCATGGCAAGGCGGGTAATCGAATCCATCACAAGCAGGACGTCTTCACCCTGATCGCGAAAATATTCGGCGATGGCCAGCGCCACGAAGCAGGCGCGGACGCGCAGGGGTGCAGGGCGATCGGAAGTCGCGACCACAACTACGGATCGAGCCATGCCTTCGGCCCCAAGGTCATGCTCCAGAAACGCGCGGACTTCACGGTTGCGTTCGCCAATCAACGCAATCACGTTGACTCCGGCCGAACTGGATCGCGCCATGGAACCAAGCAAAGTGCTTTTGCCGACGCCGCTGCCGCCGAAGATACCGATTCTTTGTCCCTTACCGCAGGGCAACAGACCATCGATGACGCGAATGCCGGTGACGAGGCGCTCTTCAATATGCTCACGCTCCATGGGACTGACGGCTTCCGCGTAAAGCGGACGCGACTCCCCCGCAGAAATAGGCGGGCCATCGTCCAGCGGTTCGCCGAATCCGTCGAGTACCCTACCTAAGAGAGCTCGGGAGACGGCAACCTGCCCATCGCCGCCGCGCGCGACGATCTGATCACCAAGCCCCAGTCCGCCGGTTTCTTCGAGCGGCATGGACAAGACGCGGCCATCACGGAAACCAATCACCTGAGTGCGAATGCTTCGGCCATTGCGGGTGCGGATTTCGCAGAAATCGCCAAGTGCGACGGCGGGGCCACGCGATTCGACGATCAGACCGACTAACTCGACGACTTCGCCCGTGAGACGAATCGGCTCAAGGCGGTTCAGAATTCCCTCATAGCCGCTCAGATCGAGCGTTTCGATTGTTGTTGCCATCGTCGCTGTCATAGGCTTTTCGGTCATGTGCTTTTCGCGCTCTTCAGAAGGCGATCGGTGAGACCGCGGCCAATTTCTTCCAGTTGCGTATCGATGGACGCGTCCACCGAGCCCTCGGGCGTGTTGATGATCAAGGTGCCGGGCGCGCAGGACGGATCGGCTTCAATTTCGACGCGCGATCCCTGATTGACGGGAAGCGCCGCGCGGATCGCGTTGACGAAACGCGGGTTGACTTTGACGCGATAGGATTCGGCTCGCGAAAGACGAGCGAAGGCCACGTGGGCAATCGCCGTGAGAGCCTCGTCATCAACGGTGACCTCACGGTGTAAAACGCGTTTTGCGATGAGCAGGGCCAGTCTCACGACATCGTGCTCGGCACGTCGCCGCAAGTCGGGCTTCAGCTCGGCTAACTGAACGATAGCCGCGGAAAGCTTCTCGAGAACCGGACCGACCTCGGCACGCGCCTGCTGCTCACCTTGCGCCCTGCCTTCTTCAAAGGCCTGTTTTTTAGCCCCAGCGATTCGGTGTTCGGTGTGCTCCAGACGTTCGCGCAGATGAGCGGTGTCGTCAGTCGAATCAGGCGCCCTGTCCTGCGAACCGCTTTGCGACTCGCGTTCGATCCTGGGAAACACGGCGGCTTCAACATTCAAATGATTACGGCCGCTGAGAACTCTAGACAACATATTGCTCACCGACCGCACCCTTCAGATTGATGACGCCTTCAGTTTCCAGCTGCCGCACCGTGGCGATGATTTGTTGCTGCGCGCCTTCTACCTCTTTAATGCGAACGGGCCCCATCGACTCCATATCTTCTTTCAGCATTTCGGAAGCGCGGGCGGACATTGTCTGCAGGAAGTGATCGCGCAATTGCTCGCTGGTTCCCTTCAACGCAAGAGTCAATATCTTGCGATCGACGCGGGCCATCACTTCCTTGAGTTGATTTACGTCAATGAGAAGAAGATCTTCGAAGACGAACATCAAATGGCGGATGGTTTCGACAAGGTTCGGGTTCTGCTTCTCGATCACTTCCAGAATTTCTTTGCTGGTGCCGGAATCGAGGCGATTGAACATCTCGGCGACGGCTCGAATTCCACCATACGATTCGCGGCTGTATTCGCCTATGGCGGCTAACTTCTGCCCGATCACGGTGGCGATTTTGTTGACGATTTCGGGAGAGATCTGATCGAGGTTGCCCATGCGAAGCGCTACATCGGAGCGCATCTCAGGCGGCAGCGAGACGAGCAGTGCCGCGGCCTGCGAAGCGTTGAGATGCGAGAGCACCAACGCGATGGTCTGCGGGTGTTCGTTGTGGATGAATTTGGAGAGTTGCTGCGGATCCACTTTTTGCAGCACATCGAGACTCGCCATTTCACCGCCCATGGCTTTCGAGAGACGATCGATCAGCTTCTTGGCAAGCTCGGGCCCAAATGCGTTGAGAAGCATTTTCTTCGCATAGTCGAGGCCGCCGCGCACGACAAAATCGTGCGCCATGTTCATCTGATAAAACTCTTCGAGCAGTTCTTCGGCCTGTTCGGACGAGATGGATTCGAGACGGGCAATCTCGCGGCTGACGAGCTGAACTTCATCGTCGGAAAGCTGCTTTACGATCTCGCCACTCGCCTTGTCTCCCAGAAGAATGAGGAGCATGGCAGCTTTGCGAACCCCCGTTACTGTCTCAGTAGGTTTGGAGTTCGCGATCATGAGGTTTTTCTTACGTCAGCCTCGGCAATCCAGGTACGGAGCACGTTTGTGGCGTTACCAGAATCTTTGTGTACCGATTCTCTGATGTGCTTTACGAGGACTTCCGTCTTCCGCGAACTCGGTGGCAGCTTAATGCCGCGCAGCGCCTCCGCGTCAATCTGGGCTTGTTGGGCCTGGTTGTCGGCAATTTGCTGCTCCATCTTTTGCTCGGAAGACAATCCGCTTTCGAGAGAAGCTTTAGCGGAATCTCCCGCAGCGATCGCGGCTGCCATAGTTGCCTCATTCATAGAAACTTTCGGACCCCGGCGGACCAAAAGGAATACGATCAGGGCGAGAAGTAAAACAATGAAGGCTGCGCCCCCCAAAACGAAAGGCTGCTTGAAATCGAATGCCTGCGGCAGCAGCGGTGCGGCCGGTTTGGACAAGGCACCGGGTGGCTCAGCGTTGGTAGTGGAATCGAAGGGGAGTGTCTCGATGGCGATCTGATCGCCGCGCTGTTCGCTGAATCCACTGATGCCGGCGATGATGCTGCGAATACCCTTGAGAACTTCCGCCGAAGGCGGCACGATTACCTTCCTCGCTTTGGCGCCGGAGCCTTCCCAGTGAACCGTCTGATCGAGCAGGACCGCTACGGAGATCCGCTTGATTTCGCCCTTCGGCGTTACGGTTCGTTTGACTGTGCGACTGGGCTGGTAGGAGACGTTTTCGGTGCGGCGCGTCAACCCGGCTGAACCAGCCGTAGTCTTTCCGGTGGGGCGCGGCAGAGCGGAAGCCGTGCCCGGCGTCCCGCCTGCCAGAAGGCCGCCGCTCGATTCTTCCGTAGTCTGAGAAGTGAGGACAGCGGATTTCGCGGAGTCATAGACTTCTTCGCTTTGTTCGCTGGTGGTAAAGTCGCAATCGGCGGCGACACTAGCTCGAAACCGGTCCGGACCGAGGAGGGGTGTCAGCGCCGAATCGATCTTGGCCAGTAACGCCGATTCCACCTGTTGACGGTAATCGAGGTCGGCCTCCGCCAATTGCATGTCGCTGCTTCCTTCGGCGCGAGGCCGATTGAGCAGGCGACCGGACGAATCGATGATCGCTACCGCCGTGGGTGAGAGTCCTTCCACTGCGCTGGCGATCAGATTCGCGATTGCGGTGACACTCGCCTGGGAGATTTGAGAAGAATGTTTTAACTGGAGAACAACGGTGGCCTTCGACGGCTGTTTCGCATCCAGAAAAACCGATTCTTTCGCGAAAGTAATATGGACGCGAGCCTGTTCGATCTCGCTGAGTGTGGCGACGGTTCGCTCCAGTTCTCCTTCAAGTGCCCGGCGGTAATTCACCTGTTCCGCGAAATCGCTGGCGCCGAGATTGCTGCGATCGAACAATTCGAAGCCGATACGGCCGGACTTGGGCAATCCCGCGCCCGCTAGGGCCAGACGCGCGTCCGCCAGATGTTCCACGGGGACCAGAACACTGGCTCCCGTTTCATCAAGGCGATATTCAATGCCCGCCTCGCGCATTTTCTGGACTACTCCCGAGGCATCTTCCGGGGACAGAGAGCTGTAAAGAACACGAAAGCCGCTGTCATGCTTCCAGCGGACGAAACCGGCAATGGAAGCGAAGACAAGAATCGGCACGAGGACCAGCGAAATCTGCTGGCTCCGTGAGAGCGACGTCCATAGTCTTGTTAGTGAATTCATGCGTGGGGCGGATCCGGCTGAAAACCTCGATAGCCTTTCGGTCCATCATGGTCCGTTTTTACATCGGCGTTTTCATGATTTCCTGATAGGCCGAAACGAACTTATTTCGCACTTGCTGGAACAATTCAAGGCTTAGTTCGGCTCGCTGCGAAGCCAACGCCACGTTGTGGACGTCACCTTTGCCTGCGCTGAGGAAATCAGTGGCGGCAGATTGGGCCGTCTCCTGTGAAGACTCCACCTCACCGATTGCATTTTCGAGGACACCGGCGAATCCGCTGGAGCCGGGCGTCGAGGAAGCTGCAGGCAGGGGCTGAACAGCGGCCAGAGCAGAAGTGAGGTTTACGTTCATAGGAGGGGTCTTTAGCCGAGCGAGATACTACCGGAATAAATCAATGGACCTCGCGATCATGTCTTTGGCGGCTGATATTGCCGCGACGTTCGCTTCATATCCGCGTGAAGCTCCCATGAGATCGACCATCTCCGAAGCCGGGTTTACTTTTGGGAAAGACACATAGCCCTCCGCATCGGCGTCCGGATGGCCTGGCAGGTAGCGACGCTCGGGATCGCTTTCGTCGGTAATCACATCGGAGACAGAAACGCCCTGGCCGGTGCCGGAGGAAGCGGATGCCATGGCGTCGGCGAACGAAATCGCGGCTGGTGAGGTCGAGAAGACGGCATCTTTGCGTTTGTAGGGGCCGCCATCCGGAGTTCGCGTGGTGTCGGCATTGGCGAGGTTCTCGGTGATGATTTCGGCGCGCGTTCGCTGGGCTTCCATACCGGAAGCGCTGATGGAGATCGCAGTGAAGAGGCTCATGAGTTAAGGGACCTCGGTAACGTTATGCCAATGGATTAACTGCCTTTGAGCAATGACAAGACAGCCTGGGGTGCTGAGTTGGCCTGCGCCAAAGCGGCTAATGACGCCTGCTGAAGTACCTGCGCCTTGGTGAGATTGGCCGCTTCCGCCGCCACATTCGCGTCACGGATGCCCGACTCCGCGGCCGAATAGTTGGTGATCTGCGATTGAGCCAGGTTGACAGCGTAGTTCAGCTTGTTTTCGCCAGCGCCGACTTTGCCCTGAACCAGACCGAGGTTGGTGACTGCCGAAGTGAGCGCTGTCAGTGCCGCGAGCGCCGCGCCGGTGCTGGATGCCCCCGCCGCCGGCTGGGTCACCGATACTGCGCCTACCGCGCCGAACAGGTTACCCGTTCCCCCCGCCGTCAGGGCCGTTTCATTGACGCTGAACGCATTCGAACTCTGAAAGGATATGTCCGTGCCATTGGCGGCGGTGACGGCATAGATGCCCTGTCCGTTCAGCGCCGTATTCAACGCCGATAGAGCAAACGCCTGAGTTGAAGCATTGCCGGCATTGAGCGTTACCGTAGTGGCCTGGCCGGCATTTTGAAATACGACTGTTTCCGCCGATGCGCCAGTGAAAGCCGCGAACGGCCCACCCGCGCCCGAGGCACTGCCGAGGTTGTAATCGGCCGTGTTGACTGCGGTTGCACCACTGAGAACAGCCGCGGTGCCCCCGGACTGCAGGCCGGCGTTGACTGAGAATGCCGTGCTTCCGGAAAATTGAACTTGCCCGTCGCTGGCGATACCCGCGCTGATTCCATAAGAGGATAACTGGGAATTCAGGCTGTCAATCACTTGCTGACCGGACAATCCGTTGCTTCCCCCGGCGAGCGATACCGTTACGTCCGAGTTGCCCGTCGATGTACCCACGTGAAAAGTGAGGGCCTGGGTGTTGTTGCCCGCGAGAAATGACGCCGCGACGTTACCGAGGATTACACCGTTATTCGAAAGTTCGGTTCCTCCCCCGGCTACGCTGGTGTTGCTAATTCCGAGCGCGGTCGCATCCACTGCATTATTCGCTCCGCTCAAATCGACAGAAACCTGGGCATTGGCCTGAGTGCTCCCGCCGCCGACGTAAGTGACCAGATTCGTATTGAACGTGCCGCCAGTGTTGAGGTTGACGTTCGACGCCTGGCGATTGATTTCCGACAACAAACCCTGATATTCGGTGTTCAACGTACCGCGATCGCCCGAAAATGTGCCCGAAGCCGATTCTGTCGCCAGTGTGCGCAGACGATCGATGATTGTGGAGATATTACTCAGTCCACCGTCTACGATCTGCAAAGAGCTGATGCCGTTGTTGGCGTTCAGAACTCCCTGCGTCAGCTCAGCCGTATCGCTGCGGTATTGATTGGCAACCGCCAGTCCCGCGGCGTCGTCACCCGAGGAATTGATTCGGTAACCGGATGATAACTGCTCAATCGTGTTGTTCTGGAAGTTTGTATTCACCCGAATCGCGTTCTGCGCCTCAAGTGAAGCTACGTTGGTCTGAATAGATATCGACATTGTTGTTTTTGTCCTTAACTGCTGCGTCCCTCTTCGATAGCAGCGCGGAGGTTTTTGATTTGGCTGCGCACGAGTTGTGCCGCAACACTGAATTTCAGGGTAGTTTCGGCGAGCAACTGGGCTTGCCTGTCGATGGATACGTTATTGCCATCGCTGCGCGCGATGAGCCCCTCTGACTCGACTACGGAACCAGCGTCGGTCAACGCCGCAGCAAAGGAAGGGAGCGTCACATCGCGGCTTTTGTAGCCAGGTGTATCCGCGTTAGCGATGTTCGAAGCGATGATCTCCTGGCGATGCGTCAGGAAACTGAGGAATTGTCCGAATTGAGCGCCGGTAGATGCCAGATCCATCGCATCGGCTATTGCAGGTGCGGCACCAAAGGCAAGTAACTGAGCTAAATGGATTTAGGCTTTGGCAGGGCGGTAAACTTCTGCCGAATCGACAAAATTCTGGCGTTCTTCGGCGGGAGCGCCGAGGAGACGGCAAAAACCGGCAGCGGCGTTGATGCGGTGCAGGGAAGCAAGCATGTGGGCGCGTGCGGATCTCGCGATAACGATGGTTTCCCTGAGGCGATGGAGGTAATGGCAGAGTTCTTCTGGCTCAGAAGGGAGCGTGAGTCGGGGCAGTTGGCCGGCAAGATTCTCCGCCGCTTTCCAATCGCCTCGCCGAGTGGATTCCTCGATCAATGCGAGAAACGTGAAAGACTCAGAGGGTTTGGGCGGCGTTGGTGCTGTTGGCATTGTAACCGGTGTACTGGGCGAACAAACCGCTCACATAAGTGAACTGGCTTTCCAGAGAAGCGAGGGTGGAGTCCGCAGTGGAAATCTGGGCGGTAAGACTCGTCTGGAGATTATTTACGATCGTCTGCTCGTTGGATATCTTGGTTTGCTGTTCTGTAATCGCGCTTGCGATCGAGGTACCTTCGTCGGTTAAGATTCCGGTGATCGGATCGTTAAGACCACTCATTAGATTGGTCGCGGTCTGCAGAAAACCGCCGGTCGTTGAGGTGCCCAGCGTGGAGAGAAATAAGGAAAAGTTACTGTTAGCTGCTGTGCCGAGGGCTGCGGAATCCACCGAGAGCTGCCCGGTTGAATCGACGGTGATTCCGAAATTGGCTAATGAACTATCCGGCGATCCGTTGCTATAGGTTGCCAACTGGTTCAAAGTATCCGCAACGGAACCGAGAATACTATCGCCTTCGAGCGCGCCGCCATCCTGGCCGTGCTGCGCCTGGACGGCATCTACCGCGGCATTATAGGCCGTCGCAAAATTGCTGAAAGCGGTAGCAATTCCTGTTGGATCATCGCTGACGGTAATCGTCGCCGCTTGCCCGGATACGCTTTGTCCCAGGAGACTGACGGTAAGGCCGGGCGAAAGAGTTATGGTGCGCGTAGAACTGGTGATTTCAGTAGGTTGACCGTCGACGAGGTAACTGGCCAGTGCGCCATTCGCCGAGCTGGAAATCAGGTTCGTGTCTGAGCTATCGGTCAGGTCAACGGCCGAAGTTCCCAAAGTCGCGGCCTGCAGTGACAGCCGGTAATCCGGTGACGCAGTGGAGCCGACATTGACGATCGTGGCCTGGACCTGAGCGCCTGCCTGAGTATTGATGGCGCTTACGAGATCGTTCAAAGATGTCGAGGCGGGGGTGATCGTAATAGGCGTACCACCCGCGCTCAGTGAGAAGGAAGTACTGGCGCTGATTCCCTGCGTCGAAGGGTCAGTTACAGGCGTTGCCCCTGCCGTGCTCAAAGCCGTCGAATAAGAACCCAAATTGTCGACTTCGATCGAATAAGTTCCTGCGGTAGCCGTGGCACCTACTGTTGCGCTTACGATGCTTGCATCGGAAATCGAGGAGTTCAGGGTTGATGAGGTGACAGCAGTTTGAATTCCGGTGACCGCTTGCTGCAAACTCAGGAACGTAGTATCGAGACCCTCTAAAGCGGACTGCTGAGACTGCAATGTGGTCAATTCAGCGTTGAGTGACGTGAGCGGAAGTGATGCAATGCTTACTTCCCGAGCCAACACTTGTTGAAGGCTCGATGCAAACTTGCTCACACCGGTAAAGGTGATCGGTGCGGCAACAACCGGAGAAGAAAGCGAGGTGGAAGAAGTAGACATTGGTTCTTAACGGAGGCAGGAGCGGTTACCCGCTCCTGCCTTTTTTTTAAACTGCGATTATTGTTTGAGAAGCGCCAGCAGAGCCTGAGGGGCTGAGTTAGCCTGTGCCAGTGCTGCAAGTGATGCCTGTTGGAGCACCTGGGCTTTGGTCAGATTAGCCGCTTCCGCCGCCACGTTTGCATCCCGGATACCCGACTCAGCAGCCGAATAGTTAGTGATTTGCGATTGAGCCAGGTTCACTGCGTAATTCAGCTTGTTTTCGCCTGCTCCCACTTTGCCTTGAACCAGACCAAGGTTGGTGACCGCCTGCGTCAGGGCTGTCAGTGCCGCTAGCGAGGCCCCGGTACTGGAAGCCCCCGCCGCCGGCTGGGTCACCGATACCGCGCCCACTGCACCGAAAAGGTTACCCGTGCCGCCTCCGGTTAACGCCGTTTCATTGACGCTGAAGGCGTTTGTACTCTGAAAAGATATGTCAGTTCCGTTAGCGGCGGTTACTGCATAAATTCCTTGTCCGTTCAGCGCGGTGTTGAGCGCCGACAGAGCAAAGGCTTGAGTTGAGGCGTTGCCGGCATTCAGGGTAACCGAGGTGCTGGTGCTCCCATTTTGGAATACGGCTGTTTCCGCTGATGCACCGGTGAAGGCAGCGAACGCACCGCCGACGCCTGAAGCGCTATTGAGGTTGTAGTCCGCAGTATTGACCGCTGTTGCCCCAGAGGTGGCAACCGAGTTCCCCCCAGACTGCAAGCCGACGTTGACCGTGAAAGCGGTGCTTCCCGAGAACTGAACCTGCCCATCGCTCGCGATACCCGCATTGATTCCATATGCGGATAACTGAGAATTCAGACTATTGATTACCTGTGTACCGGATAAGCCAGAACTGCCGCCCGCCAAAGCGACTGTCACGTCAGAATTGCCAGTCGAAGTACCCACGTGAAAAGTGAGATCCTGGGTGTTGCCGCCGGCTAAAAATGATGTCGCCGAATTGTTAAGCAGAGCACCGGCGACGGATAATTCGGTGCCACCCCCAGCGACGCTGGTATTCGCAATACCTAATGCCGTGCTATCTACGGCGTTGTTGGCGCCGCTGAGATCAACCGACACCTGAGCGTTGCTCTGAGTGCTGCCGCCGCCGACGTAAGTGATGAGATTCGTATTCGCTGTGCCGCCCGTGTTGAGATTGACGTTCGACGCCTGACGATTGATTTCGGTTAATAGACCCTGATACTCAGTATTCAGCGTGGTGCGATCGCCTGTAAAAGTACCCGAAGCGGATTCTGTGGCCAGCGTGCGCAAACGATCAATAATCGTGGAGATATTGCTTAATCCGCCGTCAACGATCTGCAGAGAACTGATGCCGTTGTTGGCGTTCAGAACTCCCTGGGTCAATTCCGAGGTACTGGCCCGGTATTGGTTGGCAACCGCCAGTCCTGCGGCGTCATCGCCCGAAGAATTGATACGGTAACCGGAAGAAAGTTGCTGAATCGTGTTGTTCTGGAAATTCGTATTAACACGAATCGCGTCCTGGGCTTCGAGTGAAGCGACGTTGGTCTGAATCGATAACGACATTCTTTGCGTCCTCTTTTGCTACCGTCCCGACATCGTGCCGGGAGCCGGATCGTCGCGATTCATTCGCGATTTCCGCGCTCAGGTATGCTGTCTTTCTTATCGGTTGAACCGTCAGAAACTTTAGGAGGCAGCGCGTTCAGAACCTCAAGAATTCCGGCAATGCCCTCCCGTCCGCACGCAGGCAGCAGTTCCGAAGCTTTGCGATTTTGCTCCGCGACCGGGATGGTTTCTTTCCGAACTACCGGTACCGTCCGCGGCGCGGTCACCCCCAGCTTCACTCTGGTGCGGGAAATCTCGATGATCTCGATTTCGACGTCCCCGCTGATCACGATGGCTTCTCCCGCGCGGCGCCGCAGAACTAACACACAATCACCCAACTCCCCGCATCGGAGAGACGCAGAACTCGCGCGCTCACGCCACTGGCAACACTTTGGATCGCGCGAAAATTGTGCAGGTTGATAACCACCGGAGCATTCAGATTCGCCTCCACGGTTTTACCGCAAGGAACCAGCATCGCGAGACAGAGAACGTCCACGCCGATCGCCGGTGCCGCTTCGTCGCCTACGTGCTTACCAAGTTGCAACACTTGCCGCTCATCATCCGAGAGATGGAGGGAGAAAGACGGATCGATCGTGAAAACGGGCAGCGTCAGAAAGCAAATGTCCGCCCGATCCAGACTTTGCAAATAAACGAGAGGCCGGTGCGCGGGAATTTCCACCGGTAACATACGGCGCTCCTGTTCAAATCCGGGTAGGCCGGCTGGGAACACAAGTTCGTCGGAGGGATCCCACGAGACACATCCCATGTAGGGCGAGGTGATTGTCTGGGCTGGACTCATAGGAGCAATTCAGAAACGCGCTCGCCGACACGGAATGCGGCTCGCCGCCCCGTATTCACCATCTCGCCGCGATACTTTTTCTCTCCGTTCAGGAGGAGTTCGATAGGCCGGGTCGCCGGGTACTCAAAACTGACAATATCGCCTTCCTCAAGGTTGATCAGATCGCGCAAGCGCAGTTCCGGACCGGAAAGCAACACCTGCGAGGGGAGAGCGGAACCCTGAATCAGCCCGAGCATGCGCATTTGCTCCTGGTCGGTGGAAGCGCTTTTGCGAAGCGACCATTGCTGATCGAACTTCTGCCGCATCATCTTGATGATGATCGAGGGCATGGCGATGTTCATCATGCCGATGGAATCGCCGATTCGAATCTCAATCGCCACGGCTACGACAGCTTCCGTGGGCGCCAATATCTGCAGAAACTGCGGCTCCGTCTCTACCGTCTCAATGCTGAATTCGATTTGGGTGACAAAAGTCCAGGCCTCATGCAGATCATGCAGGATCAGGCGGAACAAACCCTCCAGCAACACCTGTTCGATCTCCGTAACTTCGCGCTGAGCGCTGAACTGCATCTTCCCGTCTCCACCCAAAAGAATTTCGAGGATGGGAAAGATCAGGGATGAATTCAGTTCGAGAACCGCGTTGCCGTCGTAGGGCTTCAATCCCAGAGAAGCGATGCATGTGGGAGAAGGCAGGCATTCGAGGAATTCAGAATACGACAGTTGCTCAACGCTGACCAGATTGATGATGAGATAGGACCGCAGATAAGCGGACAAGCTGGAAACCAGGTTGCGAACGAAATTGTCGTGTAACTGATGAATGGCTCGCAGTTGAGATTTCGCAATGCGATCGGGCCGGCGAAAGTCAAAGGGAACGGCTCGTTTAGCGCCGGCGCGTTCCGCCTGCTGTCCCTGGGTCTTCTGGAAGACGGCGTCGATTTCCTGTTGCGTTAATTGGCGGCTCATTGGCTGGTCACATCATTTCCGGATCATTGCAAAATCAGCCAAGATAGCTGAAAAGACTTTTGGTCGAAATCTCGGCTTCAGCGGAATAAGCCGCCGTCTGAGCCGTCTGTTCCTCTGTCAGATCGCTGGCGGCCTGGGCGACGTTGGCGTCCCTGATTCCCGAGATCTGAGCCTGAAGCGCGGTAGTCTGGTTCGCGGCGCTGTTCTGCTCACTTGTCAGGTTCTTCTCCGCAGTACCGTAATAAGCCTGTTGCTGGTTCACATAGGTAGAGGCACTCTGGAGCGAAGTGAGCGCGGACGTGATGCCCGCCTGATCGTTATTGGTGAGAGCCGTTTCGAGCGACTGCAGAGCCACGAAAGTATTGCCGGCCGTCGCGGCGCCCGTGACATCGAGAGGCGCGAAGATCTGCTGCGCGGTAAGTGGCTGATATACGAGCTGTCCGCCTGGATTTACAACCTGTTCGCTTCCGTTCGACGTAGTCAGCGAGTCCACTCCGGAAGCGCTGGCGGTGTCCACCTGATAAGGAGGGCTCTGATCCGCGCTGCCACCGAAAATGTACCGGCCTGCCACGTTAGTATTGGCAAGACCCACCACCTGCTGCTGAATACTTTGAATCTGACCTGCCAGAGTCTGCCGAGTGGCTGCGGTAGCCGTTGAATCGGCACCTTCGGCGCCCAAAGTCTGGGCATTTTCAAGCAAAGAAATCGCTGAGCCGATCGCCTGATCCGCTCCATTGGCTTCGGCCTGAACACGGGTCAGATTGGTCTGGTAATTCTGGACGGTAGCCAATTGAGAGCCAAGCTGGACCAGAGCCGGCGTCTGCGCGGGAGAATCCGATGCATCCTGAATCTGGTAGCCGGACGACAACTGGCGCTCCGTAGTCGTGAGTTCCTGTTGGATATTGGCGACTCCGTTGAGGAACCACTGGCTGCCCGCCGTCGCGGAACTGACTGTCATAAGGATGTTCCGTCGATCATATGAACCGCGTCGCTGGTGAGTTCGTCCAGAATCGACACGACCTGGGCCGCCGCTTCATAAGAGCGTTGATAGGTGGTGATGTTGACCGCTTCCGTATCGAGCGAGACGCCGCTATTCTGTTGGCGGGTGGTCTGGGCTGAAGTCAGAGTGGTCTGGTCAGCCGTGGATGCCGTTTCAGCATCCGAAAGCTGTTGGCCGACGGAGGCGGCGATGGAACTGAAGAAGCCTTCTGCCGAGTCGCCGCCGATCTGGTCGGTAACGGCCGTCGAGGATGGGAGCGCGGCCAATTGATTGGCGATCCCATTAGATGATGCATTATTCCCGGTTGTCGCGAGACCAAGCTGGCCCGGCGTAACCGTGGCGTCGAGGGAAAGAGACTGCGCTGCATTAGCAGGATCGAAAGTAAATATCGGCCCGCCGGGAGCCCCGCTCGCCGTGACCCCGGACGAGAGCAGCGCGTTCACCTGAGTTGCAAAACCAGAGGCCAGAGTATTGAGAGAGCCGGGCGTGGTTCCCGTTCCCAGAAGTGTGTTGATAGTACTGTTTTGGGTGTTCAGCAGAGCACCGAGCTGTCCGGAGAATGTGGCCGGCGATGTACCGCCTGCCGCTGATGAGACCTGAGACCCCGCCGCGGCCGTGGGATCCACTGAAAGCGCGTAGGACTGGTTGCCGATTACAAGAGGTATTTCACCGCCCGCCAGAACGGAAACAGCGCCATCGGAATTCTGCGTAACCGTTATATCGACTAATGAGGAAAGTTGGTCGAGGTCCGATCGTATGCTGGCGTCAATGCCCGGATTGAACTGTGTTTGCGCGGCAGCTTGTGAATTGAGCTGCCGGATGTCCACGCCCAACGAATTGATTTGTTGAGTAGTGCTCTGGATGGAGGAATCGATCTGCTGGCTTTGACTCGTAAGACTGCTGGAAGCCGTTTGAAATGCCGAAGCAACTCCGCTGGCGGCCGTCAGTGCCTGAGCACCCAGAGTTGAGTCATTGGGGCTCACACTCAGACTCGAAAAAGCAGAACTAAAGTTTTGAAGTGCCGCGAGGATTCCGCTGGCACCGGTTATATCGAAGAGTTGATTCACCGGCGTGAGCTGAGCCACTGTCGTCTGACTGGCAGAGGCTTGGGAACTCGCAGTTTGGACCAGAGCGTCTGCCCTCAGGCTACCGGTGGAACTCAGCGTGACGAAATCGCCTGCTGAACTCCCATCCCCCGACAGATCAATCGGCTGAATGGTTGCCTTAATCGCGGCATAACCGGCGGTGGATGAATTCGAGATATTCGTCTGAGAAGCCCCCAGCGCCTGGCTGAAAGCATCGAGCGCAGCCGAGGCCGTCTGAAGCGAAGCAAAAAGAGTACTCATGGCAGCGCTTGCGACACAATCGCCTGACTCGTGGCGGTACTGGATGCCTGATACGTTCCTGCCTGCACAGACGTCTTCAGTTGTTCGATTCGGGCGGACCGCTCCGTAGCCGAGTTGGCCAGAATGTTGGCGATTCCTGAAATCTGGGCCTGATCGTTCCCCCGGTCGGCATTCGTCGCCAAGGACCGGGAACTTCCCGCAGTGCCGGTAGCGGCAGTTTGCTGCAGATCGTTGGCACTACCGACAGAAGAGTTGGCAGTACCGACAGAAGTATCGAGCTGCAGCCTCACACCTGATCCGCCTTTCCGTTCACAGGACGCTCACAGCAAATGCCAAAGTGCTTTGACTCCACGCTGACTCAGTGCACGTCGTAACCGGCAAATAGCACTCCGATGTATCTGGCAAGCCCTGCTCTCATTGACCCGAAGCGTCGCGCCGATTTCTTTGAGAGTCAGGCCACGTGAGTAACGAAGGCGCAGGACCATTCGGTAGCGAACCGGAAGCCGATCCAGCTCCTGCGTCAGTATGTCGGACCGTTGACGGCAGGCCAACAACCGGTGGGGAGAGCCTTCAGCCGGAGCGGGAGCCCACTCCTCAATTCCCTCGCCCTCTTCAACCGAGCCTCGAACCATGGTCGGCCGCGAATTCCCACGTCCCCTGTGACGCCGCACGGTGTCCAGCATTTCACCCCGGATTCGATAACGCGCATAGCCGTTTAGAGGGGTGCCACTCTTTTCTTTAAACGTCTGAACTGCCTGAATGAGGCCTACGTTGCCCGCCTGAATCAGATCCGCCAAATCAATCCCGGAGCCGACAGGCAACCCGGCATAAACCCGCAAGGCCAGCCACCTTACCAGTTGGGTCATTTTCCCAAAAGCGTCTCCCTCGACCTCGCCGCTGATGCCGGACCTCGGTTCCGCACTGCCGGTGGTCGCATCTTGGCTCATCTACCAGGAAGTGGCCGCGAGAAGGAAACTTCTCACCGACTCATACGTGCGCCAGCCCAAGAATGGGAATCCGCGAGCGTGTCGCGCTCTGTTCCGGAGCCGGCGCCAGTGAAATTCTTACTTCAAACCGATCTTCGCCAGTCTTAAAGGTGAGAGCGATTCCTTTCAACCCCAAAGAATTTCGAAACTGGAAGTTACGTCCATGGATGACGGTCGGCACACTGATGGCGAGCGGTCCGGTGATTGTTTCCAGCCCGTTCTTTATGTTGCCGATCATCATGTTGGTCACTTCCGCAACCACATCGAGCACCTCCTCAGTGACTGAAAGTTGCTCAGGATCGAAGTTCTCTCCCATCATCTGGGCCCAAATCCGGGATGCCAGAATCGGAGAACAGCAAAATACTCCGGACCCTCCCCACTCACCGGTGATACCGACCAGCGATATCAGCGAGGACTGCGCCGTCCGGGCGTCGGTGTCGATACCCACATATTCAACCTGCATATCAAGCATGGTCGAGAAAACTTCAGAAGTGGCTTCCGTAACACTTCGTATCAGCAGGTCCTGATCAATCACAATGGTTTCCTTTGTTTTGGCAATTCACAGGAGGATTATCGGCGCATCCTGACTGGGCGATTAGGCCAAATTTCCGATCGTTCAAAAAAATATTTCCTAAAGCTTTCGCAACTCGTGCCGATAGATGCTCAGGAACCAGCAAATGAACTTCGTATGGATGAAAACGTCGTCAATCAGCAGTGGGGACATGTCGCGTCTGTCTCAGTCAATCCAGGTAGTCGATTCACCGGATGACTTTATGGCAATAGACCGGTCGTCCTGCGATGCAGCGATCATCGAGGCCGGAGATGATATCGCTTTTGGCAATGTCTTTGATCTGATCGCAGAGTTTCAGCTGGTTGCGCCTATCTGGATTTACTACCCTGGTGCTGATGTCAGTTCCGCGGTCAGTCTGGTCAAGGCGGGAGCGTCTCAAGTTATCACCTCGGGGGCGGAACTGGAGCTTGCGATGGATTTGGCTTCGGAACGGGAACTGCCGCTTAGCCAGGATCGCGCCCTGATCGGAAGCAGCCGGGCTATTGCCTCGGTTTCCACCGCCATTGATCTGGTTGCCAGACGGCGCTGCAACGTTTTAATTGAGGGCGAGACCGGAACCGGGAAGGAAGTCGTGGCGCAGGAAATCCACGCTCGGGGAGATCGTTCGCGCGGACCCTGGGTGCCGGTTAACTGCAGCGCGATTCCCGAGACCCTGCTCGAAGCAGAGCTATTCGGGCACGCAAAAGGTGCGTTTACCGGAGCCATTCAGGCGCGCGCCGGAAAATTCGAAGCGGCAAATCAAGGCACTATATTCCTCGATGAGATCGGAGATATGCCTCTGGCAGTCCAGGCTAAGCTGCTACGCGTCATTCAGGAGCGGGAGGTCGAACGGCTGGGTGGCAATGAACGGATTCGACTCGACGTCAGGGTGATAGCCGCGACCAACCTCAACCTTGAAGCACGCGTGAAAGAAGGATTGTTTCGGCAGGATTTGTTTTATCGCCTCAACGTTTTTCCGATTGCGCTTCCTGCCTTGCGGGAACGGCGTGAGGATATACCGGTGCTGGCGCGGCATCTGGTCAATAAAATCTGCCGTGCAGAACACGTAATGTCAAAATCATTTGATCCTTCAGCCTTTGAACGGCTGCTTTGCCATAGTTGGCCGGGGAACGTCCGGGAACTCGAGAATGTGATCGAAACCGCTATCATCGTCAGCGGTTCAAGAACCAGCATTCACTCGGGAGACATTCGGATTGGGCAGGTTACCCAATCACATGGGGCCAGGCAGCACTCCGAAGCGGCGGCATCAAGACTGCCACCGGAGGGACTCGATTATCAGCAAGCCCTCGAAACCTTCGAACTCGACCTGCTCAAGCAGGCTATCACGCGAACCCGGGGCAACAAGACGGCTGCGGCCGACCTGCTTCGTCTTAAGCGGACGACACTTTCGGCCCGGATGCGAGTCCTCGAATCGCGATTACCTCGCCTGGTAGCCTGAGTTTTCAAGTACTGTACAGCCGGACATCCACGGCTAGTTCAGGGATTGAGCTTCCGATGCCGAACCGTAGCAGCCACACTCGATCGGGCGGCACCGCATCGAGCGGGACCGGAACGCCAAATTCGAACGGTGCGTGAGGCATCCATTCGGCCAGAAAAGAGCCACAAGCCACGTTCGCGAGTTCCTGAATAATGGCGGCCGCCTGTCCGGGATCAAGGTCTTCTGCTTCCGCAGCAACGAATTCGGCTGCCAGTTGCGCCGCCAGACGGTCTGTGGCGGCAAGTGTCAGCACACCCGCTACTGGACCGGAAAAAGTTACGCTGGCGGCTATGAGAGGAGATGAAAGTTGGCCGGCTTCGGCAGAAACGACTTCTGAGAAATACATCGTCTCGAAAAGATTCCCAATCGAAGCGCAAATAATGTCCGCAGGTACTGTCATCGCGCAGCCCCGGAGAGAGCGAGAATATCCAGCATCTGCCGGCGAAGTTTCTCGGGAGTAACCGGTTTGGTGAGAAAGGCGACGACGCCTTCCCGCATTAATTTCTCCGGTTTATCTACACAATGGTCGGCGCTCAGAACCAGTATGGGCGTGTCCCGCAAAGTTGAATCGCCGGAGATCCGGGCAATAAACTCTTCACCGCCCATTACGGGCATGTTCAGATCGGTAATGATCAGGTCCGGGCGCTTTTCCCCGGCGACCTGCATTGCCTCCACTCCGTTTCCGGCCTCATAGATCTGTAGCTCAAGCCCCGTCATTTGCAGCGTCCGCGCAACATAGCGCCGCATGAGAGGCGAATCATCTACAACCAGAACCTGCATCATCCCCTGCTCCTTTCCCCCTGGGTAACAGCAGCTGGAATCAGCACCTGTTCTCGTCCCGCGCCCCGACGCATATCAATCCTTCCCGTTTCGAGATCAAGCCGGACAGAGCGCGACTCGGTGCCACCAACGTCTTCCTGATCAATGAACACTCCCAGTTTCCAGAAGATCTTTTTCAGCGCGAGATGATTTCGTTTACCGATTTGGAAATGCGAAGAATCGATCATCATGTTCGCGCCACCCGCCAGACACCAACGCAGGCGCTTTCTGACACAACCTTTCGCCTCAAGCGCCTGAAAAAGCGCGGGCATGGCGGTGTCCGCAAACACGTAGGGCTTAGCCAGTGCACGAGCCGGATCTATGGACGAATCCGGCAGCATGACGTGGATCAGCGCGCCGATCCGTAGCTTCCAGTCCCATGCGACAACGGCAATACAGGAGCCAAGGGCGTGGGTAGATATACCCTGGATCGGGTATTGAGCAATACGACATTCACCGAGTCCCACGATCAAATCTTCTGCCATGGCCGCCTGCATCAGACTCTCCTATATACCGCTGGTTGGGCGTAAACAAGCGATCGAGGCAAATGGAGCAAGGTTTCAGAATGCCCTGTAAACAGGTATCCGCCAGGAGCCAACTGCTGTGCCAGCCTTTCCACGAGTGCATCGCGGGTCGACTGGTCGAAATAAATCATCACATTTCGACAAAAGATCACATCGAAAAGACCGAGCTGAGGAAAGGGGTGGAGCAGGTTGAGAGAAGCGAACTGAATCATCCCGCGGATCTGTTCGATAGGACGGAATTGCGTACCTGATGGCAGATTTCGATGCTGGAAATAGCGTTCCTTCCAACCTGCCGGCAACAATGACAATCGGGAAGCTTCGTATTCCGCAGTTCGTGCAGCGGCAAGGGCAGTCTTGGAAATGTCGGACGCGGAGATGCTGCAATTGCCGACTCCCGCATCGAGGGCGCACATGGCAATGTTGTATGGTTCTTCCCCCGTGGCGCAGGCAGCCGACCAGATGCGGAGCCGGGTTTTATGCACGGGAATAATGTGTTTTTGAAGATAGATAAAATGTTCCGGCTCGCGCCAGAAGCCTGTGTGATTCGTCGTGAGAGTGTCGATGAAGTCGCTGAAGTCTTCCCCGTGTTTTCGATCGGAGAGGAAGGACACGTACTCGGTAAACGACCCGAAGCCGTGGCAGCGTACTAATTTTTCGAGGCGCGACGAAACGAGTGCGCGTTTGCTGACGCTCAAACTGATGCCACAGGCTGAATACGCCATTTCACGAATCGATTCAAAATCAGCATCGTTGAGTGGCGGGATTGGCGCGGTGGCCAGGCCGTTCAACTCTGATACCTCAGTGCGTTGACATCGACAATCAGGCCAACCCGTCCATCACCGAGAATCGATCCGCCGGAGATCGCGGGAATATCCCTGTAAGTTTTGCCCAGCGATTTGATGACGACTTCCTGTTTGCCTATCAGCTGATCGACTGCGATGCAGTAGAGCTGGTCGCGCCCTTCAGCGACTATCAGCACGCCTCCATCACGGTCTTCGGCAGCATTTTCAAACAGACGCGAGAGGCGAACGACCGGCATCAGCTTATCCCGGAACAAGGCGGCCTCAGCGCGGTTTTCGAGAGTCACAAAAGTATTTGGACCCGGTGAAAACATTTCTCGTACGGCAAACATGGGAAGAATGAAGCGCTGCGAACCGACCCCTACTACCAAACCATCGATAATTGCGAGTGTAAGAGGCAGGCGCAGAACAAAGGTGCAACCTTTCCCTTTCTCCGAGCGGATGGAGACGCGGCCCCGTAACTTCTGAATCTGCCTTTTGACCACATCCATGCCTACGCCGCGCCCGGACAAATCTGTGACCTTATCCGCAGTCGAAAACCCGGGCTCAAAAATCAATTTGAAAATAGCTTCCTCGTCCGGGCGATCCTGCTCACCTACCAGCCCCAGTCTGCGGGCTTTGGCCAGAATTCTTTCGGCGTCGAGACCTCGCCCATCATCGGACATTTCGAGCACGATATCACCGGCATCGTGCATAGCGTGAAGCCGAACGATGCCCTGTTCGGATTTGCCGGCTTTAGCGCGATCCGCCGGATTTTCGAGTCCGTGATCGACGGAATTGCGAATCATATGGACCATGGGATCGGCCAATTCTTCAACGATGCTTCGATCGAGCTCAACATCGTCACCGATGGTTACTAACTCGACGTTTTTGCCGGACTTGCGGCTTAGATCGCGAATCAGACGGTTCATCTTGCGAAAAAGCGTTCCCACTGCGACCATGCGCATGGACATGGATGTCTTCTGGACTTCCTGGACCACTCTTGCCAGCTGAGTCAGATTCCGTGAGAGCAGGGGATCTTCCGACCGGGCGAGGGTTGCGTTGTTGCGAACCACGGACTCGGCAATCACCAACTCTCCGACCATATCGATGAGGTATTCGAGTTTGGCGGAATCAACTCGTAAGCCAGTGCCTTCAGGCACGCGGGCAGCAACTGGGCCCGGAGCCGGCGCGGCAGCGGTTTCGGTTGCCTGGATCACGGTATCGCCCACGGATTCTCCGCGAGCTATTTCCTGAAGCCGGACAATCAGGGTCTGATCGCAGGGTGGGATCTCATGGAGCTTCAACTTCCCGGCCAGAGTCAGACATTTGCCTAACTCGTCGGCTGATCTGAGGATCAAATCGACGATCTCACCTGAGAGGTGCAGGCTGCCCGAGCGGGCCATGTCGAGCAGATTTTCGGTTTCGTGCGCTAAATCGTGAATAGCGGTGGCGCCAAGAAAACCAGCCAGACCTTTGATCGTATGGAACGAACGAAATACGGAATTGAGGGCTTCGATGTTATGTGGTTCGCGCTCCAGAGTGAGCAGGTTGGTCTCGGCGCTGGCGAGGTGTTCGCGGCCTTCGTTGAGAAATTCCTGAACTAATTCGGGATCCTCCGCCAGTTGATTGGCTGCAGATTGAGGTTCTGGCCTGGGTTCGAGAGCCTGGCGGAGATTGGAAAGCGTGTCGTCGATGTTCTGTACCGGAAGCGAGTCAATTGTTTTCATTCGTTCTCTGCCGTGGAACAAATCGGCTGACGGCTCAATTCTCTTTAGGCATTTACCGACGGGCGGCCAAAATCCGGAATACTTTGCCCGTGAGGCGCATTTCACGTTTGGGGAGGCCGAGTTTGGCGGCAACGGTATCGGGAGAGGCACCGGAACGAAACATCTGCATGGCCATACGTCGATCCGGCCGGCTGTCTTCGACCCGAGTGGCGTTCAGCTTCGCCAGTTCCGCGGTCCATTCCATGCGCTGCGCAGCGAGGAGAGACTCGCCGCTTTCCCGAAGGTGCCGAAGGTCACGCCGAAAGATAAAACAGACGTAGAGGGTGATCAGAGAGATCAGCGCGGCGACGCACGAAACAATGAGAGGGATCATTTAAGTCTCACGCCGCCGTCGCCCATACCGGTCCGAAGCCGATCTTCACGGCTCGCCAGATGACTGATGCGAACGCCGTAGTTACCGTCTATAACGACTACCTCGCCGCGGGCGATTACGCAGTCATTGACAATAACCTCTACCGGGTCGGTAACGAAGCGATTTAACTCGACGATAGAGCCGGTATTTAATTTCAATACTTCACGAATTTGCAGCGAGGTTTTGCCGAATGAAACACAGACCGGCAGCGCGACGTCGAGCAAAAGATCGAGGGTACGAGAAGCCGAGTTTTCCTTACTGATTCCGGCTACTGGGCCTCCGTCATTCTGAGTGCAGACGGCAAAAAGGGCATCCGACCATGCGGCTTTGAACAACCAGCGATTTTCCGCGCCCTCACTGACGGTAAAGATGACCCAGGAGACGCCTTCCGGTTCCACGGTCAGGATCTCCCCCGCTGAAGTGGCCACATCTTTGGCCAGACTGGATGCGATTGCGTTGGCGATGCCGGCTGCCGTCTGATTGACGATTTCCTGCCAGGTGGAACGGATTTCTTCACTGGAAGCAGAATCGATTCCGGCGGCTTCGAGAGTTTGGCGGCCGAGCGCTTCCCACAGATCGTTGGGCGCGACCAGCCAGAAAGCGGGCCCTTCGAACAGGGAGAGCGATTGTTGCCAGATGAAGAGGGATTCGGCTCCCGCGGTCCACGTCTCGTCAGGCGCGGGCGTCACTACAAATTCTTTTCCCGTAAGGCTGGCGATTGACTGGCTCAGCGCCACCTCGATGTTTTGCGTAAGACGGGTTTCTATGGTTGTATTCATTCTGATCTCATCTGCTTGTCACTTTTTCATCTGCCAGTAAGCGGCCATGACTTGCCGATAGAAGTGCGGAGGCGGAGGATAGCCTGGGTTTTAATCTGCGAAACACGCGATAGATGGACACCCATGACTTCCGCTATCTCGCGCAATGTCAGCTCTTCGAAGAAATAGAGACTGAGCACGGTCTTTTCCGACTTGGGAATACGCTCGATGGAAGACGCGATCAGGCGCTCGAGTTCGGCGCGCTCCAGGGTTACGGCCGGCGAATCTTCGTCAGCCGCGGCGACGTAACGAAGGAGGGCGGGTTCGTCGTGTTCGTCGCGGACGAACTCCATCTCACCGACGTTCAAGCCTTCAATCTCGACGAGGCGTTGGCGATATTCGTCGAGGCTGAGACCGAGCTGAGTTGCGATCTCACCCTCTTCGGGGGTGCGTCCGAAGCGCTGTTCGGCTTTGGCGATAGCAGTTTCAATGTCGCGGGCCTGACGGCGGCGGAGGCGGGGCGCCCAATCGATATCGCGGAGACTATCGAGGATGGCCCCCCGAATGCGAAATTCCGCATAGGTTTTCAGTTTGACGTTCTGCGTGGGATCGAAGTGATCGACAGCGTTGATCAATCCAATGACACCCGCGGAAAGGAGGTCGTCGAAGCAGATATTGTCGGGCAGACGCTCATGTATTTTTCGGGCGATCAGGCGCACCTGAGGAAGGTGGGCGAGGATCAATTGCTCGCGGTCTTCCTCCGCGAGCGGTTCGGCCGAATATAGATAAGCTGCTGCCGCCACTCTTTTTTCCTTCAGGCAGCAGCGGCGAAGCGTGTTTTAGCAACAGGCAGAACGACACGGGCGAACACATCGTGCACGAGTTCCGCGGCATTTATCAGCTGGAGATCTTCCGGAATCTGCTGACCGGAACATACGAACGCGCCCGGTACGGCGGAGCGGACGAGGGTTTCGATCATGGGGGCGAGGCTCAGCGTCTCATCGAGGCCGGTGAAGAGGAGCCGCGCGGGGCGCAGGGCAGCAAAGCGCGAAATCACATTCAGCATATCGGCAGAACGGGAGTCGGCGCGTAGCACCAGATGCTTCTCTATTTCCTGGCGGCGAGAAAAAAAGCCTTCGCACTCGCGTAATTCGGTCTGATCCGCCGATGATATGCCTGCAGTGTCAATGAGAGTGAGTCCTTTCCAGGATTCGGCGTTCAATGCGAGACCCAGACTTTCAAACGATTCGAAACTCAGATGGGGAGTGCCAAGAACCGCGGCATATCTGGCTAACTGCTCATGGGCTCCGACGGCGTGGGCTCCAGCGCTGCACAAGCGGACGGGAATTCCCTGGGTGAGGCCTCGCGCGATGGCGATTTTGACGAGAGAAGTTGTTTTTCCACGGCCAGGCGCGCCGACGAATGCAAGGACGCGGCTCTCTCCGGGTTTGAGATCGGTAAAGGGGGCGACGGGAATCTTTTTCGTCAGTTCCGTGGCTGCGAGGTGAGCGGAATCACCGGGCAGTTTGGCAATCGATTCGAGCGTCTCCTGAACAAAAGCGGATTCGAAACCGGCGGCTTTCAATTGGTCGGCAAGATATGAATTTTCGGCCTCAGGGGCCGGGATGGTGCCAACCGCCGTGCGTAAAGCCTGGAGCTGGCGGCGAATGTCCTCGAGTTCGGGAGAGGACCAGAGGGATTGCGGGGAGCTGCCTAAACCTGAAGACGACGGCGCGGAGGAGCGCGCGTTATAAGCGAAAGTTACTTCGAGACGTCCGAACTGTTTGGCTTCGGGAGGGGCGAGGCGAGAGCCGACGAGCACGGCCTCACCGCCCAACTCCTTGCGGGCCACTTCGAGCGCGGCAGGCACGCTGCCTGCAAAATACGTTTTGGTTTCCATCTATTGAATTACCCCCAGAGAAATGACTTTTACGCCCGGCGGAATTTCGCTGTGCGAGAAGAAGAACAGATTCGGCAGAGAAGGTTCGACCATCTGCCGCATAAAGTAACGACAGGCGGCGCTGGTGATGACGGCGGTGGTCGACTCGAGAGGCCCGACAGCGCGGCTGATGCGATCGAGTAAATCGCGCAGAACACTGGGCGCAAGCGCCAGAACGCTGTTCGATTCGCCGTGCTCCACGCCGGTTTCGGCAACACGTTCTATCTGCGGGTCAATAAACCAGGCGCTGAGATCTCCGTTGGTATTGACGTAGGGCCGAACGACGGCGCGGCGGATCGCCTGGCGGACATAATCCGTCAGCAAAACGGGATTGCGCGTTGAGGGCGCGGCTTCACCTAAGGCTTCGAGGATAGTGACGGCATCGCGAATGGAAACACGCTCGCGCAAAAGGTTCTGGAAAACGCGCTGAACAGTGGCCAGCGGCATGAGTTTCGGAACCAGGTCTTCGACTACTTTGGCGTTCTCAATACTGACGCGGTCGAGAAGTTTCTTGGTTTCCTGACGGGAGAACAGTTCGTGGGCGAAACGCTTGATCAGTTCCGCGAGGTGAGTGCTCATGACGCTGAGCGGATCGATCACGGTGTATCCCATGGTGCGAACATGCTCGGCCTGAGATGCGGGAATCCACCAGGCGGGCACGCCGAACGCGGGATCTTTGGTGGGACGGCCATCGGGCGGGCGCTCCGCGGAGGTAAGGGCGATAGCGAGTTCACATCCCTGCGGCAATTCGAAGCGGGCGACTTCAACCCCTTTGAGGGAGATGGAATATTCACGCGCGCGCAGTGCGAGGTTGTCCGTCACCCGAACCGAAGGAATGATGAAGCCGAGGTCGGTGGCGAGTTGCTTACGAATACCGGCGATGCGGCGGAGCAGGGGTGAGTTCGGTCCTTCGGCAATGAAGGAAAGCAGGCTGACGCCGACTTCGATCGAGAGCGGCTCGACACGCAGCAGATCATCGAGATTTTCCCGGTTGGGCTTAGCGGAGGTGGCCGCTGCTTCTGGCAATGCTTTGGCAGCACGCTTCTTCATGCTCCATGCGGCGGCGCCGAGCGAAAACCCGAGCAGAAGAAACGGGATTTTGGGAAGTCCGGGGAACGCCGCGAGGGCGATCAAAACGCCGCTGGCCAGCATGAGCGGCTGGGGAGAACCGAATAACTGGCGTTGAAACTCAACGCCGAGGCGATTTTCGGAACTGGCGCGAGTGACGATCATACCGCCGGAGATGGAAATCATGAGCGCCGGGATTACCGTAACAAGACCGTCTCCGATGGTCAGGACTGTGTAGGTCTGAAGGGCTTTGCCGATATCGAGACCATGCTGCAGGATGCCGATCAGCAGGCCGGCGATGATGTTGATGCTGGTGATCAGAATGCCCGCGACGGCATCGCGCTGGGTGAAACGGCTGGCGCCATCCATCGCGCCGAAGAATTCGGCTTCGCCGGAGAGTTGCTTACGCCGGCGGCGAGCTTCGGTTTCGTCGATGAGGCCGGAGTTGAGATCGGAATCGATCGACATCTGCTTGCCAGGGAGGGCATCGAGAGTAAAGCGGGCGGTTACTTCGGAGATGCGCACGGCTCCGTGGTTGATGACGACGTACTGAATCATGATCAGGACGAGAAAAATGACGGCGCCGATGATGTAGTTGCCTCCGACCACAAAGTTGCCGAAGGCCTGAATCACGTCGCCGGCGGCGGAGGTTCCGGTGTGGCCGTTGAGCAGGATGAGGCGCGAGGAGGAGACGTTCAGGGCGAGCCGAAAGAGCGTGAGCAGGAGGAGAGTGGTGGGGAAGACGTTGAAATCAACGGGCCGGGTGATGTACATGGCGACCATCAGGACGATGACCGACATCATGATGTCGGTGACCAGAAGGAGGTCGAGGATGAAGGCCGGCATGGGCGCAATGAGCGCCACGATGATCATGAGCACGGCGGCCGGGACCGCGAATTCGCTAATTGCGGTGAGGGAGACGCGGGGCTTCAGGGCAGCGACGGGAGTGCGCTGCGCCGTCATTGCGGTCTTTCGTCAGGGCACGCCCTAAGAATAGCGATGGGAGTCTTCGACACTGGTCCGTCGAGTAAGTGGGATGGCGTCGGCACTTTCTCATGGAGCGGGGGTCCAGAAGGGGTCAGGACCAGGCGTGAAAGGTGGCCGGGGTTGAGATTGAAGCCAGATTGACCCTTTGTTATCAATGAACAATTGGCTTCGTTTGGGACTTTTAGCTTTTTTTTAAGGCCTGATCTTTACGGATGCTGGCGGAGCGGAGAACCCTGAGTCGGTTACGTGATTGACTTCGGCTGGACTTGCGAAGCCGTGAGGGCCTGATCGAGGTCCCACAAAATATCTTCTATATCTTCGAGCCCGATGGACAGACGGACGAGATCCGTTGTGACGCCGGCCGCTTCCTGTTCTCCTCGCGACAACTGCTGGTGTGTAGTCGAGGAAGGGTGGATTACAAGGCTGCGCGCGTCGCCCACATTGGCCAGATGGCTGAAAAGTTTCACGCTGTCGATAAATTTTCTGCCCGCTTCAAACCCGCCTTTGATGCCGAACGAGAAGACCGCGCCGCCCCCCTTCGGCGTATATTTCTGCGCCAGCTTGAAATAGGTGCTCGACGGCAAAGAAGGATATTTGACCCAGTTCACCAACGCATGTCCCTGCAGATGCGTGGCAACGGTTAATGCGTTCGACAGATGACGATCCATCCGCATACCCAGCGTCTCCACTCCCTGAATAAGCTGAAAGGCATTGAAAGGACTCATGCAGGGGCCAAGGTCGCGCAGCCCTTCTACGCGGCAGCGAATGATGAAAGCGATGGCCCCGAAAGTCTCACTGAAGTTCATGCCGTGATAGGCGCGGGACGGCTTATTGATCTGCGGATGCTGGCTTTTCGACCAATCGAACTTGCCCGCATCGACGATCATTCCTCCGATCGAGGTACCGTGGCCGCCCATGAACTTGGTAAGCGAGTGAAGCACAATGTCCGCGCCGTAATCGATGGGACGGCAAACATAGGGAGTCGCGAAAGTATTGTCGATGACGAGCGGAAGATTGGCCTCATGCGCGATCTTCGCCACGGCTTCGATATCGAGCACATTGCCGCGCGGATTGCTGATCGTCTCGCCATAGATAAGCCGTGTATTCGGCTTGATCGCCTTGCGGAAGTTTTCCGGATCATCCGGTTCGACGAAGGTCACGTCGTAACCAAACTTGCGAAAGCTGACGTCGAATTGCGTATAGGTGCCGCCATACAAGGTGCTGGCAGCGACACAATGATCGCCCGATTCCATCAGGCTCGAGATCGCAATCAGCTGGGCCGATTGACCGCTTGCCACCGCCAACCCCGCTACTCCGTTTTCGAGCGACGCGACGCGCTGTTCCAGCACGTCGGTCGTCGGGTTCATGATGCGGGTATAGATGTTGCCGAATTGCTGTAATCCGAACAAGGCCGCCGCGTGCTCGGAGTTCTCGAAGACAAAAGATGTTGTCTGATAGATCGGAACGGCGCGGGCTCCGGTTGTGGGGTCAGGCTTATAACCGGCGTGGAGAGCACGCGTGTTGAATCCCAAGGTGCGTTCCGGCTGCTCGGAGTTGGACATTCTGCGATTCTATCGCGCACGTCGCCACTCAGAACGCCGACTTCAGAACTCCGCCCTCGGCACGGACCGCGGCCCCGTTTATGGCTGATGCCAGCGGGCTGCAAACAAAGGCAACGACCGATGCAATCTCCTCCACCTTTTCGAATCGCCTGAGCAGTGAGGTAGGCCGCACGCTGGTAAAGAACTCGCGCTCGAAATCGCCGAAGTTCTTCCCGCCGGAAAGCTTCTGAACAAACGCATCCACTCCCTCGGACTTCGTGGGGCCAGGCAAAACCGAGTTCACTGTTACGCCGGTTCCGGCGGTTGTTTCCGCGAGACCGCGGGCCACGGCAATCTGGGCGCTTTTAGTCATGCCGTAATGAATCATTTCCGCGGGTATCTGAATAGCCGACTCACTGGAAATAAACACGATACGGCCCCAGTTCCGTTTGAGCATGTCCGGCAGGTACGTGCGCGCCAGGCGAATGCCGCTCAACACGTTGACTTCGAAGAAACGGCGCCAATCTTCGTCGGGAATCTGTTCGAAGGGTTTTGGCTCGAAGATACCCAGGTTATTTACCAGGATGTCGACGTCAGGGACCTGCGCGATCAACTGGTCTGTTCCGGCGCGCGTACCGGCATCGGCGGCAATCCCGGATACGGAACCCTTAAGATCCGCATCGGCATGGATTTTCTGAATCGCCTCGGCTACTCGCTGGCCGGTTCTCCCGTTGATGACTACTTCCGCACCCTCGCGGGCGAGCGCGGTTGCGATGGCCAGCCCGATGCCCGCCGTGCTGCCGGTGACGAGCGCTTTCTTACCTGTGAGCTGGAGGTCCATAAAATCAGCTTATTAAATATCAGGCACGGTTGTTAAGGTTGATAAGATCGAGCAGCAACACCTACCTCCAGCCATGACATGGCGCGAATACCACGAATCCACCAAACATGGCATTGAGTCGCTGAGGCGAACGGCGCACACTCTCGATTGGGCGAATATGCCGGATCCGTTCCGTCATTACGAGGGCGCTCCAGTGGTTGATTTACCGCCAAATCCGGCTCCTCCCGAGACGCCCATGCTCGATGTTCTCAACGGCGTCTGCGGTGCTACCTCTGCCGGGGACGGTTCGACGTTCCTATCGCAATTGCTGTATTATTCCGCTGCGATCAGCGCCTCCAAACGCGTTCCTTCGACTGGATACCGGTATGCATTGCGCGTGAATCCATCTTCCGGGAACCTGCACCCGACCGAATTCCACTTTCTCACGCGCGGCTTGAAAGGATGGCCCGACGGTCTCTATCATTACCGGCCCTCTTCGCATATGGCTGAACAGCGCGCGCGGGGCGATTTCGGGCGGGGCGATTTTGGAATGATACTGGACGGCAGGTCCGCGCCAATCGTACTTATCCTGACCAGCATCGCGTGGCGTGAGGCATGGAAATACCGGGACAGGGCGTATCGATATTGCCTGCACGATATCGGTCATGCCTGGCAAGCGCTCGCACTCGCCGCCCGAGCGATGGGCTGCGAAGTTTCTGCAACGGGCATTTTCCCCGACGATGAAGTGACGCAGAACTGCCGCCTCGCCGAAGATGAGTGGCCGATGCTCATTTGCGAAATGCGCGGCGCCACCATCCCCCTGCGTGAGCCAGATGCCACCGAGACAGTCTGGAACGGCGGACAAGCGAATCGACTTTCGGAGGAAACCATCGTCTACCCGTCGATTGACGGGATTCACAACGCTACGAAGCTCAGTAAACTCGACACCTCCGCGGCGGCGACTCAGGGAGCTCAAGCCGACTCTGGTGAGGTTCGGCTACCGCCGGCCTCAGCGCAACGAACCTTCGGTGAGACCGCAAGGATGCGGCGATCGGCGCTCAATTTTGTCGGCGGGGCGCAATCGATGTCGTTGCCGCAACTGGCGGCTATTTTGGCTGCGGCGAGCCAGCCGTTTTACGCCGATTTTGCCGGCGCGCGCTTTATTCAGCTCTATTTGTACGCTCATCGCGTTGATGGGCTGCCTCCCGGAGTCTACAGGCACTGGCCTGAGAGTGCCAAACTGGAGTTGCTCAGGATTGGCGATCAGCGTGTCGCGGCCGCCGGTCTGAGCCTGGGACAAGACCTTGCGGGTAACGCCTGCCTCGCGTTCTCTATGATCGGCAATCTCGAACTCGCAACCCAGATACACGGCAACCGGGGTTACCGCTATGTACATTTCGAAGCCGGGGCCATCGGCCACCGCTTGTATCTTGCCGCAGAGGCTCTGGGACTGGCAGGGACAGGAATTGGCGCTTTCTACGACGATGACGTCCACCGCTATCTCAGCCTGACGCCCGAACAGGGACAGGTGGTTTACCATTTCGCGATAGGCTACCCGGTTCCCGATCTGCGCGTTAATGCCTGAGATTGCCATGGTAGGAATTCTGGTGCATGGCGACAATCATTTCATTGTGCGCGGCCCCTTGCCGGATCGTGACACTGCACTCGCGCTCGTGCACCACTGGTCGCTTATTCAGATCGGCGCGACAACGCCGCCGAACCTCAATCAGTGGCAGATCATCACGCGAGAGTTCAGGGAGAACCTCGAATGGGCCGTCATCGTGCCGGCAGAGAGTGAGTTATCGCCGGCAGTGAAACAGTTGCTGGACGAGCTTTCGGCAAGGAGAATCACCATCCACTACACCAATTAGTGTGCGTGCGCCATGTATAAAAAGCGGATCATCAGCACAAGCGCCAAAGGCCAGGCAGCCTTCGGCACTTCACGGTGCCGGCCGCGGGCGAGATGGATCAACACGTAAGCAGTGAGCCCGAAAGCCAGGCCATTCGCGATGCTGAACGTGAGAGGAATCGTGATCAGGGTCAGAAATGCAGGGAAAGCGATACAAACGTCGTCCCACGGAATATCGGCTACCGCGGAAAGCATCAGGCTTCCGACCACAATCAGAGCCGGCGCAGTAGCCGCAGATGGAATAGCGCCGATTAACGGGGCGCAAAAGAGCGCAGCTACGAAAAGCAGGCCGGTGACGATGGAAGGGATTCCGGTTCTGCCACCGGCTGCCACGCCCGCGGCGCTCTCTACATAACTCACCACAGTAGTGGTGCCGACAAGCGAACCCACGATGGTTGCTGTCGCATCGCAGAACAAAATTCGGCTCACTCGGGGAATTCGGCCTTGCTCGTCCTGCAGGCCCGCCTTCTTGCTGATCGCCACCAAGGTTCCCACGTTGTCAAAGAGATCGACGAAAAGGAATACAAACACGATCTCCAGCAGTCCCACTCCCAGCGCCGATCGAATATCCAGTTGGAGCATGGTGGATGACATTTGCGTCCAGCTGAATGACTGTGGCTGCCAGTGCACCAGACCAAACACCGCACCGACGGCTGTGGTCCCGAGAATTCCAAAAAGAATTGCGGCTTTCACTCGCCACGCCATCAAGGAGGCAATGAGCACGATGCCAAAGAGAGCCAGCACGGTATTCGGGTTCGACAGGCTGCCCATGGTGACCATGGTGGCCGGGTCAGCCCGGATGATGCCTGCGTTGCGCAAACCAATGAACGCAATGAACAAGCCGATACCCGCGCCGAGGGAAGAATACAGACTTTGCGGGATGGCCGCAACGATCCATTGCCGAACCCCCAACGCTGTCAGCACCAGAAAAACCACACCCGAAATAAAGACCGCACCCAGCGCCGTCTGCCACGGAATCCCCATGCCTTTCACGACGGTATAGGCGAAGTAGGCATTCAAGCCCATGCCGGGCGCGAGGGCAATGGGGTAGCGCGCGACGATGCCCATCAGAAGAGTACCCACGGCCGCTGCAATGCAGGTAGCCGCAAATACGCCTCCGACAGGCATGCCGGCATCGCGAAGAATCGAGGGATTCACCAGGACGATGTAGGCCATCGTGATGAAGGTGGTGAACCCCGCCAGGACCTCGGTTTTCCAGTCGGCTTTCAGCCGCTCGAATTCGAAGTAGTTTTCAATACGCCCCCGCAGAGTGTCCGGCGAAGGGCGCGGCCCCGCCACGTCCGGCGATCGCGTGGTATCGGTCGTCGTCGTGGCGGGCAAGAGATCAACTCACCAGATCGCGTATCACTCGTCCGGAAACGTCCGTGAGACGGTAGTCCCGGCCGGCGTGGCGGAATGTAAGCTTTGTGTGATCGAGGCCCAACTGGTTCAATATCGTGGCCTGAAGGTCATGGATGTGGACCGGATTCGAGATGATATCGAAGCCGTAATCGTCCGTGGCTCCATAAACTAATCCGCCCTTGAATCCACCGCCAGCTACCCATGAAGAATAAGCCTTGGACCAATGGGTACGGCCTTCCTCGTCAGGTGTAGCGTCGCCCGGTTTCCGGCCGAATTCAGTGGTCCAGACGACCATCGTGTCGTCCAGCATACCGCGAGCCTTGAGGTCAGTCAGCAGCGCCGCTGTCGCGCGGTCCGATTTTTTGGCCAGTGGCTGGTGCATACGGATATCGAGGTGAGCGTCCCAGTTCGTGTATTTGTCGTAACCGCCGTTGATGATTTCGGTGAAGCGCACGCCGCGCTCCGCCAGACGACGAGCCACCAGACACATCCACGCATAGCCTTTGTTGGTCCCGCGTTCGATTCCATAGAGTGCGAGCGTTGCATCCGATTCGCTGCTGATATCGAAGGCTTCCGGCGCCTCTTTCTGCATGCCATACGCCGTCTCAAACGTCTTCATGCGAGCCGCCAGGCTCTTGTCGGCATCATGTTCCTGCAGGTGGCGTTTGTTAAAAAAGTCCACCATGCCGAGATCCATGTTCTGGATTTCCGCGCTGGACTGGCGGGTCATATTCGGAATCGATTCCTGACCGGGAATGACGCGCACGCCCTGATGGAAGGCCGGCAGAAAGCTGGAATCCCATACCGCGCTGCCGCCGTAGGGAACTTCCGGCGCCATAACGACGAAGGAAGGCAGGTCTTTGCTCATGGTTCCCAGGCCGTAGCTGACCCATGAACCCATGCTGGGACGAGTCTGAATCGGGGAACCGCCGTGGATCTGCAGAATTGCATTCGAGTGATTCGGAATGTCGTTGTACATGGACCGGATCAGGCAAATGTCTTCCATGCAGGCGCCCAGATAAGGGAACAGTTCCGTCACTTCGGTATCCGTCTTCGAATAGCGTTTCGAGGTGAACGGACTGGCATGGAGGAAGGCGTTGTTGTAGAGCTTGTGATGATTCGCTACCAGCTTCGGCTTGGGGTCAAAGGTGTCGACGTGCGAGACGCCACCGCTCATGTAGAGAAAGATGACGCGTTTGGCTTTGGCCGGAAACATGGGAGCTTTCGGAGCCAGTGGATCGGTGACCGCCGCCGGTGCAGTTTCCGCGAGCATTTCGTGCATCATGCCAGGCAGCAGCATTGACGCGCCAGCCAGGGACTGAATCATTCCCCGGCGAGTTGTTTTGAGATTGTAGTTGCTCATCGTTTTCCTCTTTACTCGTTCTCTATTACTCGATAAACATGAATTCGTTGCTGGCAAACATCGCCTGGATCAGGTCGCTCCACGCGTTCTGCTGCGGAGTTCCCTGTTTGACGCCCTTCGTTGCATACAGATCTGTTGCGCCATGGATCAGCGTGGCGGAACGTTCGAGTTCTGCCGGTGTCGCAGAACGGCCGAACACGATCTCGAATGCTTTTTCCAGATTTTCCTTTTCCGGCGACTTGTTTTCGAGAAGCCGGGATGCGAGTGCCGTGGCGGCTCTCCTGGGGAAGGGCGCATTCATGAAGTAGAGAGCCTGCAACGGGGTCAGGCTGGAAGAACGCCGTTCTGTGCTGACATTGGTGTTGGGTCCGTCGAAGAGATTGAAGTATTGCAAACGAGTACTTCTCGGCACCATCATGTAAACGGTGCGTCGATCGTTCTCGTAATCCTTCATATCCGGAGCGAACTGGTTCTGGTCTTCCCAGTTCCAGATGTAAGCGGGGGGGAACGGATGTTGGCCCGCCGGAGTCGTGTCGATCAATCCCGATTCCATCAGCAGCGTATCCCGCGTTTGTTCCGCGTCCATGCGGGAACGCGAATGACGCCAGATATACGAGTTGTCAGGGTCAACGGTCTCGTTTGCCGGACTATCGGCCGAGGAGAGGCGGTAAGCATGCGATAAGAGGATCTCTCGTTGTATCGCCTTGATTGACCAGCCGCTCTCCACGAATTTCACGGCGAGATAATCCAGCAATTCCTGATTGCTGGGGCCCGAGCCACGTGAGCCAAAATCGTTGGATGTCGCTACGATTCCAGTTCCGAAATGGCCTTGCCAGAGCCGGTTCACCATCACTCGGGCTGTGAGAGGATGATCTTTGCTTACCAGCCAATCGGCAAGCTCCAGACGTCCGCTTCCTTTCTCATCCGCCGGAAGAGAGCCGCCACCCAAAACCTGCAGGAATCCACGGGGCACTTCGGGACCGAGGTCTTTTGGATCGCCGTAGTGCTGGATCTTCGCGTTTTCGGGCTTGCCTTCATGAACTGCGTAAGCCGACTCGCCGAGATCCGGCATGTGTTCGAACAAGTGCATGCGGCGGGCTTCCAGTTGAGGCACCAGATCGTCGTAGGTGCCGGGCAGTCTCCGAACCGCGAGAATCGCGTCTGCAATCGGCTTGAACTGGCCCTGGAAGGCCTTGTAGTCATCGCGATCCAAAGCCTTTGGATCGCGATAGGTGAAGTCACGCTGGTAGCGGGCGTTGCCGCTGCCGGGTTCCGCGTAAGCAGTGCTCATCAGAATCCCGTAGAGCGAATAATAATCCGCTGTAGGTATCGGATCGAATTTATGATCGTGGCAGCGGGCGCAACCGACGGTCAAACCCATAAAAGCGGAGCCCACGTTGTCGACCGCATCTGAGACATATGCAAACCGGCCGTCATCGCGAACCGTGCCGGCGAGGTATCCCGTCGCCACTACGTTTTCCCAATGTTCAGGCTCGGATTTAGACGGCAACAGGTCGCCGGCCAGTTGTTCCCGGATGAAGCGGTCGTACGGCTTATCTTGCTGGAACGCGTTGATCACATAGTCGCGATATTTGGCAGCCTGGGGGATGGGGAAATCTCCGTCGCCGCCACTGGTGTCGCCGTACCGCACTACATCCAGCCACATGCGGCCCCAACGCTCTCCGTAAGCTTTAGAAGAGAGCAGCTTTTCAACCAGGTTTTCATAGGCTTTAGGCGATTTGTCGTTCAGGAAGGCCTGCAGATCTTCCGGCGTAGGCGGCAGGCCGGTGAGATCGTAAGTAACGCGGCGCATCAGCATACGCTTGTCCGCGTCAGCTACCGGCTTGAGTTTTTTCTCAGTCAGCTTCTCGACAATGAAACGATCAACATCGTTATAGGCCCACTTGCTGTCCGCCTGCGGAACCACTGGCTTGACAGGGGGCTTGAACGCCCAGAAGTTTCGTTTCTCGGGCGTAACTTTCGAAGTAACTTCGGTAGGCGCTGTTGAGGGCCAGGGCAACCCCTGGCTCACCCACTGCTCAAGCGTGGCCACCTCATCGGCCTTCAGCGGGCCGGAAGGAGGCATCTTGAGTTTGCCCTGATAACGAACGGCCGTAATCATGAGACTCGCATCCGGGCTTCCCACAACAGCGGCAGGACCTCTGGATCCGCCCTTGAGAATGCCTTCCCTGGAATCGAGCCGCATGCCACCGCTCATCGCCGCGGTGTGACAGGAATAACAATTTTTAGTGAGAAGGGGACGCACCTTCGCCTCAAAAAATTGTTCCTGTTCCGGTGTCGCCTTCGGCGCCGGTGGCGGCTTCAGCGGCGCCACAGAGAGAGGCGCAGCCATAACAGGGCCCGATTGTTTGGCGGGCGTCGCAGCGGCCGCAACGGTGACGGAAGCTTTTTCCGGGGCCGCTGAAATCACCGGCGGCGCCACCAGGGAACCTGCGGTGGGATCCGTAATCCAGTGCTCGATGACCGCGATATCCGAGGCGGGCAGCGGCCGCATGGGAGGCATCATCAGATCCGGATTGCCGCGCTCAATCAACTTCACGATCAGGCTGTTTTTCAGATCACCGAAAGAGAGAACAGGGCCACGATCCCCGCCCTTGATGAACGACGAATAGGTGTCCATCTTCAGACCACCCGCATGTCCGCCGTATGTGTGGCAGCCATTGCAGCTCTTGAAAATGATCGGCTGAATCAGTTCATTGAAAGTTTGCTCTGCGCGCGCACTGTCTTGTGCATGAGCGGGAAGAACGAGAACGCTGAGTGCAAATGCGCAGCCCAGTAATGAGATCGTCAGTCTATCGGCGCTACCGTGTTTCATGAGGGGCCGTTGTCTCCTGTTGGGAATGTTGGGTTGATCCTGAGATCGGGAGTGACAGCGCAAAAAGCAAAGCGCGGCCAACAAAGATCTCTACGGGGGGATTAAGACTCCAAACGAGGGAGAGCCAAATGCTAACTGGAGAACGAACCACAATTCGCTTCAGAACTGCATGAAACGGGGCTCAATTCGTAGACATAGTCAGTGTGCTCAGATTATTAAAACTTTGTCAAGTCTCTGGCTACCCGGGAACAGCATTGAAAATACATAGGTTTTAAGTTTTACGACCACCGTTTTGTCAGGCAGGGAGCGGGCACAGCGGCTTGCCGCGCCCGCTCCCCAGTCTGTTCTAGAAACGGTACTTGGCGGAGAACTGCGCTTCGAACGGCGTACCAGGAACATTGAGTTTGTCGAAGCTCGATATATTCACAGTCGTGTTAGTAGTCGTGAAGTTAGAGGCGTTTGTTACGTTAAACATTTCCGCGCTCACCGTCACGATATGGCGCTCGTGGATCCGAAAGTCCTTCATTAAACGCGTGTTCCAGACGAATAATCGCGGCTGCCGATAGAAGTTCAATGGCTGCACAACTCCGTTGGTATAGAGGCGGTCATTGAGGTTGCCGTCCCCATTGGCGTCGGTCGACAGCGTTCCGTTAAAAGGAAGCCCGGTCTGGAAGGTGAGAATCTGCGAAAAGATAATGCCTTTAGGCAGCGTGAAAACATTGTTCATTACCGCCCGATGCCGGATGTCGTTCGCAGAATATCCAAAATCGTTCTTATTATTGAAGTTGTCCTGGGTATTCACGGTCCACACATTGTCGAACGCGGCGCCGGCATTGTCCCGGGCGTGAGCGTACGTGTAATTGGCCTGCAACTGATAGTGCCTGCTCATACGCTTCTGCACCGAAAAGATGAGAGCATTGTAGGTCGCACGCGCGGATGACTCGATCACCCGAATCTGGTTATATTGCATGTCGGGACGCACCAGATTGTTGTAGAGCGGGCGGCCGTTCGCATCGGTTGTTGTCGAGGGGAACAGATTGATGTTCCGCATCAGGTCGCCATGAACGGTGTTACTCATGATCAAGTCCACCGAAACGGTCGTGCCGGAGGCCACTTCATGTTCGAAGCCCCCCGTCCATTGAAGAGTCCGGGGCGCCTCGAAGTGGGGGTCGAAATAAGTGATATTCAGAGTGGGAATAGCGTTTGCCGGAAGTGTAGCGAAGCTGGCAAAAGCGTTCGGGAAGACGGGGATCAGGTTGCCACCCGCTCCGGCGGGCGTGAGGGTGACGCCAGCACCAGTGGTCGCGTTGGTATCGAAGGCGCGAATCAAATCCTGACCGTTGGTGTAGGAGTAGAAATAGCCCGTGCCTGCCCGTATAACGGTTTTGCCTTTTCCGAAGGGATCCCACGTGATGCCCAGGCGCGGTGCCGGGTTCTTGAGCTCGTTGGGAATATGTCCGGTGAGCGGATAATTGGGATTGACCTTCGCCTGCGGATTCCACTGGCCTTCCCACCTAAAGCCGTAGTTCAGCGTCAGGGTCTTCGTAGCGCGCCATGTGTCCTGGGCATAGAAGGCCAGCAAATGGTTATCAAAAACCGTGGTAGCCGCCTGAACCACGGTAAGGCCGTTCAGAGGGACGTACTGGTTGAACGACGACGCGAGCCCCGCTTCAAAATTAGCCAGGCTTGTGTACGTATACGATCCATGCGGCGCCGACGCGTAATACTGATCTAAACCTGTGCGGTTGAAGTCGCCACCGAACTTAAGCGAGTGAGAGCCCATCTGATAGCCGAAACCGTCTGTAACTTCAATACGATTCTGGAAAAACGGATTCTGTTCGGAGGTCGGGCCGCCAATGCTGTAACTGGTTCCATTTACAATTACGCTCGCCCCGGGCAGGCCAGCACCCAGGGGATTGCTCTCAATCGGCTGATTATCCCGCGAAATCTCCACGCGAAACTCATTCAGCTTCTTACCGTAGATGGTTGTATAGGCGCCCATCTCGTTGAATACGTAGCCCTGCTGAGAACGTTCGGTTCCCAGTGTTGCGTTCGGGTTGGTGTTGATGTTGGCGTGGTTCCCGTTCACGTAGTTGAAGCGCCCACTCAGTTGCTGATTCGAACTGATGTTGTAATCGATCTTCGCGAAGACATTTTCGCCGTTATTCGTCTGTTGATAAGTACCCACCTGCCCCGTTAGATTCAAACTGGGCGCCAGTGTTTGCACAGCCTGAATCAGGGATGTCGGAACGCTGAGGAACAGAGGAATCGTCTGCTTCTGCTGGTCGTAAGCGCCAAAGAAAAACAGCTTGTTCTTCTTGATTGGGCCGCCGAGCGTGCCGCCAAACTGCTGCGAGGTGAAATTCAGGGGCCGGTTCAAAGCATCGTTCGTTGCCAGGTCGCTGTTCCGGAAGAAATAGAAAGCGGCGCCGTGAAAAGCATTCCCGCCCGATTTCGTCACTACGTTGATTCGTCCGCCCATGGATCGGCCGAATTCCGGCGCAAATCCGCCTTGCACAACTTCGAATTCCTGGACTGCTTCCTCGCTCAGGATATAGGGAGAAACAGCTCCCGTCTGCATCCCGCGGAAGGGAGCGGAGTAGTCCATGCCGTCCAGCGAAAGGCCGGTGGTCATCGCGCTGCCGCCGCCGACCGAGATGGTCTTCCCGCTACTGGTGGCTACTGTGACGACCGTAGGCGCCAGCGCGGAAAAGTCCGTAAAATCACGCCCGTTAATGGGCAGATCCTGGATCGCCTGGGTTCCGATCACCTGCGTGCGGTCATACCGGGTGGTCTCTACCGGAGCAGCATCGGCCGTAACTTCCACGGTGGCCCCGACACTGGAGAGCTTCAACGCAACGTTCAGCGAGACCTCTTCCCCGACTCCCAAATGGATGCCGGTCTGTTTGGCAACGCCGAACCCGGGTGCTTCTACCGTTACCGAATAGTTTCCGATCGGCAGAAGCTGACCGCGATAGATCCCCTGACTATTGGCGACCACACTTCTCTTCAGCCCTGTATCGACGTTCTCAATTTCAACAACCGCGGTGGGAACGGACGCCCCTGAAGGATCTGAAATTATTCCCGTAAGGACGGCTGTCGCGGCCTCCTGCGCGAGCATTACTGGGACTGCCATAAACGCTAATAGAAGACCGACAAATAAACCGCGCTTCATATTCGATTTGCCTCTTTTTTCTAGATTTGGAATTTCACACCGACGCGGTGTGGTATACGCCGACTGATTAGCCACTTACTTCATGCCGAACTCGGCCCTAAGTTAGTTTCGAGGCAAATGCGAAAGTCATCGCGGAGTCTGACCGCAAGGCACTCGGTATCTCGAAAAGCAGGGAAGTTCCGGGAAGGCTCCGCTTGGAGTGATTCTGCTCTACGCCGTGGTCAATCCGTTACGAAAGACTGCGTTGAAGCTTTGTGGAATCGCGCTGAGGTAGTTGATGCAACTAAAGACAACGCCGACTCAATAATGATTTCCCCCAAGTATCGACCGATGCATAACCTTTGTCAAGAGCAAAGTTGGGAGTGAGCCCGAAGCGTCTCGGTGTCGCACAGTGTTGATCTTGACGGTTGGGAACGTTTCCCGCTATATTTCTCCACAGTCCACGCGGCCTCTGTCGATCGCATTTCACTTTTCTGGCTAACCCTAATCCCAGGAGGCACGATGTCATCGCACGAAACCGAATCCAAACCAACCCGTATCGATCTAAGTCGAAGAGGGGCGTTGCAACTCGCGCTGGCCGGCGCGCTGGCCGGCGCAGCCAGTGCAGCCACAGATGAAGAGAAGGTTTCCTTTGCAATCATTAACAGGGATCGCAAGTGGCTTGACCTCGAGTCGATGGCGACGCTTGAGCGGACCTTCAGCATTGACACGCCAATGGGAAAGAGTCCGGCAATCCGGAAACTGCGTTATAAAGACGTCCCGTTTTATTACGTGACTCGTTATGGCGACGTCGGCAGCGGTGAGATTGCGGCCACCGACGACGAATCGTTTCCGGGCGAGCGAAGCGTACAACTCTGGGTGACGCTGATGACGTTGGGAGTGACAAATGTCCTGCACGGCAATCTCATTGGAGCGATCGACAGCACTCTCAATCTGGAAGATCTTGTCATTGTGGATGACTTTATCGATCTCAAGCCCAATCATCCGCAATCGGTGCTGCCGTACTTCTTTAAGGGAAAAGCGTTCACCGGCTGGAAGCGCTGGGGAACTCGCATGAACCCCGTTCTGTGTCCCGATCTCCGGCGGGCTCTCTACGACGAGGCGATCGTGAACCATCACGCGGGTGTTCACTATGGGGGCACCCTCGCACAGACTCACACCGATCGGTGGGAAACCCCCGCTGAAGTTCGGATGCTGAAGAACATGGGCGCCACCGTTACCTGCACGCTCGACGGGACTTACATCGTGTATGCCAAACAGGCCGGCATTCACTACGCCACCCTCCAATATGTATTGAATTACGGGGAGGGACTGCGGCCGAACGATGTGCCCATGCTCTCGGAAGCAGGCATGCGCAATGTCGCCGTATCCATGAGGAAGACGTTGCTCGACACCATCGTGGCGCTGAAAGATTTCAAGCACGAATGCGATTGTTTTCATCTTCAGGAAGAAAGATACCGGGCGATCTTTCCGATGACCGCGCGATAGCCCCGCTCATGCTCGACTGCTCTTACCCATTTAAGGACGGTTAAGGCTGTCGGCCACAATCATGGCCTCGGCAACATCCCGCATGGTACGGCGCAATCGCCTGCTCTCATTCCGGAGTCGAATGTAAGCCTCTCTTTCATTCAGATTGCACTTCTGCTGAAAGATGCTTTTCGCCCGCTCGATCATCCTTTTTGTCTCGGTGGTTCGATTTCCGTGCAGCGCCTTTGTCATGAGTCGGGCATTCCGGATCGCGCTCGCCGCCTGCCCCGCTACTACTTTGACAAAAACAATCTCCTCCTCGCTGAACACCCGCTCGATCCGCGTGTAAATGTGAATCGCGCCGACGACTTCGCCCTGGCAATTCATCGGTACGGCGAGAAGTGACATAAGTCCCGACTTGCAAGGCAACTCCGGATAGCAATACCGCTTCTCGGTTCGAATGTTGGGAATTACGATCGGAAGTCCCTGACGAATGACGTCTTCGATCACAGACCCCTTCACGCGAATCGAGGTGCGGTCGAGGTAATCCGCCTTCCCGCAGCCCCGGGCGCTGACACTCAATTCTTTCTTCTCATCATCCACAGTCAGGAGAACGCAAAGGGCAAATCCCGGAATCTCGGCCAGTATCTCCCAGATCGACTGAGCAATCAGTTTCAGAGAACTCCCGGAGGAAATCACCTGTGCTAAAGCTACAAGCTTCTCCATCCGGCGTAGGCCCGGATGGGACTGTTGGGTCAGCTTTGCCCGCGCAACCAGCCCTCCCGTCTGTTCACCAATAAAGGCAACCAGCGCCGCCTCCTCGCTCGAATATTGATGCTTTTCGCGGTGACGCACTTCTAAGACGCCGATCGTTTCGCCACGATCGACCAGAGGAACCGCGAGGGAGCTATGTGCCGCCATCCAATCCTCTATACTTCCGCTCACTTTTATCCGGACTTCTTCGCTTTCGCCATCGTGCGCGCGACGCGGAGCCAGGAGGACTACCTCATTCGCAGCGCGATCCAGAAGATAAATAAGGCAGGCGTCCGAATGCGTCATATGCTTTGTCAGCAACACTATTTCGTGAAGTAAGGACTCGAGATCCCGGCCTGAACTCGCCGCGTTACTGATTCGATGCATCAGCGGAATGGAAGCGCTAACAGTTTCCACAGGTTGGTGCTGACCTTAATTCCTGATTTACCTTTTAGCCGTTTATACCTCTCTTTCCCGTAGCCTGCAATTACTCGCGGCCAGTCACGGTGGACTTACTCGAATACATAGGTAACCAGATGTTTAGGCGACAGCTACGGCCAATTACCCTTGTAAAACCCGGCGCCGCTTACCCTTATAAAATCCGGCGCATCGATGAAACAGCCCTGATACGTTCTTTGATTGCCAGTAAGGACACCGGATCCACGCGGTCGAAAACATTGAAGACCGGCATCCCCGGAGGGGCCATGCTTCTTATCTCGCGGAATACCGGAGCGGCGCAAAGAACAACGTCAATTTGGGACAGTGTTTCCCGTGCGTCTGTCATGGTTGCGCAAACGATCTCGCTCGTCAGTCCCAATTCATTCATGATCAGATCCCGATAGAACGGAATAGATCGTAAGTCGGAGCAAATGAATCCAAAACGCGAATTGGGGTGAAAAGACTCGAGTAGGTGACGCATCTCAGGTGACATGCCTGTAACCACACAATCCACCTCTACGTTCATACCTTTCAGCGCGTCCTGGACCTCGTTAATGTGAAAGCCCGTGGTGAGCACAATTGATAAGTTTTCGGACCGAAGAGACTGCTCCACTTGCGGCTTGAGGTCTTTGATCAGAACGCCCCTTACGTCCACGCTGAGATGCATCGAAAGCTGTGCGGGCAACTCTTCGATTTGTACGACATTGCACTCGGTGAAAATCACTGTCGACTCGTTCTGAAGTTCGGCGAATGCCTGGTCGACCAGACTCCGGGCGGTTTTCACATCGACCACCGAGAGAAGTTCGGAAAGGAAACTCTTCGTTCGCGTCAGTTTGTCGCTGTAGGCGGCGGTGTCCGGCGCACGGGCAACCGTTCTGCGCCCACGGCTTGTCACGATCACGCCTTCGGCCGCGAGTGTTTTGTAGGCTTTTCGCGCCGTTTCGAAGGCAATACCGAGCGAAGTGGACAATTCCGATATCGTCGGCAGAACCATATCGTGCCCTCCTGTGTCGCCTGTCACCTGGCGCAGAATGAGCTCTTTAACCTGAAGATACAGGGGAATACCGCTCGTTTTGTCGATCTTCATTTTGTCGATGTTCCATGATGATGCGTCCTTGCGGAGCGGATGAGCAGGCATGAAGTTTACCCTCAATTACCGCTTCAGACGAGGAAGGCAACTGACCGGGTGCCGCGTGGCGCAGGTCGAGATGCGGCCCGATCGTCGAACGTTTAAAACGGGGCCTGACATATGTTACACCGAATCCATTTTTTGAAATAAACTGGGAGCGCCAAAACCATGCGCGCTCAAATTCTTTTCCTCGTGGCGGCCATTCCGTTCGCGGCCACTCTGTCCTCAGCGCAGCAGCACTGCGAGGACTTGTCGAGGCTGGTGCTGCCGGATATCGTGATTCAATCCGCCGCCACAGTCCCGGCCGGCTCCTTCCGTCTGCCCACTTCACAAGCCACCGCGCCGCCGGTCAAAGTACCTGCGTTCTGCCGGGTGGCGGGTCTCGTCAAGCCGGAACTCAAATTTGAACTCTGGCTCCCGACGGCGTGGAACCGCAAGTACATCGCGGTGGGAAACGGCGGCATGGCGGGCTCGATTCCATACCCCGCCATGGTGGACCCGCTCAACCGCGGTTATGCGGTTGGAGGCACGGATACGGGCCACGTCAGTTCGAATGACGATGGAACCTGGGCACTGGGGCACCTTGAGCGGCTTCTGAACTACGCCTATCGCGGGATTCACCTGATGGCGCTGGCGGACCAGGCGATTATCCGCTCATACTACAGCGCGGCGCCCGCCGACTCCTATTTCAATGGATGCTCCTTCGGCGGCAAGCAGGCGCTCACCGAAGCGCAGCGTTATCCGAACGATTTCAATGGCATCATAGCCGGCGATCCCGCCAATTCATTCACCCGTCATTACATTGGAGGTCATCTCTGGGATGCCATGGCCATGGAAGGCGACGGCTATATCCCCGCCGCCAAGGTCCCTATGCTCGGCAACGCAGTCAACGCTCAGTGCGACGCTCTCGATGGCGTTAAAGACGGCGTCCTGAACGATCCGCGGCGCTGTCATTTCGATCCGGCGGTGCTCCAGTGCAAGGGCGGCGACGGACCCGAGTGTCTGACTTCCGCACAAGTCAGCGCGGTTAAAAAAGTCTGGGGCGGCCTCAAAGATTCCGGCGGCAGGCAGATCTATCCGGGCCTGATGCCCGGCGGCGAAGCCAGTCCCGGCTCATGGGCACGCTACTTCAGCGGCACGGGACCCGGTGCTGGGCGCCATGCCGCACTCACGAATGCTTTCTTCAGCAACATGGTTTTTGAGGACCCGAAATGGGACTATCACAGCTTCCGCTTCACGGCTCCGGACGGCCTCGAGAATGACATTCAGGCGACGGAGGACAAAGTCGGCTGGATGTTCAACGCCACGAATCCGGATCTGCGTCCGTTCCGCGCGCATGGCGGCAAGTTGATCCAGTATCACGGATGGTCCGATCCCGACGTTCCGCCGGACAACAGCATCAACTACCACGACAGCGTGGCGGCAACGGTCGACAACTCCGGGGAGTTTTACCGCCTCTTCATGGTGCCCGGGATGCAGCACTGCACGGGTGGGCCCGGCACGTTTACCTTCGATTCGCTGAGTGCGCTCGAACAATGGGTCGAGCATGGCAAGGCTCCCGACCAGATCCCCGCGGCCCACTTGACAGCTGGCAAGGTCGACCGTACACGTCCGCTCTGCCCCTACCCCCAGTTGGCGAAATACAAGGGCACGGGAAGCACCGACGAGGCAGCCAATTTTGTTTGCGGCATTGAGCAGTAGTGGGTTAGATTTTTTCCCCGGGAAGTGCGGGGCTCATTGTGAGGCGACGGTAATCAGGGTGGAATTGCTGGCAACGCCCCCAATCGTTACCACCAGCGGGTGATCGCCGGGAGCAACATTGGGGATTTGTACATTGAGTTGCAGTAAGCCTACGTAGCCAGGGGCGAGACCCGAGAAAAGCACAGGCGCGCTCGTGCCTCCAATCGTGGCAGTAGTGGTTGCCACAGTTTTCGACAGAGGATTCACCCCCGCCGCTTCACCATCGAAAGTCTGACTGATTACGGCGCCCTGCCCCGTCATGTAAACCAACACGACATCACCTGGTTTTGCGGGAGCATTCGAAGCATTGACACTGCCATTCGGATTTACGGCGACGGCACGGTTGGTTCCGTAAAAGAAAATGCCGGGAGCGGTCGCGGCTATGGGGAAGGTGACAGCAGTGCTCGAAACCCCGTTAACGGTCAGAACCAGACTCGCCGTTCCTGTGATAACTTCAAATGGCACTTGGGCGTTCACCTGACCCGCGCTGACGTAATACAGAGCGATGGGTATTCCGTTGATTGTCGCGGAAGTGGTGAGTAGCGTGGTAAACAGGGGTGTTGCGCTGGCACTCACTGGGCCTGTCGCGAGGTTTGAACCGAAAATTGAGATGAACGATCCGGGGGCGACGGCGCCCTTGGCAAAACTGGCTGCGTTGATCACCCCACCCTGTGTCACACTCGGCGCCGGAAGGGTCTGTGGGGTGCCCGCCGCGAACGCAGACAGCTTCGTCAGGAACGCATTTACACATACCCCGGAGTACCCATTGAAGATGATACTGGTGCCGTAACAACTGCCACCGCCATTTGATCCCTGAAAGGCATTGGCCGTCGGAAAGCTAAAGGAAGAAGTTTGCCCCGTGATGTATGCGTTACCCGAGGCATCCACCGCAATTCCATAACCCTGGTCGCCCCCAGCTGGAAAGACGCCTTCACCCCCGAGGTAGGTGGAATATATGATGGCGGAGCCAGTGGCATTCAATTTGGTCACGAACACTTCGGGACACAAAACCTCAGAAGCACAGTCGGCGCTATGCACCGGCTTGATCGCATTCAGGGTAGGGAAGTTGGCGGAAGCCGTGGATCCCGTCACGTAGGCGCTCCCGGAGGAATCCACCGCGATTCCCAATCCTTTGTCACCATCGTTGCCGCTGAGGTAAGTGGAATATACCAGCGCTGACCCGGCGGCATTGAACTTCGTTACGAAAGCGCTGCCGTAGATACATTTCGCCTGACAAACAGCCTGGAAAGCATTCGAGGTAACGGGGAAATTGGGTGATTGGGTCGCCCCCGTCACATAAGCGCTGCCGGAAGAATCCACTGCAATTCCATAACCCTGATCATCGGCATTGCCACCGAGGAAGGTGGAGTAGACCAGCGAGCCCGCGCTATTGAACTTCGTCACAAACGCATTGGGACAGGGCAGAATCACGCATTTACCACCGCCCGGCGCCGACTGGAAGGCGTTTACCGTAGGAAAATTCGGGGAACTCGCCTCCCCTGTGACATAGGCGTTGCCGGAAGCGTCCACTGCAATGGCGTGACCCAGGTCACCGCGGTACCCTCCGCCGCCGCCCAGATACGTGGAATATACCAGTGCTGAGCCGGCTGGATTGAGCTTAGCCACAAAAGCATTTAAAGTTAAGCCCCCCCCCAGTGCTGGCTGAAAAGCGTTCAGCGTAGGAAAATCGGGGGAACTGGTATACCCGGTAACATAGGCGTTGCCAAGGGAGTCGACTGCGATTCCCTTTCCCTGGTCATCCTGGTTGCCCCCGAGATAGGTGGAGTAAACCAACCCTGAGCCGGTCGCATCGAGTTCTGTTATGAACGCATTCTGTGCATCCCCCCCTCCGATTTGTGTCTGGAAAGCATTCGCGGTATGAGGGAAATCACTGGCAAATGTGGTTCCCACGACATAGGCGTTGCCAGAGGAGTTTACGGCTATTCCATAGCCTCCGCTACTGCTTGTGTTCCCACCAAGGTAGGTGGAATAGACCAGCGCCGAACCGTCAGCACTGAGCTTTGTCACGAAAGCCGGCAGGAAATTGCCGGGCACCGTCGCCGCGAAAGCGCCCTCAGTCGTAGGGATAGCCACCGCAGTTCCGGTCACGTAGGCGTTGCCGAGCGAGTCCACTGCGATTCCGTAACCAATATCCGTACCGGGGCCACCGAGGTACGTGGAGTAGGACAATACCGGGTCGATAACGAGAGGCTGGCTGGAATCATATTGACCGACGTCGAAGCCAACCTGCTGCTTGCCGCGCATCGCGAATCGTCCACTAACGCTCCGCCGCGTTCCCGCAATTTCCTGATAGATGACAGGATGATGCAGCCGAAACTCAGTTCCGTCGTCCTTCAGCACTAAGTCGCCCTGTCCGTCAATTCGCGCCTCGCCATTTCCATTGAGACCGAACCGGATCACGCGTGGGTCTGCTCCTGGATTCAGCACGAAATCGTACTCCAATCGCTGCTGGTTACCGTAATAGAGGAGGTCGATGCCGGGATAGATGCTCTCGTAGCGGACTTCGGCGTAGGTGGGAACGTTCGTCCGCCATTTCTTCGGGTCGCTGCCGATGAAGTAATTGTTCCTGCCGGGCAATTCCTTCAGCCCGACCATTTTTGGCGAGCGATTCGCCCCTGCGAGCTTCATTCGCAGCGCCTCCGTTTCCTCACGAGCACCACCCCTGTTCACGCTCAGCATCGCTTCGCCTGCGGTGAGAATTAAACTGTAGCCACTACCCCGGGAGAGAAACCTTACTTCAGAAGACACCTGTCCGTGGTTCGCCTCAAAGCTGAGGGGAAGCCTGCCGTAAGATTCCGTAGCCCGTTCTTTCGCGAGAGAACTCGTTTCGCGATCAGTTCCGGCCTGGCCAATTGCCATGGTCCGGGTTTGAGACCGCGCCATTGAAGTTGACAGGAGAATCAGGCAGAACCCGAAAAAACAACGCGACTTGACCATAGTGCCTCGGACCTCGAATATGGGGGAACGGTATGAGTTCTCACAATTCTAACCAGAATTGCTAATTATGGGAAGCACCGCCGAGACAGCACCGCCGAGACAACGAATTTTGTTTGCGCCGTCCAGCAGTAACTTTCGCCCAGCAGAGGAACAGGATTACCGGTTTCCTTTAAGACTGGAGTAAACAGCCTCCACAAACTGGTCGGAGGTCCACGATGCATCGCGGCCGAACCGCGGATCGTAATCCTGAGTCGGCCGCTCTGCTTCGATCTGATCGAGAGTCATGCCGCGCTTCATTAGCTCCTGAACCCGATCGCGAATAATCGTGACCATATCGCGGTATTCCACGAGATCCGCCTCGTCGCATAACCGGCCATACCCAGGGACAATAAGCGTTCCGCCTTCCTCTTTTGGGCCGGGAACAGCGAGACGCAGCAACTGATTGAGCGCATCGATCTCTCCCTGAATCGTTCCTCCCAGCGCAAGATCGATGCGCGGGTAGCTGTTCTCGTTGAAGACATCGCCCGCGGCGATCACATCCGAGCGTCGAAAGAACACCATTGTGTTGCCATCGGTGTGAGCAGCAGGGGGATGAAACAGAACCACGGCCTCGCCGCCGAAAAAGAGGTCCTTGCGGCTGCCGTGATACGTATCGGTGGGCAGAGCTCCAGCCAAAACCAGCGGATTGGGGTGATCCGCCGGCTCTAAGTCTTTGAAAGGTTTGGTCGGGCTGCCGGGATTTGAACCCGGGACCTCTTGCACCCCAAGCAAGCGCGCTAGCCAGGCTGCGCCACAGCCCGATGTTCTGCTGTTGATGTTCCCGCAGTTACAGAATCAAGTTTACACGTCCTTCGTGTTTGTCTCCGCCGAAACCGTTTCCGGAGCAACGTGATCCGGCAAAACAAACCGGTATCCGATCCTTGGTTCAGTCGTGATGAAGACCGGCCGTGCGCCCGGAGGTTCAATCTTCTTGCGCAGTTGATTGATGAAAACGCGGAGATATTCGATCTCTTCTCCATACTCAGGCCCCCATACCGCCTGCAGCAACCTGCGGTGTGGGACGGGCTTATTGACCTGCGAAACCAGGTAGCGCAGAATGTCGAATTCGGTTGGCGTCAGACGGACCATTTTCCCGCCCGCAATCACCCGCCTTTGCGCGAAATCAATTTCGAGACCGGGAACGGAAACATGCTTGAGAGTGGTGTCCGTCGCAAAACCGGTACGGCGCAGCGCGGCGCGAATCCGCGCCATCAGTTCATCGAAGCTGAATGGCTTGGCAACATAGTCGTCAGCCCCTGCATCCAGTGCCTCAACTTTATCTTTATCTGTATCGCGAACCGAAAGCACGATTATGGGTACGTCCCAACCGTTTCGAATCGCCCTGCAAGTGTCGAATCCGCCCATTCCCGGCATGTTGAGGTCGAGCAGAATCAGATCGACGGTATGTTCGCGCAGCAGGTCCAGCGCTTCTTCACCCGTCTGCGCGTCAAATACCTGCGCCCCCTGAGCAGTCAGACTCGCCCGCAACACCCGGCGTATCTGCGGCTCATCGTCGATCAACAGAATTGTCCGATTTGTTATCACCAGTCCCTATCGCTTTCCTGCCGGTCCAAACGGAAGTGCGAAGTGGAATGCGGGGCCTTCCGGTTCCGCATCCAGCCAGACTCTACCTTCGTAGGCTTCGGCTATTGTCTTCGCAATTGCCAGACCGAGACCCGTTCCCTCGATCGTAGACCGATATTTACTGCCTCGATAAAACTTATCAAATATCCTACCCCGTTCGTCAGCGGGAATTTCACTTCCCTCGTTTCGAACGCTCAAAAGGACCGTGCCACCGGATACCTGGGCGGTAATTCGAATGCGCGATCCCGGCCTCGAATACTTCCAGGCATTGTCTACAACCTGAACCAGCATCTGCTCCAGCAGAAAGGAATCGCCCAGGATTGCAGGCATTTCGTCAGGGCATTCGATAATAATTTCGCGGCGGCCGAAATAGCGCGACATCCGATTCGTCACGCGTTCTATGATCCCGGCTACGCTGCATTCTTCCTTGCGCGGATTGGCCCTTCTGCCTTCGATTCTGGCCATATCCAGCGATTCGCCGATCAGTTGATCCAGCCGGGAAGCTTCTTCGTCGATAGCGGCGATCAGGTCTTTTTGGTTGGCTAACGGAATCTCATCGGCGCTACGAAGCATGGATGCCGCCATTTTTATGGAAGTCAGCGGCGTGCGGAAATTATGCGCCAGGGCATTCAGCACCGTGGTGCGCAGCTCTTCTCCTTTTTGCGTCGTCTCCATGCGGTTTTTTTCTTCCGAACTGCGGGCACGCTCAAGGACATGGCTGATCATGCTGGCCAGGACGTTACGCACTTCCTCCGAAGGCGGCGGTCCGAACATCTCCATCGTGTATATGCGAACGTCCGATTTAATCTGTACCCAGGAAACGGGGAGAACATCCGTCGAGCCAACATCAAAAGTGATCGAGGGCTCCTCGAGCCGCAAACGGACCCCCTTCAGACTGAAGAGTTGAAACACGGCTTGAGTAACTTTTTCGGCCGCTTCCGCCAGGGAACTGACACCCAGCAGCGCCGTCCCCACCCCGTGCAGGCGCTCCATTTCTTCGCGGCGGCGGATCGCTTCTTCCGCGCGGCGTTGTGCCCGAATGGAAAGCTGGCTGCCGGTGAGCGCCGTCAGCGTCATGGTCGCTAAGGTGATTGCTCCCCCCGTTGTGGTGACCGCGAGGCTCTGTGCCTGGTCGACAAAATACCAGCTGAAAATAAGGCTGGCAGCCAGCGCGGAGAGCAGGGCCAGTGCGGAATCGCCGATGGTAGCAATGCCCAGCACGCTCAAAACCAACAACATAGAAGCAGTTGAGCGATTAGAGCCAAGGCGAAAACAAATCGTGCCGACTCCCCACAGAAGCAAAGTGAATACCGGGAGCAGAATAATCAGGCGCCGCCGTTTCATGGCTTTACCTTGCATCGACGCTACAATCGAAGTAATGTTCATCCGGGACCGTTTGACCGGCGGACCGCCGTCAATTTCGTTCGAATTTTTCCCTCCGAAGTCAGACGAGGCCGCAGCCCAACTGGAATTGACCATCGCCGAACTGGGAGCACTCGAGCCGGCGTTTGTGTCCGTGACATGGGGCGCGGGCGGATCCACTCGGGAGAAGACTATTGATATGGTCTCACGGATTAAGCGTGAGACAGGCATCGAAGCTATGGCGCATCTGACCTGCGTGGGAGCCGGACGCGCCGAACTGGGAATGATTTTGGACCGATTGGCGGCAGCCGGAGTCAAGAACATTCTCGCGCTGCGAGGCGACCCGCCAGCGGGCGACACTACTTTTACGCCGGTCAAGGACGGCTTCCGCTATGCCAGCGAATTGGTGGCCTTCACCCGGCAACTGCACGGACATGGATTCTGCGTAGGCGGCGCGGCTTATCCGGAGACACATATCGAATCGGCCAATTCACGACACGATCTGGATAACCTCAGGAAAAAAGTGGATGCCGGTCTCGACTTCCTGATCACCCAGCTCTTCTTCGACAACCGGCACTACTGGGATTTCGTCGATCGCGCGCGAGCCGCGCACATCGAAATTCCGATCATCCCCGGGATTATGCCGATCACAAATGCCGCGCAAGTCACCCGCTTCACGGCGCAATGCGGCGCCACATTGCCGCACCGCCTGGCCGCCGAAATTGCTCGCCGCGGCGAGGATCGGGCTGCGGTGCAGTTGCTGGGAGTGCAGCACGCGACCGCGCAGTGCATCGATCTGCTGGGAAGCGGCGCGCCCGGCATTCACTTCTACACGTTGAATCGCAGCCGCGCGGCCCAGGAAATATTCACCGTACTGCGAGCCATGAGTTTTCCCATCGCCGGGCCTGCCGCAGGGAAAGCCGCGAGCCTCGCCTTATGAAGATGAACCGGAGGTCTGCCCTGGCCCTGAGCGCTGCCGCTCTGCTGGCTCGTGACGCCAGGCCGCAGGCAGCTTCGGAAAAAAGCGGCGGACCCGCAGCCGGTACCGTCGCAGCTCCCCGGCGCACCCCGATGATCTGCGCTTACTCGAATAACCTGATCAAAATCGAATATCCGGAACTCGGAAATATCGCCCAGCAGATCGGTTATGACGGAGTCGATCTTACCGTCATGAACGGCGGTCACGTCAACCCTCAGATCACCAATGTCGATCTGGTGCGCGCCATAGAAAGTGTCCGCGGCCCCGGTCTTGAAGTTCCCCTGGTTTCCACCAACATCACAAGCTCCAACGACTACACGGCCTATCCCATCCTGGCGATAACAGGCCACACCCAGGTGCACATGTACCGGACCGGCTATTGGCCCTGGGGAGCCAATCCGAACGTGACGGCCCGGCTGGCGCAGGTTCGGAACGACATCGTTAACCTGCTTTCGCTGGGAGAGCGCTCGACGATGATGGCCTTGATTCCCAACCGGGCGGGCTTTGTCGGTGAAGCCGTCTGGGATATGCAGACCATCATTGGCGATCTCAACCCTCAGGGCGTCGGATATATGTTCGACATTGCCCATGCCACGGCGGAAGGCGGCGCGGGCGGCTGGGAAAGAGCGCTCCGTGTGACACTGCCGCGTCTGCGCGCCGTGTCCGTTCAGGATTTTGTCTGGGCCAAAACCGATGCCACGTGGCAAATGCAGATGTGCCCCTTAGGCGAGGGCATGGTGGATTGGGAAGCGTTCTTCCTGATCCTCGCCCAGAATCGCTTCACCGGTCCGATTTCGATTCACTACGAATACCAGGCCAAAGACGAATTGGCGGCCATGAGCAAAGACCTCGAATTCGTTCGCGCCCACGTTCGTCAGTACTACCGATGATTCTGAGAGCGGTCTTTAGAGCGTCCGGTAGACGCGGAGAAAATATCTGTCCGTCATCCCCGCAATGAAATCGCGGATCCTTCGATGGAGCGGGATATTTTCATCGGAACCAGGGAGCCGGTCGGGATGATTTACCAGAAAATGAAACATCCGTTCCAGTTTCTTGCCCGACGCACGGCGGTCTTGCTCAAGCGGCGGCGCGCCATAAACGCTGTCCAGCAATAGCTTCTTGATTCCCAGACTTGTCTTGCGCCCTTCCGGCGTAAAACGAGCGATGCGTGACGGATACCTTCGGACGTCATCCACACAATCGGCGCCGGCCTTCGTGGCTGCCTCTACCGTGCCTTCAATCAGCTTCGAGACCGCCGAATCGATCAACATTCGGATCGCCTCCTGAAAACGCTCTCGTTCCGTAGCTCCGGGAAACTGTGTCTCCACCGTTTCAACCAGTTCAGCCCATTCAGGCACGGCTGCGGCAATCTGCTCGCTCGAGAGCATTCCGGCTCCATAGGAGTCATCGAGGTCCGCTGCATTGTAGGCAACTTCGTCGGCGAGATCGATCAACTGCGCTTCGAGCGGAGGCCGTAACCCAGGGAGATATTCCTCCAGTTCGGGAATTTCGCCAGGCCCGAAGTCCCGCGAATGCTTAACGATGCCTTCGCGCACTTCGAAGGTCAGGTTCAACCCGGGGAAGCGCGCATACCGCTGTTCCAGCTTTTCGACGATGCGCAGCGCGTGAATGTTGTGATCGAAGCGCTCCCCGAACTCCTTCATGCATTTGTCGAGGGCCTGTTCACCGGCGTGGGCAAAGGGCGGATGACCGATGTCGTGAGCCAGCGCCAGCGCTTCGGTCAGCACCTCATTCAGGCCCAGCGTCGCAGCCACTGTGCGGGCTATCTGCGCCACTTCTATGGTGTGAGTCAGGCGATTGCGGAAGTGGTCTGAAAGAGCCGGTGAAAATACCTGTGTCTTCGCTTCCAGCCGGCGAAAAGCGCGCGTGTGAATAACACGATCTCTGTCTCGCTGAAATGCATCGCGATAGCCGTGCTCCGGCTCCGGATACCGTCTTCCGCGCGAAGCCTCCGCGGAAAAACGAAGTTTGTGCAGCGGCAGAATTGTTTCCGGCAAAGCCTGTTCCGGAACTACTTTCTCGGAAGCTCCGCCATTGCGGCCGAAGCCTGCTGGGCGCCGTCGGATCCCTGCGCAGCCACCTGGGTGAAAAGCTTGCGCGCCTCATCGGGATTCGTCGCCGCAATCGACTTCGCATAAGTAAGTGTGGCCTGATTCTTCGAGACAAGGTCCGAGGGATGATCCATCAGATCTTTCAGCAGTGCCTGTCCGTCGGCCACGTGATTCGCCGAAAGGTCCACTTGGGCGAGGGCGAATTTCGCCAGCGCCGATTCGTCGGCGTTGGCGTGGTCCACCACATCCTGATATTGCTTGCGGGCTTCGTCCACCTTGCCCGCGTCAGAGGATTTACCCGCCAGATAATATTCGGCGATGTAAGCTTCGCTCGATCCGCTGTAGTCCTTTGTGATCTTCGTGAACGCTTTGGTCACCGCGTCGTCTTTGGCGGCTTCCGTCGGATAGTTCGGAACTCCCGGCGCGGGATTGCCTCCAATCGTCCCTGTGTAAACCGTCATGGCTTCACCCAGCGACTGCTGACGAACGGATGTCTGCGCCGAACGGAAGTACCAGACGCCGGCGGCGACAAGAATCACGGCCAGCGCGATTCCGCCGTAGCGGACAACCTCGCGCTTATGCTGAGTCAGGGAGATGACGGAACCCTGGACGCGAGCCGAAAATGCGTCTTGTTTTAGATCCCTGCGGGAAAGATGAGTAGCCAACGAAACCTCTGAGTGGATTGCCTGAGTGGATTGAACGATTTATGTTAACATGCGCAGCTGGCAATATGCTCTGGCGCCCGCCGCGCGATCTGGTAGAATTCTGAAGTGCTCCCGGGAACACAGAGGCGTCGTGAAATGTTCAAAACAAAAAAGGATCAGCCCGTCGCCGCGCCCGAACAGGACCGCTATACCAGCGGCGATGTCGCGCGCATCGCAGGAGTCAGCCTGCGTCAACTTCAGTGGTGGGACGAGCGTAACGTAGTTTCGCCTCGACAGGAGGGCCATCGCCGGGTCTACCTGCCCCAGGAAGTGGTAGAAGTTTCCGTGATCGCGGAATTGCGCCGTAAGGGCTTTTCTCTGCAAAAGATCCGTCGCGTCCTTCGTTTCCTGCAAAAGGAAATGGGCAAGCGGATCAGCGACGCGGTCGCCAATAACAGCGACGTCCACCTCATCACCGACGGCCGTAATATTTTCCTCGAAGAAGAACCCGGCCGCATCATCGATGTCCTCAAAAATGCTAAACAGCCGATGTTCCTGGTCTGCGTTACCGATCAGTTGCGTCGATTTCAAACTTCATCCGGGCGCAAACCTGTGAAGTCGGAAAGCGCATCGCCCGCCGCCGCCAAAACCCGCCTCGGGTAATCTAACCCCGCTTCAGCTGCGGTGAATGGAAACACTCGCACACGGAATTCTCATGTAGCCCGGGCCGCTCCAGCCCGCGGGCGCGAAATCCACTTCGATGGCGTCTTCCACGTAGTCGCAAATTACGTATTCCTCGACATTCCCGTCACTGATCGCCACCGAGATGTAATATGTCTCCGGAACCAGGCCAGGTGCTGCCCAGTGAAAGCTCACCGAATTCAAACCGCTTTCATGGAGCGGGAAGGGAATATTCTCGCGGGCTGTATTCGTTCCGAAAATGTTTTCACCCCGGGCATTTCTCACCAGGAAACCGGCAATCGGGGATTGAATCGCGGAATTGAGACGAAACTGAAACCGCACCACCGCCTGGGTTCCGGCCTCCAGTCGAAGGATAGTTGCGCCTGCATTATTCTTCAGGTCGGCTCCGCTGATGGTCACTCGTCCGTCTCCGTGCCGCCTTTTCCCCTCAAAACTGGAAATAATTCCTTCCCCCGGTACCAGGTCCGGCGCTGCCTGCGGGAAGTCGCGGCGGCCGGAGTCTGCCGGACGCCCGGCGGAGACCATCTCACGCCGCAGCGTTGCGCTTAGATATTGGGCAATCACCTCATCGGCTTCTCCCAACAGGTGCTGTTTGCCTTGATCCAGCCAAAGACACCTCTCGCAAAGCGCCTTAACATCTCCGGCATCATGAGAAACGAACAGCAGCGTGGCACCGTTGGCCCGCAGTTCGTGAATCCGTCGCATGCACCGCTGACGGAAAGCGATGTCGCCTACCGCAAGGGCCTCGTCCACGATCAGAATTTCGGGGTCGACAAACGCGGATACAGCGAAGGCCAGCCGCAGCACCATGCCGCTCGAATAGGTCCGTATCGGTTGGTCAATGAACTCACCGATTCCCGCGAATCGTTCGATATCCCCGAACCGGCTCTCTGTCTCTTCTCTCGATAAACCCAGCAGGGATGCGTTGAGAAACACGTTTTCCCTGCCTGTGAACTCCGGCGAAAAACCGGACCCAAGTTCCAGCAGCGCTGAGAGCCTGCCGCGCACGTCCACCGATCCGGATGTTGGCCGCAGTACGCCCGCAATCATCCGCAGCAGCGTGCTTTTCCCCGAGCCGTTAGTCCCCACTATTCCGAAAGCTTCTCCGCGCCTGACAGAAAAGCTGACGTCCCGCAGCGCCCACAAGCCCTCTCGTAAATCGTTCTGGTCGGGCGCCAGCAGTTGCCTCAGTCGCTTGAACTGCGAGATACCCAGGGGGTAATGCTTCGAAAGATTACTTACCTCAACTGCTATCGCGTGTGCCGAATGGGGCGTCGGCCGCTCCTCTATTTCCACGCTGCCCATACCACTCGTTTGCCGCGCGCATGTTGTTCATAGGCTCCCGCCGCGGGATCCAGCGGTTCGATCCGGGAGAATCCGGCCCGCAACAGCATATACCGTAGTGCCTTTGGTGAAGGGCAGGTAGCCATGGCGCTCACTCCGGTCTCGCGATTGCCCACATCGAACTCACCCGCCTCATCGATCACCGCGATGATGCCCTGATAGGGCCGCGTCCATTCCCGCGAGCCCCACTCGGAGAAACCCTCCACCTCATCGATTACCTGCGTTTCGATAACGCACATGTCGGCGGTAACTTCCGCCACCTGGCGCAGGCATCGCATGGGGTCTTCCACGTGGTAGAGCAACCCCAGAAACAGCGTAAGATCGAACTTTCGGCCCAGTTCACCCGCCAGCGTCTCCACCCTGCCCTGCCGGTACTCCACATTCGTGACGCCCATGGCTTCCGCAACAAAGCGCGCGCGGCCCAGGTTCTCGGGGCGCGCATCCACCCCAATCACGCTCTTCACTCCAAGCTTTGCCATCGCCAGGGAATAGAAACCCTCGTGGCAACCGATGTCCAGACATTCAATCCCGCTTAGATCGGACCCGAAATGTTTTCGGATCGCCCGCTCTGCCATTTCGAGCCGAGTAGCGAAGATGCCTTCCACGGAAGCAGGAGTTGCCGGAAGAGTCTCGAGGCCGCCTCCAAATTGAAACCGGTAAAACCAGGGGCTGTACTCCACAATCCCCTGCCGTATCTCTTCGCTCGTCAAACTTTTCTCCACAGCCATCCGTCTGGCCAGTAGGTGGTGTTCTTCCGCAAAGGACCACGGTTCGAAAGCCACGCCGGCTCTCGCATTTCAAACTCGTCCGGATGCATTGCGGCAAACTCCCTCGCCGCACTCGCGGGGTTGTTCCACACCCAATCCGACTCGCCACCCGGCACATCAGCCAGGTCCTCCATAATCCCATCAGCGGCCACTATGCAGGAGCCCTCAGTCACCAAAGGGGCATACGCTTCCAGCTCTCGAGCCACGTGTTCCTTCGAATGGTGCGAGTCGAGAATCACCATAACTCGTTCCCCTGGTTTCACACGCCTGCGAACCTCTTCCACGGTCGCCGGGGCCGTCGAATCGCCCTCCAGCGCCTCAATGCGCCGCGCCAGCCTGTGACTCTCCAGCGCTTTACGTGTCGCCGGGCTCACCTGAATGTCCACGCCAATCACGCGGCCCTTCCCCAACGCTTCACACAAGCTCGCATGAAACAGAAGCGAACCGCCCTCGCAAACCCCCATTTCGATGATCAGATCTGGCTGCAGAGTGGTAACCACTTCCTGCAACCGCACCAGATCTTCCGGCAGTTGAAGAATCGGCTGTCCCGACCAGGTGAACGTCGTGTAATAGCCCAGCGCCCACCCTACTCGAACCCATTCGCGGCTTACCAGTTCGAACGCCTCCGGGCTAAAAAGGGGGATGGTGCGTGAATCGGCTGCGTCGCCGTTACTCATGCTGATGCGCAAACTTCGGTCCTGTGTATCGATTTCCAGCTTCATGGGAGAAGCTGTATTATCTCAGTCCCAGCCTGTTTTGCGCGCCTCGCCCGCCGCGATCGCATCTTCCCGCACACTCCTCCAGCCACGCAAGCTAAACTGTAATTTCCCGTGAATGTCGTTGAATTCGAAAGCGTTTCGAAGACCTATCCCATCTACGATTCGCCCCGCAACCGCCTGCTGGAACTCGCCACCTTCGGCACACGGACTTTCCATCAGAACTTCGTTGCCCTCGACCGCGTAAGTTTCGGGGTCGCCCGCGGCGAGGTCTTCTGCATCGTCGGCGCCAACGGTTCCGGCAAAAGTACACTCCTGAAAATCGTGGCGGGCATTCACGCGCCATCCTCCGGCAACGCTCGCATCGCCGGAACGGTGGCTGCACTCCTCGAACTGGGCGCAGGATTCAATCCCGAGTTCTCCGGCCGTGAAAACGTTTACCTGAACGGCACCGTCCACGGTCTCTCTACCCGCCAGATCGATCAGCGCTTCGCGGAAATCGAAGCCTTCGCCGAAATCGGTGAATTCATCCACCAGCCGGTCAAAACATATTCGAGCGGCATGACCGTGCGGCTCGCTTTCGCCGTAGCCATCAGCGTGGAACCGGAGATACTCATCGTCGACGAAGCCCTCGCCGTAGGAGATACTTACTTCCGGCACAAATGTATGCTGCGCGTTCATGAATTGAGATCCCGGGGGACCAGCATTCTGTTCGTATCCCATTCTTCCGCCGACGTGAAAGCCATCGGCGACCGCGCGTTGTGGCTCGATCGAGGTCACGCCATGGCCGTCGGCCCCGTCGATGAAGTCCTTGGCAAATACCTCGCCGCTATGGATCCGGCAAGTAAGGGAATGGATCAGGCCGACAATGGAACAAATTCCGTGGCGCTTCCCCCCATAAACCAGAGCTCTCAGATCGATCCCGTGCTTACGATTCCGAACGTCGATCGCCGCCGCGGCGACGGCCGCGCCCAAATACTGGGAATAGCTCTGCTCAGCGAATTCGGCGACCCGCTGCACCTGATGGCTGCGGATCATCGCGCTCTCGTCCGCATCAGCCTGCGTGCCCACTCGACGCTCGAAAAGCCCGACGTCGGCTTCGTTATGCGCAACCACCTCGGTATCGAATTCGCCGGCGCATCCACAACCTCCGAACACCAGCCCCTGTCTCGCGTAAAATCGGGCGAGACTGTGACTGTAGACTTTCTGCTTGAGATTCCCGAACTCTACCCCGGTGCATTCTCGTTTTCGCCTTTCGTGAAAGATGGGGCTTTCATGAACGATCCGGCGAGGGCCGACTCGCAAATCATCGATTGGATCGACAACGCCATTACGATCCAGATGGCTCACGGCGATGGCGGCCCGGTTTACGGATACATTCAGCTGCCGTGCCGTATCGAGGTCAACCCTCACCCGCATTCGCACGCCCCGTTAACGGCCGGCACGGGATCGCGCCTTGTCTGAGTTCACTCTCGAATTTACCGGCGAACGCGTAGTACCTGGTCTCGTCGATCCCAACCTGTTCAACGAACATGTGGCCCGCTACCGTTTCGCCGCCGCGTTCTGTGGTGGCGCCGACGTGCTGGATGCCGGCTGCGGCACCGGCTACGGAACTGCTCAACTACAGGGCGCCCGTTCCATCACGGCTTTCGATATCGCAGCCGATGCGGTCGCTTACGCGAGGCAGAATTTTTCCCGGCCGGCTGTCCGATTCCTGCGCGCCGCCTGTGAAACCATCCCGTTTGCCAACGCCAGTTTCGACCTGATGGTCGCCTACGAACTGATCGAGCACCTGGAGCGCTGGCCGGAACTCATCGCCGAAGCCCGCCGCGTTCTGCGCCCCGGCGGCGTTTTGCTCATCTCGACGCCCAATCGAAAATATTACGCGGAAGCTCGCGCCGAAGCTGGCCCCAACCCCTTTCATGCGCATGAGTTCGATTTCGACGAGTTCGATTCCGCCCTCAAACAAGTGTTTCCCCATGTGCGCATGTGGACCCAGAACCACAACGAAGCCATTGTCTTCGCTCCGCCCGGGCCAGCCAACGGCACTGTGTCCTCCGACGGCGACCCGGACCGCGACAACGCAAATTTCTTTCTTGCCGCCTGCAGTACGGCGCCTTTAGCTGAACCCCAGGCCTTCGCATGGCTGCCCTCCGGCGGCAACCTCCTGCGGGAGCGCGAGCGGCATATCGAATTGCTCGCAGGCGAAATTCAGCGTAAAGACATGTGGCTGCAGGAAAGTAAAGACGCATTGGCCACGCTCAACCAGGCCCACGATGCTTTGCTAACCGAGCTGCAGACCAGCAATACCTGGGCCGGCGAATTGAATTGTCGCCTCGAAGAGTCCGGTGCTCGTATCGCAGCTCTCAACACGGAATTGCAACAGCGTCTTGAGTGGGTTCGCGATCAGGAATCCCAGGTTGCCCGGGCGCATAGTGAGATTGCGCGCCTCAATAACGAGATTGTCCAGCTCAATAATCACGTTGCTCGGCTCAATCTCGAAATCGAGGCGCTGCACTCCCGTTTCGCGGCCACCACCGCCAACTACGAGGCTCAACTCGCCGCCGCCCGCGATCACCGTGCCCGCCTTGAATCTATGCTCGAAGATATTCGTCGATCGCGCTGGGTGCGTCTCGGCCGCAAAATCAATGTCGGACCCGAAATTATCATTCCCGTCACGAACGGCGGCCAAGGGTAATGCGTCAGGCGCTCTTCCGTTTTCTGCGGGCGCTGCCTCTCCTGCTGATCACCCCGCTGCTGCTTTTATTGGCCGTGCTGGGGCTCGCGGCCGTCGATCTTGCATGGTTTCTCGTACGCTCACGGCGTTTGCGGCCCGACGCCAAACCCGCTACCAGCGCCGCCTCGCTCGTCATCCCGAACTGGAACGGAAAAGACCTCCTCGAACGTTTTCTCCCTTCCTGGGTTGAGGCCATCGCAGGACATCCCGGCAGCGAGGTCATCGTTGTCGACAACGGCTCGGAGGATGGCAGCGCCGCCTGGATCCGGGCCAATTATCCCTACGTTCGCGTGGTCGCCCTGGAACAAAATCTCGGCTTCGGTGGCGGATCCAACGCCGGTTTTCGGGCTGCACATAACGACATCGTCGTCCTCCTCAACAGCGATATGCGAGTCGAGCCGGATTTCCTGTCTCCTCTGCTGGCCGGCTTCGAAGACGAAACCGTTTTCGCCGTGTCCTGCCAGATCTTCCTCGGCGACCCGACCAAACGTCGCGAAGAAACAGGACTCACCGAGGGTTGGTGGCAGGACGGTGCACTGCGCGTCAGTCACCGTGCCGACAATGCCGTAGACCAGCCTTTCCCCTGTTTCTACGGAGGCGGCGGTTCCTGCGCATTCGACCGTCACAAGTTTCTCGCGCTCGGCGGCTTCGACCACTTGCTCGCGCCCTTTTACCTCGAAGACACCGACCTCGGGTACATGGCCTGGAAACGTGGCTGGAAAGTTCTCTATCAGCCGAGCAGCGTGGTCCACCATGAACACCGCGGCACTATCGGGAAACGCTTCAGCCCCGCTTACATCAACTCTGTTTTACAGAAAAATTTTCTGCTTTTCGTCTGGAAGAACATTCACTGCTGGTCCCGTCTGAGTCAGCATTTTCTTTTCGCCCAGGCCGGCGCCGTGCTCACCGCATGGTCCGGCAATTCGCTCACCCGCACCAGTACCGGCGGCATCCTGCGTGCCTTCCGCCAGCTTCCGGCAGCCATGGGATCCCGCTGGAGCGCCCGCCAGCTTGCCTCTATCGACGACTCGGAAGCCTTCCGCCGTAGCCGGCCCGCGTTTTTTCACGATCGCTTTTCGCAACTCGAACCCTCCCCGCCCCGCCCCTGCGTGCTCTTCGTCTCCCCTTATCCGATCTGCCCGCCTACCCATGGCGGCGGCCTCTTTATGTATGGCACTCTGCGGGAACTCTCGCGCCTCTGCGAAGTGCACGCCATCGTCATGCTCGATTACGAACATGAGCGTGAGGCCCACAGCGAACTGCTCTCCTGGTGCCGTTCCGTCGAGTTCTATACCCGCACCACGGACCGTGACCCCCACCTCGCCTCCATCGTTCCCCACGCCGTTCACGAATTTCAGAGTTCCCACGTGGAATGGCTCATCCAGCGGCAGATTCTGCTCCACCGGATCGACGTGGTTCAGCTGGAATACACTGCGCTCGCGCAGTATGGAAATTCCTTCCGCCGCCTCGCCTGCGCTCTGTTTGAGCATGACGTTTACTTCCAGTCCATCGGGCGTTCCCTGCCCTTTTTCCGCGGCCCCCTGGCGCGCCTCAAAGCGTCTTTCGAATATCTGCGCGCCATGCGCTTCGAGTTGCAGGCGCTCCCGAAATACGACCTCATCGAAGTCTGCACCGATGAGAATAAGGACTTCATCGCCAGCTTCCTGCCGAAACTTGCGCCGCGCATCGCGTCCGGTCTGCGCGCCGGCATCGATACGGCGGGCTACTCATTTCCCGGCGGTCCACGCACGCCGCTCACCATGCTCTTTCTCGGCAGTTTCCGCCACACGCCGAACCTCGTAGCGCTTCAATGGTTCGTCCGCGAAGTGCTCTCGCTGGTGGTAGCCAAAGTCCCCGGCGCGCGCCTCCTCGTGGCTGGCTCCGAGCCGCCGCCCCGGCACTCGTTGGTGGATCCGCACGGCGCCGTCGAACTCCTTGGTTTCGTCGACGACATCGCGCCACTCTTCGCCTCGTCCGCTCTGTTCATTTGCCCGATCCGCAGCGGCTCCGGTGTCCGCGTGAAACTGCTCGAAGCCTTCGCCAGCGGCATCCCCGTAGTCTCCACTTTCCTGGGCGCTGAAGGTCTGGCGCGAAAAGACGGCGAGTTCTGCGCCCTCGCCGACGATCCCGCAGCCTTCGCGGACAAAGTGGTGGAACTGCTCGAGCATCCCGACCGTGCTCACGCCATGGCCCTGCGTGCGCGCCGCGAAGTGGAGCAGAACTGGGATATGGCCGGCATCACCGCCAGACTCGTTGACGAGTACCGCCGAATCCTTCAAACCAAACGCGCACAAGCAAAGCCCCCGGCGTCCGCCACCGAAGAGGCCAACGTTATCCCTCGTACTCTGGCGCAACCGCACTCGTAAGAATCACCACAGCGTTGCCAAACCCGCAGGCGATCATAGTGGTATGTGGGTTCCGGAGCGCCCGCGGAAATGGCTGCCGATGCCTGTCGCCTGGGTGTCTCTGATTCTTTGCCACGCCGGTATCGGCGCTCCCTTTTGCCGTGCTGCCGATCTCGAAGAGATTGTCCACCGCGCCACCGCAACCCTGCACTCGGACTGGGCCGCCGATCCCGATTACGCCTATCTCGAGCGCGACGAAGTCGTCAAAAACGGCAGAGTGACCAGCAAAACATTTCAGGTTGTCTATATTGCCGGGTCCGACTACTATTTGCTTCTCGACATCAACGACCAGCCGCTTGCGCCCGATCAGCAAAAAGCGGAACTGGACAAATTCAAAAACGAAGTCGAGCGTCGCAATGCCGAAACTCCGGAAGCGAACCGGCAGCGCATCGCGAAATACAAAAAGCAGAGTGACGAAAACGAAGCGCTGGTGCTTGATTTCCCCAACGCCTTCACCTTCGAACTGGTTCGCGAAGAAACCATGAACGGCTACCCCGCTTATGTCCTTTCCGGAACGCCAAAAAAGAGATCCGGCAATTTAACACTCGCGGCCAAAGTACTCTCTGGAATGCACGGAACGGTCTGGGTCGACAAGGAAACCTTCCATGCTGTCCGGGTCGAGTGCGACGTCATAACTCCGGTTCCCATCTACGGCATTCTGGCCAAAGTTCTGCCAGGGACTCACATCGAATTCGGGATGGCCCCCGTAACCAGTTCGACCTGGCTGATCAGTCGGCTGGCCATGGATCTGAAAGTTTCAAAGCTCTTCTTCAAATCTATGGACGTGAAGCGCACCACATATTCCGATTACAGGCCGAACAGTCTCGTGACCACCGAACTCCTGGCGAAGTGACCGCCGCTTATTTCAATTGGCCATCAAGTTCCATGTAGATTCGCTTCAGCGCATCGGGCAGGTTCTGAGCTGTCCGTGTCCAATAAGCATAGGCGCCCAGCAGCGCAGCCCGCGGCGCCTGATCCAGCGGCACCTTAGCGTCGTGCAGCCTTTTCCCTTCTTCCACAATTTGTTCCAGGCACATACGGAAACTGATGAGCTCCTGGTTCAAAATTACCGCGCTGTCGATAAAACCATGCGCCGGAATGTAGAGGGCAGCGTTCATCGCTTCCGCTTTCCTGATTGTCGCAATCCATTCGCTGGGATACGAACTGTATGTCGAGGGGTACAGCCGATTGAAGTAAGCCTCACTCATATACATGATTTTTTGTTTCGGAAGGTAGACCTCCAGATCGCCCCCTGTGTGCGCGCGGCCCAGGTTGAGAATCTGAATCTCCGTACCGCCCAGGTTCAGCACCATTTTGTCGCTGGCTACTTCCTGATAGTCGATCTTGCGGCCGGGAGAAACCCCTCCTCGGCCCGGAGCGTTCTGCCGCCGTTCCAACAATGCTTTGGAATAAGGACTGGCAACGAATTTCGTCGACTCCGGGAACGCTGAATTTCCGCCGGTGTGATCGCCATGATCGGCGCCTACAACGAAATAACGGATCGGCTGCGATGTGAGCCGGCCGATCTGGCCGATCATCTCCTTCACCAGGCTGGGCGTCGTCAACCCGTCAGCCACCAGCACTCCGTCGCTGGTGATCACGATAAAGCAATTCGTGCTGAAGACATTCTCCAGTGCGCCGATCGGCTGAAGGGATTCGTAAACATAGACATTCTCGGCCAGCTTCGTCAGACGAGGAAACTCCTCAGGCTGATACCCGCGCAGGTTGGCATCCGCGGTTCTCACTACTCCATCGTCGAAAACCGGCAGCGAGCGGATTCGCAGCGCCGGCGCTTTCGACGCTTCCTGAGCATTCAGCGAAGCGGGGGACGACACGAGCGCGGCTGAACCCGCGACCGCAAGAGTCAGTAACCTGGCAATAAAACTTCGCTTTCCCTGAGCTGTCATCGAAATCATCCCTTCGTCTCAATCACGACGAGGCTCCTTCGGGAGGCCCCATCAGGTATTCATTCTCTGCTACTTCAACTGCCGTCGTAAGGGGGGCCGTTCGGCAATGAGACGAGCTCATTGACCGGGACCGCGACGGCATACTTCTGGCTGGGGTTCCACCTCGCCGAAAGACGGTACTGGAGTGCCCAAAGGGCCCTTAGCTCAATGGTTAGAGCATCGGACTCATAATCCATTCCGGGGACATTCACAGACACCGCTAGAAACGTAAATAGCTTGTTTTCTGTTGTTTGTGCGGATCGACCGTTTCTCCAAGTTTCCCTAATTATCCCGGAATGGTTACAAAAATGGTTACATCGGAGGGGCCCGAAAATGTTTTGAACATTCTCAAGTTGTTGTCCCCCGCGATCCGGTTACTTTCTGTTCTGTTCACGCTGCAAATCGCCAACGTGACCCCTGCACGGCGGCGCTTCTTCAGCGATCCGCCGAGGCGTTTGGCGGGGGAACGCGAGAACGCAAGGCTGTTACTCGTTACTAATCCACCAACCGCGATGAACGATCGTCAACTCAGAGGCTTTCGCTGCACCAACTCGGGACCGGAAGGCCTGATTGCCGTTCGAATGATTGTCCGATATTCCCCTAACGGAACTCAGGATGAAGACGAAAGGCAGTTTGCCTGATCGTCGCGTTAGTCAATGTAAAATTCTGAATTCAGAGGCACTGCGATGTTTTTGTCCCGACTCCGTATTGAAAACTTCCGCTGTTTTGCCGACGGGCCTAGGAGTGTGTCGGAGTGAAAAAAGCGGTGCGGATCTGTTGAGATCGGAAATCCCGCTTGGCGAGAACGCAAACGCGCGCTTTCGGCAGCCGGGACGACTGT